>Ga0302305_1000013_pt1 | contig 148478 bp, 127 predicted proteins | sample III_Palsa_E2_3_FD_198764 | JGI IMG/M metagenome (GOLD analysis project Ga0302305, IMG submission 198764) | Peat permafrost microbial communities from Stordalen Mire near Abisko, Sweden - III_Palsa_E2_3 | ecosystem: Environmental > Terrestrial > Soil > Palsa > Peat permafrost | place: Sweden... | reverse complement strand
CCCGATCTCAAGCGAAAGCTCATGCGCTACATCCGCAAATACAACGAGCAACCCAAGCCAGTGAAGTGGAAGTACTTCGACCCCACACGTCGAATTACTCCCGATTCAATCGTTACAGGCCACTAGCCCAGTGCCTTTATCGCCGGCTCGGCCTGCTCTTCGCGGCCGAGCTCCGTGGCCAATTCGGCCAGTCGCGTAGCCACGGTCGCGGCATCGGGAGCGCACAACGTGGCATGCCCCACCTTGCGTCCGGAGCGCGCCTGTTTGCCGTAGTCGTGCCAATGCGCATCGACGGCGCGCAGCACTGGTGACGCATCAGGCAGCTCGCCAATCCAGTTGAACATCACCGAAACGCCGCGCGCGCCGGTATCGCCCAACGGCAGACCAAGCACGGCACGCACGTGGTTCTCGAACTGGCTGGTGTGCGCGCCTTCGATGGTCCAGTGGCCGGAGTTGTGCACGCGTGGCGCCATCTCGTTGCCGAGCAGCTCACCGTCCTTGACGAACAGCTCCAGCGCAAACACGCCCACGTAATCCAGCCGCTCAGCCAGCGTGCGCGCCAGCGCGGTAGCGCGCTGCTGCAATTGTTCGATATCCAGTGCTGGCGCCAGGCTCAACGCGAGCACGCCGTCGGTATGCCAGTTGCGAGTCAGCGGCCAGGTGCGGAAATCGCCATCGCGACCGCGCACCGCGATCACCGACAACTCTCGCTCGAATGGCACGAACGCTTCCAGGATCAGCCCATGCGCCACCGCCTGCGCGCCAAGCGCCGCCCAAGCGGCGTCGGCATCGGCGATGCTCTTGAGACGGAACTGACCCTTGCCGTCGTAACCGAGCCGACGGGTCTTGAGAATCGCCGGCGCACCGATCACGGCCAGCGCACGATCCAGTTCCTCACGCGTATCGATCGCCATGAACTCGGGCGTCTGCAGATTGCATTCGCGAAACAGGGTTTTCTCCGCCAGCCGATCCTGCGCCACGGCCAGGGCCTGCGGTGCCGGCGACACCGAAACCCGTTCCGCCAGCCAGCGCGCAGTTTCGGCCGGCACATTCTCGAAGTCGAACGTGACCACATCGACTTGTGCCGCGAACGCTTCCAGCGCGGCGTAGTCGGTCCAGTCCGCCACGATCAGCTGGGTGACCTGCCCGGCACAGGCATCGGCAGAGCTGTCGACCACCAGCGTCTTGACCCCCAGCGGTGCGGCAGCCAGGGCCAGCATGCGCGCCAGTTGACCGCCCCCCAGGATACCCAGCACAGGCTGCCGCCGGATGCTCATTGACGCGGATCCGGTCGTTCGAGCACGGCCTGCGTCTGGCGGGCCCGCCAGGCATCCAGCGCGGTCGCCAATGCCGGGTCGTGCAAGGCCAGCACCGCGGCAGCCAGCAGGCCGGCATTGACCGCACCGGCGCGACCTATCGCCAGCGTACCCACCGGGATACCCGCCGGCATCTGCGCGATCGACAGCAGCGAATCCATCCCGTTGAGTGCCTTCGATTGCACCGGCACGCCAAGCACCGGCAAACGGGTCTTGGCGGACAGCATGCCGGGCAGATGGGCGGCCCCGCCGGCACCGGCGATGATCACCTGGATCCCCCGCCCGATCGCTTCCTCGGCATAGCGAAACAACAGATCCGGCGTGCGATGCGCAGAGACCACCTGCACCTCGTGCGGCACGCCCAGCTCAGTCAGCACGTCGGCTGCATGCTGCATGGTTTCCCAATCCGAACGCGAACCCATCACTACGCCAACGCGCGGCGGCTTGGTTGTTTCTGTCATGGCCGGGCCGTCCAAAAACCGATATTGTACGAGCTTTCCCCAGCCCCGGCAGCACCTCAGCCCCATGGACAAACGCCTACTCGACATCCTCTGCTGCCCGGTCAGCAAAACGCCGGTGCGTCCACTGAGCAAGCACGAGCTGGACGCGCTGAATGGCGCTATCGCGGCCGGCAAGGTCGTCACTGTCGCCCATGTGGCCGTGAGCGAACGCGTTGCCGAGGCGCTGATTACCACCGACCGCAAGGTGATCTACCGGGTCGAAGATGGCATCCCGGTGATGCTGCCCGAAGAGGGCATCGGCACCGTGCAGCTGACGGACTTCCCCACCACCGCCTGACCGGTTACCTTGGGGGTGTCCCCCGTCACATCCCCGAGCATGACACGGACCCCCACTTTGGCTTATCGTGGGGGCCTGCGCGGCCTATTCTTACGTCCGAGCATAGCAACGCTTCAGGGGTGCGGCGATGAACGAAGCCAGCGATTCATCCAGGGTGGTCAACTTAAGCCAGCGGCTGGATCCCACCAGCGAGCGCGTTGGCGAGTTGCTGAGTGCGGTGCGCGGCATTGCCAACAAGCGGCTGCAGCAGTGGATCGACAACATGTTCGAGCATGTGGACGATGCGCTGTTCGACCTGGCCGAGAAGGCTGAAAACAACGCCGCCCAGATGCACTACTTCGATGGCATGCGCGAAGTGCGCAAGCGCCGTCCGACGGTGGAGCGCAATTTCCTGGCCGGCATTAGCCGTGACCTCGGCGGATTGACCCACCCATCGCAACAGCCATCCATGCCTGCGGCACCGATGCCCGGCACGGTTGAGCTGTCGCTGGTGGCTGACAACGACCTCGAAGAGTCGCTGGCCATCACCAGCATGATCGGCAAGAACGAATCACGACTCTCGCGCGACTTGTTCGCCGTCAACCAGCGGCTGTCGGTGATCTGCGGTGGCTACAAGATCGACGATGCGAACAATCCTGTGGCGCCGGCGATCCTGTCGCACGCATTTCGCAAGGCGATGCAAGAGCTCAGCGCGGACATGCGGGTCAAGCTGATCATCTACAAACTGTTTGATCGCTACGTACTGTCTTCGCTGGAAGAGTTGTATCAGGAGATCAACGTCGAACTGGTGCGCGCCGGCGTGTTGCCGCAACTTCGCCACGAGATATTGCGCGGCCACAGTGCACAGGCCGCCGCCGACGGTCACGCTGGTATTCCGTCCGGCGTGGCTGGATCTGCCGCGACCGCGGATGACAGCGGCGAAATACCGAGCGACCTGCTACAGACCTTGAATGCGCTGTTTAGCGCGCGCCGTGGTCACGTCGGCGTCGGTGCTGGCGTCGATGTCGGCATGGGCGCCATGCCGACCGGCCCGCTGCCTTCGGCCAACGAACTGCTCGGCGCACTCAGCGTGCTGCAGAGCCAGATCACCAGTGCTGGCCCGTTGCCTTTTGCCAGGGTCGGCGATGCCGCTGCCCTGACCCACGAAGTGATGCAGCTGAAGGGGCAGTTGCTGACCCAGATCGGCGCGCTGCGCGGCGAGCGGCCCAGTCACGTCGCCACCATCGATGAGGACACCATCGACCTGGTCGGCATGCTGTTCGAATTCATCCTGGAAGACCGCAACCTGCCCGTCGAAATGCAGGTGCTGCTGGCTCGTCTGCAAATTCCCTATCTCAAGGCGGCGATCCTCGATCGCAAACTGTTCGCGCATCGTCAGCATCCGGCCCGCCGGCTGCTGGACGGACTGGCCGAACAGGCCAAGAGCTGGTCGGAGGAATCCGACCGCGACCGTCGCCTGTTTGACAAGGTGAAGTCGATCGTCGAGCAGCTGCTGCACGATTTCGACGATGACATGAGCATCTTCGATCGCCTGCTGGTCGATCTTCAGCAGTTCCAGGACATCAACAAGCGCCGTTCCGAACTGGCCGAACAACGCGTGGCCGAATCCACCCGCGGCCGCGAGAAACTCGAGCAGGCACGTCGCCTCGCTGCGCGCGAAATCATCGACCGCATCGGCGATCAGAAACTGCCGCCGCTCGTGCATGGCGTGCTCGCACGGGCATGGGCCAACCATCTGGTATTGACCCTGCTGCGTCAGGGCGAAGCGTCGAGCGAGTACAAGAGCGCGCTGCGCTTCGTCGACGATTTCATTGCCAGCACCCGGCCGATGCACAATCCGGAAAGCCGGCAATTACTGCGCCAGATGTTGCCCGGCATTGAACGTTCGCTGCGCCAGGGTCTGGCCAATGTGGCGTTTCAGGAAAGCGATATCGAACGTCTGCTTGCCCAGTTCCACACGTATTATCGGCAGCAGCTCGGTGAAACGGAGATTGCGGACGCTCCCGCCGCTGTTGAAGACGAAGCGATTCTGGCAACGATACCCGACAGCATTCAGCCCGTCGTCGACCGCGACGCCGAGCTGGACGAAAGCATGGACAGGGACGCCGTCATGGTGGCCCCGGACAGCCCCGAATGGCAGCAGGTCCAGGCGCTGCAGCCAGGCACCTGGCTGGAGTTCAACCTTGCCAACGAGGCCATGACACGCGCCAAGCTGTCGTGGATCAGCCCGATGAGCGGGCGCTACCTGTTCGTCAATCGGCGCGGCCTGAAGGTGGCCGATTACTCGCCGCAGGAACTGGCTGTGCTGTTGGCCGATGGCCATGCGCTGGTGCTCGCCGCCAATGCATTATTCGACCGCGCGATGACCGCGATCGTCGGCCGGCTGAGCCAACCGGATACTTCGCACACCACGGGCAAAGAATGAGCTCCGATCCATCGTTTACACCACCAGCCGCTGCACAAATCGCCGCCGACATCGAACGCGCTTTCGCCGAGGACCTGGGTTCCGGCGATGCTACGGCCGAACTGTTACCCGCTGACGCCCACGCCGTCGCCGAACTGACCTGTCGCGAAGATGCCGTGATCGCCGGCACGCCATGGTTCGATGCCTGCTTCCGCCAGCTGGATCCCGCCGTGCGGATCGACTGGCAAACAGGTGACGGTCAACGGGTCGCCGCCGGCACGGTGATTTGCGGTTTGTCCGGCCATGCCCGTGCGCTGGTCAGTGCCGAGCGCACCGCATTGAACTTCCTGCAACTGTTGTCCGGTACCGCCACCATGACGGCCGACTATGTCGCTGCGGTCGCCGGCACCAACACGCGCGTACTGGATACGCGCAAGACCGTGCCAGGCCTGCGGCTGGCGCAGAAGTACGCCGTGCGCTGCGGCGGCGGCCACAATCACCGGATCGGCCTGTACGACGCGATCCTGGTCAAGGAAAACCACATCATCGCCGCCGGCAGCATCGCGGCCGCGGTACGTGCCGGGCGGCAACTACACCCGAATCTGCTGCTGGAGGTCGAGGTGGAAAACCTCGACGAGCTGACCCAGGCGCTGGATGCCGGCGTGGACCGGATCATGCTGGACAATTTCAGCCTGCCATTGATGGTCGAAGCCGTGCAACACACTGCCGGTCGCGTGCCGCTGGAAGTATCCGGCAATGTCGATCTGCGCACGATTGGCGAGTTAGCCCGTACCGGCGTGGATTTCATTTCGGTCGGCGCGCTGACCAAGCACGTCCGGGCAATCGATCTGTCGCTGCGATTGCGGGTGGTCTGACCGACCCCGCCAGGGTCTGCGCATAGCTTGCGCGCGACCCTCGGCGCCCACACACTGTGGGGATGAGCGACCTTTCCAATCTGCTGCTGTTGTTACTGCTGGGCGTCGCCGTCGCCCTGTGGCTGAAGCTCAGCGTTGCTCGCGAGCGGGCCATAAAGGAAGCACGGCAGCAATGCCAACAGCATGGGTTGCAGTTGCTGGATGAAACCGTCGGCCTGCGCAGCGTGCGCCTGCGCCGCGTAAATGGACTGCGTTTGATTGAACGCGGTTATGGCTTCGAGGTAAGCATCGACGGCGACGATCGCGAGCCGGGGCGCCTGTGGATGATCGGCAACGCACTGACCGGCCTGAGCCTACCGACCATCGCGTTGGTACCGCGCGAATCGATCGTCAGATCAACCACGGCCCCCACGCCCGGCAGCAATGTAGTGCCACTGCATCCACGCAACCGACTGCATTGACGCATGTAGGTTGGGGTGAGCGTAGCGATGCCCAACATTCGTTGCCGGAAGGCTGAGGTACTGTTGGGCATCGCTACGCTCACCCCAACCTACGCGATCTCAGTGCGGGACACGCGCTGGAGGCTACTTCACCACGCGCAGATGCGGCGCGCCGCGCTTGGGCTTGTCGCCACCGCCCTCGGCGCTTGGCGCCGGCGGCGCATCATCGGGCTCGGGAACGGACGGCGGCGGGTTGTCGCCGCCTTCGTCGACCGGGAACATCATGCCCTGCCCGTTTTCCTGTGCGTACAGTGCCAGCACCGCCTGCACCGGGATATGGATGGCTTGGCTGACACCGGAAAAACGCGCCTGGAAGCTGATCCATTCGTTGCCCAGGTCCAGATTGGACACCGCGCGCATGGCCAGATTGAGCACCACCTGGCCGTTCTTGATCACCTGCGGGGGCACCCGCACGCCCGCAAAGCCGGCATCGACCAGCACATAGGGGGTCAGGTTGTTGTCGCTGATCCAGTCGTAAATCGCCCGCAGCAGGTACGGACGATTGGAGTTCATGGGTACGGTTTCATTCTTGCTCATGGAGTTGCCGCATCGTCCTTTCTTGATCGGTCATGCTGCGCGCAAAACCCTGACTGTGGAACAAACGCTCGCCGTAATCGATGATCGACTTGCCCTCGCGGCCAAGATCGACCTGCAGCCAGGGCAATCGCCAGATAACCGGCGCGACCAGGCAATCGACCAAGCTCATTTCCGGATTGAGAAAGAATTTCGAGGCCTTGAACACCGGCAAGGTGGCCAACAGGTGCTCGCGCAAGCGCTTGCGTGCAGCATCCGCCGGACGCCCACCGGCCTGAATGATATCGACTTGAGTCAGCCAGTCCTTTTCGATACGTACCGCAGCTACCCGCAGGCGTGCCCGCGATAGTGGATCGATCGGCATCAGCGGCGGGTGCGGATAGCGCTCGTCGAGGTATTCGCAGACCACCGACGTATCGAACAGGGTGAGGTCACGATCGACCAGCGTCGGCACCGTGACATACGGATTGAGGTCGATCAGATCTTCTGGCGGCTTGGCCGGATCCACCAGCACCCGGTCGTAACTGACACCCTTGGCGGCCAGCACCAGTCGAGCCCGGTGACACTGGATGTCATCGGCTGAGGTGTACAGCGTGAGTACGGTACGCGAGCGAGCGCTTTGGACCATGCGCGATTCCCCATCGGTGAGACGATTGCGGCGGCTCATGGCCGCCGCAATCGAGCGATGCTATCCGGCTTAATGGACGTCTTTCCAGTATTCCTTCTTGAGCATATAGGCCAGCAAGGTAAACGCAACCAGGAACAACAGCACCCAGATACCGTACTGATGCCGCTGCAGCGCAGCCGGCTCGGAAACGTATTCCAGGAAACTGGTCAGATCGCGGGTAGCCTGCTGATACTGCGCCGGGGTCATCGTGCCCGGGCGGCTCAGCGTGAGTTTTTCCACTTCGGCGCTGCCCGGCTTCATCACCGCAGTCTGCTGACCCTGCAGCTCCGCCAACGGGAACGGCATGGCGGCGTTTGGCAGCACCGTATTGTTCCAACCGATCGGGCTATTCGGATCGAGATAGAACGAGTTGAGGTAGCCGTAAACCCAGTCGTCACCCTTGGCACTGACTTCGAGCGAGAGGTCCGGCGGATCCTTGCCGAACCACTTGGTCGCCGAGTCTGCCGGCATGTGGGAGATCACCGGATCGTCGAAGCGGGCGCCGGTGAAGTTGAGGTTCTGCATCACGTCCTGTTCGGACAGACCCAGATCCTCGGCGATGCGCGAATAGCGCACGTACTTCAGCGAATGACAACCCACACAGTAGTCAAAGAACAGCCGGGCGCCACGCTGCAGCGAGGCCTGATCGCGCACATTCGCACCCGAACTGGGCAGCTCGGGGCCTTCTGCCTGCGCCGACATGCTGCCGACGAGCAAGCCGAGCACCAGCGCGATCGAGGGAACGATTCGTTTCATCAGCTTAGTCATGCATCGTCACCCGATCCGGAACCGGCTTGGTCTTCTCCCAGCCGAAATGTGTGTAAGCCCAAAGAAAAACGAAGAAGCCGAAGTAGAGGATGGTCATGACTCGACCAAACAGATTTTCCCAGGTCGTGAGGTCGACGTTGCCGAACCATTCCGGAATCACCTCAGCCGTGATGCCTGCACCCACTGCACCGAGACCAAAGAACGCCAGCACGAACACTCCCAGGCCGACCTTGTAGCCGGTGCCGCGGTAGCGGATCGACTTGACCTTGCCGCGATCGAACCACGGCAGCAGGAACAGCACGGCAATCGCGCCGAACATCGCCAGCACGCCCCACACCGCCGAACCCAGGAACGAGGGAATCATCCGCACGATCGCGTAGAACGGGGTGAAGTACCACACCGGCTTGATCTCCGCCGGAGTCACCAGGTTGTTGGCCATGATCGAGTTGTCATGCTCGAGGAACCATCCACCAAAGGTCGGTGCAAAGAAGATGATGAATGCTGCGATCAGCAGGAAGAAGCCCACGCCGACCAGATCCTTCAGCGTGTAGTACGGGTGGAACGGAATGCCGTCGGTGGGCTTGGTCGCATCCCAGCGATTGCCCTTCGGGCCTTTCTTGATCTCCACGCCATCGGGGTTGTTCGAACCCACTTCGTGCAGCGCAGCGATATGCAGCACCACCAGCAGCAGCAGCACGATCGGCAACGCGATCACATGCAGCGCGAAGAAGCGGTTGAGCGTGGCGTCAGCCGGCAGGAAGTCACCCATGATCCATTCGACCAGGGTCTGGCCGATGTACGGGATGGTGCCGAACAGCGAGATGATCACCTTGGCACCCCAGAACGACATGTTGCCCCACGGCAGCACGTAGCCCATGAACGCCTCGGCCATCAGCACCAGGAAGATCAGCATGCCGAGCAGCCACACCAGCTCGCGCGGTTTCTTGTACGAGCCGTACATGATGCCGCGGAACATGTGCAGGAACACCACCACGAAGAACAGCGAGGCGCCGGTGGAGTGCATGTAGCGGATCAGCCAGCCCCACTCCACGTCACGCATGATGTACTGCACCGAGTCAAACGCACCAGCTGCGCTCGGGTTGTAGTTCATCGTGAGGAAGATGCCGGTGACGATCTGGTTGACCAGCACCAGCAGCGCCAGCGAACCAAAGTAGTACCAGAGATTGAAGTTCTTCGGCGCGTAGTATTCAGTCATGTGCGCGCGGTACATGGGCATCATGCCCGGTGCACGCTCATTGACCCAGTCGCCGATGCGGGTGAAAACGTTGGCCATTACGCAGCCCCCTGCGGATCGACGCCGATCTGGATCGTCGTGTCGTCAATGAAGTGATAGGGCGGAATTTGCATATTCTTCGGTGCCGGCACGCCTTGGTAAACGCGACCCGCCATGTCATAGCGAGAATGGTGGCAGGGGCAGTAGTAGCCACCCTGCCAGTTCGGGTCGAACGGCTCGGGCTTCATTTCGCCCACATAACCGGGCACGCAACCCAGATGGGTGCAGATGCCGATCATGACCAGCCACTCGGGCTTGATCGAACGGGTTTCGTTCTGCGCGTACTTCGGCTGCTGCTCGGCCGAGCTGCCGTCCGACTTCGGATCGACCAGCCGCCCGTTCTGCCCCGGCAACGCGTCAAGCTGTGGCTTGGTGCGGTTGACGATAAACACGGGCAGGCTACGCCAGCCGACAATCAGCTGTTGACCAGGCTCGATCTTGCTCAAGGACTGGGTAACCGGAGCGCCAGCCGCCTTGGCACGCGCGCTGGGTTCCCACGACTTGATGAAGGGCACAGCTGCCGACACGATTCCTAAGCCACCAACCACCGCGGTGGCTGTTGTAAGGAAACGGCGGCGGCCGTGATCGACGACTTCGTTCGCCATCAGGCTCTCCGGTACTTGCAATTCATGGTGAGGTTTGGGACCCCTTAAAAATCGCGTTAGTGTAGCGTCAGGGCCTGCCCCGTACAATAAAACTCCCAGCCGGCGAACCACGATCGAACCGCCGCGACCGCTCGCTACGACTTGCCGATACTTGCCGAGACTTCCTTACGACATGAAACATGCCGCCGGCACGTTCGCCTTCATCGTCCGCTTCGTCATCCTCGGATTGGCGGTGGCGTTTGTGCTCGGGTTGTTCTGGCCCGACATGGGCAAGCGCTTGCGCACACATTTTGGCCTGACCAAGACCACTGCCGTGGCGACCAGCCAGGCATCGCATTCAAGCATGGGCCCGGTGTCGTACGCCGACGCCGTGGCCATCGCGGCGCCTTCGGTGGTGAACATCTACGCGAACAAGATCGTCAGCGAGCCCGCGTTGAAGATGTATAGCAACCCAGTGCTGCAGCAACTGTTCGGCGGCGCGCCAACCACTTACAAGCACAGCGAGCAGACCCTGGGCTCCGGCGTCATCGTCAGCGCGCAGGGTCAGGGTTATGTATTGACCAACAATCATGTGATTGCGCAAGCCACCGACATCCAGGTGCTGCTGTACGACGGCCGCATTGCCAAGGCGACGCTGGTGGGTGCGGACGAGGAGACCGATCTGGCGGTGCTGAAGATCGATGCCAGCAACCTGCCGGTGATCCACATGGCTGACCAGCAACAACTGCGCGCTGGCGACGTGGCGCTGGCCATCGGCAACCCGCTCGGCCTCAATCAGACAGTGACGATGGGTATCGTCAGCGCCGTGGGACGCCAGTTGAATAGCTCCAGCGCCGAGGATTTCATCCAGACCGATGCAGCGATCAATCTGGGCAATTCCGGTGGCGCGCTGATCAATACCGAAGGCGAACTGATCGGCATCAACACGCTGCTGATCGGCAAGGCATCCGGCGCCGAGGGCATCGGTTTTGCGATTCCTGTCGCAACGGCGAAGAAAGTGCTGGACCAGATCATCGCTACCGGCCACGTGGTGCGCGGCTGGATCGGCGCCGATTACGCCTTCGTGCCGGTGGCCGCCAATAGCGGACTACCGGCGGCGGCGCGTGGCGCCCAGGTCACCAATGTCTACCCCGGCGGGCCGGCGGCGCTGGCTGGCATCCAGCTGCACGACATTCTGCTGCGCATCGGCACCGACGACATTCTCGACCCGGCCGACCTGCGCCGGCACGAAGCCGTGCTCAAGCCTGGCAGCCAGGTAGAGGTCTCCGGGCTGCGCAACGGCAGTCCCTTCCATATCGAAGTGACGGTGGCACAAAGGACACCGGTCAGTGCCAACGCTACCGACGAAACCAACGAAACGACCGACCCAACCGACACGAACGATTGATCGGTTGTTCGATATTCCTCAAGTACCGCTCGATTTTCGCCGCCCATCCACTGGGAGCAAAAAACCTGCGGGAGCGGCTTCAGTCGCGTTGCTTCTGTCTGATTTCGGGCAAGAACTCTCGCGATTGAAATCGCTTCCACATAAAGAAGGTCGCGCACCGAAGGTGCATTAGCCCGGCGCGCGAACGGCCGGCGGCGGACGTAGCACTGCGCCGTAGCGCTTGCGCAAGGTCCCCACGCGCTCCACGTACACCTGGGTTTCAGCGTACGGCGGCACGCCGCTGTATCGCTGCACCGCGTTGGGGCCGGCGTTGTAAGCGGCGGCGGCCAGCCGTTCGTCGCCGTTGAAATCGTGCAATAGCAGACTCAGGTAACGCGCACCGCCGCGGATGTTCTGGTCAGTATCGAACGCGTCCAGCACGCCCATGTCACTGGCCGTCGCCGGCATCAGCTGCATCAATCCCTGAGCCCCTTTAAGCGACAGTGCGTGCGGATTGAACGCGCTCTCGGCGTGGATGATCGCGCGCAGAAACGCCTCGTCCACGCCATATTCGGCGCTGGCGGCGCGTATCGTGTCGGCATACGCGGTGAGGTTGAGGGCCACGCTGCCCCAATGAATCGTCGAATGCAGATCGCAGGCCACGCAGGTCGCCAGATAGGTGAACAGCATGGTCACCGCGCGGCCTTTCTGGTTGCCAGGCGGCAGGTTGGTGTATTCCACGCTGCCGTCCGACCGCACAACTCGATAAACCGCGCCCCGCAGGATGCGGGTTCCGGGGTCATCCGCCAAGATCACTGGCGCCTGGGCATCATGGGATTCGTGATAACTCCATTGACCTGCCGGGCCTGCAGCGATCAACGCCACCGGCCGCTTGGCGCTGGTCTCGACCGAACCCTGCACGGATGCCAATGAAACGCGCTGTGCGGATGCCGGAGCAAGGGGTCGCGCGCTGGTTTCCACCGATCCCTTTACGTTGGCCAATGAACCGAGCCAGGCCTCGCCTGGCTTGAGTTCGCTCCCTTTGAGAGCCCCCGCAGCAAGGTCATCCACCCCCGGATCATCATGCGCCGTGGTCGCACTCGAGCCGGCCACCCGCGCCAACGATATCGGCGGCTGCGGCGCCTTGGGGCGTGGCGCCCCCGTGTCATAGGTGCTGATCTTCTTGCAATCGCGGTAACCCGCCGCGCTGCTGCTGAATACCGTTTCACCGCTGGAACCGGTGCAGTGATACAGCGTACCGGCCTGCGCCATAGGCAGCCAAAGCAGGCCCGACAGCAATACACAGCCAAGCGCGACCCGAGACAGGATCGATCGAATTGGGAAGCCCCCGGCAGGCCGACCGACGCTTCCCCCGTGGCGCGCAACGTCGAACATGGACGCAGTTTGCCGCCAATGCGCTGCCGGCGCCAACTGCGACAGAGTGATTTCGTGCGCCACGACCATTCGCCCCGCAACCGAAGGGAGTCCTTGCTCCCTCCCCTGCTTGCAGGGGAGGGCTGGGGAGGGGGCGCTCTTCGCCCAGAGATCAAAAGCTTCACCCCCTCCCAGCCTCCCCCTGCGAACAGGGGGAGGGGCAAAAGCGCGCGACTCACTCTGTAACGTGCCGGCCACCTCGAATCCGACCAACGACCTCCGAAGGTCCAGACTGGCTCTAAGTCCTTGATCTTGCCTGGATCAGCTGGCGGCCCAGCAGCCAGCGGGGTAAACTGCGCGGTTCAGCGGATCGCACTCCTCCGCGTCATAAATCACGGTAACCCACGCCATGAGCGGCAAGCTTTTCATCAAGACCCACGGCTGCCAGATGAACGAGTACGACTCGGCCAAAATGGCCGACGTACTGAAGGCGTCGCACGGCATGGAGCTGACCCAGATCGAGTCCGAGGCGGACGTGATCCTGATCAACACCTGTTCGATCCGCGAGAAGGCGCAGGAGAAGGTATTCAGCCAGCTCGGCCGTTGGAAGGAACACAAGCGGGGCGGCAAGCCAGTGCTGATCGGTGTCGGCGGCTGTGTGGCTTCGCAGGAAGGCGACGCCATCATCAAGCGCGCGCCGTACGTGGACCTGGTGTTCGGCCCGCAGACCTTGCATCGACTGCCCCAGCTAATTGAAGCCCAGCGCGCCTCCGGCCTGCCACAGGTGGATATCAGCTTCCCGGAAATCGAGAAATTCGATCGCCTGCCCGAGCCACGCGCCGAGGGCCCGACCGCGTTCGTCTCGATCATGGAAGGCTGCTCGAAATACTGCAGCTATTGCGTGGTGCCGTACACCCGTGGCGAAGAGCTCAGCCGTCCCTTTGATGATGTGCTGGTCGAGGTCGCCAAGCTCGCCGCGCAGGGCGTGCGCGAGGTCAACTTGCTCGGTCAGAACGTCAACGCTTACCGCGGCCCGACCCACGACGGCGGCATCGCGGACCTGGCTGTGCTGATCCATGCGATCGCGCAGATCGATGGCATTGGCCGCATTCGTTTCACCACCTCGCATCCGCTGGAGTTTTCCGACTCGCTGATCGAGGCCTACGCGAACGTGCCACAGCTGGCCAATTATCTGCATCTGCCGGTGCAGGCCGGCTCCGATCGCATCCTCAGCGCGATGAAACGCGGCTACACCGCACTGGAATTCAAGCAGAAAATCCGCAAGCTGCGCGCGGTGCGGCCAGACATCTGCGTGTCCTCCGATTTCATCGTCGGCTTCCCCGGCGAAACCGAAGAGGATTTCGAAAAGACCATGAAGCTGATCGAGGACATCGGCTTCGACCAGAGCTTCTCCTTCATCTTCTCCTCGCGCCCCGGCACACCGGCAGCGAATCTCGCCGACGACACTCCCGCGACCGAGAAACACGCCCGACTGATGCGACTGCAGGCGGCCATCAACGAGAACGCGAGGAAGATCAGCCAGGCGATGATCGGTAGCGTGCAACGCGTACTGGTGGAAAAGCCCAGCACGCGCGACCCGAGCGAATTGACCGGCCGTACCGAGAACATGCGCTTCGTCAATTTCTCCGGCCATCCGCGGCTGATCGGCCAGTTCGTCGACGTGGTGATCACCGATGCGATGGCCAACTCGTTACGTGGGCGGATCTGCGTGGCCGACGAACCCGTGGCACTGGCTTCATGACGGCCGCACTGATTCTGCGCGAGATCGACACGGATGAATTCACGCAGGTCTGGCCGTTCTTCCAGGCGATCATTGCCGCTGGCGACACCTACATCTACCCGCCCGACATGGAGTTCGAGCATGCTCGCGCCATGTGGACCACGCTGCCGGCCCGCTGCTTCATCGCCGAGCGCAGTGGCCATGTCGTGGGCTGTTACCGGCTTGCACCGAACCAGCCTGGGCTAGGCGATCACGTCGCCAATGGCAGCTACATGGTGGCGCCGTCGGCCCGCGGTCAGGGCGTTGCTTCGGCGATGTGCGAGCACTCGCTTGAACAGGCGCGCCGCGCAGGCTTTACGGCGATGCAGTTCAATTGTGTCGTGTCGACCAATGCCGTCGCCGTACGCCTGTGGCAGCGCCACGGATTTCAGATTGTCGGCCAGGTCCCTGGCGCGTTTCGCCATGCGCAGCACGGCGCTACCGACATTTTTGTGATGCATCGAACCCTCTGACGGCAGCACCCACTGATCGCCACCAACGCATTGATACCATGACGCCGACACCATGACCCCAGGCCTCAACCAGCGCGATTTCGCCTTCGATCCGGAAGACAATGCCCGGCTCGCCAACCTGTGCGGACCGTTCGACGAACACCTGCGGCAGATCGAGCTGCGCCTCGGCGTGGAGATCAATCATCGCGGGGCTCTGTTCCAGGTGATCGGCGAGGACCCCGCCACGCGGGCCACCGAGAAAGTGCTGCGCGCCTTGTACGCCACCACCGAAGAAGAAGCGCTGACCGGCGCGAAAATCAACCTGCACCTGGCCGAATCCGGCATCGATGCGATCAGCGAAGCGGCGACCGACGGCACCCAGGAGGTGGTGATCAAGGTCAAGCGCGGCATGATCAAGGGCCGCGGCCCGAACCAGGCACGCTACCTGCACGCGATCGCCAGCCACGACATCAGTTTCGGCGTGGGCCCCGCTGGCACCGGCAAGACCTACCTGGCCGTCGCCAGCGCGGTCGAGGCGCTAGAGGCAAACCGCGTGCAGCGGCTGCTACTGGTGCGCCCCGCCGTGGAAGCTGGCGAGAAGCTCGGCTTCCTGCCCGGCGACCTGTCGCAGAAAGTCGATCCCTATCTGCGCCCGCTGTACGACGCGCTGTACGAGATGCTTGGCTTCGAGAAAGTGGCCAAGCTGATCGAGCGCAACGTGATCGAGATCGCCCCGCTCGCCTACATGCGCGGGCGCACCCTCAACGATGCGTATGTGATCCTCGACGAGGCGCAGAACACCACCGTCGAACAGATGAAGATGTTCCTCACCCGCATCGGCTTCGGCACCGTAGCAGTGATCACCGGCGACGTTACCCAGGTCGATCTGCCACGCAATACGCGCTCGGGCCTGCGCCAGGCGATTGAAGTGTTGCGCGGTGTCGGCGGCATCAGCTTCACGTTCTTCACCTCGCGCGACGTGGTGCGTCATCCGCTGGTGGCGAAGATCGTGCGCGCCTATGAGGCGTTCGAACAGAAGGAAGAGGACGGCAAATGAGTGGCCGGCCGCAGGCAAGCCTGGTTGCGCTGGTGCATGTGGGCTACGCGGTGGCGCGCGCCGGGCTGCCCTCGGCCGTCAGCTTCCGTCGCTGGGTCGAGGCGGCACTGCGTGGGGCGAAGCGTCGCAAGCCGGCCGAGCTGGCCATCCGCATCGTCGACGCTGACGAAGGCCGCGCGCTCAACCGCGACTATCGCGGCAAGGACTACGCCACCAACGTGCTGTCGTTCCCTGCCGAACTGCCGCCCGGAGTGGCGTTACCGCTGATCGGCGACCTGGCAATCTGCGCGCCGGTGGTGCTGCGTGAAGCTGCGGAGCAAGGCAAGGCGGCAAACGATCACTGGGCCCACCTGACCATCCACGGCGTGCTGCACCTGCTGGGCTACGACCATATCGAAGACGGCGAAGCCCAGACCATGGAAGCGCTGGAAACCCGCATTCTTGCCGACCTCGGTATCGCCGATCCGTATGCCTGAATTTCGCCGCAACCCTTGACTTGCAAGGGCTGCGGTCGAACGAAGTCGCCTCTTGGGCGACCGAAAGCCCCCCATCTTCCGAGCGGTGCTTTTAACCTTTCAACCACCCCGCGCATCCCCTTTCACCCGTCTCCTCCTCGCCACGAACAGGAACGATGACGCTGAATCGTCAAAATATTTCCGCTAAACTCGATCTACCGTCCGCTTGCGGGCAGCACTCACGCGATAAATGAACGACGACCCTGGCAGTACCAGCGGCCCGGCGCACCGTACTTGGTGGGACCGACTGGGCCACATGTTTTCCGGCGAACCACGCAACCGCAACGAACTGCTTGAAGAGTTGCGTGCCGCCCAGACCAACGGACTGCTGTCCGTAGACACCCTGACCATGGTCGAGGGTGCGATCAAGGTCACCGAACTGAGCGTGGACGACGTCATGGTCCCACGCGCACAGATCGTGATGCTTGCGGTCGAGTCACCGCTGACCGACATCCTTGCCGCCGTAGTGGAGTCCGGCCACTCGCGCTTCCCTGTGCATGGCGAGGACAAGGACGAGATCCTGGGCATCCTGCTGGCCAAGGACGTGCTCAAGTTCTTCGGCGCCCCCGAACACTTCGACATCCGCGCGATCCTGCGCCCGGCCGTGCTGATTCCCGAATCGATGCGCCTGAACGTGCTGCTGGCGGAGTTCCGCCTGACGCGCAACCACATGGCGCTGGTGGTCGACGAATACGGCGGCGTCGCCGGCCTGATCACCATCGAGGATGTGCTGGAACAGATCGTCGGCGAGATCGACGACGAGCACGACGAAGAAGAGCCCGAGCTGGTTCACGAACAACCTGGTGGCGACTTGCTGGTCAGTGCACTCACGCCGATTGCCGATTTCAACGAACACACCGGCGCCGACTTCTCCGATGAGGAATACGACACCGTGGGTGGCATGGTCACTTCCGAATTCGGCCATCTTCCCGAGGCCGGCGAGGAAGTTGCGATCGGCACGTTCCTCTTCCATGTCACCGAAGCCGACGACCGCCGCGTGCAGCAATTCCGCGTGATCCGGCAAGCCAAAGACTGAAACCTGCTCTACAACAGCAGAGAAGAACCCCCTTCTTTGCCCCCTCCCCTGCTCGCAGGGGAGGGTTGGGGAGGGGTAACGCTCTTGCCGTTAAACTGCAAAGCCCCGAACAAAAAGCCCTAAAGAAGCCTCCTTCGGTCACAACCTCCCACTCCGAACCGGAGCAGGAGCAAAACGCTACGCACCGGACAGACGTCAGCATGACTTACCCCCTTGCCTCACCCAGCTACCGCCGCGTGCGCCACGGCATCCGCGCGTTGCTGCTATCCGTGCTGCTGTTATTCATCGCCGTCCCTTCGGCCCTCGCCAGCGTTGCAGACGCTCCCGGCGCCAACCTGCAGGTTTCGCTGATCAGCTACGGCCCCGGTGAAACCTACTGGGAGCGGTTCGGTCATGATGCGATCGAACTGCGCGACAGCGGCTCCGGTGAGGCGATCGACTTCAATTACGGCGTGTTCGATTTCGACGAAAAGGGCTTCCTGCTCAACTTCGCCCGCGGCCATATGCATTACCTGATGGATGCCGCCCCCAGCCAGGAAGACGAAAGCTACTACATCGAAAGCGGCCGCTCGGTGACCCGCCAACAGCTGCTGCTGACCGCTGACCAAGCCTCCGCACTGCGCGACTTTCTGCTGTGGAACCTGCGTCCGGAAAACGCCGGTTACAACTACGACTACTACGTCGACAACTGCACCACGCGCGTGCGCGACGCACTGAACAAGGTGCTCGGCGGCGTGCTGAAAACGCAGCTCTCGGCACGCGCCGGCGGCATGACCTTTCGTCAACAGACTGCGCGCCTGATGAGCGCCCAACCATGGTTGATGCTGATGATGGATCTCGGCCTGGGCCCGTACGCAGATCAGCCGCTCAGCGCCTGGCAGGAAAGTTTTTTGCCGATGGTGCTGCAGGCGCAACTGCGCAACGTACAGATCGATAACGGCCACGGCGGCTTGCAGCCATTGCTGCAGAGCGAACAACTGCTCTCGCCAAATCGGCTTGATGCACCACCTGCAACAGCTCCCGATCTACGGTTGCCGCTGGCGCTGGCGGGCTTACTGGTCGCGATACTCATCGTGCTGACACGGCGCTGGTCGCCTGTCAGCTACGCCCTGCTCGGCACGCTGTACCTGCTGCCGGCCGCATTCATCGGCTTGCTGCTAGTGGTGCTGTGGACACTCACCACGCATCACTCGGCATGGGCCAACGCCAACCTTCTGCTGTTCAATCCGCTCGCTGTCCTGCTGCTGCCAACGTTGTGGCGCGCACGTCGCGGCATCGCCCCTTCGCGCTTCATCGACGGTGTGATCCTGCTGCAACTGCTGGCCGTACTGGTCGCCGTGCTGCTGCATCTACTACCCGGCGTCGTGCAGCAAAACCAGCCATGGCTCCTGTTTGCACTACCGTGCTGGCTGGCGCTGGCATGGACACTGCGTCGGCAACCGTAGGAAGCCCGCCGCCTGCAATTGCCCAGTCATCGCGCGCACGGCATGATGCGCCAATGACTCTGATCAATCCGCCCCCGATCTCGCCATCGTCCGACGACCAGCCGATGGTCGTCAATTGCATTGCGTATCGGAATGACGGCAGCCGCATCGGCGACATCGACATCGACGCGATCAGCGATGCGCTGGAGGAACCGGACACCTTCGTCTGGGTCGGGCTGCATGAGCCGGACGAGACCTTGCTGCTGAAGCTGCAGAAAGAGTTCGGCCTGCACGATCTGGCGATCGAGGATGCACACACCGCGCATCAACGCACCAAACTCGAAACCTATGGCGACTCGTTGTTCATGGTGGTGCAAACCGCGCAACTGATCGACGGCCACCTGGCTCTCGGCGAGACACATATCTTTCTCGGCCCGCGCTACCTGGTCAGCATCCGCCACGGCGCCTCACTGTCGTACGCACCGGCCCGGCGCGCCTGCGAACACACACCGACGCTGCTGGCCCTCGGCCCCAGCTACGCGCTGTATAGCGTGCTCGACTTCATCGTCGACAACCTGCTGCCGATCGTGCGCGACTTCCGCGAAGAACTGCAGCAACTCGAACAGGACATCTTCGCCGAGACCTTCAATCGCAGCACGGTGCGGCGGCTATACGACATGCAGCGTGACCTGATGACACTGCGTCTTGCGGTAGCCCCACTGCAAGACATCATCAGCCAGCTGGCGAGATTGCACCCAAACCTGATCCCCAGCGAACTGCGCGCCTATTTCCGCGACGTCTACGACCACGTATTCCGCGTCAACGAATCCATCAGCGCGATGCGCGAAATGCTCACCGCCGCCATCAACGTCAACCTCTCCCTGGTCACCTACGGCCAGAACGAAGTGATGAAAAAACTCGCCGGCTGGGCCGCCATGCTCGCCGCCCCCACCCTCCTCACCAGCTGGTACGGCATGAACTTCACCCACATGCCCGAACTCACCCAGCCCTGGGCCTACCCCGTCATCATCGTGGTCATGTTAGGCGTCGTCGGCGGCATCTACGCCCTGCTGAAGCGATCGAAATGGTTGTGAGCCGACTCACCTCTTCACTCGCTGGCAGTGACGCTCTACCAAGCCAAAAGGTCAAGGCGGACAAAATGGGGAAACTGTCGACTTGTAGCATCGCGGCGCTAGTGCTCATCGCGATTGCACTGGTCTATTGGCCGGCCATCCATGGGAAATTCGTCTGGATCGATGTGCCGGACTTTGTCCAGATGGGCTGGCTGCGTCAGGGCGATGCGTGGAAACACTACATCTTCAAGGATTTCAACAACTGGGTTAACTATTTCAGACCACTAGTGGTTGGACTCCTCACGCTGCAACTTCGACTGTTCGATGTGATGCCAGGCCCCATGCACGTGGTATCCATCACCATTCACCTGATCAATACGCTGTTGGTAGGACTGCTCGCACGGCAATCCAGTCAAGCAGCAATGCGCGATACCAGGCAACAAACATTGTGGCTGATTATCGCCATGCTGCTCTACGGATTGCATCCAGTGCTGGTTGAATCGGTGGTGTGGATCAGTTGCCAGTTCGATCTGGTCGTCACTCTATTCATGCTGCTTGGGTTGTTGGCCAATACGTGCATTGAGCACGCTAGTCGGCGAGCGATCGCTGTGGCAGCCTGTTTCTTTCTTGCCGCCTGCACGAAGGAATCTGCAGCAGCCTTCCCATTGACACTGGCAGTGTTTGAGTGGGCGCGTCAGACATGGACGCCGAAAGACAGCCCGCTATCCAGAGCTCGTATTTTCATCTCGCGAAACTGGCAAGTTTATTTGGCTTTGCTTGTGGCGGGCACCGCCTACCTCGCGTTCCGGCACTGGGCGCTTGGGCAATTCGTAGGGGCCGCATCGGGTGACGCGATGTCAGCTTTCTCGCGCTTGCAGGAAGTCTCCTTTACGTATTTGCATTACTGGCAAATGCTGTTTTGGCCGATGCGTGGCATGAGTCCCACTCACGATTTCAATGCTCAGCAATTCCTGCTGGTCACCCCGATATCGCTACTCATCGATGTGGCGGCCATGAGCATAGTGACATCAAGTCTTTATCTGGCTGTTCGCCGCTCATCGCCGTCAGCATGCGTAGTGCTGGCGATGACCGTTACGCTGCTGCCAGTCCTACACATCGCCCCGACACCTTTCGCGCCAAGCCTTTATCACGAGCGCTATGTAATTACAGCGCTCGCGATCATGTGCGCCATGCTTCCATTGATCCGCTTGCCTGCGGCCATCAAGGCGTCGGAGATCAAACTACTCGGCCCTATGGCAATCATCATCGGCTGTTTCTGGCTGCTGTTGTCGATAATCGATATTCGAATGACGGTGCCGTTATGGTCCAACGACATCGCCCTCTGGCGGTGGGCATTGATCATGGACCCCAACTCCATCTCCGCCAAAAGCAGCTTGCTCAATGCCTATATCAACGACAGAGATTACAAAGACGCCCAAAAGCTGACCAATCAGATCCTGGCGGAACACATCCCATGCACCACTTGCATGCTGGGCGCCGCCATGCTCGCCCTGAATGAATCCGACCCAGCACGCGCACAGCAGGCACTGGACGTACTGAAGAACACCAAGGGCTTAGCGCTTGACCAAGAGATATTCGGAATCTACCTAACTCTCACCGGTCAAATGCTGAAGATGCAGGGCAAGCTGGACGACTCCGAGGCCGCCCTACGCCAAGCCATGATCGTGGCACCCTATGACGCCGACCCTCCCATGTTCCTTGCCGTGACGCTTGCACGGAAGGGTGAGGAAAGCGAGTCGCGGGCTTATGCGGCACAAAGCATTGCCATGGCCCCGCCGGGGCAGCGCGACACCATGCGAAAAAAAATGGACGTTGCCATTACGGTAAATCTCGAACTAGCCAAACGTCATCCTTACAAGGCGGCGCAACAACCCGCCCAAATTATCTCCAGCTCACCGTAGGTCCCTATAAAGAAGCGATACTTGCCTACAGCAAGCATCGCTTCTTTATTTCTAATCTTCGCCATCATTTCCGATACGAAGGCGGACTGCCGATTCGCTTACGGCGTGGAAGCACCTGCACCATCCGTCGCTGTCCACTGCTTCAACCAAGCGTTGACAGCATCATGCCACTGCACGCTGTTGTGCGGTTTCAACACCCAGTGATTTTCATCCGGAAAAGTGAGGAATTCACTGGGAATACCGCGGCGCTGCAGCGCGGTAAACGCGCCCAGACCCTGAGTGATCGGGATGCGGAAATCGTCACCGCTGTGCACCACCAGCATCGGCACGCGCCAATCCTTGACGTGGTTGACTGGATTGAACTTCTCATAGTTCTGCGGATGATCGAACGGTGTGCCACCGTTTTCCTTCTCCTCGAACCAGAGCTCTTCGGTGTCGTAATACATCGAACGCGCATCGAACACGCCGTCGTGATCGACCAGGCACTTCCACGGTGTGTTCCAGACACCGGCGATCCAGTAGGTCATGTAGCCGCCGTAACTGGCACCGAGTGCGCAGGCACGATTGCCATCAAGGAAACTGTACTTGTCCAGCGCAGCCTTCCAGCCGAGCTTCAGATCCTCCAGCGGCTTGCCACCCCAGTCACCGGAAATGGCATCGGTGAACGCCTGCCCGTAACCGGTGGAGCCGTGGAAATTCACCGTCACCACCGCGAAGCCCTGTCCGGCGTAGGTCTGTGGGTTCCAGCGATAGCTCCACTCATTGCTCATTGCGCCCTGCGGGCCGCCATGGATGATGAACGCCACCGGGTAGGTCTTGCCCGGCTGGTAGTCAACCGGCTTGACCACGTAACCCTGCACGGTCTCGTTGTTCCAGCCCTTGAAGTTGAAGAACTCGAAGTCACCAACCTTCGCATTTTTCAGATCGTCCGCATTGAAGTGGGTGATCTGTTTCAGGTCGCTCCCATCCGCCGCCGCAAGATATAGGTCGGTTGGCCGCTTCAGATCATTGCGCGCCACCAGCAGCTTGCCCGCGGCGATTGAATAGCCATCCACCGCGCCATCGTCGACCAGTTGGGTGACCTTGCCGCTGGCCGCGTCGATCGCAAACAGCGGATGCTGGCCATTGTCATCGGCCGTGGCGTATAGCGTCTTGCCATCGGCAGAAATCGACAGACCGCCGGGTGAGCGATCCCACTTTGGGTCCACCTCATGCTTCCTACCGGTAGCCAGATCCAATGCCATGATCGCGAAGCGATCAGCCTCGAAGCCCGGCACCTTCATCGCGAGGTAGTACAGCGTCTTGCCATCAGGCGACGGCACCGGATAGGCGTCCCACGCCTTGTTGTCGGCGGTGAGATTCTTCGGCGCCGCCGAACCATCCGCCGGCACCTGATACACGTCGAAATTCGTCGACCACGGCTCACTGGCACCGGCTATACGCACATCGAAATACACACTGCGACCATCCGGCGCGAACGCGAACTCACTCTCATCGCCAAACGGCTTGCTCGGTACATCGCCATCTATATTGCGGCTCAGCAAGGTCGGCTCCGCTGGCAACTGGCCCTTGCCATCGAAGCTCGCCACAAACAGCTGGTTGCGCCGGCCATTGGCCCAGGTATCCCAATGCCGCACAAACAGCTTGGTATACAGCGTACCGCTGGCCTTGTCCTTGTCGCGCGCATCGGCTTGCTGCTTGCTACAGATGAGCGTTGCGCAATCGGTGAACACCTCATACGACAACAGCACGCGCTTGCCGTCCGGCGACAGCTTATAGTCGTTAATATCCAGCGGCGTATGGCTCACCTGCACCGCCGCAGCGTGCTTGGCCAGGTTCAAGCCATCCTTGCCGCCCAGATCCAGCCGCCACAACTGCGCCACGCCCTTGGCCGGCGCCACGAAATACAGGCTGCGCCCGTCTGCCGACCAGCGCGCCGAACCCGCCTTGTCCTGCACCTTAACTGGCTGCCCGCCCTGCGCCAGATCCATCACATAGACCGCGTTGACGCCCTTGTTCGCGGCATAGTCGGTGCTACGCACGCCAAACGCGGCATAGCGCCCATCCGGCGACAGCTGCGGATCGCTGACCCGATCCATCATCACCAGGTCACGCACATTGAAAGGGTGCGGACCCTGGGTTTTGACGAATGTGGTGTCCACAGCATCGCCCGCCATCGCAGGCACAGCCACGAGCGCGAGCAGCAGCGCGGCAATCAGAGGTTTCATGGGGGTTTCCTTGGCTGACAGAAACCTTGACGGTAAGCGCGAGGCGACCGAGACGCAAGCGATGTGATTCCGTTAACGCCTCAGGCTCATGCATACTTCAGCGCATTACCGGCGCAAGATGAAAAATATGCTCGTTGCCTATTCAACCGCCCAGAATCGCTGGCTCTGGCCGTCGGCGCTTTTCTCCCTCACCCTGTTTGCTTTGGCTTTGCGTTGGTATTACGTGAGCACAGCCTTGGTGATCGGACCGTTGTCGGGGGACGCAACCCAGTATTATTCGTACGCGTGGAACCTCGTACATCACGGCATATTCGCGAATGGCCACCCTGGTGCTGCGACCATCACTCCAGACAATTACAGGGATCCTGGTTATCCGTTGTTCCTCGCTATATGGATGAAGCTGATAGGGACGAATGACTCATGGTACGCAGGTACTTCATGGTACGCCGCCGTCCTGCTTTGTCAGGCCTTGCTCGGCGCATTGACGGTCACAATGGCCGTTCAACTAGGCAGATACTGGCTTTCACTACGCTGGGCAATTAGCGCGGGGCTTTTGATGGCTGTCTGGCCCCATAGCATCACCATCAATAGCAATTTTCTGTCGGAAACACTGTTTGGCTTTCTTTGTACGCTCGGCCTACTGCTGTGCGCGCGAGCACACCGCCGCCAAAGCCCGTGGTGGGCGATCACTGCAGGCCTCGTCCTGGGTGCCGCCGCACTGACTAACGCGATCTTGCTGCCTTTCGGGATCCTGCTGTCAGGCTTTCTGGCGTGGCGCAAACTCGTGCCACGCCGGATCTGTGTGGCGCTCGCCATAGGGGCCTTGTCCTTACCGAGCGCCTGGGCCATCCGCAACGCGCAGATCCCGGCCGTGGGCGCCGGCAACTCATCAATGACCCGCGCATTGGAAACCTTCGTGGTGGGCTCGTGGCCGAGCTTCTATCCAGCTTGGCGAGCCTCAGTCTTTGGCGACGCCAATACGAAAGCCAACGCCCAAACCACGCTGAAGACCGTTCATGATGAAATGGATGTATTGCAAGTCGCTCCCTTGGATGGCATCCCGACAATCGTGCAACGCCTCGGTCAACACCCATTGCGCTATGCCGCCTGGTACCTGCTCGAAAAACCACACTTGTTTTGGGACTGGAACATTCAGATCGGATATGGGGATATTTATGTCCTTCGGACCCAGGACTCGCCTTTCCAAACCAAGCCAGCATGGATAGCTGTTGCGGCTATTTGTCGTGCCATGAACCTTCTGCTAATGCTACTAGCGCTGGCTAGCCTGTTCCTGGCATGGTCAAAGCGACGCTTCCAGAACATATTTGGCGAACAAGCCAACCGCGCGGCAGTAGTCGCGGTTGTGGGGTTGACGGTGTTCGCGACTTTGGTCTACACGATTCTACAGGCGGAGCCGCGTTACTCCATTCCATTTCGATCCTTTGAAATACTGCTGGCCGTTACCACACTGTCGGCAATCAAGACATGGTGGCGGCAGCGGCATAAGCAGCCTCTGGATATGGAGCTGGCGCCAACTTCCATACCGGTAACCCATCACAACTAAATCGATGTCACGTTGCGAATCCGTGTGAGAAATGGAACTAATGCCCGAGGTGACGCAGATAACATGCCGCCTTTGCTGTTCCGGGTAGCCATGCCGCGCCAACGATTTTTCTGCATCTGTTACTAACTAGTCGACGAAACTCTTGCGCATGGCAACTTTGAAAATGTCAGCTATGAACCCACTTGTAATGAGCCATTCACATCAGAATCGCGGATGGCGATGGTGGTTACTGCTATCGTTGATCGGCATTTTCTCATTAGGTTTTCGTTGCTATTACCTGACACATGCCCAGGTGCTGCAACCCTTTTATGATCAGCTCCATACGCGCTCAGACGGCGTCGAATATTATGCTTATGCTCGAAATCTCGTCCATCATGGAGTTTTTTCCAAAGCCCCGGAGGGCCGATCTCCTCTCGTCGGCGACAGTTACCGCGATCCCGGCTACCCCTTGTTTCTCGCCGGCTGGATGGAAATTTTCCCCCAGTGGGGGCCTTGGTATATCGCAGTATTGTTATCACAGGGACTACTCAGCGCGCTAAGCGTGGTACTCGCTTTGTGCCTCGGTCGTCAATGGATGCCCATTCGATGGCTCGCGGGTGCGGGCCTGCTCATGGCAGTTTGGCCTCATAGCGTCAGCATGAGCAGCTTCATATTGTCTGAAACCCTGTTTGGCTTTTTTTGTCTGTTGAGCTTGTTTCTCCTGACGCAGGCGCTACGCCGTCGCAGCGCCGCATGGGCCACGGCGAGCGGCCTTGGGTTCGCCCTCGGCGCTCTGACCAATGCCGTACTACTACCGTTCGCACCCTTGCTCGGCCTGTATTTCGCCTTCCGGCGCTATATAACTGCTCGCATGCTCGCCGGGCTGCTGGTCGGCGCCCTGGCCTTACCAGCAGCATGGATGGTTCGCAATGTTCTGCTACCACCAGCCTATGGGGACTCATCTGCCGGACGGGCACTGGACACCCTGGTCATAGGATCTTGGCCAAATTATTATCAGATTTATGAGGCATCGTTGAAAAACGATCCAGCGGCTGTTGCCACGATAAATCGCGTCATCCAGGAAATTTCCCTGATCAATTACGATCAGAGAGCCGGCATAATCGAGATTGCACAACGGATGCAAAGTCATCCGATTGAATATGCCCGTTGGTACCTAAGCAAACCAGCACTGCTATGGGGCTGGGATATCCGCGTGGGCATGGGCGACATCTATGTCTACCCCACCAGAAACTCGCCCTTCCAAAATAATATTGTCTACCGCGCTGTTATCGCACTTTGCCACGCGTTCAATCCGTTGCTCTTCATCCTCATGATTGCCGGGTGGATTGCTGTGCTGTGGCCAAGGCAGCAGCCCCCAGGCTCCTTGCTGGCATCGACACTGATATTGGTCTTCGTCACTGCGGTATACACCGTGCTCCAGTCCGAGCCACGCTATTCAATAGCTTGCCGGCCGCTGGAGATCTTGCTTGCCACTTTTGCGCTTCACCGGGGAGGCCTTTGGTTTAACCAGAAGAAACCATCGAGGGAGCGCAGGCACATATAGGCCCCTGGCAGAAGAGCCCGTCGCTCGTGCTGGCGCATACGCGGGCAAAAACATGATGATATATATTTGACCGCCAAGCCGAACTGCCCTGGTATCGAGTCATGAATCGCTGGAAAGCCGCAACCGCCCATCTGACGATCAGCCTTGTCCTTGCAACGACGATCGCCACCCTGCTGTACGTTCTATGGTTTCCTCCACCGTATTTCATTGCGGCGGGTGCGAGCAAGCTGATCATGGTTTTGATGGGTGTCGACATCGGCATTGGCCCGTTGCTGACCCTTCTCGTCTTCAGTCCGCGCAAGTCGAGAAAGCTGCTGAGATTAGATCTTTCGGTTATAGCAGTGCTGCAAGCGACCGCCTTCGCCTACGGCGTCCACGCTATCGCCATGGCACGGCCAGCGTTTGTGGTGGCGGAGATCGACCGGCTAGTTCTGGTGCCGGCCGGGGAACTTACCGATGCCGATCTGGCGCAGGGCAGCCAACCCGCCTTTCGTACGCGTTCGTGGATCGGGCCGGTGCTGGTCGGGGCATTGCCACCGAAAGGTGCTGAAGGTACAAAAATCACGAATCAGATTCTGGCCGGCGGCAAAGATATTGATCAGCTACCCAAGTTCTACGTACCGTATGACCAGGTCATCGACAGAGTTATGCACCACGCCAAAGTTCTGTCGCAACTCAAGAACGCCACAGACAATCAGCGCAAGCAGCTTGAGCAGTTCCAGGTCGGGGCCGATGACGAGGTATTGCTGGCGCTACCGCTACAACGTGGCGAGCAGGATTACACAGCGATCATGTCGCCGAAGAGCAGACATCCTATACGCATACTGTCCATCGATCCCTGGTAACTCCGCACCATAAGGCGTTGCTGATGACACGCAGCTCTCCCTACGCACCGGGCGGCCCTTACTGTCCGCGGCAGATATTCTCAGTTATACCCCGTGCCAACCGCCGTAGGTCATGCTGGCTGCTTTCAAGCTGTACGGAAACTTCGGAAATGCGTAAGGAACACAACAAGGCAGGAACTCATCCGTATGCCCGTGACCCACGTCACAGGCCGGATAACTAGCAACCCCTGGACGCGCACTTCGCCTCTGCCAACAGGCTTTGGCCGCCCGATTGGTACAAAACGTGCCTGCCCCCGATGTACCTACAGGGGGAGTTCACCATGTTACGCCAGCGCTTTTCCGCCGGCTTTACCTTGATCGAGCTGATGATCGTCGTGGCGATCATCGCGATCCTCGCTGCCATCGCCATCCCTGCCTATCAGGATTATCTGATTCGCGCACAGGTGACCGAAGGCTTTAACTTGGGTGATGGGACCAAACCGGCCGTATGGGACTATTATTCCAACAATGGCACGTTCCCACTCAGCAACCAAAATGCCGGCTTACCCTCGAGCACATCGATCGCCGGCAGCTACGTCTCCAGCGTGAACGTGGCTGGCGGTCAAATCAAGGTATTGTTCGGCGGCCTAAAAGCTAGCCCAGCCATCAACAGCAGCGGCCAGTACTTGCTCCTATCACCAATCACCAGTGTCGGTAGTATCAATTGGACCTGCACCAACAGCACCGTGCACCCGCAATATCTGCCGACCGTTTGCCGCAGTTAATTAATACAGGCGGATATCCGGAAAGCGTCACAACGCAAACAACAAACTGACAAAAAACGTCACTATCTGCCTGAATTTGATAGGCGACTACGTTGTCATACCGATCACAATTTGCACATCACTAGAACCATTACGCCGCTGCTTGCGGGTTTTCGTGACGATAGGCACAATCGGCCAGCCCGCAATATGCGGGAATACATCAGCGGCAGTCATGGCACACAACCTGCTTGACTCTGCCACGAGCTTCCTGGTCGTTGCTGACCACGAGACAAGGGGGACCGGTTCCACGTGAAGGGGGATTCGGGACTGGGGCTCAGGGGGCATCATTTACGGTTAGCTAACCAAAACAGAGGGACCACCATGAAGAACATGCAAAAAGGCTTCACCCTAATCGAACTGATGATCGTGGTTGCGATCATTGCGATCCTCGCCGCCATCGCGATCCCGGCTTATCAGGACTACATCATCCGTGCGCAGGTGTCCGAGGGTGCTGTGTTGGCTAGCGGCAACGAGACAGCACTGGCCGAGTACCAACAGAACACGGGCAAATGGCCGACAAGCGCTGCTTCAGCCGGAGTGCCTACCTCGACGAGCATCACTGGCAAGTACGTTAGCTCTGTGAGCGTCACTGCGCCAGTAACCGGCGGCGTGATCACGGCTCTTTTCGGTCAACAGGCCAATGCTTCGATTACTGGCAGCGTGATTGCTTTCTCCGGTATCACTACTGGGGGTAGCACCTCCTGGTCGTGCGATGTTTCGTCCACCACCGTGCCATCGAAATTCCTGCCGACAACCTGCCGCGTAGGCGGCTGATACCTGTCATCGTCAAGACCCCGAAGGGCCGCCCCGTGCGGCCCTTCTTTTATTTCAGGGCCCCGCGATGCGCGACCGCTTGACGACTACTACATCGCTGCTCATTTTGCTGCTGATCGTCCTGCTTGCATGTGCCGGCTACTGGCCTGGTCTGCATGGCGGCTTCCTTTTCGACGACTTTGGCAACCTGCCTGTCCTGGGAGCCGGAGGACCAGTCGACAATTGGCCCACCTTCTGGCGCTACATCACCTCCGGCACCGCCGATCCTACCGGTCGCCCGCTGACACTGCTGAGCTTCCTGCTCGACGCGCGCAACTGGCCGGCTGATCCCTACCCGTTCAAACGCACCAGTCTGATCCTGCACCTGTTCAATGGCCTTTTGCTGTACAGCTTGCTCACCAGGCTCGGCCGCATGCTGGCGACCGAGCCGCCTCGCTACCGAATCGCTGCCCTCGTAGCCACTGCGCTTTGGCTCCTACATCCGCTGTGGGTGTCGACTACGCTGTACATCGTGCAACGCGAGGCCATGTTGCCGGCAACCTGCGCACTGGCTGGTTTGTTGATTTGGCTGCACGGACGCGCGCAGTTGGCCGCAGGAAACACTGCGGTTGGGTTGAGCTGGAGTGTGCTCGGCCTGGGCGGCTTCACCTTGCTGGGCATACTGGCCAAGGCCAATGGTGCGCTGCTGCCGTTCTATGCGCTGCTCATCGAGGTGATCCTACTGGCTCCGCTGCAGTTGTTGCCTGCAGGCAAAGTACAACGTGTTCATCGTGTGACTCTTTTCGTCTTTGCAGTCGTTCCGGTGATGGCCATCTGCGGCTATGTGGCTTGGACCGGCGTGCACGGCATCATCTCCGGCGGCCCCATATCGCGCCCGTGGACCTATGGGCAACGGCTGCTGACCGAGCCGCGTGTACTGATGGACTACCTCAGGCTGCTGTGGTTGCCACGGCCGTTTTCGACGGGAGTCTTCAACGATCAGTACGTCGCATCGACATCCCTGCTTCATCCGGCAACCACCCTGCCCGCCATCATCGCAGTGCTGATGCTGATAGGCATCGCCTGGCACATCCGTCAAAACCACCCTGCACTGGCCCTCGCGGTACTTTTTTACTTTGCCGGCCACACGCTCGAATCCACCTCCTTGCCACTGGAGCTGTACTTCGAGCATCGCAATTATGTACCCGCGCTGCTGATGTTCTGGCCGCTTGGCCTATGGCTGGCTGATACACGCAAATTGCAGGCGCTCAAGCGTGGATTAATGATCGCTCTGCCGATCGGACTCGCGTTAATGACCCATGCGGGGGCCGAGGTGTGGGGAGACGTGCAGACTCAGTCGTTGATCTGGGCACGAATCAATCCAAGCTCCGCGCGCGCCCAGGCCAATGCCGCGCAAATCGAAATGCAAACAGGACACCCGCAGGACGCGGCACGCCGGCTGGAAACGCTGCTCATCGCCCAGCCTGACCAGATGCAGCTTGCTTTCAACCTGATCAGTGCGCGCTGCTTGATTGGGGGAGTGAGGCCCGATGATATGGCTGCGGCACGTAAAGCCATGCTCGACACCCCAAATATTGGCGGGCTGTTCGCTCACTGGTTTGATCGTACATTACCGGTTGCGATGGCAGGGGCCTGCCCTGGCCTGACGCCATCGAACCTGCTCAGCTTGATCAATGCTGGCATGCAAAATCCCAGGCTCGCTACGGCGGGGCCACAGCAGGATTTCACCTATCTGCGCGGCCGCATCGCACTCGCGCAGCACCAGCCGGATGCAGCACTTGCAGACTTTCAGCATGCGCTTGACCTGCAAGTGCGCCCCGGCATGGCACTGGAAGCTGCCGCCGCGTTGGGCGCAGCCGGCTTTCCAGTACAAGGCTTGCATATGCTTGACCATTACCAACAGGTGGAAGCGCACGCCACGCCACCGGATTTTGGCATGCCGATGGTGCACGAGTGGATTCTCGCCCGACAGGGCTACTGGCCTCACGAACTTGCTCACTTGCGCAATCAGCTGAATCTCGACGCAAAGGCCAGTAACGCCAATACTGCACGCTCCGAAACCGGCCAGAACACACTTCACTGATGCGCTCATCACTGTACAAATTCATTCTTGCGGCCGCATTCATCGTCACGACTGCCGTCTACTGGCCAGGCCTGTCTGGCTCCTTTTTGTTTGACGACTACCCGAACATCGTCGACAACCACGACGTGCAACCACATGAGGCGAGCCTGCCGTCGATGGTGCGCGTTGTACTGTCATCCCCTTCCAGCGAATTCAAGCGACCAATGGCATCGCTGAGTTTTGCAGCCAACTTTCTGGCTACTGGCCTCGATCCGTACTGGATGAAGCTGACCAACCTGATCATCCATCTGCTGAATGGATTATTGGTATTTTTGCTGGCGCGAATACTACTGCAATCCGCCGCAACTTCGGCCGCCACCAATTGGCCAACAGGAAGATCAGCTGCAGACGTTTTTATGACTGAAGCAGTCTCCCAAGGAACATTTACCCGCACAGGTATGGTGGCCGCACTGATCGCTGCCGGCTGGATGCTGTTACCAATCAACCTCACTGCAGTCCTGTACGTAGTGCAGCGCATGGAAAGCATGGCCAATTTGTTTGTGTTGATCGGCCTGATCGGATACGTCGCAGGTCGCCGCCGCATGCTCGCTCCTGTCCACGTCCTAGCTCGCAGAGGATGGTTTGGAAAGAGTCACATTTCGCCTTATACGCGCGGCTTCATTATTTGCCTGACAAGCATCACCGCTCCTACCGTTGTCGGCGTTCTGGCCAAGGAAACAGCCGTGATGTTGCCATTGTATGCGTTGCTGATCGAGTGGACGCTGTTTCATTTTCGCTCGCCAACCCCCTCTTACTTGCCGCACACACAGGTCACATCGTATCCATCTCTAGAGCTGCCGATGGGTCGTCCAGAAAGGACAACGAAAAGTGATCGTCGCATCATTCTACTGTTCCTGCTGGTGTTGGCACTTCCCATGGCCATGGGTTTGGCGTGGCTGGTACCCGGTTTACTCAAACCGGAAACCTGGGCCGCTCGCGACTTCACTCTGGGCACCCGTTTACTCAGCGAATCACGCATCATCGTCGACTACATCGCATGGACGCTGATGCCCATGCCGAATGCGCTGTCGTTCTATCACGATGATTTCCGGACATCGACCGGACTGCTGGCACCGTGGACCACCCTTGCCAGCATCTTGTTTCTTGCAGCATTAATCGCGTTGACGCTCTGGCTAAGGCGGCGTCGGCCGCTGGCAGCCCTTGGTCTCGCACTGTTTCTTGGTTGCCATTTGCTTACTGGTACCGTCCTGCCACTGGAGCTGATCTACGAGCATCGCAATTACTTCGCCAGCTTCGGCTTGCTGCTGGCCATCGTCCCCCTGCTCGCCGCACCGCGTCAATCAGCCGTTGTACGGGGATCCCATTTAGTCAAAAACGCCCCCTCCCGGGAAGACAGGATGATCGCGGCTGAAGGCGCTCCTACGACCAAGGTGAGTCCCTGCGGAAAAGAAATGCCGCGCGAGGCTCTACCCCTTGCCTTGCCTCGCTACGCACTACTTGTCGGACTGATGATATGTTGGGCGACACTGACCGCACTCACTTCCCATGCTTGGGGCAGTCCCTTACGGCTGGCCGAGGATTTAGCAGCTCGCGCACCACGGTCACCGCGCGCGCAGTACGAATTGGGTCGCACCTACATCATCTACTCTAATTACGAGCCTGCGTCCCCATTCACCAAACTGGCCTATGCGCCGCTTGAAAGGGCAGCGGCCCTGCCACAGTCGTCTATTCTTCCCGAGCAAGCGCTGATCTTCATGAATGCGCGCATGCAATTACCACTGAAAGATGCATGGTGGAATAGCCTGATCACCCGATTGAAAACTCATAAGCCAGGCGTTCAGGACGAGAGCTCGCTTGGTGCGCTGACTGAATGTGTACGCGATCATCACTGCGATCTGCCGCCCGATCGGATGACAGCAGCATTCCTGGCCGCCCTCGCTCACCCACATCCCAGCGCGCGCTTGCTCGCCACTTATGGTGACTATGCCTGGAATGTGCTGGATGACAAAACGCTGGGGCAGCACATGGTCGAGGAAGCAGTTCGTACCGAGCCGAATGAACCGGCCTATCGGATTACACTGGTTCGCATGCTTGCGGCGCAAGGACGCAAGACCGAGGCGCTTGAAGCACTGAAAAAACTCGAATTGCTGAATGTCGGCGGTCGACTGAACGACAACCTGGCCGAGCTACGCGCCCTACAGGTGCTACGGTGACCCTACCCTCAAATACGCACTCGCCGGGCGCGCCAATCCACAATGGAAATTGCCCTCCGCCGCCTTCAGACACCGATCAAGCTTAAGCCCGTGCAGGCATGACTCGCCAATCTCCAGACACGCACCAACGCAGTGAACCAGATGATGGAGATGTGGTGCTGCATATTGGTTACATACTCTGCTATCGCGATCCAAACTACATCCGCAGCGTCAGTCTATTGCGGGCCCTTGAGGCTTGCCCCAATGTCGAAGTCGTTGTCGCACGAAACACCAGTCGCGGGCCCTGGCGTTATATAGAAACCTGGCGCGCCTTGCGTCGTATCCGTGCGACCAATGCACCCGACATCTATATCCTGGGCTTTCGCGGCCACGAGATCTTCTCGCCCGTATACCGAATGATCAATGGCGCGCCGCTGGTGTTCGATGCATTGATGTCGCCCTTTGCAGCATTGCGTGAGGAACGCAAGGCCGGCCTGCTCGGTAGACTGCTTGCACCATTGGTCTACCAGTTCGAGAGACGCATGCTTTTGCGAGCCGACCTCGTGCTGACGGATACTCGACTGCATGCCGACTTCTACGCCCGAACCTTCGCCCTACCCGAAACGAAGGTATTAGCCCTGCCTGTTGGCGCAGTCGAGCCGGACTCGAATGCTGTGACAAGCACGTTGTCCGAGAGGAGCCCCTTCAGCGTGCTTTTCTATGGCTCGTTTTTACCCTTGCACGGCATTGAAGTGATCGTGGCTGCGGCGGCATTACTCAGGGACTTACCCATCCACTTCAATTTCATCGGCGGCAGTGCCAGACAGGCTAAACGGTTCTACCGCCAATGCGAGCAATTGAATGTAACCCGCTACACCCATCGTCAATGGGTGCCCTTCGAGCAAATACTCCAAGAGGAAATTCCCAATGCAGACCTATGCTTGGGAGGTCCATTTGCAGATACGCCTCAAGCGAAGCGGGTAGTTACTGGCAAGACTTCGCAATGCCTTGCTCTGGGTAAAGCGACAGTCATCGGGTGCATCAACGAAGATTACGGGTTCGTTAACCAAGTCAACTGTCTGCTAATCGCGCAGGCGGATGCCAATGCACTCGCCGCAGCTATCCGTTGGGCCTTTGAGCACCGTGCGTCTTTACCAGAATTGGGCGCACGCGGCCGCGTACTGTACCTCGAACGCCTTTCCACTCGCGTCATCACTACGCGACTGGCTCAGGCCTTGCTTCGCCTAACCAGGAGCTCCACGACACATCCAACGATCTGACCCTGCAGATCGACCCGCCGTCCCGACACAGCAATCTGGGCTCGACGACTGCGGCGAGTTCGAACTAAATGGAATTGGCTGAGATGCCCCGAACCGGCTCAGCTCTGCGCTGAATAGATTAGAGCATCCTGAGTTGTGCAACGAAAAGGTGGCGGAATTGTAGCCGCACAGAGTGTCTGCTTACGCCATTTTACGATGGGTTAGCCGATCCGTCTGAAAGGGGCTCCGCCGATACTGCGCTCCGGTAACTCCTATGAATTTTTTGTTATTTGCAGCTTGGCCCCGTCCTAACTTCCTGGCTATGACTGCAATATGAAAAGGACGAAAAATCTCCACCGCGAGTATTTCAAGTCCCATGTGGTCAACCATTGCAACCGCCAGCCGCGTATCAAAAACATGATGATGCAAGCACCTATTTTCGACGTTGCCTTTTGAACGATCTTGGAATGCCTGAAAATCAGCAGATCCAGAATCTACAGCCAGATCATGCAACCTCAGAATTTCCTCCAGGTGCGTCATGTCTGCTTCGCTTGTCTGAATCTCAAAATCCTGAATAAGGTGTTCCAGCGTGGTTACTGGTCTACGGTGGTCAAAAGTACCGTCCTTATGCGGCACAACGAGCACCAATAGACCGTTTTCTTTCAGAACCCGAATCCATTCGGCGAGACCTTGCAAAGGATTAGCCAAATGCTCGATACAGTGGGACGAAAGAATGAAATCGTAGGAAGAATCTTCGAAATCTTGGAGGCAACTTGCCTCGGCAACATACTGACGACCAGGTGGCTTCTCTCTATTGAAAGTGAAGGTTGCTCCCTCACTGATAGCGCCTTCCCATACGGTATTACCACCGAAATTACAGTTGTCGATGTTGGCAGCGATGGAATAAACAGGAATGCTGCCGCGCGGACCAAATATGTCGCTCGGCCCACCGATCTCCAAGCCGTTCCCTGATTGAAAAAAAGATTTGCAGTGCGAGTAGTATTGAAGGCGGTAGGGTAGGACGAAGCGATATACGTTACCTAATAAGGCACCTATCCCAAAAGATCTTAGTCTTGCGTAGGCTTTCTTCAACACGGGCTGGTTTCCTCAAAATTCCGAATTTTCACTGCCTAATCGCGACCTGACACTTGAGCGATACGGCATACGGCGCGCACGCACAAATTCACGACACATTTTGGCGAGCACCTCTGCACGAAACAACCTGACTGATCCATACCTGGGTCAGGACTTGAACTCGCCCATCTGGCCACGAAGACCATCGAGCAATCCACGCAGAGCCATCTGTAGTGAAGCAAGCCTGGCTTTGCCATACAAGATATGGCAATAGAAAATTGCCATAATGGACCAGACGTTCCTTACTCTCCAGCGAATGCCCCTATACCCAAGGAAATGTAGTCGGACGAGGTTGCGAGTTTGGTAGTAGATCCTTAGCGGGCTGTGGGCGTTGCCTTTGATCCAGCCGAAGAACCAAACCCGCAGGGTTGCATCGCCCATACGATGAAGCATCGTCGCCCAACCCGTTCCATACAGACAGTATCCGCGCGCGCGCGCGCGAAAGCACCACTCAGTGTCGACACAGTCGATGAAAAAATCCTCTCGCATCAATCCAATCACCTCAATTGCCGAAAGGGGTATAAGCGTCCCCGATGTGATCAAAGTGAGCGCATTGACATGCGGATGCCCGGGCGAGGCACTGCGACGCCCATATATTGGGCTGCCTTTGATCTTCACGTGAAATGGAAATAGCTTGCCACTATTGACGTTGATGAAGCTGGGCCCAACTGCCCCCACCCGATGCCCCTGCTCTCGCAGATCAGTTTCCGCTCGCAGCAATCCCTCAACCATGTCCGACGCAGGTTCACTATCTTGATCGGACAGGAGTACATGCGTCGCGCCGGCAGATTTGGCGGTCTCAATCCCCACGTTGAGCGCCTTGGCGATACCGAGATTCCTGCCCAGGCGAATGAACTCGACTTGTTCAAGCGCCAGATCTTCGCATAGGGAATCTACCCTTCCATCATCCTCAGGCGAATTGTCTACGATCAAAACACGGGCAACCTGAGGCACGAGAAGCTTGATAAGCCCAGCTAATGCTTGTATCTGCGGTAGATAGGTGATGACTACCGCAAAGACCCGTTCGGCACTTTCTTCAGTCACGGCGATTTATAAGCCGTGAATGTCAGGAATTCACGGCGGCCGGGTCTCACCATGGCCGTCAATTCAGAAAATGCCGCTGAAAGAGAGGGAAGCAGCTGCGAGGATGCCTCTTGAGCAGACTCACCTCGCGCAAGCGCTGCGCTTGCGGAGTAGATAGTCAATGGAATCATGCCGTGCCAGCGCTGCACGATTTTTTGAAACCCCGCCTTTTCCAGACACATACGCAACGAGCGTGGAGTGAACAGCACAAGATGCCGAGGTGGATCCAATGACATCCAATTGGGACCAAATTTGTACGCGCCCGAGCTTTCCAAGTTGGGTGTTTCCAACCAAAGACACCCGCCGGGCTTGAGTAGCCCATACAAATTTTCGAGCAAAACAACTGGGTTATACACATGCTCGATGACGTGACTGATCGTTATAACGTCGTATTGCGCGTCCTGTCGCAGCAATTCATCGACTGAAACACAACGCACATCGAGCCCCTGAGCACGAGCCACCTCAACTGCCTTGGCGTCGAAGTCGATACCTTCAGCGCTCCAACCCATTTCTCCAGCAAGCTTTAGAAAGCCGCCATTTCCGAAGCCTACGTCTAGCAATCGTTTTCCTTGCCCAGGCAGAGACAATCGCGGTAAGTGACGGCACTGCGCGTCAGCCTTGGCACGAATCGACGGAACCAGCGAAACTATCCAACGCCCACCTAATGCTGCCGGAGCCCGCTTCAATCCATAGCGAGCATTCTTGTAGTCATTGATCCATGAATGCAGTCGACGTATCAGTCCGCTCTTGGGTTGAACTGAAATATCATCATCGGCGACATGGGTAACGTAGTTTTCATACGCTTTGCCAATGGTTTTTTTATTGGGACGCGGGTCAAGCCACGCTGAACTGCAATTTGCGCAGCGATAAAGCGCCCATTTGCCCGGCACCAGACCAAACACGCGACCAATCAAATCTGCATATAGCAGACTCCGCTCTGTCCCTGCACAGACTGGACAGTTCGGAACCTTTTCAAGATCTTCGGCTGGCCAAATTTCGTATTTCATGTATCGCTCGTCAGGGAAGAATGGCTGTGCCAACGAAGATACAGCCGCGGAAGCATGATGCCGCAAGGTGCCAAGGCCAGTAGCGCGACCATCACCAGTAGCAGCGGGTTGTGGGTAAGCAGAGGCACCAGTAGCGCGACACTCGCCAATGCCACCAGTCCCAGGCCTTTGGCCAGCACCGTGCTCTGTGCGGGCTGCAGTATAATTGCCGACCCATAGAGCAGCACCGTGTCGATACTGACACGCAGCGTCCACGCTAAGGCCGCTCCGACGATACCCCAGTCAGATACGGCCCACACCAGCAAACCCGCAAAGACCGGCAGCTCTGCCAAATGCAGTTTGGCCGTCAAATCCGAACGACCGTGCGCCTGCAACAGGGCGTACGGGACATGGGCCAAGCTGTTCGTGAACACCCCGAGTATCAGCATTTGAAACACCGGTAGCGCGGACAATGCAAAGCGCTGCCCAAGCCACAATGTCAACAGTGGTTTGGCGAAGATCATTGCGAGCAGCAGTGGAGGTAGCATCAAAGCCACCAGCGCGGTAACCGCCGCTCGCAGCAGCGTAGTCGAACTTTCGGGACGTGCCTGCGCTTCGGCCAACGCCGGGAATACGGCCCCAATGGCTGTCATCGGCAAGCTCGTCACCCTAGATAAAGCATCGAATGGCACAGCGTAAGCCGCCACTAGCGCTGGCGGAAATAGACTGGCGAGATAAAAACGATCGGCATAGGCCATCAGTGGTGCCACAAGATTGCTCACCGATAGCCACCCTCCAAATTGCAATAGATGGCGCAGATCTTCCGGATGAGTACGTGAGACACGCGGCTCGGGTAGCACATGGTGCAATGCGTATAGCCATACCACCATGCCCAGTGCCCGGCTAGCGGCAAGCGCTGCAATAACCCACCCCACATCCGGGCGCCATAGCGCCACCAGCGTGGGCAGACCGAACTGCAACATGGTCAATACGGCGCGTTGCGTGCTGACGCGGCGGAATTCCTGCAACCCCTCCAGGGATCCCATGGCACCCGTTGCAACGAGGACGAATGGCATTGAGAGCGCAACGGCACGCAGGCCGAAGATGGTTTCAGATGCGAGCTCGCCCTGCAAATTGAACAAATGCTGCGCCACTAAAGGCACTAGGAACCACAGCGCGAGAAGCCAGAACGCGCCGAAGCCTGCAAGCAGGCGCAGCACATACCACATCAGAGCAGCGACGGCCTCACGAGGGCGTCCGCGCCCGAGGGCACTTGAGATACTTTGAGTAAGTGCTCGACCCAACCCAAGATCGAGCAGCCCAGAAAAGCCGATCAGACCGAGTGCGAGAGTAAACACGCCAAGTCGCGCTGCGCCCAATGCGTGCAATAACACCGGCAAAGCGACCAGACCCACGGCGAAAGAGCTCAAAGTACCAGCCACATTCCACGCGGCATTTTTTGCAACTTGACGGCTCACCAGAAGCACCCGCGACATCGAAAGCCGCAACATCTCCAGCGCGGCCTCGATGGCACGCTGGAAAAGGTCCGGCATCGCACGCTGCGCATTGCTAAGTTGTCCGGATAACTATGCGTCACGTCGATACGTCAACGCCGTGATCTGCTCGGATACCAGCCCGATCAGGAACACGATGACCGCTGCACTCCACATCAAAGTGCTCATGTTGGTGAGCCTACCTTCGTGAACGAAGGTCCAGGCGTAGTTGGCGCAACCCAGCAAAAAGAACAGTCCACTGGCCGGCACGAATAGTTTCAGGGGCGAATACAGCGTTGCAATCTTGAAAATGATCAGCAGAAAACGTATGCCGTCGCGCAGCGGCTTGATGTGACTCTTGCCGACGCGCTCACCCGCCTTGATCGGTACGTAAGCAACCGGATAGGCGCTGCGGAAGAACGCCATGGTGCTGGTGGTGGGGTACGAGAACCCGTTCGGCAGCAGGTGCAGGAATTCGAGGAACTTGTTCGCGCGCACGGCACGGAAGCCGGAGGTGAGATCAAGTACGGGATGGCCGGTCATTCGGCTGGCGAGCCAGTTGTAAAGGGTGTTGGCAAGACCACGACCGACGCCGGCCTGACTACTCCAGTCGCGGGCGCCGACCACCATGTCGTAGCCCTCATTCAGCTTTGCAAGCAAGCGGGCAATGTCGGCTGGATCGTGCTGGCCGTCGCCATCCATGAACACGAGAATGTCGCCGGTTGCAGCGCGCGCACCGCGCTTGATCGCCGCGCCGTTGCCCATGGAATATGGCGAGGACAGGCACTCAACCCCGCTGTTGCCGCATATCATCCGGGTATCGTCGGTGGAACCGTCGTCGACCACGATGATTTCGGCATCGGGCTGCGCGGCGCGCAGCAGCGGCAGCAGGACGGCTAGTGCGGGCGCTTCGTTCTTGGCGGGCAGGATGATGCTTAGGCGGTTCAACAGGTGGCTCCCCTGGATGATGGGGAGATCATAGCGTGAAGCTTGGGTGACGGCTGGTGAAAAGTGCGTCGAGTTGCTCGCTTTCCGATGCATCGTGAATGACTTCCCCGCCCCTCAGATGAAGATGCCTGACCACCCCGGGACAACTTCGAGGAACCTTTAATAAGCTCCGAATCTGGTTGTTCCCATGGCTTTCAACAGCCTCTTGGTCAGCCGGGATCACCCTGTCAACCGCGAAGCGGTTCGACGAGCTGACTGTCGCGCTCAACAATGGATGACCAGCTTCGCTGTTGAAAAAAGCGCCTCGGCCTTAGCCGGGATGACGCTAGAAAAGGGCGATCCGATGAGCCCAAGAGCAGCAAAATATCACCTCAGCAATTTCCTCCTCGCCGATTTTTGGCGCCCCAAAGACCAGAAAGGGGGCTGGGATGCTTCGGACATGAATTTCGTTCACAGTGGATGGCGGGGGTCATAGCGTGCCGTTTGACGAGCCCGAATGGCTCGAATGCTGCATGCGTGTGGAGGGCACATCCCGTGTGCAGTGAGTCTTGCGCGGAGCATCGATGTCAGTGGGCGCTCTCATCACACGGGTAAATGGACAGAACGCTTGTGCGCCGCATCACGCGCCTTGGTTCAGCTTGCAGGCCAGAGGATGACCTGACGGCCGAACTGCGGTAGATTCAACCACATACAGGGGCAGGATCGAGTCACGCATGTCATCTCAATTGCAACCGTCGCTTTCGGGTTTGTCCGGCATGGCGCGCCGCTTGGTGTCCGAAGGCGTACTGCCTGAATCGGATGTCCGCAAGGCCATGCTGGACTGCGCGCAGCACAAAGTGACCCTGGGCGCCTGGATGCTGGACCAAAACCTGGTCGACAGTACCCAGTTGACGCAGATCGCCTCGGCCGAATTTGGCATGCCGATGATGGATGTTACGGCGCTCAATCCCGCCAGCATGCCCCTCAGCCTGATCAGCGAGGCACTGATCAACAAGCATCAGGCGCTGCCGCTGTTCCGGCGCGGCAAACGGCTGTTTGTAGGCATCGCGGACCCTATGCAGTCGCATGCGCTGGACGAAATCAAGTTCCATTCCAACTGCATGGTGGAGCCCATCCTGGTCGAGCGCAGCTCCCTGCTGCGGGTGATCGAGGGTTTGCTCAACAACATGCGCGACACCATGCCCGACGTTGGTGGTGGCGAGCTCGACAACCTGGAGCTTGAGGGCGGCGACGAGGAAGCCGAGTCGACTGGCATCGACGCGAACGCCAACGACGATGCGCCGGTGGTGAAGTTTGTCAACAAGATCCTGGTCGACGCGATCCGTCGCGGCGCCTCGGATATCCACTTCGAGCCGTTCGAGACCCAGTACCGGGTCCGCCTGCGCATGGACGGCATGCTCAAGGCGGTAGCCAGCCCGCCAATGAAGATGGCCAACCGCATCTCTTCGCGCCTGAAGGTGATGGCGCAGTTGGACATCGCCGAAAAGCGCGTGCCCCAAGATGGCCGCATTAAGCTCAACCTGTCCAAAACCCGCGCGATCGATTTCCGCGTGAGCTCGCTGCCGACCCTGTTCGGCGAGAAGATCGTGCTGCGTATCCTGGACGGCTCCTCGGCCAAGATCGGCATTGAGAAGCTCGGTTACGAGCCGGAGCAGCAGAAGCTTTATATCGATGCCATCCACAAGCCTTACGGCATGGTGCTGGTTACAGGCCCCACCGGTTCAGGCAAGACCGTGTCGCTATATACCGGCTTGAACATGCTCAACACGGCCGAGCGCAATATCTCGACCGTGGAAGACCCGGTGGAAATCCGCGTCGAGGGTATCAACCAGGTGCAGCAGAATGTAAAGCGAGGCATGACATTTGCCAGTGCGCTACGCTCATTCCTGCGCCAGGATCCGGACGTGATCATGGTCGGCGAAATCCGTGACCTGGAAACCGCCGAGATCGCGATCAAGGCAGCCCAGACCGGACATATGGTGCTGTCCACCCTGCATACCAACGACGCCGCGCAGACCATCGCGCGCCTGATGAATATGGGTATCGCGCCGTACAACATCACCTCGTCGGTCACCCTGATCATTGCCCAGCGCCTGGCGCGCCGCCTGCACGACTGCAAGAAGCCGCAGGACTTGCCACCGCATTTACTGCTGGCTGCTGGTTTCAGCCAGGCCGACATCGATGCCGGCCTGACCGTCTATGAAGCGGTCGGCTGCGACGGCTGCAATGAGGGCTACAAGGGCCGCGTGGGCATCTACCAGGTGATGCCGATGCTGGAGGACATCCAGAAAATCATTCTGCAAGGCGGCAACGCGATGCAGATCAGCGAAGTGTCCCGCGCCGCTGGGATCAATGATTTGCGCCAATCGGCCCTGCTGAAAGTAAAACATGGCCTGACCAGCCTGACCGAGATCGACCGCGTGACCAAGGAGTAAGCGGCGGATTCGAGACGCCCGTAACATTGAACTTGCGTCCGGCGCCACGGTTTGACTCAAGGGGTTAGCATAAGCTGAAGTAACATTAGCTGTATAAACACCTTGTCAGCCGCCCATTTGGCTGACCCGGCCTGAATCACTGGGGGAACATGCGCATGGCTACGGCTACCGCAACCGCAACCACGAACGCCAATAAAGCGCGGGCGCTCGGCGCCCAACGCGCCGAAGTCAGCAAGCTGACCACCTACGACTGGGTCGCGCTGGACAAGCGTGGCAAGCGCATGAAGGGTGACATGCAGGCGAAGAACGCTTCGCTGGTCAAGGCCGAGCTGCGACGCCAGGGCATGAACCCGCAGACCGTCCGGGAACGTTCCAAGCCCCTGTTCGGCGCTACCGGCAGCACGGTCAAGCCGGGCGATGTCGCGATCTTCAGCCGCCAGATCGCCACCATGATGGCCTCCGGCGTACCCATGGTGCAGGCCTTCGACATCATCGCCGATGGCCAGAAGAACATCCGGTTCAAGAATATTTTGCTCGATGTAAAGCAGAGCATTGAAGGCGGCGCGGCACTGCATGAAGCGCTGGGCCGTTATCCGGTGCAGTTCGATGAGCTCTACTGCAACCTGGTACACGCTGGCGAAGCTTCAGGCGTACTGGACACCGTGCTGGATACCGTCGCCACCTACAAGGAGCGCACGGAAGCCACCAAAAAGAAGATCAAGAAGGCATTGTTCTACCCGATGATGGTGCTGGTGGTGGTCTTCATGGTCTGCTTGATCATGCTGCTTTTCGTAGTCCCGGTATTTGCAAAAACCTTCAAGGACGCCGGGGCCCAACTACCTGCCCCAACCCAGATCCTGGTTACTGCCTCGGAGTTCATGCAAAGCTACTGGTGGGTGGTGATCGGCGTCATCGTTGGTGGGGTCGTCGCACTGGTCGTCGCAAAGAAACGCTCCGTGAAATTTGCCCACTTCCTGGATCGTATGGCGCTGAAAATGCCCGTCATGGGCAACATCGTGCGGAACTCGGCGATCGCCCGCTTCGCACGTACGCTGGGCGTGACATTCCGCGCCGGTGTGCCGTTGGTGGAGGCTCTGGATGCGGTTGCTGGTGCGACAGGCAGCGTCGTATACGGCGATGGCGTGCGTCAAATGCGCGAAGACATCGCGGTGGGTCACCAGCTGCAACTGGCGATGAAACAGACCGGACTGTTCCCCAACATGGTGGTGCAGATGACCGCGATCGGTGAAGAATCCGGCGCGCTGGACAATATGCTGTTCAAAGTCGCCGAGTTCTACGAAGAAGAGGTCAGCAACGCTGTCGACACCCTCTCTACCCTGCTCGAGCCGATCATCATGGTGGTTCTCGGCACGCTGGTCGGCGGCATGGTGATCGCGCTGTACCTGCCGATCTTCAAGCTCGCCGGCACGTTCTAGAAAACCCCGATACCAAGACGCCGCAGTTATTGCCTTGATACGGCGATAATGCGGCGTTTTCTTTGCGCAGGAATCCGTCATGCCTGACATGCCGCTGGTTGTGTGGATCATCTTTGCCGGTGTGCTCGGTCTTGTGGTGGGCAGTTTTCTCAACGTGGTGATCCTGCGACTGCCCGAACGCATGGCGGCGAGCTGGCGGCAGGAAGCACGTGAAGTATTGGAGCTTGAGCCCGACGCCACACCGCTGCCACCCGGCATTGTGCGTGAGCCTTCGCATTGCCCGCACTGCAAACACCCATTGTCGGTACGCGACAATATTCCATTGCTTGGCTGGCTGCTGCTGGGCGGGCGCTGTCGTTACTGCAGGGCGAAAATCTCGATCCAATATCCGCTGGTGGAGCTGGTTAGTGGTGTACTGAGCGCGGTGATCATGTGGAAGTTTGGCCTGTCGTGGGCGGCAATCGCGGGGCTGGCGTTCACTTGGACGTTGATCGCGCTGTCCGGGATCGATCTGCGTACTCAGCTACTGCCCGATCAGTTAACGCTTCCATTACTGTGGCTAGGCCTGGTGCTGGCCCTATTGCCAATATTCGTTGGCGCGCCATCGGCGATAATCGGCGCAGCTATCGGTTACCTGAGCCTATGGAGCGTGTATTGGCTGTTCAAGCTGCTCACCGGCAAGGAAGGTATGGGCTACGGCGATTTCAAACTGCTTGCCGCGATGGGCGCGTGGATGGGCCCGGTTTCGCTGCTGCCGATAATTCTACTGTCGTCGCTGATCGGCGCCCTGGTCGGAGGTAGCTTGATCGCGCTGCGCAAGCACGACCGCCAGCTGCCGATGCCATTCGGTCCCTTCATCGCCGCAGCCGGCTGGCTTTGGTTTGTCGCTGGCGATACGTTGCTGCACGGGTATCTCAACATGTTCAACTTGACTGGCTGAAGCTCAAGATGCCCAACGTATTCAATTTGCAACGCCGTGCTTGGGTTGCCGTTTCGGCATTGACTCTGCTGTTGCTGCTACCCAACCTGATATGGCTATATGTCGAATACGGGTTGACGACATGGATATCCGGATTGATTGTCCCTGCCTTGTTACTGGCCCTGCTGTTTGCCGTGCTCGGCAAGCGTATCTGGCTGGCCTGTCTGCTGCTTGCACCCTTCGCTGCGCTGGCGCCTGTGGAGGCATCCTACATTGCCATCTATCAACGCCCCACCAGCGCGGAAATACTCGCCACATTCGGCGCCACCAACCCACGGGAAATCTACGAATACCTGGGCTCTGCGCTAATTCCGACACTGATATGCGTTATCTCAGGTTTGCTGCTGGCCCTTCTAGCTACTCTATTGGCGTGGCATTCCGGTATCCGTTGGAAGCACCGCTCACGAAGCTGGACCCTGATTATTTGCCTCACCCTGCCACTGGTCAGCACAGTGGTTTTCTTTGCAACCAAGGCAAAATCGACCCATTCACACTTGATAAACAACGAATTAGTAGTGGCTGACCTGACCGACTCATTTGAGAAAGGATATCCATTTGGGGCCATTCTTCGCATTATTCATTACCGGAAAGAGTGGGCCGAAATGCGGCTTGACGCCGCGAAGATCGATGCGTTCACCTTTCATGCTCATCGTACAACCAGCGTTGTCAAACGTCAGATCTATGTCCTGGTCATCGGTGAAAGTAGTCGTCGAGATCATTGGCAACTCTTTGGCTACCCGCGTGAAACGAACCCCGAGCTGACACGGATTTCAAATCTCATACCGATTCCGGACATGATCACATCATGGCCATTGACTTTGGGTGCCGTCCCCCAAATCCTCACCAGAAAACCACCCACGGATGGTAATAAGCATTGGAGGGAAGCCTCTATTCTACGCGCCATGCGAGAGAGTGGTTTCGACACCTACTGGATATCGAATCAGTACCCAGTAGGGTTCTATGATTCACCCATTGCAATCTATGCTTATCAGGCCCATCACGTTGCATTTTACAATCATGCATCAATGACAACCCCTGGAGGGTACGACGAGGATCTACTAAAGCCACTCAGCGACGCGCTGAAAGAATCACAAGGTGATTTGTTCATAGTCCTGCATATGATGGGCAGTCACACTGACTACGACTCTCGCTACCCTGGGACATTCAAATATTTCCAGCCTACATCGAGCGACGCCAAGGGAGAGGGGACGAGTTACCAAAGAATAGGCAATAGTTATGACAATACGATTCGCTACACAGACCACGTAATAAGTTCAATGATCAGCACTTTGCAAGGGTCAGGTGCGATTACAGCCATGCTCTACGAATCCGATCATGGCGAAGATTTGGCGACACCTACCTGCAAGCTGGAAGGGCACGGAAACGGCTCAATATACGACTATCAAGTACCCGCATTTTTCTGGTACTCGGATGAATATGCGAAAGCCTTTCCCGAGCGCGTCGCGGCCTTTCGCCACAATGCGTCGCAACATTTGCTTAGTGCCGATACCTTTCCATCTCTTATTGACATGGCAGGCATAAGCATTCCGGACCAGGATTCAGCACACAGCCTATTCAGCCCAAAATGGCGGTATCGCCCACGCGTAGTCAATATTCTAGATCTGTGGCAGACAGACCTGGATAAATCGGTCATCAGCAACAAGTGCAAGATAGTGCTACCAGCCAAAGGTAGTTCCGTCCCAATTATGTGACACAGTGGTTCGAGAACAAGTCCACCACCTCACTCCGCGGCAACCTAACGTTCGGCAAGAGCACCGTGGAAAAGTTTTTTTGGTGCCGGCATTTACGTCTGCAGCACTGATCCGCCAATCGCACGAACCACCCTGCAGTATCGCAGTCCATAGTTGCCTATCAAAAGACAGTCATGACGTTGCAATCGTTTATTTATTCTTATGCTCCTTGTCTAGCCTACTCCACCACCCGGTTGTCTGTCGGCGTTTTCCTGCCGCCTTCTACCTGGGGCACTGGTTGGCGGCAGCCGGATCACATGCGTAGACGTAGTCGCCAGCCCCCATTCAGATCATCAATCGCCGCTACGCGCAAGGTCTGCTTTGCTGCTAGCGATCTCTTGCAGCGCTAGCACCTCAACATATTCCAGTTGGCAGGCTAAAATCCATGATGCCTATTGCGCTCAACTCACGACGCCGAGCATGGACCGCAGTTTCAGCACTTATTCTGCTGATCATGCTGCCCAACCTGATCTGGCTGTGTGTCGGACGTGGGTTGACGCCTTGGGTATCCGGCCTGATTATCCCCGTGCTGCTGCTGACGTCCCTGTTTGCGGTCTCAGGCAAGAAGCTGTGGCTACCCTGTCTTCTGCTTGCACCCTTCGCCGCACTGGCACCGATCGAGGGGTTCTACATCGCCACCTACCTGCAGCCTACCAATGCGCAAATACTGGCGACGCTAATTGCTACCAATCCGAGAGAAACCTACGAGTACTTGGGCAATGCACTGCTTCCGATCCTTCTATGCGTCATTGCTGGCTCGCTTTTGGCCTTTCTAGCTGCCCGGTGGGCTTGGCAATCGAGCATTTACTGGCGGCATCGATCACGAGCATTGGTGGTCGCCGCAACCATAACGCTGCCGTTGATGGTTGGAGTAGCTTCGTTTGCAAGCGGGGATGGAAGTATTACTACACGCCTGCATGCCGGCCTTAACATGGTCATCGGGCTTGGTGATTCGATTGCCCCTGGTTATCCATTCGGTCTATTCCAGAGGGTCGCGGAATACCATTCGGAATGGCGTCAGATGCAAATGGACGCAACGCAGCTTGATGCATTTCGTTTTCACGCACACCGCATATCAGCTATCAGGCAACGTCAGGTATATGTACTGGTGATTGGCGAAAGCAGCCGGCGCGACCACTGGCAACTATTTGGCTATTCACGGGCCACCAATCCAGAGCTCGCTAAGGTCCCTAATTTGGTTCCGATCTCAAACATGCTGACATCTTGGCCGGCATCGATTTTTGCCATTCCCTTAATTATCACCCGCAAGCCGATAAACGATAGCGACATCGCGTGGAAGGAAGCATCGATCCTGCGCGCCATGGTCGAGGCGGGTTTCGATACCTACTGGATTTCCAACCAACTACCCATTGGAGCGGACGATTCGCCTGTCTCTACCTATGCCTACGAAGCTCAACACACTTCCTTCCTTAATCATGCCTCCTTGACTGCAGCCGATAGCTACGACGAAGTATTGCTGCGACCGTTACGCGATGCCTTGCAGGATTCGAACAAGGACCTGTTCATCGTGCTGCACATGATGGGAAGCCACAGTCGTTACGACCTACGTTATCCTGCCACGTTTAAGCAATTCCGCCCCATTGCTTCGGATACCACCGATGGCGGCTTATCTGGCTACGAACGCCTTCGCAACAGTTACGACAACACGATCCTCTATACTGACCATGTCCTCGCCGGAGTCATCGATATCCTGCAAAAGTCCGGCGCAGTGACTGCGCTGCTTTATGAGTCCGACCACGGCGAGGATCTGCCGACACCCAGCTGCAATTTGATGGAGCACGGCCACAGCACCGTGTATGACTTCCAGATACCTGCATTCGCCTGGTATTCGGATTCGTATGCCGACGCATTTCCACTGCGTATTGCTGCATTACGCAACAATGCATCCAAGCCCACCCTTAGCGCCGATAGCTTCGCGTCTTTGATCGACATGGCTGGCGTGACTTTCCCTGGACACGATCCATCGTGGAGTCTGTTCAGCACAGAATGGCGTTATCGCCCACGGATTATCAACGGGATGTGGCAAACTGACATGGACCATGCCGTCTTCGGTAAACAGTGCAAAACTGTCATGCCCGCCAATAGCTAACCACCATCTGGCGACCATGTGTCAATGAACCGCTCGACCATACCAAGACTTGTCATTGCGCTGACCGGTGGCATTGCCGCCGGCAAGACTGCCGTGGCGCGTCGCTTTGAGGCGCTTGGCGTACACGTGCATGATGCCGACACGGCCGCGCGCGAGGTGATCGAGCCCGGGACGGATGGACTGGTGGCAGTGGTCGAGGCGTTCGGTAGCGGCGTGCTGGACAGCTTGGGGCGGCTGGATCGCCCGGCGATGCGTCAGCGCGTGTTTGCCGATCCCTCGGCAAGGCGAACACTGGAGGCGATTATTCATCCACGTGTGCGCCAGTGGCTGCATGATCGCGTTTTGGCCGATACCGGGCCCTATTGCCTACTGGCGATTCCCCTGCTGGCTGAAAACATCGAGCATTACCGATGGGTCGATCGCGTGTTGCTGGTCGATGCGCCCGAGTCGGCACAAATAGCGCGGCTGATGATTCGCGATGGCATCGACGAGACGCTGGCCCATCGCATGCTGGCCCATCAGGCCAGTCGTGCCGGACGGCTGGCGTTGGCTGATGACGTGATCGAGAACAGTGGCGACGAAGCGGCGCTCGACGAAGCTGTGGCGAACCTGCATCAGCGTTACTTGGCGTTAGCGTCAAAACCGTAAGTCAGAATCTTCGCATGCCCAGAACCTGCCCCGCACTCGGTTCGGGTGGATGGCTACGACGACCAGAATCCGCGGATGCCGGCCACGCCCTGCCCGCTGTTCTGCCGGGCTAGTGCGGTGTGCGAGGGGTCCACGCCGCCTAGCGCGTAGACCGGCAGCGCGGCAGTCTCGGCCAGTGACTGGAACACGGGCCAACCCATCGGTGGGGTGCCTGGGTGGCTGGCGGTGATCGAGATGGGTGACAGTGTGGCGAAGTCCACGCCGAAGCGCGCGGCGTGCGCCAGCTGCGCCGCGTCGTGGCAGCTTGCGCCGACGACCTGTTGTAGCGGGAGCGGTCGTTCGGACAACGCCAGCAGTTGTGCGCTTTTCAAATGCACGCCGATGCCCAGCGTGCGTGCACCGTCGATATCGCCGTTGAGCACTAATTGTGCACCGTGTCGCCGAGCCAGCGGCAGCAGATCGGCGGCTAGCTCGCGCACGAATTCCTGCGGCCATAGCGGCAGGCGCAATTGCAGCAATTGCTCGCCATCCTCGATGGCTTGCGCGATTCGTTCGAACCAGAGATCGCACTTTTCCGGCGGCACATCCGGCGGCGTGATCGGATAAGTGGTGGGCAGCCGCAGCGCCTGCAGGATCGGCCGATCAGCCGGGGCCAGCAGGGCTGGGTCGACACGCGCAGGCCTTTGCCATTGCAGTGCCTGACCTTCCTGCGATTGCGGTGTGTTTCGCCATTGCTGGATCTGCCAGGCGTCGAGCAACAACGTGCGCTCGCCGTATTGCCATGGCACCCGGATCAGCGGTTCGGCATGTTGCAGCTCGATACCCAGCTCCTCGCGGCATTCACGCGCGAGTGCGGCGAGGGGTGATTCGCCGGATTCGAGTTTGCCGCCTGGAAATTCCCACAAACCGGCCAGATGCTTGCCCGCCGGACGCTGTGCCAGCAGCACGCGCCCGACGGGATCGAGCATGACGCCAGCCAACACATGCATGACGTCGGGCATCTTCGCGACGGCAGCTGGCATCAGCTGTTGCGCAGGTACTCGACCATGTCGAAGTCGTAAGCGTGCTCGGCGTCGGCCTTGTGGTGCACGCGGGAAACCTCGGTCCAGTCGCTGAAATGCGTGCCCGGAAAGAACGTATCGGCACCATCGATCGCTGCGCTGACCCAGGTCAGATACATGCGCCGCGCCTTCGGCAATACTTCGGAAAATACCTGGCCGCCACCGATCACCATCAGGCCGGTATTGTCCATGCGTGCCTGCGCCTCTTCCACCGAGCGCACTGTGATCTGGCCCGGAAACGGCGCCTCGTGCCGGCGCGAAAGCACCAGGTTGACCCGGTCCGGCAAGGCGCGACCGATGGAAACGGCGGTGTTGTAACCCATCAGCACATTCTTGCCGGTGGTCAGCTGCTTGAACCAGCGCAGGTCATCCGGCAGATGCCAGGGCAATTGACCCTTGCGGCCAATGGCAAAGTTTTCGTCGAGTGCAGCGATCAGCGAAATAGCCATGGAAAGTCCTTGAAAATCATGATCAGTTGAGTGGCCCGCGCCTGCCAGATGGCGCCGCCGATTGCGCCGAATCTTAGCAGGATGCAGCAGGGTCGCGATGATTCCAGGGCCACCGGAAGGCTAGCCATGGGTATCTCCGATGGCCTGGTGCGCTCTCAACCAGAGCAACGCACCGGAAGCTCAAACGGCTACCGTCGCCTTGATTGCGGGATGCGGATCGTAACCTTCGATCACGATGTCCTCGTAGCGGAAATCGAAGATCGAGTGCACTTCGGTGTTGAGGCGCAGGTGTGGCAATGGCCGCGGTTCGCGGGTCAGCTGCAAGCGCGCCTGTTCGACATGGTTGTCATACAGATGCGCATCGCCCAGCGTGTGCACGAAGTCGCCCACGCCAAGGCCGCAGACCTGGGCCACCATATGGGTGAGCAAGGCATAGCTGGCAATGTTGAACGGCACGCCGAGGAAGATATCGCCCGAGCGCTGATATAGCTGGCAGCTCAGCTTGCCGTCAACCACATAGAACTGGAACAGGTTATGGCACGGCAGCAGCGCCATCTTCGGCAGCTCGCCAACATTCCATGCACTGACGACCAGCCGGCGCGAATCGGGGTTGCGGCGGATCTCGTCGATCACCCAGGTGATCTGGTCGACCACGCCGCCGTCGGCGGTGGGCCACGCACGCCATTGCTGGCCGTAGACCGGGCCAAGGTCACCGTTGGCGTCGGCCCACTCATCCCAGATGCGCACGCCATGTTCTTTCAGATAGGCGATGTTTGTGTCGCCGCGCAGGAACCAGATCAGCTCGTGCACGATCGATTTCAGGTGCAATTTCTTGCTGGTGACCAGCGGGAAACCTTCGGCCAGATCGAAACGCATCTGCCAACCGAACACGCTGCGCGTGCCGGTGCCGGTACGGTCGCTTTTCTTGGTGCCCTGCTCCAGCACATGCCGCAACAGATCGAGATAGGCGCGCATGTTCAGGCCTTCGCTGCAATGGGGGCGAGTGGCAACGTGGGCGCGTTGCGCGACAAGGCGAGCAGCCACAGGCCGATCGCGATCAGCGGCAGCGACTGCAGCTGTCCCATCGTCACCCAGCCAAACGCCAGATAGCCCAGCTGAGGGTCCGGCAGCCGCACAAATTCCACGGCAACCCGGAAGCAGCCATACATCAGCGCGAACAGACCCGACACCAGGTAACGCGGCCGTGGTTTCATCGACACCAGCCATATCACGATAAACATGACGGCACCTTCGAGCACCATTTCATACAGCTCCGAAGGATGCCGCGTCAGGCCGCCGAACTGCTGAAACTGCTGCAACAGCGCCGGATGGCTGTCGACATAGGCCACATCGTCGGCGCGCGCATTCGGAAAAATCATGCCCCAGGCCAAAGAGGTGGGTTTGCCCCACAGCTCGCCGTTGATGAAATTTCCCAACCGACCGAGGCCCAACCCGATCGGCACCAGCGGCGCGACAAAGTCCATCGTGTCGAGGAAATGCAACCGGTGCCGGCGCGACCACCACCAGCTTGCCGCCAGCACGCCGAGCAGGCCGCCGTGGAAGCTCATGCCGCCGTCCCACACCCTGAAAAGGGCCAGTGGCTCAGTCCAGATCCAGCGGATCCCGCCGGCATAGTAGAACAGCATGTACCACAGGCGGCCGCCAATGATCACGCCAAGCATGCCGTAGAAAAACAGGTCGCTTAGCGCATCCCTGCTCACCGGCAAACGGCCGCGCCGGCGGCGGTATTCGCCCAGCACGGCGACGCACAGGAACCCGAGCAGATACATCAGCCCGTACCAGTGCACCTGGACGGGGCCAATGCCAAAGGCCACTGGATTGAAATGGACGGTGAAGGGTTGCGTCATGGTGTGGGGGCGGTTGGCAAAGACCAAGTGTAACCGTGCGGCGTCCGTCGCTGCACCGCCGCTGCTTCCTGCTTTGCTTGTGCGGGGGCTGTGGCCGAAAGCGCTCTGTCCTATTAATGGGGTTGCAATCGCAGGAGTGAAGCATCCACGGCTGTGCTCCCTCCCCTGCTTGCAGGGGAGGGCTGGGGTGGGGTCGCTCTTCGACCTGAAGATCAAAAGCTTCACCCCCTCCCAACCTCCCCCTGCGAGCAGGGGGAGGAGCAGAGCGGGGTTGCACCACGTAGGATGGCATGAGCAAAGCGCGGTCGCGCCACGCGGAATGGCATCGAAGCAAAGCGGGGTAGCACCACGCGGGATGGGCTCAGAGCAGTATCGGCCCGTCCGGTAGCTCGTCTGGATTTTCCGTGCCATCGCTGGGAAAGTGCAGTGTCAGCAGCGCGTGTGCTGCGGCGATGCCTTCGAGACTACCTTCGCGCCATTGCTCGCGCGCGTAGCAGTCGCGCATCTTCGCGCAGATCGCCTCCCACTCGGCCACGGTTACCCGCGCGGCGATGCCGCGGTCGGCGACGATTTCGATGCGGTGCTCGGCCATCAGCACGTAGAACAACACGCCGCTGTTGTGCTCGGTATCCCATACGCGCAGCTGGGCAAATATCTGCCGCGCGCGGGTCGGCGCGTCGAGGCCTTCAAGGACTGCCCACGGAGTCAGCCGTGACTCGATCGCGAAACGGATCTCGCCCCGATGGGCGCTTTCACCCGCTGCAATCGCCTTGGTTATTTCCTCAAGCAGCGCGGGCGGAAAACGACGATGCAACTGGAACCAGTGTCCGAACAGATTGTTCAGTAGTCGCTGCATGCGTGTCATCACCAGCTCCCCGAAGCGCCGCCGCCACCAAAGCTGCCGCCGCCTCCGCTGAAACCACCACCGCCGCCACCGCCACCGCCGAAACCACCGCCACCGAAGCCGCCACCACCGAAGCCACCCCAGCCGCCACCGCCGATCGAACGCCCAGCCCCGCCGGGCAACAGCATCAGTGCGCCACCGATCAGCGCGCCGAAGATGCCGGCGCCCATCGAAACCAGCAGCCACAGCAGGCCGCCGGTGAGTACGGCACCCAACGGCGCGCGAACCCATGCGCCAGCGCCACCGAGCAGGCTGCGCAGGAACAGCGCCACGAACACGCCAATCATCAGGCTGGTCTGAAACCCGAGCCCAGGGCGTTCCTCACCGGGCGCGCCCTTCACCGGCGGCGGCAACGCCTCGCCGTTGATCAGCAAGGTCAGCGCACCGACCGCATCGCTGATACCGCCGAAATAGTCGTTGCTGCGAAATTTGGGTGCGATGTATTCCCGAATGATGCGCGCGCAAGCCGCATCGGGAATCGCGCCTTCCAGGCCGTAGCCCACTTCGATACGTACCTGGTGATCATTCTTGACGATCAGCAAGAAGACGCCATCATCGATCCCCTTGCGGCCGATCTTGTTGGCCTCGGCAACAGCCAGCGAATAATCATCGATGTCCTGCCCTGCCGTCGTGCCAACCATCAGCACGACCAGTTGCGCACCCTTGGTCTTTTCCAGCGTGGTCAGTTGCGTGTCCAGCTGATCGACCTGCGCCGCGCTCAGCGTGCCGGTGAGGTCGGTAATATGTCGCGCCAGCTTTGGTACCGCGTCGGCCGCATGCAACAGGGCCGGCGACAGCAACGCCAGCGTCAGCAGCAACAACAGCCGGGAAAAGTGCCGAAGCCTCATCAGTGCGCCGAGGCCGCAGGTGCCGGTGTGCTGTTGCCGAAGTCGACCGTCGGCGCGGTTGAAATTGCCTTCTCATTTTCCACGCTGAAGTTCGGCTTCACCTGGTAACCGAACATTTTCGCGGTGAGATTGTTCGGGAACGTACGGATCATCGAGTTGTAGTCCTGCACGGACTGCACGTAGCGGTTGCGCGCTACCGTGATGCGGTTCTCGGTGCCTTCCAGCTGCGCCTGCAGGTTCTGGAACAAGCCATCGGCCTTGAGGTTGGGGTAGTTCTCGCTGACCACCATCAGCCGCGACAACGCATTGCCCAACTCGCCCTGCGCCGCCTGAAACTTCGCCAGCGCCTGTGGATCATTGGCCAGCTCCGGGGTGATCTGCACGCTGCCGACTTTGGCGCGGGCGTCGGTCACTTCGGTGAACACCTTTTCCTCATGCTGGGCGTAGCCCTTCACCGTGTTGACCAGATTCGGCACCAGATCGGAACGGCGCTGATACTGGTTGAGCACTTCTGACCAGGCTGCCTTGACCGCTTCGTCCTGCCGCTGGATGGCGTTGTAACCGCACCCGGAAACGCTGACAGCAAGCAGCAACAGCACAAGATTGCGAAGAAGTTTCATGGGGTCGCTCCGATCCGGTGGAATGCCATTGCATCATCCCATATCTGCTCGGTGCAATCGTTTGACAACGCAACCGGCGTAAGCGCTCAGCCGAGCAGACGCGGGCCGAGGATCAAGCCCCAGCTCAGTACCACCAGCACCAGCAGCAGGAACACCGCCGCCGAACCCATGTCCTTGGCGCGGCCAGCCAGTTCATGAAACTCGGGGCTGACTTTGTCAACCACCGCCTCAATCGCCGAGTTGAGCAGTTCGGCCGACAGCACCAGGACCGAGGGGAAAACCAGCGCAAGTTTTTCCAGCGCGCCATGGCCCAGCCACAGGCCGAGCGGAACCAGCACAATCGCCAGGCAGGCTTCGAGCCGGAACGAGGCTTCGTAGCGCCAACCGGCCCTAAAACCCTTCATCGACCACTGGAACGCCATCCAGAGCTGTTTCGGACCGCGAAAACCTTCGGCTGCCATCTTCGACGCGACCGCTCAGGCAACAGCTGGCAGCGACTGCCAGGTAGGTTGAAATGCCCGTCCAGCGGCGAAAATCCGCGCTGCCAGCATGGGGCTCGACTGCGTAGGCTCGGAAATCGGCATGTTGGGCGAAACTCCGGTAAAGCAGGCGGGCACAAGCGGGCAATGATGCCACAAGCGTCGATCCCGCAAGCAGGGGGGCCGGCTCAAGGCCTGCGTATCACCGCAGATGAGCGTAGATCAACGCCAGTCGTAACTTTTTGTCATGCCGCAGTGCAGCTACAACCGTGTGGCGAATAGGTTACGCTTCGTCGGTTGTGGCCCGTTCAGGGTTGCAGTGAACAGGTGGTGCCCGCGCGCCGCCACGACATGGTTTGAATCACGTACGGAAAAGATATGGCAATTCAGAATCCGCCGGTCTCCCAGACTCGCTCCTTCAGCACGGTCTTCCTGATCGAGATGTGGGAGCGCTTCGGCTTCTACGGCATGCAGGTGTTGATGGTCACCTACATGATGAAGAAGCTTGGCTTCATCGACACCAAGGCCAACCTGGTCTGGGGTGCAGCAGCAGCGCTGATCTACGCCACACCGGCAATCGGCGGCTGGGTCGGCGACAAGCTGATCGGCACCCGCCGCACCATGCTGATCGGTGCCGTGGTGCTGACCCTCGGCTACGCGATGTTGTGGATTCCGACCAACAACGCCTACTTCCTGTATATCGCACTCGGCGTGATCGTCGTCGGCAATGGTTTCTTCAAGCCGAACGCCGGCAACCTCGTACGCAAGATCTATGAGGGCGACGACACCCGCATCGACAGCGCATTCACCATCTACTACATGGCGGTGAACATCGGCTCGATGGTGTCGATGACGCTGACCCCGCTGATCCGCAACTACGTGGGCGAGCACTATGGCGACGAGTTAGGCTGGCATACCGCCTTCGGTGCCTGCGCGGTTGGCCTGCTCCTGGGTCTGGGTAACTACATGCTGATGTACCGCACGCTTGCCCACGTCGGATCGCCGGCAGACGAAAAGCCGTTGAACCTCGGCAAAGTCGCTGGAGTTTTCGTCGCGGCAGTCGGCATGGTGTTCATTGCTGCTGCCATCCTGCAAAGTCTGTTGATCGCGAAAGTCTGCGTGTACGCGGCTGGCGTAGTCATCCTTGGCATCTTTTTTCACTTGATCCAGAGTAGCCAGAAGAATGAGCGCGCCGGCCTGATCGCCGCTCTGGTGTTGACGGTGCAGACGATCTTTTTCTTCATCTTCTACGCGCAGATGGCGACCTCGCTGAACCTGTTTGCGCAGCACAACGTCGATCTTTCGTTCAACATCTTCGGCTTTCACCTGTTCAACTGGATTCCCGAGCAGTACCAGAATCTGAATGCAATCTGGATCGTGCTGCTCAGCCCGGTACTGGTGCTCATCTACAACACGCTCGGCCGCCTCGGCAAAGATCCCTCGGTAGCGACCAAGTTCGCTTTTGGTTTTGCAGCGGTAGCGCTGGGCTTCTTCATCTACGGCGTCGGCGCCTTGGGCGCCGTGAACGGCCAGGTGTCGTCGTGGATCATGGTTTGGGGCTACGGCCTGTACTCGCTGGGCGAGCTGCTGGTCAGTGGCCTGGGGCTGGCAATGATCGCCCGCTACGTGCCGGCCCGCATGGGTGGCTTCATGATGGGTGCCTACTTCGTGGCGGTCGGCATCTCGCAGTATCTGGGCAGCGTGGTGGCGAACGGCGCGCACATTCCGGACAACATCACCAATCCGGTCGAGTCGCTGGTGATCTACACCCATCTGTTCAATATCCTTGGCTTCGTCGGCCTGGCCTGCACGGGTGTCGCCCTGGTGATGCTGCCGCTGATGAAAAAGCTGTCGACCGGCCATGCTGACTCCATCGCCAGCCATGTTCCGTTGCCGGCCGTTCGCAGTGAGGAATTCGACACGCCGCCGCTGCACTGAATAGTGCCTTTGCACTGAATAAATCCGCCGTGCGACGCACGGCGGATTCCCGCGGATCCTGCGCGAGCACACTGGGATGATCGCCATGCCACACCGGCCCGCCCAACGCATCGGCCCCTTCGCACTGGCGCGCACACTGGCCTGGCTCAGGCTGTGTGCGATCGCCGGGCAGAGCGTGGCGGTGCTGGTCTGTGCGTGGTGGATGCAACTGGACATTCCCGTGTTGCCGCTGCTGGTCGGCATCGGCCTGCTCGGGGTATTTTCGGTGTTTGCCGCGTGGCGACTTACTCAACCGTGGCCCATGCACGAATGGGAAACCATCGGCCATATCGCGGTCGACACGCTGGTGCTGGGCTACCTGCTGTATTTCACCGGCGGCGCCAGCAACCCGTTCATCACCCTGCTGCTGGTGCCCATTGCGCTTAGCGCAGCGGCGTTGTCGGTGCGTGCCATCCTGGCAGTGTCTACGCTGGCCGGCATCGCCTATCTGGTGCTGTTATACCGACATGTGGCATTGCCGATGCCCATGCACGACGAATCACATGGTGGCTTTTCGCTGCATGTGGCGGGCATGGGCGTGAATTTCGTGATCAGCGCGCTGCTGCTGGGTTTTTTCATCAATCGCCTGGCCTATGCGCTGCGCGGACAGCAGCTCGAAGTGCAGCGCGTGCGCGAGCGTGCGTTGCGCGACGAAGGCATCCTGGCCATCGCCACGCAGGCCGCCGGCGCCGCCCACGAGCTCAACACGCCGCTGTCGACGATGCGCACGCTGTTGCCCGAGTTGCGCCGTGAACACGCCGGCGATGCGCTGTTGGCGGAGGACCTGAAGTTGCTGGAAGGCCAGGTGGATCGCTGCCGCACGATCCTGCGCGAGATGGTCGCGTTCGGCAAGGCGCAGCTGTCGCAGGAACCGGAACGCCTAAGCGTGGCGCAATTCATCCACGGCTGCCTGGAGCGCTTCCAGTTGCTGCGGCCGGAGGCCGAACTGACCCTGAGCATGGACGAGAGCACATCGCACACCATGCTGCGCACACCGCCGGGCCTGCGTCACGCACTGATCAATCTGCTCAACAACGCCGCCGACGCCTCGGCCAGCCGCGACTCCAACGCGGTGGCATTGCACGTGCAGCGCGACGCTGGCTGGCTGCAGCTGAGCGTGCGCGACCACGGCCCCGGCTTTGCCACCACCGGCGAACTGGCGCTGCTCGGGCATTCGCAAAAACAGAGCGGCCTCGGCATTGGCCTGGCCTTGGCCGAGGCCACCGCCGAGCGCCTGAACGGCGAGCTGATCGCCAGCAATACCGAGCACGGCGCCGAAGTGTGTCTGCGCCTGCCACTGGCCGTGATCGCCGATCATTGAGGCACCGCAATCAGCTGCTGCGACATGACGCCACACGTGCAAGCGCTGCCGCATCCGGCAAGAATGGACACTGATCCACTGTGAGGAAACGCTGCGATGACCGAGTTGCCCCAAACCGTCACGGCGCGTCCGCTGCTGCTGGTCGACGACGATGCCACGTTCGTACGCGTGCTGGCACGCGCGCTCAGCTCGCGCGGCTTCGAGGTCATCACCGCGACCAACTTCGATGAGGCCCGGGCGCTCACGCGCCGGCATCAACCGCGGTATTGCGTGCTCGATCTCAAGCTCGGCGAAGAAAACGGCTTACGCCTGATTCCCGAATTGCATGCGCTGGTGCCGGATATACGCGTGCTGCTGCTGACCGGCTATGCCTCGATCGCCACCGCAGTGGAGGCGATCAAGCGCGGCGCGCATGACTATCTGGCCAAACCGGTCGATGCCGATGCCGTCGTGCGTGCGCTGCTCGACGGCGACAGCGCCGACACCGACGACAGCGACCTGCCCGAAGCTCCCGAAGCACCGCTAGCATTGCGCCGCCTGGAGTGGGAACACATTCAGCGCGTGCTTACCGAATGCGACGGCAACATCTCAGAAACAGCCCGCCGGCTGGGCATGCACCGCCGCACGCTGCAGCGCAAGCTGAGCAAGCATCCGGTACGCGAGCGGCCCGACCGGGACGACTGAGCGCTGCGCTGCGGCGCTGCGGCATGCCTGCAACGCCCCCAGGGAAAGTCTGTCCGCAGTGGCAAGACCTCTCAAGCTCGTCATTCCTGCCTTCGTAGGGATGGCGAGTGTGATGACAGGCCATTCGATGTACCGCTGCAGACCCTGAAGCCCGCTTTGCTCCTCCCCCTGCTTGCAGGGGGAGGCTGGGTGGGGGTGGCTTTTGATCTTCGGGCAAAGAGCGACCCCACCCCAGCCCTCCCCTGCAAGCAGGGGAGGGAGCAAAGCTGCAATGCCGCGTTTGGGATCATGCCACCGCATCAAGCAGGGCGGTCAATCCTTGAGGTCAAGGCGCAGCATCGTTGCAGTACTCGGGTCCGTCGAAAATCAGGGCTGGTCAGCGCTGCCCGCTGACGCCGGCGCAGGCGGCTCGGCAATACCGTCGTCTTCATCGCCATAGATGGCCACATGCGGCACGCCATCGGCGCCGATCCAGCCGCGGTACATGCCGTCGGTATTGAACGGGATCGCGATATGGCCGTCCGTATCCAGCGCGATCGCACCGCCGTTACCGCCCATCGAGGGGATTTCCTGATTGATCACTTCGGCCGCGGCGAGTTTGAGCGGCTCGCGCATCTGGGTCACCTTCATGCAGATTTCGTGCGCGGCCACGGTGCGGATATAGAACTCGCCCCAGCCGGTGCCGGACACCGCACAACCGGAATTCGCGTAGGTACCGGCACCGATGATCGGCGAATCGCCGATGCGTCCCCAGCGCTTGTCGGTCATGCCGCCGGTGGACGTGCCGGCGGCGAGATGGCCTTCTGCATCCAGGGCCACGGCGCCGACTGTGCCGAAGTGCTTGGCCGTCTCCACGTCGGCATGGGCCTGCTTCCCGGCATCTTCCTTCAAGGCCTTCTGCAACTGCTGCCAGCGCTCCTCGGTACGGAAATACGATGGATCGACGAGCGGCATGCCGATGCTTTGCGCAAACGCTTCGGCACCCTCGCCGGCGAGCATTACATGCGGTGATTTCTCCATCACCGCACGCGCCAGCAGGATCGGGTTCTTGATCCGCTGCACATCGGCCACTGAACCAGCGCGCTGGGTATTGCCGTCCATGATCGCGGCGTCCATTTCGTTCTTGCCGTCGTGGGTGAATACCGAGCCCTTGCCCGCATTGAAGTTCGGATCGTCTTCCAGCACGACGATCGCTGCGGTCACCGCGTCCAGCGCCGGCTTGCCCGCCTTCAGCTGGGCGTAGCCGTTCTGCAGCGCCAGGGTCAGGGCGGCACGAACGGCTTTCTCCCGCACCGGCGTCATGTCGCGCTTGATCACGCCAGCGCCGCCATGGATGACCAGTACGGGTAAGACAGCGGCATGGCTCATGGTGGCGATTCCGAAAACGGCCAGCGCAACGAACAGACGGTGCGGTTTCACTTCAATCTCCCCCAAAGCAACGGGGCGAGTATAGCGAGCAGTGCGCCCATGCTTCGTGACAGCGACCCCGGCCGCCGAACCCTGCCTGCGACCTTGGTACAAGGCGGACGCAAGCCAATCCATCGTATCCTTGGCAGCTGAATCTCCCTGCAGGAAGGCACAGCGAATGAACAAGGTGTATGCGAGCGCGGCGAAAGCCCTCGACGGGCTGCTGGTCGACAAGATGACGATCGCCGCTGGCGGCTTCGGCCTGTGCGGCATCCCGGAAAACCTGATCGGAGCGCTACTGGAAGCCGGCACCAAGGGACTGACCATCGTCGGCAACAACGCCGGCGTGGACGATTTCGGCATGGGCCCGCTGCTCAAGACGCGCCAGGTCAAATGCGTGTACGCCTCCTACGTGGGCGAAAACAAGGAATTCGAGCGGCAGGTGCTGGCCGGTGAACTGGAGTTGCACCTGGTGCCGCAGGGCACACTGGCCGAGAAACTGCGCGCGGGTGGCGCTGGCATCCCCGGCTTCTACACACGCACTGGCTTCGGCACACTGCTGGCCGAGGGCAAGGAAACCAAGGTCTTCGACGGCAAGGAATACGTGCTCGAAGACGCGATTCACGCCGACCTGTCGATCGTGAAGGCGTGGAAAGGTGATGCCCACGGCAACCTGCTGTTCCGCGAAACCGCGCGCAACTTCAATCCGATGATCGCCACCTGCGGCAAGATCTGCGTGGCCGAAGTGGAGCATCTGGTCGAAGTGGGCGAACTGGCACCGGATGCGATCCACGTACCCGGCATCTATGTCGACCGCATCATCCAGGGCGCGAAATACGAGAAGCGCATCGAGTTCCGCACCACCGCCGGCGTGGTCGGCAGCAAGGAAAGCCCGATCCGCGTGGCGATGGCCAAGCGGGCCGCGCAGGAGCTGCAGGATGGCTTTTACGTGAACCTGGGCATCGGCATTCCGACCATGGTCGCGAACTACATCCCCGAGGGCGTCAACGTCACCCTGCAATCGGAAAACGGCTTGCTCGGCATCGGCCCGTTCCCGACTGAGGAGCAGATCGATCCGGATCTGATCAACGCCGGCAAGCAGACCATCACCACCCTGCCCGGCTCAAGCTTCTTCTCCAGCGCGGAGTCGTTCGCGATGATCCGCGGCGGCCACATCGACCTGTCGATCCTCGGCGGCCTGGAAGTCTCCGCGCACGGCGATCTGGCGAACTGGATGGTGCCGGGCAAGATGGTGAAAGGCCCGGGCGGCGCGATGGATCTGGTCAGCGGCGTCAAGCGCGTAGTGGTGCTGATGGAGCACAACGCGAAAGACGGCACGCCGAAAATCAGGACCGCATGCGAACTGCCGCTGACCGGCAAGCAGGTCGTCGATTTGATCATCACCGACCTGTGCGTGTTCAAGGTCAACAAGGGTCAGGGACTGCTGCTGATCGAGCTCAATGATGGCGTCACGCTCGACGAAGTGAAGGCGAAAACCGGCTGCGAATTTGCGGTGGACCCAGCGCTGCAGCACTGAGCACCTGTTGCCCGTCTCCCACAGTCTGTGGGAACGCAACCCGGGCAGGTTTCGCGTAGTTTCGCGTAGGTTGGAATGAGCGAAGCGATGCCCAACATTTGTGCGGGATGCTCGAGCTACGCGTTGGGGTTCGCTCACCCCAACCTACCTGCTGCTTTCGCAGGGGTGACGAAATGGGACGGTCCCGCGAGCACCCGCCCCTCACCCCAACCCTCTCCCCAAGGGGAAGAGGGAGCAGAGCGACGACTCGATGGCTCAGCCGTCAGCCGGTAGCGGATGCGGAAAGCGGATGTGGGCGATGTTTTCATGCCCGGGACACGTCTGTAGTTCCAGTGGCCATGCGAAGCGATCGCTGATGCGCTGGGCGATTGCCAGTTCAAAGCCGTGCCGATCCGCACCATGCGCGCGCGCCGGTCGGGATGCATCGGGGGTCATCAGCGGATCGGCGTGATTGCTCACACTGACTTCGCCGGGCAGTACGCTGATCACCACGCGGCCTTGTTCAATTTGCGAACAGGCATTGCGGATCAGTTGCCAGCACAACACGGAAAACACCCGTGAGGAGCCTTGCAGCGCAAAGCGCGTGGTTTCCTCCAACTCCAGTTCGATCGGTCGTCCAACCAGTAGCTCACGAGCGGACTCCAACTCGTGCCGCAAGACGTCGTTGACCACGAACCGCTCGCTGTCGAGGCCGGTGTCGGACTCGCGCGCGAGTATCAACAATGCCTCGACCAGCGCCTCCATTTCACGCGCCGCGCGCTTGATCCGGCGCACCGAGCGTGAGCCGAAATCACTGATGCCGTCTTCATCAGCCAGCATGTCGGCGGACATCTTGATCACCGTGAGCGGGCTACGCAGCTCATGGCTCGCATCGCGGGTGAAGTTACGCTCACGCTGGTTGTAGCCGGCAATGCGTGTGGCAAACCCATGCAGCCCGGAGGCCAGCGCGGCCACATCTGCATCGTTATCCGCTGACAGCCGGTTTAGCAGCAGCACGTCCGGATCGTGCTGCTGGCCGTCCCATCGACTGATGATACGTGCCAGCGCACGCACCGGCAGCCACCCGCGGCGCGTGGCGAACCAGGCGAGAGCGGTCGTGATCACGATCACCGAGATCACGGCAAACGGTGGTGCGACGTTGTAAATACCCATCACACAGATGATCGCCACAGCAAGAAACTGCAAGCCGAACACCCACGCGATACGGCGCCGGAAGGCGCCCACGCGGAACGTGACTGCCGCTTTTCTCCTGCTGTCCATCATTCCGCCGTTTCTGTATCAGTTCGTCTGAGCGGTCGATGCGACCTCTGACTCAAGATCTGCGAGGCGGTAACCGGCCGAATGGATGGTGTGTAGCAGGGGCCGTGCGAAGGGTTTGTCTATGACTCTGCGAAGGTTATACAGGTGCGAGCGCAGCGTGTCCGAGTCGGGCAGCGTGTCACCCCAGATTTCGCGCTCGATATCGCGGCGACTGACAACCCGTGGCGATTCGCGCATCAGGATCGCCAGCAGCTTCAAGCCTATCGGCGACACCACCAACTCCTGGCCCTCGCGGGTCAGTCGCAGCGTGGCGGTATCCAGCGTCATGTCGCCCACGGTGAGCACTTCCGTGGAAACCTGGCGGCGATCGCGGCGGATCAGTGCGCGCAATCGCGCCTCCAGCTCGCGCACTTCGAACGGCTTGACCAGATAATCGTCAGCACCCGCTTCGAGGCCGACCAGCTTGTCTTCCAGCGTGTCGCGTGCGGTCAGCATCAGCACTGGCGTGGATTTCTTCGCTTCCTTGCGCAGCTTGCGACAGACCTCCAGCCCGTCCAGGCCGGGCAGCATCAGGTCGAGCACCATTACGTCGTAGCTGTTGGAGACCGCCAAATGCAGTCCACTGACGCCATCGGCGGCGTAGTCAACCGAGTAGCCGCGGCGCTCAAGGAACTCACCCACCATTTCGGCGATCTGGCGATTGTCCTCGACCAACAGAATTAGTCCCGCTTGCTCGTCATGTACGGTCATGTCGTCCTCACCTGCTTGGCTTCACAAATGTGAAGAGCTAACCGCCAGCAGGGTGATCCCAGCGTGAAAGGAACGCAAGTCGTTCAGAGTGCGTTCTATTTTGACGCCTCGTGCAGCAGTGGTTGCAGCTGCTGCCACACCGTTTCCAGCACTTTCGGCTCCGCACTGGCCACCGGATGCAAGCCATCCTCCTGCATCAGCGCAGGGTCGAGTACCACGCCATCTAGCAGGAACGGCACCAGCGCGGTGTGTCGGGTTCGGGCCAGGTCCGCATAGATCGCCCGCAGGCCATCGCGGTACTGCGGGCCGTAGTTCACCGGCAGTTCGATGCCCACCAGCAGCACCCGAACCTTTGCCTGTTGCGCCACATCGATCATCGCCGCCAGATTGTCGCGCAGCAGCGGCAATGGTAGCCCGCGCAGGCCATCATTGGCGCCCAGTTCGAGCACCAGCACCTGCGGATGGTACTTCTGCAACAGGGCTGGCAGGCGGTTGCGTCCGCTCAGCGAGGTCTCGCCACTGATGCTGGCATTGACCGCGGTCCATATCGGCACCATGTTGCGTAAACGCGTATCCAGCAGAGTCACCCAGCCGGACTCGACCGGTATGTTGTGCGCGGCGGACAACGAATCACCCAGCACCAGTACGGTTTTCGGTGTCGCCGCCTGGACGGTGCCGATGCCACACCAAAGTATCAAGCCGCTCCACATCAACCAGCCAAGGCATCGACGCATGAGTGATTCTTCCCGTCTTCTTCTAGAGGCCTGCGATGTTAGCAAGTCGGTCAGCGGCCCCGAGGGGAGACTCGACATCCTCTACGACGTCAGCCTGCAGATCCGTTCCGGTGAGAGCTTCGCCATTGTCGGTGCCTCCGGCTCCGGCAAGACCACCCTGCTCGGCCTGCTGGCCGGACTGGACACACCCAACACCGGCAGCATCAAACTGGATGGCCACGCGCTGGAACAGCTGGACGAGGAAGCGCGGGCGGACCTGCGCCGGCAGTTGGTCGGTTTCGTGTTCCAGTCGTTTCATTTGCTGCCAGCGCTCACCGCCGAGGAAAACGTGATGCTGCCGCTGGAACTCGAAGGCAGTAGCGCCGCCCGGCCGCGCGCGCGCGCCGCGCTCGAAGCGGTGGGTCTGGGTGCCCGGCGGCGGCATTATCCGGCCCAGCTTTCCGGCGGCGAGCAGCAACGCGTGGCGATTGCCCGCGCGTTCGTGCATGGTCCGCGCGTACTGTTTGCCGATGAGCCCACCGGCAACCTCGATCAGCGCACCGGCCATCACGTCTGCGACTTGCTGTTTGCGCTCAACCGCGACCACCGCACTACGCTGGTGCTGGTCACCCACGATGCGGCACTTGCCGCACGCTGCGATCGCCGGATCGAGCTGGAGGAAGGTCGCGTCGTGCCGCCCACCACGAGCGCAAGCGCATGAAGTTGCTGCTGCTCGCCTTGCGCAGCCTGCGTCGCGAATGGCACTTGCCAGAGCTGCGCACGCTGGCCGCTTCGCTGTTGCTGGCCGTGGTAGCACTCGGCGTGGTTGCCACGCTGGCGGCACGCACCGAGCATGGCGTGCTGGCCAGCACGGCCGAATTGATCGGTGGCGACATCGGCGTTACCTCACCGCAAACCTTGCCGGATACCTTTGCCGCCGCGGCTCATCAGCGCGGCCTGAGCATGACCAACACGGCCAGCTTTCCCAGCGTCGCGTTCGCCCATGAACAAAGCCAGTTGCTCGACGTGCTGGCCGGCGATCAACGCTACCCTCTGCGCGGGACGCTGGAATTGGGCGATGCGGCAACTCGCTCCTACAACGGCCATGCGCCAGCCGTCGGCGAGGTCTATCTCGATCACCGCGCGCTGGTTGCCTTGAATCTCAAGATCGGCCAACAGGTCCAGGTGGGTGGGCGCCAGCTGACCATCGCCGCCGAACTATTGCGGGAACCTGACGGTGGTGAATTGTTCGCGATGGCACCGCGCGCGATGATGAGCCTGGCTGACGCTGAACAGGCCGGACTGCTCGGCACCGGCAGCCGCGCACGGCATAGCCTGTTGCTGGCCGGCGAACCTGCTGCGGTGCAGGGCTGGCGCGACTGGGCAGACTCGACCGCGCTGCCGCAGGGGGCTGAACTGGTCACACCAGAACAAGTGCAGGAGCGCATGCGCACGGCGTTCGATCGGGCCGGTGCGTTCCTGCGGCTTACCGCCTTGCTGTCGGCGCTGCTGGCCGGCGTCGCGATTGCTCTCGCCGCGCAACGCTACGCCCGGCGCAAGACATCCGAAGTGGCACTGCTGCGCGCCTTGGGCACATCGCGACGGCGGGTGCTGGGCTTGCTGCTCGGCACACTCGGCGCACTCGCCCTGCCTGCGGTGGTGCTCGGCCTGCTGCTGGCGCTGGGACTGTCGCAGCTGGCGTGGGCGTTCGCCAGCCAGTTGTTCGGCAGCGTGCCGACCGCGCTGCCGCTGGCGCCGTCGTTCGCCGCCGCGGCGATGGGCGTCGCAGTGCTGGTCGGCTTTGCGTTGCCGCCACTGGTACGGCTCGCCGAGGTGCCGCCGGTGGCGGTGTTCCGGCAGAGCGTGACGCGACGCGTGCGCCGTTTTGATGCGCTGTATCTGATCCCCGTCCTGGTTGCGCTGGGGTTGATCTGGAGCGAGAGCGATTCGCTCAAGCTGGCCGGCATTCTCGCCGCCAGCCTGTTCGGCGTGGCGGTGGTCGCGGCGTTGCTGGCCGCGCTATTGCTGTGGATTGCGCGCCGCGTGGCACCCGGCGCGCATCCGGCGTTGCGCTTGGGGCTGGCGGCGCTGGCACGGCGGCGAACCCTGAGCCTGATCCAGGCCACTGCGCTGAGCATCGGCCTGTGCGCGTTACTGCTGCTGGCGATCGTCGCACCAGCCCTGCTGCAAGGCTGGCGACAGGAGTTGCCGGCGAATACGCCGAACTGGTTCGCGTTGAATCTTCAGGACGATCAACGCGCCGGCTTCGAACATTCGCTAGCGGCGATCGACGGCCAGCAACTCAACATGCTGCCCTTGGCCGTCGGCAAACTCACGGCGATCAACGGCCACCCGATCGACCAGATCGCCTTCAAGGACGAGCGCGCCAAAGATTGGACCGACCGCCAGCTACGGCTGTCATGGGCCGATAGCCTGCCGCCAGCGAATCAGGTCGTCGCCGGGCAATGGGCCGGACCGCATGCGGCGCAAGCCGAGGTCTCGATCGACACGATGTGGCGCGACATGTTCGCGTTGAAGCTGGGCGACACATTGAGTCTGGATGTCGGCGAAGGCAACATCGACGCGAAGATCAGCAGTATCCGCAAAGTCGACTGGAGCTCGTTCCGCGTCAACTTTTTCCTGCTGCTCGATCCGGCCCATGCCAGCGGCCTGCCGCATACCTGGCTGGCCAGTTTCTACCTGCCGCGCGGCAACGCCACGCAACTGGCGCAACTGTCGCGCAACTACTCCAACCTCAGCCTGATCGACGTCGACTCGCTGCTCGACCGCGTGCGCGAGATCGTCGATCGCGTCGGCAATGCCGTGCGCTGGATTCTCGGTTTCAGCCTGCTCGCCGGCGCACTGGTGCTGGCCGCCGCACTCGCCGCCAGCGCAGCCGAACGACGTCATGAAGCAGCGCTGCTGCGTACACTCGGCGCACGCAGAAACCAACTGCGTGTCGCCGCCGCCTGCGAATTCGCGCTGCTAGGCCTGATCGCTGGCCTCACCGCCGCATTCGGCGCCGCTGGCGCCGGAGTGTGGCTAGGCCATTCGGTATTCCATATCGAAGGCTTCGTACCTCCGCTGTGGCCGCTCGCATTCGCTGCAATCGGCGCGGCGTTGGTGGTGATGCTGCTGGGGCTGGCCGGCACCCGCAAAGTGACGCGCACGTCGCCGATGCGGTTGTTGCGGGAAGGGTAATATTCTGCAGAGGCGCTCCCTCCCCTGTTTGCAGGGGAGGGCTGGGGTGGGGTCGCTCTTCGCGAGGAAGATCAAGAGCATCACCCCCTCCCAACCTCCCCCTGCAGGCAGGGGGAGGAGCAAAACGGCTTGCGGGGAGTTAGAAGTTATAGTTCTTCATTGCAACCCTTCGTCTCTCACCTGCGAGCAAAGGTCCACCATGTACACCCTCTACTACTCCCCCGGCACCGCCAGCATGGTGGTACATCTGGCGCTGCTGGAGATTGGCGCGCCGCACGAATTGCGACTGGTCGATATCGATGCGATGGCGCAGCGCGATCCTGAATATCTGAAACTGAACCCACGCGGCGTGGTACCCACGCTGGTAATCGATGGGCGGCCGCTGTCGGAGTCGGCGGCGCTGCTGATGGTGCTGGCCGATCGTCACCCGGAAGCGAAACTGGCGCCGGCGCCTGGCACGCCGGAGCGTGAGGCTTGGCAGCAGTGGGTCGTCTACCTCAGCAATACATTGATGTCGACGTATCGCTTCTGGTTTTACCCGCCGGAACTCGGCGCCGCGGAACACACACCCGAAGTACACGCTGCCCTGCAGCGCAAGATCGAAGGTATATGGGATCTGCTCGATGCACAGCTCGCCGCGAACGGGCCCTATCTCCTGGGCAAGGAATTCTCCGGCGCCGACCTGTTGCTGGGCATGCTGATGCGCTGGTCGCGCAACATGCCGCGCCCGGTGACTGAGTGGCCCGCGTTGAAGCGGCTGGCCGAGCTGATACGCGCGCGGCCGAGCTGGCAGAAGCTGTACGAGATCGAAGGACTCAGCGGTTGGTGACAGGCACGCCGATTGAGGCGCCGACGCATGAGTGATGCGAAGGCTTCAGCCGGAGCGACTTCGTCGTGGGTGAAAAGGCTGCAGGCCGAATGGCTGTTGCTGCTGTTCGCTGCATTGACCCTCGCGCTGGCCGTGGTCGACCCACAACCGCTGTCGACATATCAGCACTGGCTGCAATGGCCGACGTTGGCCGGCCTGCTGGGTCTGCTGATCGCGATCCAGGGCATCCGCGATAGCGGCCTGGTACAGCACGCTGCGGTCGCGCTGGCGGCGCGGACACATTCTTTGCGCAGCCTTGGCCTGCTGCTGGTCACAGCGACGGCGCTGCTGTCGATGCTGCTGACCAACGACGTGAGCCTGTTCCTGATCGTGCCGCTGACGCTGGCGATCGGCGGCATGTCGAATTTGCCGGTGCTGCGCATGGTCGTGTTGGAGGCGCTGGCGGTGAATGCCGGCTCCACGCTGAGCCCTATCGGCAACCCGCAAAATCTGTTGCTGTGGCAGCACTCGCAGTTGCCGTTCCTGCGTTTCACCCTGGCGATGCTACCTGCTGCCGCGATGATGTTAGGTCTGCTGGCAGCGCTTACCTGGCTGTGGCTGCCGCGCGATCGGGTCGAGCTGACGCTGGACAAGATCGATGGCCACGTGACATCGGGCCGGCTCGGCGCATGGTCGATGACGGCGCTGCTGATGATGGTGGTACTGATGGAGTATCACCACGCACCACTGGGTGCCGCGTTGCTGCTGGTGCTGTTTGCACTGCTGGCGCGCTCGAGCCTGGCGCAGATCGACTGGCTGCTGCTGCTCACGTTCGCGGCGATTTTTCTGGGCCTGGGACATTTCGCGGAACTGCCGCTGGTGCGGCATGGACTCGACCAGCTCGACTTCAGGCAGCCGTTGACGATGTATGTCAGCGGCATCGTCGCCTCGCAACTGATCAGCAATGTACCGGCGACGGTATTGCTGCTCGACCACACACCCGATGCGATTGCGCTGGCGGTCGCGGTGAACGTGGGCGGCTTCGGCTTCGCGATCGGTTCGCTGGCGAACCTGATCGCGCTGCGCCTGGCAAATCAGCCGCGTGGCTTGCGGCAGCTACATCTGGTGTCGATCCCGTTCCTGCTGGTATGCGCGCCGCTGGTGTATCTGGTTTCGCGCTGGCTGGGCTGAGATCTGCAGCTTCCTCCCATGCCTGAGTAGGAGGAAGCTCAGTCAGCCTCAATCTCAATCGTTGTCGTCGTCCTTCGGCACGCTGACCTTGCCTTTGACGCCAGAATGCTTGACGTCACCGCTGCCCTTGGCGCCCAGAGTGAAATCGCCAGTTACGTCGCTCACAGTGAAATCGCCGGAGCCCAATGTATCGGCATGCACATTGCCGCCAACATTTCGCAGCACGACATCGCCCGAGCCCACGCTGCCCACGCTTGCATCGCCCTTGATGCCGATGCCCTTGAAGTCGCCCGAACCGACGGACCCCAGCTCCAGGCTACCGATCTCGGTCGCATCGACGTCGCCCGAGCCTACGCTGGCGCCAAACTTGCCGGAGACCTGCCTGACGTGCAGATCGCCCGAGCCGACATTGCCCTGCAGCTGCGCGAGCCCACTGACGTCGGCGTCACCGGAACCCACGCTCAACGTGACCGGAATACTGGGGGGCATCTGCACGGTCACCTCAAGATAGGCATAGGAGCCACCGAACAAATTGAAGTGATTTTCACCCCCAATATCAATCAGAAGCTGATCGCCCTCACGCCGCTGGGTGACCGTCAGTTGGGCCAGCGTCGCGCTATCTGACGCACACGCATGGCCGTTGAGGGTCAGCCCCTTGGCATTGCTGCTACCGCTCAAATGCAGGTCCTGACTGTGTAATTCGATCTGCGCCCCCCTGATGCCGGCCAGGTCGAGTTGGAGGTTTCGTGGCGCCTCGTATTTGCAAGGGGCGGCGAATGCGGCAAGTGGTGCCAGCAACAGAACTGCGGTGAAAAGACGGCGCATGGTGAACTCCCTGGATGGTCTACCTGCCTAGGATGCTACTGGCGCCAAAAAGGTTGCATGCGTGCTGCGCAGGAACCCTTTCAACCAGGCGGATCGATCGCCCGATTCATGAGCGGGATTCAAACAGACTTCGGGTCCAGTGCCTTGGCACGTAGCCACAGCTGCTCCTGTTCGGCCAGCGTGCGTTCTCCAAAGGCCCCACCGTCGGTGGCGGCAAGTTGTTCCATCTGCCGAAAACGTCGTTCGAATTTGGCATTGGCATGGCGTAGCGCGGCGGAAAAATCGACGCCGGCATGTCGCGCCAGATTGACCACGACGAACAATACGTCGCCGATTTCATCCTGCAAACGCGTCCGGTCAGCGCCGTTGGCGAACTCGGCCCGCACCTCTTCCATTTCTTCGGTCAGCTTGGCCAGCACCGGCTGCGGATCAGGCCAGTCGAAGCCTACACCGGCCGCACGCTGCTGCAGCTTCAGCGCACGTTTCCATTCGGGCAGCCCCGACGAGATGCCCGCCAACGCACTGTCGTCAGCCGGCTCGCCCTTGTCCGCACGCTCAGCCGTCTTGATGTCTTCCCACGCCTGCTTCTGCGCGGCGGGATTGGCGTAGCGCACGTCGGCAAACACATGCGGATGGCGACGACGCATCTTGCTGCTGATCGAGTGCGCGACATCGGAAAAATCAAACAGTCCCGCTTCCTGCGCCATCTGCGAGTGAAATACGACCTGCAGCAACAGATCGCCCAGTTCGTCGCGCAAGTCGTGCCAATCCTGGCGATCGATGGCGTCGGCGACCTCGTAGGCTTCCTCGATGGTATACGCCGCGATGGAAGCAAAATCCTGCTGCACATCCCATGGGCAACCGCGCTGCGGATCGCGCAATCTCGCCATGATGGCGAGCAGATCATCGAGGCTGTACCTGGTCGCGTCAGTCATGCCGCACAAAATCCCATCAATACACGATCACCTTCTCCCCTTCGGGGAGCAGGCCGGGATGAGGGGCCACTCTCGCGGCACCCCTCATCGAAATCAGCTCTGCTTAGCCACCCGCAACCGCGCCGCCCAATCAACCGTCGGATCACCGACCGCGATGAATTCAGGATTGAGCAGCGATTCGCCGCGGTTGTAACTGAAGGGCTGCCCCTGCAGATCGAGCACCGCGCCGCCAGCTTCCTGCAATACGCATTGCGCGGCGGCGGTATCCCATTCGCTGGTAAGGCCGAGACGCAAATAGACGTCCGCAGCACCACGCGCGATCAGGCAAAACTTCAGCGACGAACCGAGTGACACGAGCTGATGCTCAGGGCCGAGCAGCGCCTGCAACATGGACTCCTGCAGATGGCCGTGTGAGCGGCTTCCGGCCATCACGGGTGGCTGCGCCAAGGGGCGCGCATGCAGCCGCGTCCAGTCACCGCCGGCCTGCGTCTGCAGCCACGCACCTTGACCGTGCTCAGCGATATACAACTCACCGGTGACCGGGGCCAGCACCACGCCGAGTACGGATTGGCGATCGTCGATAAGCGCGATGTTCACGGTGAATTCGCCGTTGCGCTTGACGAACTCGCGGGTGCCATCGAGCGGGTCGACCAGCCAGTAGCGCGACCAGTGCTGACGCTCGGACCATGCCAGCGCCTTGGCCTCTTCGGACAACACCGGCAACACCGGTTCGAGCCCGGCCAGGGCAGTCAGGATGATTTGCTGAGCGGCCAGATCGGCGGCAGTCAGCGGCGAGGCATCTTCCTTGGTCTGCACCGCAAAATCACTGTGATAGATCGCCAGGATCGCCTCGCCAGCGGCGCGCGCGATGTCGCCAATCTGCTGCGCAAAGGCGGGCGCGCTATCCACGGACGCTGAGCTGGGCGCCGTCATGTGCGCTGGAAGCGCCCGGCGAGATATTCGCGGGCCATGAACAGCGCGGCAATCGAACGCCCTTCAGTCACATCGTCGCGGCCGAGCAAGGTGTGCAATTCAGACATCTTCCATGGCACCACGTCGAGCTCCTCCGGCTCATCGCCGACCAGTCGCTCCGGATAAAGATCCTGTGCCAGTACCACGTGCGCCATATGCGTCATGTACGATGGTGACAGCGACAGGTTGTGCAGGATCTTCAGCCGGCGCGCACCGTAGCCGATCTCTTCCTTCAGTTCGCGCTCGGCACCCTGCTCGGCAGTTTCGTCCTGATCCAGCCGGCCCTTCGGCAGGCCAAGTTCATAGCGGCCGACACCGGCCCCGTATTCGCGCACCAGCAGCACGGTTTCATCGTCAAGCATGGGCACGATGATCACCGCACCGAGTCCACCGCCTTTCAGCCGCTCGTAGGTGCGGCGCTCGCCGTTGGAAAACTCCAGATCGAGCTGCTCGACGTGCAGAAAGTGGCTGTTGTCGACGTCTCGCGTGGCATGGACGATAGGTGGTTTGCGCATCAGGGGATTCTAGCGCGTCATGTGTCGGCACGCAGGCGTTGCAGCGCCTGCCGGTGAATCGCTGGCGTACCGGCCAGCACACTGCGGGTATCCAGGGTGAGCGGCGCGCCGTCCAGCTCGGTAAACACGCCACCGGCCTCGCGCACGATGACGGCCAGTGCGGCGATGTCGAGAATGTTCACATCCGATTCGATCACCAGATCCAGGCCACCGCGCGCCAGCAGGTGGTAGTGGCAGAAATCGCCATAACCGCGGATGCGGTTGCTGTCGCGGATCAGCGCACCGAGTGCATCCCAGCGGCTATCGGTAGTGAGCGTCTTGATATTGCCGGTCGAAATGGATGCCTCGCCCATCAGCGCGGTGTCCGCCACCTGCACGCGCTCGCCGTCGAGCCAGGCACCGCGGCCGACGGTCGCCCACATTGTTTCGCCGTAGATCGGCGCACTGGATACGCCAAGCACCAGTTCAGCGCCATCCATCAACGCAATCTGGGTGGAAAAAAACGGTGTGCGTCGCACGAAACTCTTGGTGCCATCCAGCGGATCGACCAGCCACAACAACCCGCCGCTCTCGCCCTCCAGTCCAAATTCCTCGCCATGGATCGCCGCCAGCGGCAAGGCCGCCTGCAGGATCTTTCGGATCGCACGCTCGGCCTCCCGGTCGGCCACCGTTACCGGTGTGGCATCCGCCTTCCACTCCACCTCAACACCACGTCGCCAATAGTGCCTGATCACTTCGGCGGCAGCGGCGGCGGCTTCACGCGCGGCCGCCAGAGCGGGTGAGGTGATATCCGGTACGGTGATATTGGAGTTCATGATGATGTCTATTTTCCCTGGTTCGCGGCAGGCACCGGCAAGCTGGCGCCCAGGCCACCGCTGCGTTGAATATGCACCATGCCGTCGACATCCGGTTGTCCCAGTGCGGCCAGCCAACGGCGCAATGCCAGGTCAGTCTGTCGGGCGCGCAGCTTCGCGTCCAGTCGCCAGCCGAGCGGACTCAGTTGCAGTTGGCCATCCGCTTGCAGCGGGCCGTGACCGTCATCATGCAACTGCGCCCCGATCACTCCACCTTGCGCCTGCGCCTGCCACTGCAGGTTGCCCAGTGCGACATCGCCGTTGCGTGTGCGTATGGCTGCATGCAGCCATTGCGCATGGGCGTGCAACTGCAGCGGCCAACCTGCTTGCAGCAACGCATCATCGACGGTCAGCTGCAGCTCGCCGCGCGGCTGGCCCAACGGCAGCTTTACCTGTGGAAGCAAACCGTCCAGCTCGGCGCGCATGTTCACCCCACGCCATGCAACCAGGTTTCCGGGCAGCCGTTGCATCGAACCGGAAAAATCGAGTTGCGGTCCATGGAAATCCACTTGCAGTTGCACTTGCCCGATCAGCGCGCGGCGCGACAACTGCCATCGCAGTTGACCCAGCGCATGTCCATCGATGGCCACCACCTGCCCTGCCTGTCCATCCCACAACGAGCCCTGCACCTGTTGCAGGCGCAGCCCGTGCAGCTGCGGCCCGACCCACGTCAACGCCCAGCGCGCCGGCAAAAACCACGCCGGCAACGCTGCAGCCAACACCAGTACGCCCAGGCCAATCAGGCATTTCCACAGGTACTTCAACCGTCGATTCCCGAGCTGTCCGTGGTTGGACCAGAACGTCCATTTTGCATGATTGGACTTGAGCGTCCATGACAGAGCCACGATGATAGCCGGATGACTAACCCCACCATCAGCAATGCCGTGCTCGCCAGGCGCGATCTGAAACACCTGTGGCATCCGTGCACGCAGATGCAGGACCACGAAACGGTGCCGATGGTGCCCATCGTGCGTGGCGACGGCGCGTGGCTGATCGATGCCGATGGGCGCCGCTATCTCGATGGCATCAGTTCGTGGTGGACCAATCTGTTCGGCCACGCCAATCCGCGCATCGCTGCAGCGCTCGCCGCACAGGCGCACACGCTGGAGCACGTGATCTTTGCCGGCTTCACGCATGAGCCGGCAATCGAACTGGCGGAAGAACTGGTCCGCATCACGCCAGCGGGACTCGATCGCGTGTTCCTCGCCGATAACGGTTCGGCAGCGATCGAAGTGGCGTTGAAGATGAGCTTCCACTACTGGCTTAACCAGGGCCACGGCGAGAAGACGCGCTTCATCGCACTTACCGGCAGCTACCACGGCGAGACGCTGGGCGCGTTATCGGTGAGCGATGTGGCGCTGTACCGCAAGACCTATGCGCCGCTGCTGCTGACGCCGTTCCTGGCGCCCTCGGCGGATACCTACGAGGGCGAACCGGGCGAGTCACCCGAGCAGATTGCCACCCGCCGCCTCGGCGAACTGCGTACGCTGCTGGAACAGCACGCCCACGAGACCTGCGCGGTGATCGTCGAGCCGCTGGTGCAATGCGCCGGTGGCATGCGCATGTATCACGCCAGCTACCTGAGGGGGTTGCGGGCGCTGTGCGATGAGTTTGATGTGCACTTCATCGCCGACGAGATCGCGGTGGGCTTTGGTCGCACCGGCACGCTGTTTGCGTGCGAACAGGCCGACGTGAGTGCGGACTTTCTGTGCCTGTCCAAGGGGCTCACCGGCGGCTTCCTGCCGCTGTCGGCCGTACTCACGACGGAGCGCATCTACCAGGCGTTCTATGCGGAATACAACGCCGGCAAGGCTTTCCTGCATTCGCACAGCTATACCGGCAACCCGCTGGCCTGCCGCGTGGCGCTGGAAACACTGGCGATCTTCCGCGATGAGCCGGTACTCGAACGCAACCGTGTACTTGCAGCGCATCTGGCGAAACGGCTGGCGCCGCTACGCGGACATCCGCATGTCGCCGATGTGCGTCAGACCGGCATGATCGCGGCCGTCGAACTGGTCGCCGACAAGGCCAGCCGGCGCCCTTTCCCGCCAACCGAACGACGCGGCCTGCGCGTATATCTACACGGGCTGCAACACGGGGTGCTGCTGCGCCCACTTGGCGACGTGGTGTATTTCATGCCGCCATACGTGGTGACGGAACAGGAAATCGATCAGCTCGTTGATGCAGCTATCGCCGGCATCGAACATGCCGTGCGAAGCTGAGACTTCACGCGATAGAGCGATCTGCCGCCGCTCACGCGACAGCAGATCAGCGGTTTAACTATTCAACTGTCAGTGCCCGACGTTTACGCTGGGATCGAGCATTTGCAGTGCACGCGCGTTATCTCCATTGGTGCCCTGACCGCGTATCTCATCGCCGGTGTAGCTGCGTCCCGGCACCGCCAGGCATTCGCCTTTCTTGGCCGGTATCAGGCTGCCGGTGTCGTGTATGCAATTGCGATCGCCCGGCTTGGGGCCGTGGTTGACAGCCTTCTGACTGTCCTGGCTGGCTTGGTTGGCCTGGGCTGTAGTCATTGGGGTCGAGCTCTGGGCAAAGGCCAGCGCGTTGACGGCGAGGCTGGTGATCAGCGCGAGCGTAACGATGGATTGCTTGGACATGGCGGAGTACCTCGGTTGTACCGGTATCTGGCCCCTCCCATGCTGCACCCAGCGCTTGCGCCAGGCAATCCATGGCGCGTGGCCATCTCGCTGAGATTCAGCTTTCCGCGCCAGCAGAGTGATCCCGGGTCGGCCTGCAAAAGCTCGGCTATCCTAGGCGTTTAGCCAGTCCGCCGCTCCATGAGAAATATCCGTATTCATGTTGATCTGCCACTAGCCGTCGGCACCGAATTGCCGTTGCCGGCACAGGCGGGCGAGCATGTCGCACGGGTGCTGCGGCTGGTGGCCGGCGATCCGCTAATCCTGTTCAACGGGGACGGCTGCGATTATCCAGCCATCATCCTGGCGCTCGGCAAACGCGAAGTCATCGTGTGGGTGGAGTCGATGCAGACCCTGCAAAACGAATCCCCGCTGTCGCTGACCCTGGCGCAAGGTGTCGCGCGTGGCGACAAGATGGACCTGATCGTGCAAAAGGCCACCGAGCTGGGCGTTGTGCGCATTGTGCCGCTGCTGACCGAACGTTCGGAGGTGAAGCTCGATGCCAGCCGTGCCGAAAAACGTCTGGCGCACTGGCGCGCGGTGGCGGCAAGTGCTGGCGAACAGAGTGGCCGTGCGCGGCTACCGGAGATAACCCCGGCGTTGCCGTTGCCGATGTGGCTGGATGGTCTCACCGACGATGGCGCACTGCGCCTGGCCCTGCTGCCGGAGGCGACGCGGTCATCGCGCGATTTGCGCTTTGCCGCCGCCGGCGGCCTGCTGGTCGTGGGCCCGGAAGGCGGCCTGGGCGAACGTGACATCCGCGCACTGACCACCGCGGGCTTCGACGGACTTCGGCTCGGACCGCGTATCCTGCGCACGGAAACCGCCGGGCTGGCAGCCCTGGCGGCGCTACAGGCCCTGCACGGCGACGGTTGATTCGACGCCGTGGCTTGGGGCCCGACTTCAGCTTGCCGTGTCGACCGGCTCTGCCGGTTCCGGCGATTCCGTCAAATCGGCTTCACTGAGCAAACCCAGCAGCTCCGCTTCGATCCATTCCAGATCGGGAATCACCGCGACGTCATCGCGCACCAGCACCTTGGCACGCAACCCCGGCGGCAGCGCGCTGCCGTCATGGGTGGGAATGATCAGCTCGGCATTCAGCGTGATCAGGCGTGGGAAGCCCTGCGTCACCACCGCAATGAATGGCAACTTGGGGTTGCCACCGAGCGCCTTGAGCACGGCAACACGCACGCTCAGTTCGGCATCGCCTTCTTCGGCGCCGGCCAGCTGCGTGAACGACACCAGCGGCACGCGCCAGCCACGCCATGCGATACGTCCCAGCAGCCATTCCGGGGCGCCGACTACTGGTTCGGGCTTGGTCTGGGTTATCACTTCGGCGACGGTGGCATTGGGCAACAGCAGACGCAGGTTGCCTACCGGCACCAGTACGCAGCGGATTTCGCGCGGCAGTGGATCACTCATGGAAACACCTCGATCAGATGCGCCGCCAGCTCATGCGGCGTACCGGAAAAACTGACTAATCGTTCGGCGAACAATCCGCTGACCATATCGGCAGAATGCGTCTCGGACGATGACTCTACCCAGACCCGGCCGCCACGGTCGTGGATCGCCTGTGAACCGGCAACCGCATCGTTCGCCCGCCCGGAGAACACGATGGCCAACGCATCGCGACCAAAGATATTGGCGGCCATGGTCAGGCTGCCATCGACGGACGGAGCTTGCGTCGCGCCGGCGCCATCCACCTGAAGTTCGATGCTGCCGTTGCGATTCAAACGTATCTGCTGTCCCGTGGGCACCACCAATACCTCGCCGACGCGGGCGTTGCCGCCACGCTCAGCCAGGCGCACTGGCAACGCGCAATGCTCAGCTAGTTTTTCCACCAGCGTCGCTGCCGATTGCGAGCCCAGATGCTGGGTATGCAAAAAGGTCAGCCGCGTGGTGGCCGGCAGCGCAGCCAGAAAGGCACAAACGGAGTCCGTGCTATCGGCCGCCGCTCCCAACAGCACCAGGCGGCTCAAGGCAAGGCCAAGGTCGTCAAGCAGCATTTCGCTCTCGGCTGAAACATAGGCCTGGGGTGCAACCGCTTCTTCCATCGATATCAGCTGCAGCGTCATCACCGCCTCCGCTCCCGGCGCGGCCTGCTCGACATCGGGCGCCAGGAAATCGGCAGCACTCAATTTCTCGATACCGAACACAGCAGCATCGACTCTTTCCGCATTTGCCGCTGCCGATGCGACAGGCGGGGTTTCATCATCCAGCAGCGCCCATTCAGCGGGCGCCCGCGCAGTCGCCGCAAGGCTATCGCTCGGGATATGTGCTATCGCTGCGGCAGGTATCGTCGCAACGTCGGCATCGACTATCGGTGACAGCTCCAGGTGATCAAGCTGGAACACCCGTGAGGTCGCGCTGGACGGCTTTTCATCGGTTTCGCTGGCGGCGAGGCGCGTGCTTTCGTCGAGATGATCGAAGCCCTCGACGGCATCGGTCCCATCCGGCGAATGCACATCTGCCGGCGCACCAAAGTTGCCATCGTGCAACGGTGGCAGTTCCTCATCATGGGAATAACGCAAACCGGACCCGAGCTCATCTTCATCGGCAGGCAGTTCGTCGGAAGCCAGCAGCGCTTCCAGTTCGGCAGCCAGGTTTTCCGATTCGGCAGTAGCCGTCTGCTCGTATTGCTCACTGACGGCTTCGTGTACTGGCAGATCTGACTGCGGCAACGCCGACTCTGCGGCCAATGCAGGCTCCGCCACCCATGGCGAGGTCGCGTCCGCGTGGCTGACCACGGCCGAAACTTCCTCCGCCGGAGCCTCGACACTTCCGGCCTCGACAGCAACCGGTTCAACCGATGGAGCGAGCAGCATCTCGATGTTGCGGGCGTCCTGTGGACGTGGCGGGTCGATGTCCCCAGCCTCCAGTACCTTGACCGCCAGATGACGGGCCCAACGTGCGCGATCCCAGCCAACCAGCGCCCGGCTGGCCTGCGCATCGTTGAAAACAAGTCGTGGTTGCTGATCGCCATCGATCACTTCATACAGCTGATCGAGTGCGTCGTCGGCAGCGTTGTCCAGATTGACCACCACGACCTGTGCACCTACTTGCTGCAGCAGCTCACGGCTGAGACTGGATACCCCACCCTCGTGAACAATCCGCGCGCCGCGCTCATGCAGTGCCTCGCGCAGATGTCCGCCCAGCTCAGTGTCGTCAAACAACAAGGCAACGGCAGGTGCCGGTTCAATCATGACTCGACTCCGACGCACGCAGCTCCAGTACTTCGCTGATCTGCGCCAGCAACTCGGCCTCCTGGTAGGGTTTGCCGAGGTAACGATCGACGCCGAGATCGAATGCCCGCTGGCGGTGTTTGTCGCCGCTGCGCGAGGTGATCATGATGATCGGCACGTTGCGCAAGCGCGGATCGGCCTTCATGTGGGTCGCCAGCTCATAGCCGTCCATACGCGGCATTTCGATATCGAGCAGCATCAGATCCGGCACACGCTCGTGCAATTTCTCCACCGCATCGACACCGTCCTTGGCCGTGCTGACTTCGTATTCGTGACGTTCCAGCACGCGGCCGGTGACCTTGCGCATGGTGATCGAATCATCCACCACCATCACCAGCGGCCGTATCCGCGTCTCTTCGATGATCGGCGCCTGTACCGCGCTTAGCCCATCGGACAGACGCTGCAGGCGACGAGTGATGCCATGGCGAACCAGCGGCGCCAGATCCAGAATGATCAGCACCGAACCGTCGCCCATGATGGTCGCGCCGAGCAGGCCGGGTACCGAGCTGATCTGCGGACCGACCGACTTGACCACGATTTCGCGCGAGCCGAGCACGGCATCGATGCGAATCGCCGCGCGCAAATCACCGGCGCGGGTCAGCAGCAGCGGCTGCTGTTCGCCTTCGGCCGGTAGACCCGGCGGCAGGCCCAGCAGTTCGGCGAGATCGTGGATACCGTATTGCTCATTGCCGTACTGGAACGAGGGCTCGTCTTCGGCCAATCGCTCGGCCAGATCTTCCGGGCTCACCCGTGCCACGCCCTGCACCGAGGTCATCGGGATGGCAAAGGTCGCCTCACCGATGCGGACCAGGATGGCCTGGGTTACCGCGAGGGTGAACGGCAAGCGCAGTACGAAAACGCTGCCCTTTTTTTCTTCGGACTCGATCGAGAGCGAACCACCAAGCTGCTTGATCTCGTTTGCCACCACGTCCATGCCGACGCCGCGGCCAGCCAGCTGAGTGACTTTGGAAGCCGTGGAGAAGCCGGTCTGGGTGATCAGCGAGAGCAGCTGATCGTCGGTAGGTTTGATGTTGGCGCGCAGCAGCCCGCGTTCGATACCACGCTTGCGGATCGCCTCGCGATCCAGCCCGCGGCCATCATCGCTGACCCGGATCACCACCTCGGTAGCTTCGCGAGCAACCTGGATATGCACCGAACCTTCAGCCGGCTTACCCGCCTTGCGACGCTCGGCCGGGGTTTCGATGCCGTGCGCAATCGCGTTGCGCAACATGTGCTCGAACGGCGCCTTGATGCGGTCGAGCAGGTTGCGATCCATTTCGCCGTGCGCACCATCCACATACAACTGCGCGTTCTTACCCTGCTCCTGCGCCGCCTGACGCAGCGTACGACGCAGATTGGGCACCATCGTGTCGAACGGCAGCATGCGCGTGCGCAGCAGACCGTCCTGCAACTCAGTACTGACACGCGACTGCTGGATCAGCAGAGTTTCGGCCTGTCGGGTCAGCTCATCGAGCATGTTCTGGATGGACACCAGATCGGATACCGACTCGGCCAGCGCACGCGAATACTGCTGCAGCTGCGAGTAACGATCGAGTTCGAGCGGATCGAACGCGGTCAGACCCGCTTCGCGATGCTCGCGCTGGAAGCGCGCGATGATCTGCGCCTCGGTCTCGATCTCCAGCATGCGCAGCTGGCTGCGCAGACGCGCCACGGTCTGCTCGAGTTCCACCAGATTGAAGCGGTAGCCGGCGACTTGCTGTTCCAGTCGCGAACGGTAGATCGCCACTTCGCCGGCATGGTTGACCAGGTTGTCGAGCAGGTCGGCGCGAACACGGATCTGCTCTTGCGATGAGCGAACTTCCTCCTCCATCTCCGGTAGCAACTCGGGCAAGTCGAGCGCGGGCGATGTGCTCGGCACCACTTGCAGTTTCGGTGTCCGCGACGGCTTGGGGGCTGGCAGGGCAACGACGGCCGCCAGTACCGCATCGTCTGCCAAGGTCTTTTCGCCGGCGAATGCCAACAGGCGATCGATCATGGCCTGCGGATATTCTGTGGCCTGGCCTAGCGATACATGCTGCACCAGCGCATGCATCTGATCGAACGCGGCTTCCAGCACCGCAATCAACGGGCCGGTCTTGTTCGCGTAGCGAGCGGGCTTTTCGAGCACGGTCTCGATGGCATGGGCGAGATCGCCTACGTCCATCAATCCGGCAATGCGCGCGCCACCCTTGAGCGTATGCAGATCGCGCTGCAGCTCAGCCACATACTTCAGTTCGGTTGGCTCGTCGTGCCATTGCGCCAGTACGCCATCGGCGTGATCGAGAATTTCGCGCGCCTCGTCAATGAACACTTCAAGCAGATCGGCGTCGATATGGCTCGCCCCTGCCGAAACGAGGGCAGGCTCTTCCTCCGACCCAGTCTTGGTCTCGGCAGGCTCATCGGTGATGGAGACCTGCTCGGCGGCAGCCTGCTCTGCTGCAGCCTGCTCTGCTGCAGCTTGCTCTGCTGCGGCTTGCTCCGCTGCAGCGTGCTCAACTGCAGCCTGCTCTGCCGCGGCGTGCTCTGCCGCAGCCTGCTCCGCTGCAAGATGATCGGCTGCGGCCTGTTCTGCTGCGGCGTGCTCCGCTGCAGCGTGCTCTGCTGCAAGGTGATCGGCTGCGGCCTGCTCTGCTGCAGCTTGCTCCGCGGCAAAGTGCTCCGCTGCGGCGTGCTCCGCTGCAGCCTGCTCTGCAGCAAGATGATCGGCTGCGGCCTGCTCTGCAGCAGCTTGCTCCGCTGCAAGATGATCGGCCGCAGCCTGCTCGGCCGCTGCGTGTTCTGCTGCAGCTTGCTCGGCCGCCGCTTGTTCGGCAGCGAGCTGCTCGATTGCCGCTTGTTCCGCTGCAATCTTCTCGGCAGCGGCTTGCTCTGCTGCAACTCGCTCAAGCGCCAGTTGATCCGCGGCAGCTTGTTCAGCGTCTGCGGTTTCGGAATTGAAGGTGCCCAATGCCTCCATCAGCTCGGCGGTGAATGCCGCATGACGCGCATCCTCAGGATCAACCGTCACGGCCTCGCCAACATCAGCCGACGGCTCGTCTTGCGCTGCGTCGTCCGCATGCACGCCAGAGACGTCGGCCATGCTGGCCTCCAGCGAAGCGGCCATCGCAGCTTCGTCGTCGCCAGCCTGATCTTCCGCTGCGGTGGTCGCGGCCGATGTTCTCTCGTCCAGACGCGGTTCGTAGACGACGTGTGCCACCTGCGACTCGGGGTAGCGGTCACGCAATTCAATGATTTGAGCGGTCAGCGCGTCCGTATCCGGCAACTGCGGCTCGGCGACATCGAACTGGCCCATCACGTGATCGACCAGGTCAGCCGATTGAGTGAGCAGGCGCACGCCTTCAGCCGGCAACGGCAGATTGGCCGCACGCAGACGCTTGAACAGACCTTCCAGCGGCGACAACAGCTGCGTCAGCAGCGGGATGTCCACCATCGCGATGGCGCCATGCAACGTGTGCACGGCGCGCAGCAGCTCTTCGCCGATCGGCAGCTCAGCTCCACCACGCTGGATGGCAGCGCGAATGGTTTGCAGATATTGCGCGACTTCGCTGCGCAGGATTTCCAGCAACACCGGCTCCACCGGCGGCATCACCGGCTCCGGCAACGCGTGTTCGTGCTCAATCAGCTCGTGCCCAGCGCCAGCCGTGTTGGCCTCGGTCACACTGGCTTGCGGGATCGCATCCAACGCCGCCTCGACGCGCGGTACGCGATGACGCACCACCCGGCGAACCGTCTCGGTGCCTGCCGACAAGTGATCTTCGATGCGCGCCGGACGACCCGCAGCTAGTTGCTCGGCGGTATGCATGATGGCGCTGAGCGGCGCATTCGCCATGCCCTCGCCCTTGAGCGCGACCAGCAATTGAGGCAGCGCGTCGATCGCGTGCCGCAGCAACGCCTGTACGTTCTCGTCCGGCTGGATGGAACCATCCAGCACATGGTTGAACATGTCCTCCACTTTCCACGCAAACTCACCCAGCACGCCGGCACCGACCAATCGGCCCGAGCCTTTCAGCGTGTGGAACGAGCGGCGGATACTGACCAGCGAGGGAAGCTGCGTGGGATCGGCCAGCCAGACTTTCTCGGCACTGCGCAGACTGTCGATTTCCTCCTGCATTTCCTCCAGGAAGATCTCGCGGATGTCGTCATCGATGCCTTCAGCGTTGGCATTGAAGGTGGTGTTGGCCGCGAGCGCATCGCGTGCGGGCACCTCTTCGAATACCTCTTCCTCAACTTCGATCCAGTCACCGTCATCATCGTTCGAGGCATCGCCAGAAACCAGGCCATGCGACTCAGGTGGCGCGGTTACCTCGGTCGGTGTCAGCCGCAACCCGTCCAGATTGTGGACCGGTGTGACATGTGGTTCGCTGTAACCGACAAACAGATGTCCAAGATCGTCGCCAGGCAGCAGGCTGACGGATTCGGAGAGTTCCGGATGCTCTTCGTGTTCGAGGTCGTTACCGGCATGCGCCAGCACGCTCGCCTCGGAAGCAGCGATCTTCGGCTTGGACAGCACCTTCTCGGCAGCCGTCCTCTCGGCCGGCAACGGCCAGTAACCGAGCAGCCCAAGGCTGTGCTCGGCCACGTCGAGAATATGTTCCAGCCCACCACGATGCTCGCGCGCAGCTTCGAGGTAGTACTCAAGTGCAGCGAGCGCATCAGCCAGATGATCCATCTGTGCGCCGGTGGGGACGCGCCGGTCGTCGATCAACTCGTTGCCGATGAAACGGCCAACCCCTTCGGCCAGCTCGCCCGAACGCGGCGAGGACAGCATGCGCATGGCACCGGCGACCTCTTCCATCAGGGGCGGGGCAACAGCCAGCTGGCTGTGGTCCCAACCTGATTCGACAAAGGCGACGATCGCGTCCTTTACCTTGCCGGTGTTGTTGATCGCTTCGTGCATCAACGCGGTGACTACGCCCAGCGCTTCGCTGCGCGGCAGCCCCTGCATTGCCCCGCCGGTATCCGACTCATCCTCGGAACCCAGGCTCTCGATGTGGTCGTCCAGCGACGCTTCGACATACAGCAGGGCACCGGCCACATCCAGCAAGGTGTCCTCGTCGGGCTTGCGCATGCGGTTGGCGATTTCGTCGAGCACACGCCGCTGTTCGATGACCAGCCTGCGCGGCACGGCCAGCGCGAGCATGCCCAACGTATCGCCGACGCGATCGAGCACTTCGCTCTGCTCGGCCAGTTGTGCCGGATCACCGTCGCTCTGACGCAGGAACAGGTCCAGCGCCTCTTTGACGCGCAGCAAGTCATCCTTCAGCGCGCGCGATACCGAATCGAGCAACGCGCGGTTGTGGCCGGACATCGAGCCACGCGCGTGTTCCAGTTCGCCAGCATCGGGCACCAGGCTGTCCAGCGCATAGGTGTGCCGCAACAGCTCCATCTGCGGGCTGCGCTGCTTGGCCTGGGCCACGATGTACAGCAGTTTGCAGGCGACGACATCCGCTTCGCTACCGCGCAGGCTGTCTTCGCCGTGTTCAATCAACTGGCGAATGCTGCGATCGACCTTGCCGATCAACTGGCGAACTTCACCAGCATGGGCCTTGATCATGCCTTGCTCGAGCCCTTCCAGCACACCGGCAGCGATCCACCACAACCGTCTGGCGTGTACGTGATAGCAACGGGCGGTAATCGCCAGCAAGGTCTTGCGCATGCCGCTCAGCTGCTGCGCAACATCCTGTCCACGGAACCAGCTCAGCAATTGCTGCTGGAAGCGCAAACGCAAATTCACCAATTCGCCGCGATGCGATTCGGCATAGGCCGCGCTCATCGCCGCGGGCGCCAGATCCGGCAGGAACGCATCGAGATTGGGATGGAACATCGCCGATTCGGGCAGCGGTGGCTGCTCGCGGCTGGCACGCAAATCGTTGAGCAGCGGCAGCAGCACCACTGGCACATCGCGATGGCCACTGGACAGCCGCTCCAGATAATCGGGCAGCTGCATCAGGCCGCGCATCAACGCGGCATAAGCTTCCTCGCGGTAGGCGATGTGATCTTCGAGCAACGCAATGGAGAGCGTCTCCATTTCCGCAGTCACCATCGCCGCGCCGTACAACTCGACCATGCGCAAGGTGCCGTGCACCTGATGCAAATGTCGCGTGCACGAACGCATGACCTCGCGATCGTCGGGGTTCTCGACGTAGGACTCCAGCGCCTCGCGGGCAGTCGACAGCGTCTCGTCGAGTTCCGGCTTGACCCACTGCAGTGTGGTGAAATCGATGTGATCTTGAAGTCTCATGCGCCTCTCTCAACGGTTGCCCAATGTCGCATCACGTACGCATCACGCAACCAGCGAGACTGCCCCCTGTCAAATTGTCGATGCCAGCCTGGCCAAATCCACCGAACCAAAGGTCAGCCCGGCAGCTTGAAATGCGCCACCGAGCGCCGCAGGTCACTCGCCAGTTGCGCCAGCGTACCGATCGAGTCGGCGGTCTGGCTCGCACCTTGCGAGGTCTGCGAGGTAATTTCCTGAATCGCGTTCATCGAGTGCGAAATGTCGGTCGCCGCCGCGGACTGCTGACGCGCCGCGCTGGAGATGTTCTGAATCAGCGCCGACAGATCGTGCGAAACGCGCTCGATATCGCCCAGTGCACTGCCGGCATCCTCTGCCTTGCGGGCACCAGCCACCACTTCTGCGGTGGTCTGCTCCATCGAGTTCACCGCTTCGTTGGTATCGGACTGAATCGTCTGTACCAGCGTTTCGATACGTTTGGTCGCGCTGGTCGAACGTTCGGCCAGTCGCTGCACTTCGTCCGCCACCACCGCGAAACCGCGGCCCGCCTCACCAGCCGAAGCTGCCTGGATCGCCGCGTTGAGCGCCAGGATGTTGGTCTGTTCGGCGATGTCGTTGATCAGTTCCACGATCGAGCCAATCTCTTGCGAGGATTCACCCAGCCGCTTGATGCGCTTTGAGGTTTCCTGGATCTGGTCACGAATCGAGTCCATCCCTGAAATCGTTTCACGCACCACTTCGGCACCATGCGAAGCGATTTTCACCGAGCGCTCGGCCACGTCGGCCGACTCGGCGGAATCCTTCGACACGATATCCATCGAGCTCACGATCTGGTTGATCGCGGAGGTCGCCGAGCTGATCTGCTGCGCCTGCTGCTCGGCCGCGTCGGCCAGATGGCGTGCAGTGGTCTGGGTTTCCTGCGCCGACGACGAGACCTGTTCGGACGTCTCGTTGATCGTCGTTACCAATGAACGCAGCTCGTCGATGGCGTAGTTCACGGAGTCGGCGATCGCGCCGGTGATGTCTTCGGACACCGTGGTCTTGACCGTGAGATCACCTTCGGCGAGCGAGCCCATTTCGTCCAGCAGACGCATAATCGCGTCCTGGTTACGATGGTTGAGCTCGATACTGCTGGCGAAGCGGCGACGCTGTTCGGTCACCAGCGTAATGACCAGCAACAGGGCGAATGCCACCGCGCCGATCGCGCCGAGCAGACCCCACCACACGTTCGGAAACACACGACGCAGCGGCAACTTGCCGATCTGCTCGGCCAGGTCGCTGGCACGCAACAACACCGTCTGCGAATCCAGCGAGGCCTGGTTGGCCGCCTGCTTCACGTCGGCGATGTTGCCGGCAGCACCGGCCAGTTTGGCGACCGGGTCGGCCAGCTTGCTCCAGCTGGCGTCCATGTCGGCGAGGATCTTGTGCGCATTCGCGTCGGCCACCGGCTTCACGCCGCTATCGGCGTTGCCCACCAGCAGACCCTTCAAGACGTTGCCGTACAAGTCGGCATCGCGCGACAGGCCATCGGCTGCCGACTGCGCACCCTCGCCACCCTGCAGAATTTCCTGCACGCGACGGATGATACGGTCAGCGGACAACATCTGGCGCGACGTACCAAGCATCTGGTCGGAGCCGCCATTGCGCTGCTGCAGAATGTTGACCACCTGCTCCATGCTCGAGTTGAGCAAGGGCATTTGCTGTGACAGCGTGGCAGCGCGCAATCCCGAATCGATCACCACCCCCTTGTTGGAGAGGATCTTGCTGATGTCGGCGTCGAGCTGCTTCCACGAATTGTCGAGCACGGTGACGGCGCGGCCAGACGAGGTGGCGTTGTTGTCGCCATAGCCCTGCATGCCGGTCGCCAGATCGCCCCGGTTCAACCGCTGTACCGCCGACTCGATCGAATTGCGATCGCCTTCAAGTTCCTTGAAGGAGTCGGCGTTACCGCCCGCGGATTCAAGCGCGAATTTCGCCGTTGATTGCGACAACACCTGGATCTGCGTGGTCAGCGTGACAGCCTGCCGATCCTCCGCGTTCTTCAGGTAGAGCAGGAAGAAATCCACTGCCGCAAGACCGATCGCAATCAGCAACAGGACAATGAGTACGGTCGTATAGCTCCGTTCCCTGCCGACGCCCCCTGTAGTGCTCATGTTCACCTCGTCCGTCCACACCTTGCCAGTTCCGCTTCATCGAACGGCTACTGACACAAGGACTTGCTGCCCTAAATTTCCGGCCACAATGGGCGCCGGCCCTTCATTGAAACTGAAACATGCTCGACCGAAACGTACTCGACTCAAACGCGACCCGCGGTCAGGCCGCGGCCTGACGGAAATCCGGTGCGCGTACCAGTCGGCTCATGCTGAAAATCGCCAATTGCTGCTCGCCTACCCGGCTCTCGACGAAGCGGGTGAGCCGCGGATCATCCTCGCGCTCGGCTTCGCGCCGCTGGACCTCGTCCACCGTACGCTGACCGAACACCTCATCCACCAGCAGCGCCACATTGCCGCCACCCTGACGCACCACCAGCAGACGCGCGCGCTCGGAATGCTGCGTACGCTCGCCGAACAAAAAACGGGCGAAGTCGATCACCGGCACCAGGTTGCCGCGCACGTTGGCCACGCCGAGCAACCACGGCTGGGTCCCCGGCACAGGCGTGAGCGGCGGCACCGCCAGCAACTCGTTGATTTCATCGATGCCACTGACCAGCAGGCGCGAACCGACCCGAAAACCGATGCCGCGCCACAAGCCGGGCGCCTCCAGTTTGTCCTGCGTATCGGAGGCATGCGCCAACGACAGCCGCTCATAGCGGGCCAGGATCTCGAACGGAGTACGGTTCACGGACTGGTTCATGTCGGACTCGGCAACAAATCGTTGATACAAGCCAGCAAATCTTTCTCGCTCACCGGCTTGGTGATGAACGCGCGGGCGCCCTGACGCAGCCCCCAGACCTGGTCGGTTTCCATCGATTTGGTCGTGATCATCACAATCGGCACCGATGAAGTTGCCGGATCGCGGGTTAGTGTCCGGGTCGCCTGGAAGCCGTTCATGCCAGGCATGATCACGTCCATGATGACCAGATCGGGCAGCTCGGAGCGCACGCGCTCGATGCCCTCCTCGGCAGTGCCGACGGATAAGACTTGATGACCCGCCTTTTCAAGCAGCGTGGTGAACACGCGAATGTCGGTCGGCGAGTCGTCGATTATAAGAATATTGGCCACAGGTCCCCCTCAGAATCTGCAGTCAGTGGCTCTGCACCGTGCTGACATGGCGATGGATGGCACCAAGCAGCTCGTCACGCGTGAACGGCTTGGTCAGATACTGCTCGGCACCCACGATACGGCCACGCGCCTTGTCGAACAGCCCATCCTTCGAGCTCAGCATGATCACCGGCGTGGCGCGAAACAGCGGATTGTTCTTGATCAGCGCGCAGGTCTGATACCCGTCCAGGCGCGGCATCATGATGTCGACAAAGATGATCGCAGGCTTCTGGTCGGAGATCTTGGCCAGCGCCTCGAACCCGTCGACGGCGGTCAACACCTCGCACCCTTCCTTTGTCAGCAAGGTTTCCGCTGTGCGGCGGATGGTCTTGGAGTCATCGATCACCATGACCTTGAGGCCCGCCAAGTCATTAGCACTCACGTTCAAATTCACTTACTCCCCCTGCGGCCCGCCCCGAGCTCAGGATAGGCACCAAGACATGCAACAGCCATGCCGTATGGTGCACATGTAAAAAAATACAAAACGAACCAGTCGATGACCCGCTCTGCGGCGGTGCATCCAAGACGTTGCTGTTTACTGCCTGCCCGCCGAGACTGTCAAGCAATAATCATTGGCTCCGTCGTCTGGTGCGCACAACGTGACCCATATTGGCACCATCTGGCCAACTGCGACAGCCGTCGTGATTGTCGAGCTTGTAGCCATCGGTGGACTCGGCGACCATCCATCCCGGTCTTTTCTGCCTGACAATTGAAACCCACCCGCACCGCCCGCTCATTCCGGGCCACCCACGGAGAACCACGATGACCCTTTCGGTCGCCGTGCTGATGGACCCCATCGGCGCGATCAAGACGGCAAAGGACAGCACCTTTGCCATGCTGCTGGAGGCCCAGCGCCGCGGCCACGCGTTGCATTACTTCGAGCAAGGCGACCTGGCACTGCGCAATGGCGAACCGTGGGCGCGGATCGCCCCCTTGAGCGTGCGCGAGGATCCGCAGCACTGGTACACCCTCGGGCAGGCGCAATGGCGCGACCTGCGAGAGCTCGACGTGGTGCTGATGCGCAAGGATCCCCCGGTCGATGCGCAGTTCATCTACGACAGCATGGTGCTGGAAGCGGCCCAGCGTGGCGGCGTGACCGTGATCAACGACCCGCGGGCACTGCGCGACTGCAATGAGAAACTTTTTGCGCTGGAGTTTCCGCAATGTATCGCGCCGACCCTGGTGGCGCGCGATGCCGGCGAACTGCGCCGGTTCACCAAAGAACACGGTGAGGTGGTGTTGAAACCGCTGGACGGCATGGGCGGACGCGGCATCTTCCGGGTCAAGGCCGGCGACAGCAACCTCAATTCGATGCTGGAAACCCTGCTCGGTGGCGGCGCCCATGGCGAGGGCCGGCAACTGACGATCGCGCAGAAATACCTGCCGGAAATCAGCGCTGGCGACAAACGCATCCTGGTGGTCGACGGTGAGCCGGTGCCGTATGCCCTGGCGCGTATCCCCCAGGGCGACGAGTTTCGCGGCAACCTCGCCGCTGGCGGACGGGGGGAGGGCGTGCCGCTGTCAGAGCGCGATCGCTGGATCGTGGCCCAGGTGGCACCGGAACTGCGCCGGCGCGGCCTGCAGTTTGTCGGACTGGACGTGATCGGTGACTACCTGACCGAGATCAACGTCACATCCCCAACCTGTGTGCGCGAACTGGATGCCCAGTTCGGGCTTAACATTGCGGGCCAGCTGTTCGACGTCATCGAGCAGCACGTCACTGGAAATCGCAACGCGTGAGCACCACGGCAACTGCTGCTGCACCTGTCACCTCGGCGCCCAACCCGATCAGCGCCACCCTGCTGTTCTCGCTGCTGCTGCACGGTGTGCTGTTGCTGGGCATCACGTTCCACTTTGCCAAGGCAGCGCCGAGCCTGCCGACGCTGGACGTGACGCTGGTCAACGTGGCCAATCAGGAAGCCCCGGACAAGGCGGACTTCCTGGCCCAGGCCAACAACCGTGGCGGCGGCCAGAGCGAGCATGCCGCACGGCCATCGGAGATGTTTTCCGGCGCCTTGCCGCGGCCTGACCCGGGCACCGCGGCAGAGTCGGTCGATGCCAGCACGCCGCAGCCACGGGAGGCCACGCCGACCCGCATGGTGACTACGACCGGCCCGACCAACTTCAGCGTTACCAGCGATACCGCGCAGACCCAGGTCGACCTGCAGGATCAGACCCCGACCGCGGCCGATTTGCAGCAACAGCAGGCGATCGCCCAGCTGGCGGCCGAAGTGCGTGAGAAGAAAGCCGCCTACGCCAAGCGCCCAAAGGTTAAATACCTCACCGCCAGCACCAAGGAATATGCCTTTGCTGCCTATATGCGCGGCTGGTCCGACCGCGTGGAACGGGTCGGCAATCTCAACTACCCCGAAGAAGCACGCCGCCGCGGCCTGCATGGCGACGTGCTGCTCACCGTGGTGCTCAACCTCGACGGCAGCATCAAGAGCATCGAGGTGATCCAGAGCTCCGGTGAGCACCTGCTGGACGCTGCAGCCGAACGCATCGTGCGGCTGGCCGCCCCGTTCCCGCCCGCGCCGCAAAGCGGCGAACACGTGGACGAACTCAATATCACCCGCACCTGGGAGTTCGAGCCGCAAAACGTGCTGCAAACCCGCTGACACCCACGCAACGTTGCGCGACCTAGGCCGGGCGGCCGCAACGCGCCTACAATAGGCGCATGACCGCCGTGCAACCCTCGACCTTGACCGGGCATTTCCTGATCGCCATGCCGAACCTGGCTGATCCGCCGTTTTCGCGCGGCGTGGCGCTGCTCTGTCAGCACGATGAAAATGGTGCGGTGGGCCTGCTGGTGAACCAGCTGTCCGAATACCGCCTTGGCGACGTGCTGGCGCAGATGCGACTTGAATGCGTGGACATCGAACTGGCAGACGCGCCGGTGCTGATCGGTGGTCCGGTGCAACAGGAGCGTGGCTTCGTGCTGCATCGCGAACCCGGCTACTGGGAATCCAGCTACCGCATCAACACCGAATGGTCGGTCACCACGTCGCGCGACATCCTGGTTGCGATGGCCGCTGGCGAGGGTCCGCGCCAGGCCGTCATGGCGCTCGGTTATGCCGGCTGGGACGCCGGCCAGCTGGAACAGGAGCTGATGGCAAACGCCTGGCTCACCACCGAGGCCTGCGGCCGGGTGGTGTTCGAAACTCCACTGGAGGAACGCTGGAGCGCCGCCGCCGGACTGGTCGGGGTCGACCCGCGACAGCTTTCCGGCTACGCGGGCCACGCATGAGCTGTGTGCTCGGCTTTGATGTCGGTAGCCGCCTGACTGGCGTGGCCGTAGGCAACACCTTCACCGCCAGCGCGCGAGCACTGACCACGGTTGCAATGCGTGAGGGCGAGCCGGACTGGAGCCGGCTCGATACCCTGTGCAAAGAGTGGCTGCCGGATACCCTGGTGGTCGGCCTGCCGCTGACCCTGGATGGTGCTGAGCAACCTGCCAGCCGTAAAGCCCGCCGTTTTGCCGCACAACTGGAGCAGCGCTTTGGTTTGCCGGTGGCGTTCGTCGATGAACGTCACAGCTCGCACGAGGCCGCCGATCGGTTCGCCGCCGCCCGCGCCGCCGGACTCAAGCGACGACGCGATGCTGCCACGATCGATGCCGAGGCCGCCGCGGTCATCCTGGAACGCTGGTTGATCGAAGCCCCCGTATCGGCACCCGGCCCGCTCGAACGCTGAAGTGCCCAGTTCCCCTGTCTTATCCTTGCAAACCAGCTGAAATGAGCCCTCGATGAGCCCCCGCCTGCGCCACCTCACCACCCTGGAAAATCTCCCGCGCGCCACTATCGAGCGCCTGCTCGACCGTGCCGAAGCGCTGCGCGACGCCTGCGCGCACGGCACCCGCAAGCTTGACGTGCTGGCCGGGCGCACCGTGCTAAACCTGTTCTTCGAGCCATCCACCCGCACCCGTACGTCATTTGAATTGGCGGCGCGCCGGCTCGGTGCTGACGTGATCAACTTCGACATCGGCTTTTCCTCCACCAGCAAGGGCGAGGAACTGCTCGACACATTGCACACACTCGAAGCGATGCATCTGGACGCGATCATCGTTCGCCACAAACACTCAGGCACGCCGGACGAACTGGTGCGGCATGCGATGAGCGGCGTGTCGGTGATCAACGCTGGCGACGGCAACCGTGCACACCCCACCCAGGGTCTGCTGGACGCATTGACGATACGTCAGCATCGGCCGGATTTCGAAAACCTGACCGTGGTGATCTGTGGTGACATCCGGCATTCGCGTGTGGCGCGTTCCGATATCCACGCACTGAGCACGCTGGGGGTCAAGGAAATCCGCCTGTGCGGGCCAGCGGCGCTGATGCCGGAAGTGGACGAATTTCCGCATACGCAGCATTTCGATGATTTCGACCAGGCGATCGCCGGCGCCGATGCCGCCATCATGCTGCGCCTACAAAAGGAACGCATGGCCTCGACCGATCTACCCGACGAAGCGGCGTATTTCAACCGCTACGGCCTGGATCAGCGCCGCCTGGCGCTCGCCGCCAAGGGTTGCCTGGTGATGCACCCGGGCCCGATCAACCGTGGCATCGAGATCGCCTCGGACGTGGCTGATGGCGCGCAGTCGCGCATTCTCGAACAGGTCGGCAATGGCGTGTTCGTGCGCATGGCCGTATTGAACGAGGTGCTGGCCCGTTAAGAGCCTGTTCAATGTCTCCAAGTAGCCCGCGCCGGTATCTGTTTGCGCGCAGGCCAAGGAAGAGCGAGGGAGTGTACGTCCGTACACGACCGAACGATGACGCCGGCCTGCGCGCAAACAGATCCGTCCCAAAGGGTTGAGCCGTGGTGCCCGCCATGCGGCAGCGCGCGGCTTGACCTGAAGGCCAGTCAGGCGCTGCGCCACGCACCACCACCTGACGGGCACCACGGCTCAACGCGGGCTACTTGGAGACATTGAACAGGCTCTAAGCATCTCTGAAGCGGCTACCTATCTTCAGAGACGCTCGCTGCTGAATTCAAAAGCACTCGTCAAACAAAGGATTTCGGATTCGCGCCGTACGCATTGACGCCCGGCTCGCCGTCCTGCACCAGCAAGTAGATGACATAAAAGACGCCGAACGGGATGAGTGAGATGAGCATGAACCAACCGCTCTTGCCAACATCGTGGAGGCGTCGCGCGCCCAGACCCAGGGCCGGACAGAGAATGGCCAAGGAGTAAAGGTTGGCGAGTATGGGCAACTTGATCAGCCCAAAAATGAAGACGAGCACTAAAGAGATGATTATGTTGATCAGCAGGAACATCCAGTATTCCTTGCGGCGTGCACGCCCAACGAAGTCGAAATAGTGTTCCTTGATGGGATTCAGATACCACTTCATAACTTCATTCATGCTTTTTCTCCTTGAGAAAATTAAGTGTCGGTGTGCGGCTATTGGCGCAGATGCACGAAGCGTGGGCTGGTTCAAACGAGTGACTTTGTGACGGCGCAAGACCGAGCCGTCGGCTGACTCTGAAAAGGCCGACTTCGTGATCGATGCATCCGTTACCTGTAGTGGGCTTGACGCCCCCCCCTGATTCGCGGTGATCCTCAACCGCCCCAAAGAGTGGGCTTGCGATCGACGCAATACCATCAGATTTGTCTGAAATTCCGACCCGCCAGCACCGGACTTGGGAGGCATGCGCCAAAGCCCGAGTGATAAGCGACCGTGTGCGCAGTGAGCTGAAGGCTGACGCCAGCGGATCGGCATTTCAGACAAATCTGATGTCGTTGCCCCCAACAAAACCTCATCCTTCTGCGTTAGCTGAGCATCAGCGCTAATCACAAGGGACGAATATGCGATCGACGACGCGCTACCTGGCGCTGGGCTTGGCTGGCGTACTGCTGGCGGCCTGCGGGTACAAGGACAAGGACGCACCGCTGGCTTTCGTACCGGCGGATACACCCTACGTCCTGGCCAATCTGGATGTGCTGGACGACAAAACGCGCAACGCCTTGCTCGCCCAGTACGACACACGGCTGCCTGGCCAGATGGTCCAGCTGAAGAGCGCTGCCGACGATATGGTTGCCAAGGATCCGGATACGGCACGCCTGTTGAAGGCTTTCATCGCAGAGCTCGATGGCAAGACGATTGAGACCTTTGCGCAGAACACCGGCCTCGATCTCAAGGGACATTCCGCGTTCTACGGTCTGGGGTTATCGCCGGTGCTGCGTTATGAACTGGCCGACCCAAAGGCTTTTGACGGATTTATCGGTCGCCTGGAAACCGCTTATGGCAAGAAGTTCGATGTCGCCACGGTCGGTGACCAGAGCTATCGCAGGCATACCTTCGACAAGTCGGGCACACAGATCATTCTGGCCATTGTTGGCAAGCAGGCCGTCGCTGCGATCCTCCCGGCCGATGCAGCACAGCCGATGCTGCGCCTGGCACTGGGTCTGGACCGCCCCGACAAGAACATCCAGGATGACGGTCGCCTGAAAACACTGGCCCAGGCCAAGGGTTACCAGCCCTGGGCGATCGGCCAGTTAGACCTTGTCCACACCATGGCGCTGGCGGCCAGCGGCAAGGATCCGATCTTCAACGCCCTGTTCAAGGCCTACGTCCAAGACCAACCTGTCACCATGGACCAGCCGGCGGCGAATCGATTCCAGATTCCGCCAAGCTGCACAGCCGATGCCAGCCGCATTGCAGCGCGCGTACCGTCGATCAGTTTCGGTTACACAAAGTTCGACACGAAGCATCAGGAATTCCGTCTGGACGTCGCGCTGGCCGACGACATCAGCAAGGCGTTCTCCGGCATGACCGTGGCACTGCCGGGCCTGGGGCAGGTGGGCAACGCTCCGTTCGACCTCAGTCTTGCCATGCCAGTGGCACAGCTGCGTACGTTCTGGGGCGCGCAGGCGGGCGCCGTCGCGGCCAAGCCGTTCACCTGCCCGACATTCATCGACCTCAACGACGCCTTCGCAAAGATCGGCGAAGCATCACAGCACGCCAGCTTGCCGCCATTGGGCGATCTGCTCGGCTTGCACGTCTCGCTGGACACCCTCAATCTAGCCGAACTGGAGAGTTCCGACGTCAAGCCGAAGCTCAGCGGCCGCTTCATGGTCGCCACGTCCAACCCGTCCGGGCTGGTGACGATGGGCGGGATGATTTCGTCAGCGATCACCGAGCTCAAGCTCACCCCTGATGGCAAGCCGCTCGCGCTGCCTGCGCAAGTGACCGAAGCGCTGGGCATGCCGGTCTGGGCTGCGATGAGCGACAAGGGAGTCGCGCTCGCCGTCGGCCAAGGTGAAGACAGCAAGCTCGCCGACACGCTCAAGGCCCCGACCGGTGATGCCGGCCGCATCTTCCGCATGCATCTCAATGGCGACATGTACCAGACCTGGGTGAAGGCGATGCAGCAACAGTCCGCGCGCATCACCGCACTCACCCACTCACCGGATGAGAGCGACGGACCGGATGGCGAAACTCCCGCTGCACAAGCCAAGCAGAAAGCTGCCGCTGCCCGCCTCAAGTCCGAGTTCGATTCCATGCTTATACAGGCCGCACATATCAATGCGATGGATGCCGAGGCGCACTTCGAAGACAGCGGTCTGGTGATCACCGGCCAGGCCGAACTGAAATAAGAGGCTGGAATTTCCAGTCAGCAGCGGGGCGCTTCGGCGCCCCGCCTTTCTTTACGCCCTATTTATAGCCCGCACCCCAGCCAGCCAGCCAGCCTTTCACGCAATCCGCCACACCGCCCCGATTTTGCAGGTTGACGCGCCGCAACAACCCGTAAAGCGGGCATAATATGGCGCGCAACATTGACCAAGGCAGGGGACCATCATGCGATCGACGACGCGCTTTATTGCGCTGGGCTTTGCCGGCGTCATGCTGGCAGCTTGCGGACACAAGGACAAAGATGCACCGCTGGCCTTCGTACCGGCGGACACGCCGTACGTCGTCGCCAACCTGGATGTGCTGGACGACGACACCCGCAAGGCCCTGCTCGCCCAGGCCGATGCTCAGTTGCCCTCCCAACTGGCCCAGCTCAATGCCGCGGCCGATCAGATGGCCATCAAGGACCCCGACGGCGCACGTCTGCTGCGGGCGCTCGGTGCCGAGTTCAACGGCAAAAATGTCGAGACCTTCGCCCAGAATGCCGGTCTCGATGTCAAAGGCCATTGGGCGCTCTACGGCATGGGCCTGGCGCCGGTACTGCGTTTTGATCTGAGCGACCCGAAAGCATTCGAGGGCTTTATTGGCCGGCTCGAAACCGCCTACGGCAAAAAGCTCGATGTCGCCAACATCGGCGGCCAGAGCTATCGCAAGTACGCGTTCGCCACGTCGGGTACCGAAGTGACCCTGGCCATGGTCGGCAAGCAAGCCGTCATTTCGCTGTTACCGGCTGACGCATCACCCGCTCTGCTGCGCCAGGCACTGGGTCTGGATCGACCGCAAAAGAATCTGCAGGACGATGGCTCGCTGGCGACGCTGGCCAAAGACAAGGGCTACCAGAAGTGGTTGGTCGGCAACTTCGACCTGACCCGCGCACTACCGCTGGCGTTTGGTGGCAAGGATCCGCTGTTCGCCGCCATCCTCAAGGCACACGCCCAGGCAGAGTCAGCCAGGACCGGCGAGCCGGTGGCCAACCAATTGCAGACTGCACCCAGCTGCGCCGTCGAAGCCGGACGCATCGCCGCCCGCATGCCGACAGCGAGCTTCGGTTACACCCAGTTGGATTCCGGACATCAGGACGTTCGTTTTGACGTGGCCCTGGCCGAAGACATCAGCAAGGCGTTCGCCGGACTCAAGGTGGCCATGCCCGGACTGGGCAGCACCGGTACCTCGCCATTTGACCTGAGCCTGGCGCTGCCCGTCACGCCACTGCGTACATTCTGGTCAGCCCAGGCCGACGCCGTGGCCGCCAAACCATTCACCTGCCCGGCGCTGATCGATCTCAACGACAGCTTTGCCAAGCTCGGTCCGGCCATGCAGAAGGCGGCGATTCCGCCGTTCGGCGACATGCTCGGCCTGCGCATCGCGCTGGATACGCTCGCGCCCAGCCAGAACGGCGGTTTTCCGAAGTTCACCGGGCGGATCGTGCTGGGCACCAGCAACCCTTCCGGTCTGCTGGCGATGGGCCAGATGATGGTCTCCGCGCTGGCCCAGCTGAAGGTCACCAGCGATGGCAAGCCGCAACCCTTGCCCAAAGACATGACCGACATGCTGGCGCAACCGGCGTGGATCGCGATGAGCGACAAGGCACTCGCGCTCGGTGTGGGCGCCGGTGAGGACGGCAAGCTCGGCGACACCCTGAGTGCTCCGACCGGCGACGCCGGCCAAATGACGCGCATGCATCTCAGTGGCTCGATGTACCTGAACTGGTTGCAGTTGATGGAGCAGAAGGCCGACAGCCTGGCCGCTGCCACCGCCGCGATCGGCAAGAGTGACGAAAAGAGTGACGAACCTTCGCTCGACAATGACAGCGGCGAAGACGCCACGCAGATCGCCGCCAATGTGGCGCGCTCGAAGGCGCAATTTGCCGCCATGAAATCCCAGGCTCAGCGCGTCAACAGCATCGATGCCGAAATGCATGTTGAAGACGACGGCATGGTGATCACTAGCCAGACCGCCTTGAAGTAACGTCCAATCCCCGCGACAAATGAACGGGGCGCTTTGGCGCCCCGTTTTTTTTTGGCCAGTGTTTGCGCAGAACACCATGCCAACATCGCTGTGACCTCCCCTTCGCATCGGTAATCGCGCGCTGAACCATTGCTGGCGATGGCCACAAAATATTCACGCGGCGGCTGTTGTCATTCTCCCCACACCCTCACTGCTCAAGGAGATTGCCCAATGCGTACCCCTTCGATGATTCGCAACGGCATGTTCGCCGCCGGCCTGATGATTGCTTTCGCAGCGGTGCCGTTTGGCCAGGTTGCGGCGCAGGACTCAACTGCCGCGTCCAGCTCGTCCACCAGTGAGACCGGTGATGCGTGGATCACCACCAAGGTGAAATCCGAATTCACCACCACCAAGGGCATCAGCTCCACCGATATTTCGGTAACCACCACCAATGGCGTAGTGACGTTGACCGGCACCGCAACCAGCAAGCATGAAAAGACCAAAGCCATCAATGTGGCGAAAAAGGTCAAGGGTGTGAAGAGCGTAGATGCGTCTGGATTGACCATCACCGCCTCGAGCATGCCGGCTTCAAGCTCGAGCACTCACTAAGCAGAAGGGCGCCGCGACCTCTTCGGCGCGGTGACGAAACGAAGAAGGGACCCGATCGGGTCCCTTCTTCGTTTCAATCGATCGGATTGCCGCTTCAGCGATTCAGCAGGCTATTGCCGCCACTGAAGTTCTGCGAGTCTCGGGTTTCCTCCAGCTCCACTCCGTCCAGTCCCTGCGACAGGGTATGCGCGTCGCCGCCCTGCGCCAGCTTGATGCGCAGACGCACCTCGTTGGAGCTGTCAGCGTGACGCAGCGCATCCTCGTAGGAGATCTCGCCGGCGTGATACAGCTCGACCAGGCTCTGATCGAATGTCTTCATGCCGAGCAAGGTGGATTCCTTCATCACTTCCTTGAGCTTGTGAATCTCGCCCTGGCGGATGTAGTCCTGCACGAGTGGCGTGCCCAGCAAAATCTCCACGGCCACCCGGCGTGCCTTGCCATCGGGAGTGGGAATCAGCATCTGCGCCACGATGCCCTTCAGGTTCAGCGACAGATCCATCAACAGCTGTTCGCGACGGTCTTCCGGGAAGAAGTGCAGGATGCGGTCCATCGCCTGATTCGCGTTGTTCGCGTGCAGCGTGCACAGCACCAGATGGCCGGTTTCGGCGAACGCGATCGCGTGATCCATGCCCTCGCGCGTGCGCACCTCGCCGATCATGATCACGTCCGGCGCTTGGCGTAGCGTGTTCTTCAGCGCGTTTTCCCAGCTGTCGGTATCGATGCCGACTTCGCGCTGGGTGATGATGCAGCCCTCGTGCTTGTGCACGTACTCGATCGGATCCTCGATCGTGATGATGTGACCGGTCGAGTTCAGATTGCGATAGCCGACCATCGCCGCCAGCGAGGTCGATTTACCCGACCCGGTGGCACCGACGAAAATGATGATGCCGCGCTTGGTCATCGCCAGCTGCTTGATCACCGGCGGCAGATTCAGCTCTTCGGTGGTCGGGATCTTCGAGTCGATCCGGCGCAGCACCATGCCGACGCAGTTGCGCTGGTAGAAGCACGACACGCGGAAACGACCGACACCCTGCGCGGAGATCGCAAACTGGCACTCGTGCGTTTTCTCGAACTCCTCGCGCTGTCCCGGCGTCATCACGTTGAGCACCATATCGCGCGACTGCTGCACGCTGAGCGGGCTCTGCGTGATCGGCACGATCCGGCCCTGCACCTTCATCGAAGGCGCCACACCGGCCGTGATGAACAGATCCGACGCCTTCTTGTGCACCATCAATTTCAGGAACGAGGTGAAATCGAAATCGCTCATGGAAAACCTCCTGCTCTGGAGACGAGGGACGAGTAGCGAGGGCGCAAAACCCATGCGACACGAAGCTCGCGCATCAAACAAGAAGCGGCAACGGTGTGCGGGACACGTGCTTGCAGGCTGATCGCCGCAAACTCCAACGCTGCGCCCTCGCCACTCACCGCTCGCCCCTCGTCAATCATTTGAAGCTGTCTTTGTTCTTGGCGTACGTGGACGCTTCCTGCCGCGTCACCAGCCCGCGCTTGACCAGGTCCTGCAAGCACTGATCCAGCGTCTGCATGCCGAACTGCTGACCGGTCTGGATCGACGAATACATCTGCGCCACCTTGTCCTCGCGGATCAGGTTGCGGATCGCCGGAATGCCGACCATGATTTCGTGCGCCGCGATACGTCCGCCGCCCACCTTCTTCAGCAGCGACTGCGAGACCACCGCGCGCAACGATTCGGACAGCATCGAGCGCACCATCGGCTTTTCGCCGGCGGGAAACACGTCGATGATGCGGTCGATGGTCTTGGCCGCCGAGCTGGTATGCACGGTGGCGAACACCAGATGCCCGGTTTCCGCCGCCGTCAGCGCCAGCCGAATGGTTTCCAGATCGCGCAGCTCGCCGACCAGGATGAAGTCCGGATCCTCGCGCAGCGCTGAGCGCAGAGCCTCGTTGAAGCCCAGCGTGTCGCGATGGATTTCGCGCTGGTTGACCAGGCACTTCTGCGAGGTATGCACAAACTCGATCGGATCCTCGATCGTGAGCATGTGGCCGTATTCGTTCTTGTTGATGTGATCGACCATCGCTGCCAGCGTGGTCGACTTACCCGAACCCGTCGGACCGGTGACCAGGATCAACCCCTGCGGCTGCTCGATCAGCTCCTTGAAGATGCGCGGGCAGCCCAGGTCCTCCAGCGTCAGCACCTCGGACGGAATGGTACGGAATACCGCGCCAGCGCCACGGTTCTGATTGAACGCGTTGACGCGGAAGCGCGCCAGCCCGGGAATCTCGAACGAGAAGTCGGTCTCGTAGAATTCTTCGTAATCACGGCGCTGCTTGTCCGACATGATGTCGTAGATCAGCGAATGCACCTGCTTGTGTTCAAGCGCAGGAATGTTGATGCGGCGCACATCGCCGTCAACACGAATCATCGGCGGCAGCCCTGCGGACAAGTGCAAGTCCGAGGCCTTGTTCTTCACCGAGAAGGCAAGCAGTTCGGCAATGTCCATCTATCGTTCCCCTCAACCGATCGTCTGGATGGCATGAATTGGATGCCGCATGGCGGGACGGATGAAGTTCGCTGGCGTGGTGCGCCGCAGCGCATGGCGCAAACGCCATCGGAACACCTGAACGAAAATACCCGAATCCCCCTTGTAGCTACGTCGATACTACTCGCGCAACCGCCCGTGCGGCCAGTCTTTCCCGTTGCCGCCGTGCGAACCAGCGACATGGTTCGCACGGTCGGTGGAAAAATGGAGCATCGCCGGCGGCTCGCTCTTCGTCGCAGCATCAGCGTTTCCACCGGCAAGACAGCTAAGCTGTCGCGTCCGCTCCCACCAGGGTAGCGATCTGGATCGCTTGAGGAACCCGCATGACACGACTTGCCTTTATCGGCGGTGGCAACATGGCACGCAGCCTGATCGGCGGCCTGCTAAAAACCGGCGTGGCCGCCGCCAGCATCAGCGTGGCCGAGCCGTTGGCCGAAGCGCGTCATGCGCTGGGCCGCGAATTCGGGGTCGCCTGCTACGCCGAAAGCCGGCTTGCCGTCGCTGAAGCCGAAGTCATCCTGCTGGCCGTCAAGCCGCAGGTCATGCCGGCAATCCACGCCGATCTGCACGACATCCTGCAGCGCAACCGGCCACTATTAATCTCGATTGCCGCCGGGGTGCGGCTGGATCAGCTGGAGCGCTGGTTCGGCGTTGGCCTGCCGATCGTGCGCTGCATGCCCAACACGCCGGCACTGATTGGCGCCGGCGCCACCGGACTGTGCGCGAACAGCCGGGTCAGCCCGTCGCAGAGGGCGCAGGCGCAGCACATCCTGGATACCGCCGGCATCACCCGCTGGATCGACGACGAAGCGTTGATGGATACCGTCACCGCCCTGTCCGGTTCCGGACCGGCGTATTTTTTCGCCCTGGTCGAAGCACTGGAAGCCGCCGCCGTTGCGCAGGGCCTGCCGCGGGAGACCGCGCGCGCGCTCGCCGCACAGACCTGCCTTGGCGCCGGCCGCATGCTGGTGGAGGGCGGCGAGGACCCTGCCGTGCTGCGCCAGCGCGTCACCTCGCCCAATGGCACCACCCAGGCTGCGCTGGAGAGCTTCACAGCCGACGGTCTGCCCCGTATTGTGTCCCGCGCCGTGGCCGCCGCCACTCACCGCGGCGTGGAACTAGCCGCCAGTCTGGATAAACTTCCGTGAGCTATTTGCTGAATGCATTGTCACTGCTGATCGAACTGGCCTTCGACGCGGTGGCCACCCTGCTGGTGCTGCGCCTGCTGGCCGAAGCCAGCCGCGCAGATTTCAACAACCCGCTGAGCCAGTTCGTCTATCGCTACACCAATCCTGTGCTGGCTCCGATCCGGCGCGTACTGCCAAACTGGCGTCGGATCAACCTGGCCGCGCTGCTGCTGGCGTGGCTGACGATGGTGATCAAGCGACTGCTGCTGTTTGCCGTGCTCGGGATCATGCCGCACCCCGCCGGCCTGTTGGTGCTGGCGCTGGCCGAGCTGCTCGACTTCATACTTCTGTTCTATATCGTGCTGATTTTCGGCTGGTCGCTGCTGAGCATGTTTGCGGTCGACCGCCGCCAGCCTCTGGTTCGGCTAGCGGGCGCGATCGTCGATCCCCTGCTGCGTCCGCTGCACGGCAAGCTGATCGCGGGGCAGATTGATTTTGCGCCGATGGTGGTGATGATCGTGCTACTGCTCGCCCGCGTACTGCTGGCCAAGCCGCTGATGGATCTGGGCACCTGGTTGGCGCTGGGCGGCTGACTCGCCGCCGTCAAACACACCAAGCTCCCACAAGGGCAGCATCAGGTCACGCGCAAGGCGCTGGGCCCCTGCCTTCGCAGGGGTGACGAAGATTCAACAGTTAGGCGAAAACCGAACCCTCACCCCAACCCTCTCCCAAAGGGAGAGGGGGCAGAGCGTGACTGGCCCAAGCTACAACGGGATAACGGGATAACGGGATAACGGGATAACGGGTAGAGCGTCAGCGCCCTGCCCACTCCACGATGATCCGATGAATCGCATCCAACCCGTCCAGCAGCGCCGCCGGCCCCGGCTGCAGGATGATCGGCGACTTGATCTCGTAAAGGTCACCATTACGCACTGCCGGGATCGCATCCCAGCCCGGCCGCGCCGCGACCTTCTCCGGGCGAAAGCGCTTACCGCACCAGGAGCCGAGAATGATGTCCGGTGCACGACGCACCACCTCGTCGCCATTCGCCAAAATCCGCTGCCTGGCCAGCGGTTCGCGCGCAAGCTCGGGAAAGCAGTCGTCGCCCCCAGCGATGCCGATGATTTCCGCTACCCAGCGGATGCCGGTGATGATGGGCTCGTCCCATTCCTCGAAATAAACCTTCGGACGACGCGGCAGCTGCGCCACGGCGGCCCGTATTTCGGCAATGTGCTGCTCGATCCGTTGCGCGTAGGCCTCGGCTTTGTCATGGGCACCGACCATCGCGCCAAGCCGGCGGATATAGGCCAGGATGCCGTCCACACTGCGATGGTTGCTGATCCACACCTCGACGCCAGCCTTGATCAGGTCGCGTGCGATGTCAGCCTGGATATCGGAGAAACCGATCGCCAGATCCGGCTCGAGCTTCAGTATCTCGCCGATCTTCGCGTTGATGAACGCAGAGACCTTGGGCTTTTCCTTGCGTGCCTTAGGCGGGCGCACAGTGAAACCGGAGATGCCGACGATGCGCCGATCCTCGCCGAGTGCGTAGAGCACCTCGGTCGGCTCCTCGGTGAGGCAGACGATGCGCTGCGGAAAATGGTCGGACAGGTTGGGATCGGTCACGCGTTCAATGCCCCAGCACGGTCACCGTGACCTTGCGCTGGTGCGAGTCGGTACGGTGTTCCCATAGATAGATGCCCTGCCAGGTTCCCAATTGCAGTTTGCCGCCATGCACCGGTATGGTCAGGCTGACACCGGTAAGAATGGCGCGGATATGCGCCGGCATGTCGTCCGGCCCTTCGGCGTCGTGTTCGAATATCGCGTCGCCATCGGGCACCGCGCGGGCGAACCAGCGTTCCAGGTCAGTGCGCACCGCCGGATCGGCATTCTCGCTGATCAGCAGCGAACAGCTGGTATGCGCGGTGAACACATGCACGATGCCCGTCTGCACATGACTGGTTGCCACGACATCGCTGATCTTCGCCGTGATATCGCTGAAGCCCCGGCCACGCGTGTGCACCGCGAAACCGCCCTGCAAGACATGTTCCGCGGGCACCGGGCGAGTCATGGGTAGAGCAGCCGGCTGGTCCAGGTCTGGCCGTGGCGGCTCCAGCGCACGCGTTCATGTAAACGGAACTCAGCGCCGTACCAGAACTCCAGCATGTCCGGCTCCACCACATAGCCACCCCAATGCGGCGGCCGGGTTACTTCGCGCCCTTCGAATTCGTGCTCGTAGCGCGCCACCCGCTGCTCGAACGTATCGCGATCCGGCAGCGTCTGCGATTGCAGCGAAGCCCAGGCGCCGATCTGGCTCAGGCGGGCGCGGCTGGCGAAATAGGCGTCCGACTCCTCTGCCTGCAGCTTGCGCGCAGCACCCTCGACGCGCACCTGCACGCCCTCGCGTACCTGCTTCCAGTGGATGCATAACGCGACCTGCGGATGCGCATCGAGCTGACTGCCTTTGTCACTCTGGTAGTTGGTATAGAAACGCAGACCGCGCTCGTCGACGCCCTTGAGCAGCACAATGCGCGAAGACACCCGGCCGGAACTATCGACGGTGGCCAGATTCATCGCGCTAGGCTCGTGCTCGCCACTGGCTTTGGCTTCGTCCAGGAGTCGCAGCAGGGTGTCCAGAATCTCGGTATTAAGCATGGCTCTAAAACTTTCCTTTTGCATCGTGGCCGACACGCGCCATCATGGCGCAGATGAACGCCACCGATGATAGTGCAATGCCCCACTCATCCAGTACCGCCATGACGAACCGGGCAACGGCCCGGGCCCCTGCCATGGCATGCGGCGCCTGTGACGGATCCGTGAGTGGGACCGTGACCACGGTGGCTTGCCAACCGCAGCGGCATTCGTGCCCAACGGTGGCTTGCCGATGAAATCTCAGCCCAGCATGCAGAACGAGGGACTGGCCAGTCACCTGCTCGACCAGTATGCGGGGCGCATTGCCCGCTCGCGGCGCCCGTACATCATTGGGTTGTCCGGCCTGCAGGGTAGCGGCAAGAGCACACTGGCGCGGGTGATGAAGGCCCAGGCCGAGGCTCGCGGCTGGGCCACCGAAGTGCTGTCGCTGGACGATTTCTATTACTCCCGCGGCGACCGCGAAGCGCTGGCGCAGCAGATACATCCACTGTTGCGCAGTCGTGGCGTGCCAGGCACCCATGAGATCGAGCTGCTGCTCTCGGTGCTGTCGGCGTTGCCGCAGGCCTCGGACAAGCTGCCGGTGACCTACCCGCGCTTCGACAAGGGCCGCGACACCCGCATTCCACCATCGCGCTGGCCGCGCATCACCCGTCCGCCGAAATTGGTGATCGTGGAAGGCTGGGCACTGGGCATCCGCCCGCAATTGCAGGGCGCGTTAAGCACCCCGATCAATGACCTGGAACGCAAGCAAGACAGCGACGGCAGCTGGCGGAACTGGGTCAACAAGCAGCTGCGCGGCTATCAACCGTTATGGCGCAAGTTCGACGCGCTAATCGTGCTGCAGGCGCCCAGCTGGGAAATCGTCAACCGCTGGCGCAGCGAACAGGAACAGGATCTGCTGGCGCGGCACGCGCCGCTGGCCATGGATGCTATGGCCATGCAGCGATTTCTCGCCCACTTCGAACGTCTCAGCCGCCACGCCTTGGCCACACTACCCGCCCTGGCCGACACTTGTGTGGAATACGACGACGATCGGCACGTGACCGGACTCAGTCACGGCTGATCAGTTCACGCCCTGAATCAAAGGACCCAACAAGGCCGCATAGCCCTCTCGCGCATCCGGCCATTGCGGCATCCAGCCACTCGCACGCAATCGCGCATTGCTGAGTCGCTTGCTGCCGACGCCAGCGGGTGCCGGGCCATCGCCGGGCAGTGGCGCGCCGATCAATCCGGCCAGATGGTCGTATAACGCATCCAGTGGCAACGGCGTGTTGTCCACACCGAGGTACAGCGGCAATGGATCGGTCAGTTTCAGCAGATGCACAACCGCCGATGCAGCATCGTCAACGTGAACGCGATTAGCCCAATGCGCCGAGGAGCGGGGCGCCTGAACCTGCCCTGCTCGCAAGCGCTCGATCAGTTGTAGTCGGCCCGGTCCATACAACCCCGCCAGACGCAACACGACCGAAGCTACTGGCTGCGCGGCCAGCAGCTGTTCTGCCTCAAGCAGCACCTCTCCGTTGAAACCCGGCGGAGCCGGTGCCGTGGACTCATCCACCCAATCGCCACCGTGCTCGCCGTAGACCGCGCTGGAAGAAACCAGCAACACGCGCTTTAGCGGACTGCTGCCCAAGGCATCGAGCAGGTAACGCAGACCCGTCACAAACGTGGCCCGGTAGGCGGATTCATCGCGTCGATCCGGCGTCGGCAGATACACCAGCTGGGTGATGTCCGTAGGCAGCCCGCGCAGAGTTTCCGCTTTGGTCAGATCGCCGCTCAGCCATTGGATACCGCTGTCGTCCTGCGGTGGGGGCTGGCGACGCAGAGCCCACACCTGGTCGCCACGGGCCAGCAGACGCTGCGCCACGCGCAGGCCAAGGTCGCCGCAGCCGGCCAGCAATACGCGTTCATTCACCACAGCATGACTCTCCACAGGTGGCGGACGTGCCCTGTTAGCATTTGCCCATGAATCCGTCGTGCAACCTGTTCATCATCGGCCCGACCGGCGCCGGCAAGACGTCTATCGGGCGTCGCCTTGCCGTGCATTATGGACTGCCGTTCGTCGATCTCGATCAGGAGATCGAGCGCCATTGCGGCGTGGATGTGAGCACGGTGTTCGAGATCGAGGGCGAGGCCGGGTTCCGCCAGCGTGAAAGCGCCCTGCTGGACGAGCACAGCCGACGCCCCGGCGTATTGCTGGCCACCGGTGCCGGCGCGGTGCTTGCCGGGCACAATCGTCGACACCTGACCGAGCGCGGCTACGTGGTGTGGCTGCAGACCAGCATCGAACAACAGCTGGAGCGGCTGGAACGCGATACCCGCCGACCGCTGCTGGCGGGCGTGGATCGTCACGAGAGGCTGCAGGCGATGGCCCTGGCCCGCGAGCCGCTGTATCGCGAGCTCGCTGACCTGACCGTTCCCGGCGAGCACGGCGGCGTCGCCGCTGCCAGCGAACGCTGCATTGCCCTGATCGACCATCATTGGAAACGCCCCCTTAGAGCCTGTTCATGATCTCCCCGTGGCTCGCGTTGCTGTTGAGTGGCCGCCAGGTGGTAGTGCGTGGTGCAGCGCCTGACGTCCGTCAGGTCAAGCCGCGCGCTGCCGCATGGCGGCCACTCAACAGCCACCCTTCGGGCCGGGTCTGTTTGCGCGCAGGCCGGCGTCATCACTCAGTCGTGTACGGACGTACACTCCCTCCTTCTTCCTTGGCCTGCGCGCAAACAGATCCCGGCGCGGGCTACGGGGAGATCGTAAACAGGCTCTTCCCTCTTGGCCTCAGCAAACCGCATGAACAACCCCGCTATCCAGACCATCACGGTCGCCCTCGGCCAGCGCAGTTACCCGGTATGGATCGGCGCGGACCTGCTCGCCGACCACGTTCGCTGGCGTGCCGTGTTGCGCGGCCGGCATGCACTGGTGATCAGCAACACCATGGTGGCTCCGCTCTACCTTGAGCGTGTGACCGAGGGGCTGGATGGCCTGCACTGGTCGTCGTTTCTGCTTGACGACGGCGAGGCGCACAAGACGTTCGCGAACGTCGGCCGCGCGCTCGAAGCGCTGGGCCAGCTCGGCGCCACCCGCGACGCCTGCGTGATTGCGCTAGGCGGTGGCGTGGTCGGCGACCTGGCCGGTTTCAGCGCGGCGTGCTGGATGCGCGGCATCGACTTCATCCAGATGCCGACCACGTTGTTGGCGATGGTCGACTCCTCCGTTGGCGGCAAGACGGGCGTCAACCTGCCCGTCGGCAAGAACCTCGCTGGCGCATTCCATCAACCTCGTGCAGTGATCGCCGACCTCGACACATTGACCACCCTGCCCGCGCGCGAATACCGCGCCGGCCTCGCCGAAGTGGTGAAAGGTGCCGCGATCGGCGACGAACCGTTCTTCAGCTGGCTGGAGCAGCACGCCGACGCACTGGCCGCTCGCGCTACCGACACAGTGCTGGAGGCGATCGCCCGCAAGGTGCGCTACAAGGCCGGCGTGGTCGCCCGTGATGAAACCGAACAGGGCGAACGCGCCTTGCTCAACCTCGGCCACACGTTCGGGCATGCACTGGAAACCGCCGGCCACTACACCGCGCTGCTGCACGGCGAAGGCGTGGCGATCGGCATGTTGCTGGCCGCACAGCTATCCGAACGATTGGGCATGAGCACCACCGCCGATACGTCACGCCTGCGGCAATTGCTGGAAAAGCTCGGCCTGCCCACCTCGATCCCGCCCGGCATGGATGCGCAGCAACTGCTCGCACTGATGCGGCTGGACAAGAAAAATACCGCCGGATCGCTGCGGCTGATCCTGTGGCGCGGCATCGGTCGCGCCGAGATTGTCGCGGGCGTTGCCGAAGCGGACGTACTGGCGGTATTGCAGGCCGCCACCCACTAGCGCGGTCAGATTCGCATCGGCGCGCTCGCTACCAGGCCGCTAGCCTTCTAGAATGCCAGGTTGGTGGCATGCCTTGCCGCACAAGTACGCCTGGAACCCATGCGCCTCTACCTGCAAACCGTGCCCGGCACCGCCGACGCACCCCGCTACGTCCAGATCACGCTGGAGCAGGATCTGCTTGGCGGCTGGACGCTATACCGCGAATCCGGCACCCAGGGCGGCCGCGCGACCATGAAACGTGAACAATTCCTGGAGCGCGACGAGGCGATCAGCGCGTTCGAGAAAGCCCGCGATGCACAAGTGAAGCGCGGTTTCCGCGTGATGTTTGCCCAGGGGCAGGAAGGCCCATACGGACGTTAAATGACTGAGTTGAAGAACGATCGCTTCCTGCGCGCCCTGCGCCGCGAGCCCACCGACACCACACCGATCTGGGTGATGCGCCAGGCCGGCCGCTACCTGCCGGAATATCGCGCCACCCGCAGCCGCGCTGGCAGCTTCATGGCGCTGGCGCAGAACCCGGAGCTGGCCTGCGAGGTTACCTTGCAGCCACTGGAACGCTTCGATCTCGACGCGGCGATCCTGTTTTCCGACATCCTCACCATCCCCGACGCGATGGGCCTGGGCCTCAGCTTCGCGCACGGTGAGGGACCGCAATTCGCGCATCCGGTGCGCAACGCCGCCGACATCGCGAAACTCGCCGTGCCCGACATGGACGGCGAACTGCGCTACGTGATGGACGCCGTACGGCTGATCCGCCGGGAGCTGCACGGCCGCGTGCCGCTGATCGGCTTCTCCGGCAGCCCATGGACGCTGGCCTGCTACATGGTCGAAGGCCAGGGCTCGAAGGATTTCGCCACGCTCAAGGCGATGTGCTGGAACGATCCCAAACTCGCCCACCAGCTGCTCGACACGCTGGCTAAAGCCGTCGCGCACTATCTGATCGCCCAGGCTGCCGCTGGCGCGCAAGCGCTGATGGTGTTCGATACCTGGGGCGGCCTGCTCGGCCCCGCGCCGTTCCGTGAATTTTCGCTGCGCTACATGACTCGCGTCGTCGATGCGCTGAAGGCAGACGCGCACGCCCGCGACCTGCCGATCATCCTGTTCTCCAAGGGCGCCGGCCAGCACCTCGCCGAAATGGCCGACACCGGCTGCGCTGCGCTCGGAGTGGACTGGACCATCAATCTCGCCGACGCCCGTCTGGCTGTCGCCAGCAAGGTCGCGCTGCAAGGCAACCTCGATCCGGCGATCCTGCGCGCCAACCCCGACGTGATCCGCCGCGAAGCCCGCACCGTGCTCGACAGCTATGGCAACCACCCCGGCCACGTGTTCAACCTCGGCCACGGCATCACACCGGAAGTCGATCCAGAACACGTGAAAGTACTGGCGGACGAAGTCCATGCCTATGGGCGTGCGCTCCGAAGCTGAGCTGTCACGCCGTAGGGGACGAGGACCAGGAGGCAACCTATGCGCACCAACCGCTCCATGCCCTCCAGCACGATCATTCCGGTGCTGCGTTATGCCGACGTGCCGCAAGCTGTCGCCTGGCTTTGCCGCAGCTTCGGCTTTGCGCAGCGGCTGCGTATCGGTGACCATCGGGTCCAGCTGCAGGTTGGCGAAGGCGCTGTCGTGGTCACCGATGGCGGCACATCAGGCGACTCTTCGACGACACACGAGATCATGGTCCGCCTCGCCGATGTGGATACCCATTACGCACAAGCGCAGGCCGCGGGCGCTACCATCCTCAATCCACCCACCACTCAGCCGTACGGCGAACGCCAGTACTCGGTGACGGATATGGGTGGCCACGTATGGACGTTTTCCCAGACGATCGATGACGTGGATCCCGCCGACTGGGGCGGCGAATGGATAGCGCCCTGAGCTGCATGGCAATAAGCGGCCAAAGCGTTCGCTGGCGAAATTCCAACTGCGACAGCTGGAACGACGATGCCAGGGTTCGCTACTCGTCGTTCCCGCTCTCATTGCCGCTCGGCGCTTTTTCACGTGCCTTGTCCAGCGTGTTCCGCAGATTCGCTGCGCTCGTGAAGAATGTTGTTTGCGCTTGCGCATGCGCGATGCGCAGTACCGGCGGCTCCAGGCGGCGCAAGGTGACCGATTGGCCTGACGTTGCGCGCTGATCGGACTGCTGCAGACTCTCCGTGGTAATACCGAGCGCAGCCAGCGCGATGACGCAGATCACCTTGAGTGGTATCTGCACTCGACCAAGCGCGCGCAGATGCGCAAAGCAAATCGCTGCGAACGCGAACCAGCCAACGACATAGGTATAGGTTGCCAGGGCGGTCCATGACAGCGCGAACGCAGTCACTTCGCTGGCCTGCGCGCATAGCGTGTAGAGCAACAGGCCGATGCTGAAGATCGATAGATGCAGGCCGTAGCGCGCGCTTCCGGTAAAGATCCGCGACAGCACGCTCCATGCCGAGGTCCATATGGCAGCGAGGATCGCGAACAGTAGCAACGGCGTCAGATAGCCGATAAGTTTCGGTTCGCCAGTTTCCCCAAGCCATTGCTGAAACAACATCAGCGTAAATACCAACGAAAGGGATATGAGCGCGACTGGCCAATACGTCTGCGTGCGCGCAAGTGGTGCTTCTGCCGCAACCGCGTATCCCGCGGTGCGCACGCGCACACCGACCTGGCCGACCTGCAAAGTGATGTCGCCATCCAGCACGACGCGCTCATGGCGCACGCCCTTGACGCTGATGCCGTTGACGCTGCCGAGGTCCTCAGCGAACCAGGCACCATCGCCGTCGCGACAGAGTCGCAGGTGATGGGCGGCCACATGCGGATCGTCGAGCACGAGGTCATTGTCATAGGCGCGGCCGATCGTGACGGTACTCGTTGTCGCTCGATGCCGCGAAACCACGTCGCGCTGACGCGACAGCAGTTCGATCCAGGTCACTTCTTCCATGCGATCGCTCCCATGACGCGCTTCGACAGCGTCAGTGCATCGTCGTAACTGACGCCCTGCATCGTAAGGCGCGATACCAGCGCCTCATTTTTCCGATCCTGCGTGACCGTGGTCACCGCCACGTCGTAGACGCCGGCGAAGTCGCGGTAAGCGCGCGCGCACCAGACCGCGCGCAGCACCGGTGCACCGGCAACATCCGACGGAGCAACGAAGTCCTCGTGGCATTCGGATTGAGTCATGCGCTTGGCCGACCACGATGGTGCCAGCGAAGCCAAACCGTAGTAGCGCGAAAGGAACGCGGCGAACTGAAACGCGTTGAGCTCGCCACTACGCACATAGGTATGGGTGAGCTCGACGTGGCCGCTCTGCAAATCTTCGGCGATGAATAGCGAGCCTTGTGAATTGCAGCTGGAACTGTCCATCTGCGCGCGTGGCTTGGGCGTTTGCTCGACGTTCGTTCGAGCCCAGCAATCGAACCAGGGCGCAGCGCTTTCCGGCGCCTGATAGGGCCCGAATGTGGTCGTGCGAAAACCCTTCCCCTCGATCGCCTTGTAGAAGCCACTTTGCCAGGCAAGCATCTGCCGATCGATCACCTCGCGCGTTTGCGCTAGGGTCAATGGCGCATTCTTGCGTGCGAGTTCCAGCAGGGCGACAGCCTTGTTCCCCGGCACCAGGAAACTCACCAGTTCGCCATCGAGCCGCTTGGCGACATTGATGCCAACGACCTTGCCGCTGTCGGTCACCGCCGGGCCACCACTCATGCCTGGATTGATCGCGCCGGTGAACTGCACGCGTTCGTTGTAGCTGCGCTCGACCAGGCCGTTGTAAGTACCTTCGACGATCGTGAAGCCGAGGTCGAGCGGATTGCCCATGGCGTAGATGCGTTCGCCGCGCGGCAGCTCGCCTGCGACAGCGACCGGATCGAAATCCATATGCGGCAGATCGGCACCTTCAAGCCGAACCACCGCCAGATCGTCCGCGATGTCGATCGCCAGCAGGCTCAACGCCCCATGCGTGCCATCCGGTCGGGCAAACTCAAGGCGGTACGTCTTCGGCTCAAGTGCATACTGCGAAACCACGTGGTAGTTGGTAATCGCCAGGCCGTCAGCGCTCACCAGAAAGCCCGAGCCGACCGAAGACTGGCGCCCGGCCGCCTCGACCAGGGTGCGCACCTGCAACAGACTCGGCCGCGTCGACGCATAAATGCGCTCCGCCGTCGCCGACAGCTCTGCAGACGCGCTTGATGGGGAGCCGATCGACTGGGCGGTGGCCGGCTGCGGCAACGACTGCGCAGACGCGACACCTCCGGCTACCGCGCAAGCCAGCCATAGCATGAGCGCACCGAGGGGTTTTCTCCAAGAATGCAAGCTGCGATCCGTCATTTTATTTCCCTCGGGGCTGATTGGAGTCTATAGCGTCACGCGACGCCTTGGGCTCCGGCCTGCGCCGGGGCATTCCCGCGTAAGCCCACCCCGCACCAGTACGGTCAACCCTAACTCTATCCTCGCAGAAGGGGCTATTCCCCGGGAACCGACCGGAAGAAGAGGGAGCGCGGCGTCGTTTTTTGGCAGTCCAGCCCCCTCCCCGTACAATCAGCAGCTTCCCCCAAGACAAAGCGCGCGCCCCTTGCGCACGCCACCGAGCGCAATCCCGATGGAAAAGAGTTTCGAACCCGCCCAAATTGAGTCGAAGTGGTATGCGCGCTGGGAAGCCAGCGGCGCGTTCCAGCCATCGGGCAAGGGCGAGCCGTACTGCATCCTGCTGCCGCCGCCGAATGTCACCGGCACGCTGCATATGGGCCATGCATTCCAGCAGACCGTGATGGACATGCTGGTGCGCTACCAGCGCATGCGCGGCATGAACACGCTGTGGCAGGTCGGCACCGATCATGCGGGCATCGCCACACAGAAGATCGTGGAGAACCAGCTGGCCGTCGACAACAAGACGCGGCACGACCTGGGGCGCGACGCGTTCATCGAGCGCGTGTGGAAATGGAAGGAAGAGTCCGGCTCCACCATCACCAACCAGATGCGCCGCATCGGTGCTGCGGCCGACTGGTCACGCGAACGATTCACGATGGACGAAGGTTTGTCGGCTGCGGTGCGCAAGGTATTTATCGACTGGTATCGCGCGGGGCTGATCTATCGCGGCAACCGGCTGGTGAACTGGGATCCGCTGCTGGGCACGGCGGTTTCGGATCTGGAAGTGAACAACGTGGAGCGCGACGGCCATATGTGGTCGATCCGCTATCCCGTCAGTGGCAGCGACGAAAGCGTGGTGGTCGCCACCACCCGGCCGGAGACGATGCTGGGTGACGTCGCCGTTGCCGTGCATCCGGACGACGAGCGCTATCAGCACCTGATCGGCAAGATGCTGACGCTGCCGCTGAGCGATCGCGAGATCCCGGTGATCGCCGACGACTATGTCGACAAGGATTTCGGCACCGGCTGCGTGAAGATCACGCCGGCACATGACTTCAACGATTACGCGATCGGTCAGCGCCACCAGCTGGCACCGATCGAGATCTTCACGCTGGACGCGAAGATCAATGGCAACGCACCCGCGAAGTACCAGGGCCTCGACCGTTACGATGCGCGCAAGGCGGTACTGGCCGATCTGGAATCCCTCGGCCTGCTGGTGGAAACCAAGCCGCACAAGCTGCAGGTGCCGGTGAGCCAGCGCTCGGACGCAGTGATCGAGCCAATGCTCACCGATCAGTGGTTCGTCGACCTCACCTCCGACGTGCAGAAGGATGGACGTCCTGGCGGCCGCAAGGCGATCACCGAGCCGGCGCTGGACGCGGTGCGTTCGGGCGAGATCAAGTTCGTGCCGGAGAACTGGGCGACGACTTATACGCAGTGGCTGGACAACATCCAGGACTGGTGCATCAGCCGCCAGTTGTGGTGGGGCCATCGCATTCCTGCTTGGTACGACGAAGCCGGCCACATCTTCGTGGGCGAGGACGAGGCGGATGCGCGTACGAACGCGAAGGTCGCTCCCGTCGGCGCCCTGCGGCAGGACGACGACGTGCTCGACACCTGGTTCAGCTCCGCGCTGTGGCCGTTCTCGACGCTTGGCTGGCCAGCTGACGGCCCGGTGAAGAACGAACGTGGCGAGATCGTCGCAAATTGGGAAAACGACAAGATCTTCCTGCCCAGCGCGGTGCTCGTCACCGGCTTCGACATCATCTTCTTCTGGGTCGCCCGGATGGTGATGGCGACCAAGTACTTCACCGGCCAGGTGCCGTTCCGCGAGGTGTACATCAACGCGATCGTGCGCGATGCGGAAGGCCAGAAAATGTCCAAGTCCAAGGGCAACACGCTGGACCCGCTGGACCTGATCGACGGCGTCGAGCTGGAGCCGCTGGTGGAGAAATCCACCAAGTCACTGCTGATCCCGCAGGTGCGCGAGAAAGTCGAAAAGCGCATCCGCAAGGATTACCCGGAAGGCATCCCCGCAATCGGCACTGACGCGCTGCGCTTCACGTTCGCCGCACTGGCCAGCTACAGCCGCACAATCAACTTCGACATCAAGCGCGCCGAAGGCTACAAGTCGTTCTGCAACAAGTTGTGGAATGCATCGCGGTTTGTGTTGATGAACCTTGAGCCCGCTGAGGGTTCGGACGATGCATCAGCTTCCGGCACCTCCGAACCCTCATCCGTCGCTGCGCGCCACCTTCTCCCACAGGGAGAAGGGAAACCGCCGGTGACCGAGGCCGAGCGCTGGATTCTTACTCGCCTCAAGCAGACGCTCAACGATGTCGAGCAGCACTTCGTCAGTTACCGCTTTGACTACCTGGCGCAGGCGCTTTACGAGTTCGTCTGGAACGAGTTCTGCGACTGGTTCCTGGAACTGTCCAAGCCAGCGTTGAATGGCGATGACGCAGCCGCAGCCGCCTCGACCCGCCACACGCTGCTGGTGGTACTGGAAAGCGTGCTGCGCGCGATGCATCCGGTGATCCCGTTCATCACGGAAGAAATCTGGCAGGCCGTGGCGCCGAAGCTCGGTCTTGCCGAAGGCAGCCTGATGCAACGACCGTGGCCAAAGGCCGACGAGATCGTTGCGGACGACGCCGCGACAGCCGAGATCGAGTGGTTCAAGAACGTCCTCAGCGGCATTCGCAAGATCCGCTCGGAAATGAATATCTCCCCTGGCAAAACCATCCCGCTGCTGCTCGCCGATGGCGATGCCAGCGATCGCGCCCGCGTAGCCAAGTTCGCCGCGCAGATCAGCTTCCTCGCCCGCGTCGAGTCCCCACAATGGATCGACAGCGGCGCCGACGAACCCGCTGCCGCTGCTGCAGTCGTCGGCTCGCTGCGCGTAATGATCCCGCTCGCAGGCCTGATCGATCTCGGCGCCGAGAAGGTACGCCTCGGCAAGGAAATCGCCCGCATCGAAATCGAGATCAAGAAGTGCGAAGGCAAACTCGGCAACGCAAACTTCGTCGCCAACGCACCCGCAGAAGTCGTCACCCAGGAACGCCAACGCATCACCGATTGGAACGTCACACTGACCGCACTGCGCGAACAAGCGCAGAAGCTGGGTTGAAGTCACACACTGAATAGCCCGGGCTTGGGGCTTGGGGCTTGGGGCTCGTGGCTTTTCCAAGAGTGCGCACAGGATGTGCGCCGCTCTACCCGGGGCCCCTGTGCGGCGGTGAGGTGGGGCCGACAGGCCCCGAAGGGGGAATCGACATGGATGTCGATTCCTTTTCGTCAGGACAGGAGTCCTGTCGAAAAGCCCGGCCCCACCTCACGGACTTGCCGGGCATGGATGCCCGGCAAGCGCCAAGCGGGGTGGCCTTCTCTTTGGGTTACTTTTCTCTTGGCCACCTATGTCTCCGGTCCATACAGGCCACGCAAGAGAAAAGTGACTCGCCCTCCGTAGGAGGACGAAACGCTCTGCAAGCGAAATAGCCGATCGAGGGAATGCAATCGATCTCGCGCGGGGCGCTGGGTCCCTGCCTTCGCAGGGATGACGAGAAATGGACGTTCCCGCAAGCACCCGCCCCTCAATCCTCTCCCCCCAAAGGGAGATGAGGCAAATGCGAAGAGCAACTATCCATCCGTCGCAGCTCGCTTGCGCGCTACGACGGCAGTAGCTCCAGCGCCATCACAATCGCATCCTCACGCCCACCCCGCGCCGGGTAATAGCGCGGCCTTCTGCCGATCTCGTCGAACCCCACCGACTCGTACAGCGTCTTCGCCAGCGGATTCGACGGCCGAACCTCAAGAAATAGCCGCTCGGCACCATTCCAGCGTGCGATATCCAGCATTCGGCCCAGCAGATAGCGCCCGAGCCCCTGCCCGCGATACCCCGGGTCAATGCAGATATTGAGCAAATGCGCCTCGCCAGCGCCTATCGACAAGATGCCATAACCGGCGATCGCCGCACCCATGCACAGCACCCAGCACGGATGTCCGGTTTTCAGACAGTCGGCGAAGATACCGATCGACCATGGAAATTCGTAGGAGGCCGCCTCCATCGCACTGACCACCCCCAGATCCTCGATGCGCATAGTGCGCATCTGGGCAGCGGGACGAACGACCGTAGCCATCGCGACTAACCGTCCGCTGCGGCCAGCCCACGGCGCAAACTGCGCAGTGCGCTCCACAGCCGTCGTTTGGCGTCCGCACTGGTCAGCACCAGCGTCGGTTCATCGGCCAGCACGATCTGCGCGCGATGCATCACCGCCGGCGGCAACGTGCGACCCAGCGCATGTGCCTGAGCCTCGCCGAATACCAGGTAGGCCCGAGCCTCGGGCACGTTGGCGGCAAGCTGCCCATCACTTACCGTGACTCGCGCGGCTCGCGCCAACATCGCCCCGAACGCGCTGAATGCGCGCCCCAGAAGGTCGAGCTCTCGTGTGCTGCAGCCCTGCGGCAATACCACGACGCAGGCGACTCCCGCAGCCTCATCAGTCACTGCGTCGACTGCCGGCCCTGACCCTGGTGCCACCGCCGTACCCGGCAGCACCCGCCGCACCCATGGAGTCACGCCGAGCGCCTGCAATACGCGGGCGCGATGGCTGGCCGTGACGCTCTGGCGCATGGACGGGTTCATATGGCGCTGCGCCGTGCCCGGCGCCGATGAGTGGTCAATCCCCAAATAGTCCATACCGGTCCGGACAGCAAATAGGTCGTGAATCCGATAAACAGCACCCGCGGCGTGTCCAGGATCAGCAGCGCCAGCAGCAGCACGGCGACAACCATCCAGCCAAACGGTACGCGCTCGCGGTCATTCAGTGGCAGCGACTTGAAGCTGAAATAGCGAAACCGGCTGACCATCAGCAAACCCACGACTATCGCGAGTACCGGCGTGATGAAACAAAATTCACTGCCGGACAGGCCGAATTTATCCACGCTCCATACAAACGACATGCATACCGCAGCAGCGGCCGGGCTGGCCAGGCCCTGGAAATAGCGTTTGTCGGCTACCCCGACCTGGGTGTTGAACCGGGCCAGCCGCAGCGCCGCGCAGGCGGCATAGATGAACGCGGCCGCCCAGCCCAGCTTGCCCCACAGCGGGCCGAAGTCCTTCAGCGTGGACAATGACCAGGTGTACATGACCAGCGCCGGTGCCAGTCCGAAGCTGACCAGGTCGGACAGCGAGTCGTACTGCACGCCAAATTCAGTCTGGGTGCCGGTGAGCCGCGCCACCCGGCCATCCAGGCCATCCAGCACCGCGGCAATGAACACCGCCACCGCCGCGTCGGTGTAACGTCCGCCAATACTGGCGATAATCGCGTAGAAACCCGCGAACATGGCGCCGGTAGTCACCAGGTTCGGCAACAGGTAAATGCCTCGATGTCGAGGCGGGCGGACTGGCATTGGCTCGCTCATGAATCAATCCGTGACAGGATGCGCGAAGTGTAAACCATCGGATGCTTGAGTCCGGACCGCTGGAATGTGATAACTAGCAACTTGCCGCAACCATGCTGGAGAACACCATGCACCGTTCGCTGATTGCCCTGACGCTGCTGTTGTTGGCGCCGATTGCCAGCGCCCAGATTTACAAGTGGACAGATGCCAGTGGCACCGTGCAGTACTCGGAAACGCCGCCGGCACAGGGCGTGAAATACAAGGAAGTGAAAACCATCGGCAGCGCGCAGCCGGTGGACGCGCCCGCGGCTGCAGCCACCGCTGCAGGCAATAGCGCTGCCAGCGCCAATTCCGCCAAGCCCATGGCCGATTCATCGCCAAACAGCAGCAAGCTGTGCGAAACCCTGAGGGCCAATATCACCGCCCTGCAGGGTACTGGCCCGGTGGTGCTGCAGCAAACTGACGGCAAAGCCACCTCGCTTGACGACGACCAGCGTAAGCAGCAAGCCAGTTCAGCCCAGGCCCAATACCAGCAGTATTGCCAGTCCTGATCGCCTTGCGATTCACGGTGTCGGCAAGTTTCCCGCCTGCCGGCACCCGCCCTCCTGACAGCGCGCGCCGGCAGACCGCTACAATTGGCGTCTTTATCACGCCGGACTGCCCGCATGCGCCTCAGCCAATTTCACCTGGCCACCGTCAAGGAAGTACCTGCCGACGCCGAAATCACCAGCCATCGGCTGATGCTGCGCGCCGGCATGATCCGCAAACTCGCCTCCGGCCTGTACACCTGGTCACCGCTGGGCCTGCGCGTGCTGCGCAAGGTCGAACACGTGGTGCGCGAGGAAATGAACCGCGCCGGTGCGATCGAAATGCTGATGCCGTCGATCCAGCCGAAGGAGCTGTGGGAAGAAACCGGCCGTTGGCAGAAATTCGGCGGTCAGCTGCTGAAAATCAAGGATCGCAAGCAGCAGGAGTTCTGCTACGGCCCGACCCATGAGGAAGTCATTACCGACTTTGCCCGCAACGAGCTGAAAAGTTACAAGCAGTTGCCGGTCAACTTCTATCAGATCCAGACCAAGTTCCGCGACGAGATCCGTCCGCGTTTCGGCGTCATGCGCGCGCGCGAATTCCTGATGAAGGACTCCTATTCCTTCCATCTCACGCAGGAATCGCTGGCCGAAACCTATGCGGCGATGTATCAGGCATACACGCGCATCTTCACCCGCCTGGGACTGAAATTTCGCGCGGTGCAGGCCGATACCGGCGCGATTGGCGGCAATGCCAGCCATGAGTTCCAGGTACTGGCCGATTCCGGCGAAGACGCCATCGCGTTTTCCGACGGCTCCGATTACGCCGCGAACCTGGAGAAAGCCGAAGCACTGGCACCGACGATTGAACGTCCTGCCCCGACTGCCAGTTTGCAGCGGGTCGATACGCCGACCCAGAAAACCATCGACGACGTCGCCGTCTTTCTCAAAGTGTCGCCGCAGCAATGCGTGAAAACCCTGTTGCTTCGCGGTACTGACGGGCTGGTCGCGCTGTGCCTGCGCGGCGACCATGAGATCAACCAGGTGAAAGCGGGCAAGCTGGCGGAATTGCCGGATGAGCCTGTGCTGGCCTCCGAAGAAGAAATCCTTGCCGCGACCGGCACCCGGCCCGGGTTTATCGGCCCGGTCGGCCTCCCGGATTCGATCCCCGTGATCGTCGACCGCGATGCTGCCGTACTTGCTGACTTTGTCTGCGGCGGCAATGCAGACGGCAGCCATTACACCGGCGCCAACTGGCTGCGCGATGCGCGTATCACGAGCATTGCCGACTTGCGCAATGTGGTCGAGGGCGACCTATCGCCCGATGGCAGCGGTGTGCTGCATATCGTGCGGGGTATCGAGGTGGGCCACGTGTTTCAGCTTGGCCAGAAATACGCCGAAGCGCTCAGCGCAACGGTGGTGGACGACCAGGGCAAGCCGCAGTTGATGACCATGGGTTGCTACGGCATCGGTGTCAGCCGCATCGTCGCCGCTGCGATTGAGCAGCGCCATGACGATGCCGGCATCCTCTGGCCCGAAGCGATGGCGCCGTGGCGCGTGGTGGTATGCGTGATCAATCCGAAGAACCTGCCGGAAGTCGCCGAGGCCGCCGAGGCGCTTTACCAATCACTGAGCCAGCGCGGTATCGAAACCGCACTGGATGACCGCGGCCTGCGTCCGGGTGGCATGTTTGCCGATATGGAATTGATCGGCATACCGCACCGCGTGGTTATCAGCGAACGCGGGCTGGCTGCCGGCACCCTGGAATACCGTGCCCGCCAGGAAACCGAAAGCCGCGCGATTAGTCAGGACGAGCTGTTTGCCCTGCTGGGCTGAGTCCACCCAGCCAGGTTTAATAGCGCCATAACGAATCCCGTCAATCCGTAAAGTCCGGAATGACGGGATTTGTGCGTACTTAATCGAATGAACTGCCCTGCGCCGTACGTTTGTACATATCCCTGTCACGCGCACAACACATTCATGAATGTATTTATTCAAATCGGCAGATATCCGTAGATATCCTCGGATAAGGCATTAATCGTGCCTGTCTGGTTAATGCCGGCATTGCGCTTTACAAGCATTCCGCAGATCAGCGAGAATCAAACCTGCTTCAGCTTTCATTGCATCCGGCTCCTTCCCCAATAATAGCCAGACTGCTTAACCAGACCGTAAATTACGACACCACCCGGGAGTCAATCATGGCCGTCGATATCAAGAGCCTCAACCATAGCCAGCTCGTTGATTTGATCAGCAAGGCGCAGCTTCGCCAGACCGAGCTGCACAAGGAAAAAGTCGACAAGCTGCGCGAAAAAGTGCACGCACTGATCAAGGCCGAGGGTTATACCTTCGATGACGTCTTTGGCCATGGCCGCGTTAAAACGCGCCGCAGCACCGGTTCAGTCGCGCCGAAATATCGCAACCCCGCCAATCCTACGCAGACCTGGTCCGGTCGCGGCAAGCGTCCGCACTGGTTCAACGACGCATTGAAGGCTGGAAAAAAGGAAAAGGATCTCGCGATCTGATGGTCGTTAGGTAATCAACCGTATAAAAGAAGCCGGCCTTACGCCGGCTTTTTTTATACCCTTGACCCGTCCCGGAACACTTCGATCGCGATCCTTGTCGCTTCCCATAATGTCGAATTCCGTCCGTCCAGCTGAAATCCCGCGTGCCGCTTGTGCGCGATCACATGGGCGTCAGCATAAGCCTCCCGCATTTCCTTGCGTCCAGCAGCAACTTCATAGTCGGGGAAGCGCTAGCGGCTGACCGCAGGTACGGACTCAGGATCAACCTGCCCTGCTTCGCCCGTGACTGGCGCCGGACAGACGGACGTCATACCCGCCGGGGGATCGACACTCGGCACGTTACCGGCGAACCGCCGTACGCGTTCTTGTAGCGCCGGGCCCGGCTCCTCGTAGGAGTAGCAATAGGGCGGCACCGGTACCTGCTCCTGTCGATAATCCATCAAGACAGACTGCGCATCATTCAGATAGCGGTTGTCCCGCAGCCGCAAAAACGCCTTTGCCTCATGCGTGTAGTGATACCGCTCCTTTGTCTGCTGATAAGCGCGCATGTCCGCCCCTCCATTCTCCAGCGCGCTACGCGAGGGAGCGCTGGCAATATGGGCGCAATAATTGGCATCGATACCTTCGACCGTTGGAAAGAAGGCTGGCTCCATGCACGAGCGATGCGACGTATTGTCGAAAATGTTCCCCTCCACTAGCGCACGAGCCTCCAGACCAAAGCTCATGCCGTAGAAGTCCCAATTCTCCAGCACGTTGTTGTAAAGATGAAACACGCCGAACTGCGCACGCGGATTACGTTGCACCGTATTCAAAAAATAGCAGTGATGCATGGTGATCCGCGCAACGGCGTCGCGCTCATAGTTCTCGAACAGGTTCTTTGAAGTGATGTTGTTGAACAGCATCACCTTGTCGTCATCGTGGAACTTGATCCAGGAGAGCGTGACGTCGGTTGATCCATTTTTTACATCGATCAGCCGATCCGCAAACCGCGACAGATCCAAATGATCAATCCACACGTCGTGAGAGAAATTCGCCACATTGATCGCCTGCGAAAACGTCCGCAGGCGGCCATCGATGGTCAGATGCGTAACAATGACATTGTGGCTTCCAAAAATGCCCAGACCGTAGTCGAGCAACACCACCCTGTGATCACGACCATCGATGGTGACATTGGAAGGCACCCTGATCAGGGACTTGAGCGTCACGGTCATATCCGATGCAAAACGAATCCAGGTACGCCCTCCTGCCTCCTGCAACGCTTGCCGCAGTGTTCCAGGCCCAGCATCAGCCTCAGAGGTGACGATAACCACTCGTCCCCCAATACCACCGTCCGCCGCTCGACCATACCCCTCTCGTTGCGCCAATAACACAGACACCATGCTGCAATCCGAACTGGCGACAGCGCATACATCCGTGGCGTGGGCATTCGATGCCAGTAACGGGCAAAGCCAGAGGGATAGCCACGCACCTATGCGAAGAGCGGCCATGCGGATATCTCGGCCTAAAGTAGCGTCAGTTGGCATGGAGAGCACGTTTGCGTGGTTTTGAAACTTCCAGGAGATCCCGTCGCTCTACGCGCGGCGAGCCGATGATCGAGTCGAGACAGGCCGGACCCATCTCAGGCTCGACTAAAATGTTCGATGTACCAGGGCAGCGCGTTCGCTATGCCCGTTGGCAGGTCGTGTGAAGGCGCATAGCGCAGCTGCTCACGCGCCTTGGATATATCTGCCAGTGAGTGCAGGACGTCGCCCTCTCTGAAAGCCTTGTGAACGGGCACGGGGGTGTACACATGTCCCAGCGCACTCAACTTTTCCCGAATGATACGAAACAGACACTCCAGCGCGGTGCGTTCGCCAACGGCAACGTTGTACACCTCGCAGCTGCCGGGAGGGTCGATCAATGCGGCACGCAGGTTTGCTTGAACGACGTTGTCTACGTAGCAGAAGTCCCGGCTGGTTTGACCATCGCCATGAATGACAATCTCCTCGTTGCGCAGCATGGCTGCCACCCATCTTGGGATAACCGCAGCATAGGCGCCCATCGGATCCTGACGCGGCCCAAACACATTGAAATAGCGTAAGCCAACCGAGCCCAGACCAAAGGTTCGCGCGTAGACACCCGCGTATATCTCGTCGATGAGCTTGGTGGCCGCATAAGGAGACAGCGGGTTGCCGATGCGATCCTCGCGCTTTGGAAGATTCGGCTCGTCCCCATAAGTGGAACTTGAAGCGGCGTAAACAAACCGCTTCACCTTCGCCTTGCGGACGGCTTCGAGCATATGGATAAAGCCCGAGACGTTGGTTTCGTGGGACGACAGCGGATCCCCGATTGACCGTGGTACTGAGCCGAGCGCAGCCTGGTGCAATACGAAATCCACCGAATGAGCGGCTTCCATGCACGTGCCCGCCGTTCTGATGTCGCCCTCGAATAACGTGAATTGGCTCCACGCGCGCTCACTGACCCGTTGCCTGACTTCATCGAGATTGCGTCGATGTCCCGTCGCAAAATTATCGAGCCCCCGTACCTTCTGGCCCAGCCGGAGCAAGGACTCGACCAGATTCGAGCCGATGAAACCCGCGGCTCCGGTAACCAGCCATTGGCTTTCATTTTGGGAAAGCCGCGCGCGCAGGTCTCTCTGCGATTCGTGTTGTATCCATACCGGCAAATTCATATCCGTATCTCCATCTACAGTTGAGTACGTGCGCGCGCTCTCACATCAGAGCAGCGCAGCTGCGAGCGCGAAGGCCGGTGTCCTTCGCATTCATGAACGATGAGCTTCAGCTCAAATTCCGGGCATAGGCGACTTGGCTGCCGGCCGAATATGTCGCCAAAACCCGCCACTCAATCGCAGGTTCTCCGGTTGATCACGCAAGCCTTCCCGCAGCAGGCGAAGAAATGCACGGCGCCACCGCATCGCATAGGCTCCCGCTTCCTCGTCAGGCTCGACGGACGGCAGGCGTTCGAACGTGAAACCGATCCTTCCGTCCACCCAACGTGGCATGCAGAAGACCGATGGCGCGCCCGTGCGGTAGGCAGCGCGCGCTGCAAAGCTGGCATAGGTGATGTCCTGCCCCTCGAACGGTATTCGCGGTGCGGACAGACTGGCCGCCCCGTCTACCGCAAGACACACCGCCCGACCGGACTGCAATGCCCTTAGGCTGGCCTTGGCGATTTGCGGTTCTGTCTTGTCGCTGGTCGATATCAGGTTGGAGGCATAACTTGCCTGCGCCATGCCCGGCGTGGATGCGAGCCAGCGTGATGGGATGCCGAGCAGTTCAAGCGCCAGAGGGCCGGCGTACATCGGCCCCATATGCACCGTTGCAACCACCAGGCCCTTGTTCATGTCGAGCGATGGCTTGAGAAACCGCTCGACATCGTCAAGTTCCGCCAGGATGGACATGACTTCGTCCGCCCTTTCGTCGCGACACTCCAGCCAGTCCAACAAAAAGGCGTCGGCGAGATAGCCCCAACGTGCCGCACGCTCCCACTCGGCGCGCCCCATCGGGTTCGCCGGATCACGTAGTAACCAGGCCCAGTCGAGCCTGGCCCGAGGGATCTCGGCCGAATCGAGCTTTTGCCACAAGTCGCTCAGGCCAGCCTCGAATGTCGGCGGCAACAATACCGAACGCCGCTCGACAAAAGCTTTAAATACTTTGGATGCCTCTTCAACCCGTCCCGCCTGCGCAAGACAAGCCACCGCAGGGCGTTGCCAAAGGCTGCGATCCGGTCTCATCTGTACAAGCGCGAGGAACTGGTCAGCGGCTTCGGAAGCTCGGCCCGCCTGTTTGAGCGCCCGCGCGTAAAGCGCCCGCGGATTCTCCCGGCCGGGCGAGATGGTGCAACATTTCTCAAGAAACGAAATCGCATCTTCGTGCCGACCGGTACGTAATAGCGTTTCGCCATAGAGGGAATTAAGCCGAACGTCGTCCGGCGCGAAGCTCAAGCCGCTCGACAAATGATCCATCGCCGCCGACCCTTTATCGACGCACAAGCCACGCGCCAGATAGGCCTGCGCAAGCGCTACACGAAGCATCGCTCCGTCAAGTCCGAGTCCCAGCGTGGCCTCGCCAAGAGCAATCGCCCGGTCTGCCCGGTGATCATCAGTCAGTGCCTGGACTGCCGTTGCAGCAGCCCTCCGATCGGACAGCGTTCCCGGCTCCAGTGCCAGCGCAATCGCAGCAGCGCCCGCAGCGTCGCTATCGCGCATTAACGCCATCATCCAGAGATGGGCTTCACCAGGTAAGGCAAGCGCGAATGCCAAGGTAAGGCGTGCAATGGAAGCCGCTTCCGATGCGCGTCCCGCCTGCAGTCGAAGCCGAATCCGGCTGGCCTGCGTTGAAGCGTCCTCCGGCTGCAACTGCGCCAACTGATCGGCCAGACCGATGGCTTCGTTCCAGCGCTTCAAACGAACCAGCACGCTGACGAGCAGCCGGCGGTCTTCTAGCATAGCCGGATACGCGCCGACCATGACGTTTAACGCAATCGCCGCGGCGCTTAGCAACCCAGCCAGGATCAGCGGTCGCACCACATATCGACGCAAGTCGGCGCGGCCGTCTGCTTCACGCACCAGATCAATGCTGAACAAGGTTACCGGCACGGCCTGCACGTCCGTCCGTATCGCCGCGATAAGCCTGAGCAGCCTGCTTTTCGCATCCGGCTTCGCACCTGAAGCTTCAGCCAGGTCAAAGGCCACGATGGCCTCGCGCCAGTGCTCTCGCCTCGCAAGACCATTCGCTATGGCGAACGGGGCAGCCACGTCGTTCTTTATGCCGATCTTGTTCACTGTCATTGAAGTACTCATTGGCTCTGACGTGCTGACGCCTCTAGGCATCCACCGCGACATTCGCGTTTCGCTTGTACCAGCCAGTTGCCCGCATGAAGTTCAGGAGAAAGTGACCCGCCCCGGCGAGCACAAAACCAAAAGCAAGCGCCTCCAGCAGCAGCACGATCACGCGAGGGTTGCTCGGTTGACGTTCTGATACGGGGTGCACGACGACGCCCAGGTACCGGCGTAACCGCTCGGTGTCAGTGAAGGCCTGCTGATAGTTCTGCCTAGCGGCGTTCAGGTTCTGATCGGAGAAATCCAACGCATTCTTCAGCGCTTCATAGCTATTCAACTGACCGGCCTCGGTCTCACCCGCTCCGCTCAGCCGACGATGCGTCGCACTTAGTAGCTGCGTGAGAGCAGCAACCTGCGCCTGGGTCGGTTGCAGCATCGGGTGATCCGGATTACCCAGGGAGCGGATTTTCGCGAGACTGATATCGGCCGTATTGAGCTCACCCTCAAGCTGCAACACCAGCGTCTGCAGCATCGAGGCCTCGGCCACAGGATCGAGGTTGCCGTGCTCCACCCGCCACCGCGTAAGCCGGTCACGTGCCTCGGTATCCTTTTTCTCCGCGACAGCAAGGGCCCGAGTGCCTACCTGCATGGAGTCGGCAACTCCCTTGTCGTCCATGTCATTGACGAAGCCTTGCGCGATATCGAGCAGCCCGTTGGAGACGGCCTCCGCGTCCTGCGGGGAGAATGCACGGACTTCCATCACATCGATTTGCTCCATCAAGTTGAAAGAGACATCGATCGAGGCAAGATAGGCTTGATACAACTGTTCATCACTGGCATCGGGCGAGAGACGATGCACAGGGTCCCAGCCAGCATGAGCCAGATAGCGCCTGAGGCCGATCTTTCGGTCGAGCAGATGCATGCAGTCGCGCGACACCAGGAAATCGCTAACGGCCCATCCATCAACAAATCCTCCGACGCTACTCACGTTGGCTCCGGTGGCAAGCAGGCTGGCCGGACCGGTCGCGCCAGCAACTGACGAGGCCCCCGAACGCACGGAAAAGCGCGCTTCCGCCTGGTAACGAGGGGCGGCAAGGAAAGCAACGTAAAAACCCATCAGCAGTACAGGCGCCAATATCAATCCCGAGGTAAAACGCAGCTCGCGGCGCCGTTTGGACTCGGCCTCTGCCCTCAGCCGATAACGATAGGCCAGGGTCGATTGCTCGTTAGATGCCAAGATTCTCTCCAGAAATATCTTCAGTCAGCGGGTGCTCCTCGGAATGATCCGCATCCACTCGAAATCGACGAAGTGGAAATTGCTTCAGGCAAGCTTCCACGTCATTCTCCATACGCAACTGCCCTTCCTCGAGCACTAGCGCGCGCGTGCAATAGTCCATGACTTGATCCTGCCTATAGGTGGACAGTAGCAACGTCCGACCGACCAGCCGTTCCTCGAACAAAGCCAGCCACAGTCGACTGAACCGATTCGCTTCGAATGGAATGACTCCTTCGATGACGTAGACATCAAAGGCCGGGACGAGCGCCAATGCAAAGGCGAATTCCTGACGCATAGGCAACGGCCAGTCTTCCATCGGCCGCTGCAAATACTCGGGACTGGTGATCAGGTCAGATACAAACTCCACACAGCCCGCGTACTCGATGCCGTACAGGGCGCACACCAGCTTCATCATGCGAAGCCCCGAAGCCTTGCCGCGAATAAAGGCCTGCCGACCTATCGGCCAGGACACCTGACCCGCATGCGATACCCTCCCCGACCGCGGCGAGCGCAGGCCCGTCATGACGTCAATCAATGATCGATGGCGCTGCGGGTGCTGAGAAAGAAGCACGTAGCGCCCGCGAGGCAGCACGAAGTCGACGCGCGACAACAGGGAGTGCCGCTCGCCAAAAACATGGGGATTGTCTGTTACATCGTTCAGGTAAATCATGGGCATCATCTACATCGGAGTCACGCGCGTTCTCGCTGACCGCTCAGCAATTAGAGCGATGACGAAAAGGAATACCAACGCGCTCAGGAAGTAGCCCAGGCTGGCATCACGCGACGTATAGCTGAAGAAATAGGAGGATCGAAGCAGCTGCATGCCATGCGCGAATGGGGACCATAGAAAGTAGCCGCGGTACTGCACAGGAAACTGTTCGGAGACGAAGAACACACCCGAAAAAACCTCGAGGAAGCGCTCGATTACAGCCGCGAAACGCAGGAAATAGGGCCAGCTGGTGGCAATGCTTCCGAAGATGAGACCGATGGACGCCCCACCCACCGCCATCAACACGACAAACAGGGCGAAGCCCGCCCAGCTGTAAGGAAGGGTAATGAGCCCGATCGAATAGCCCAGCGTAAGCAGCGCCGCATAGACAGCGAGATAAATGATCAGGTAGACCAGACCCTGCACCAACGTCAGCGTCAGTGGCGTTACGCAACCGATATTGATAAGCGAACGCGACGATACATAGCAGGTGCTGCTTCGAAAAATGATCTGGCGAAACATGATCCAGGTCGTGGCTCCGATCAGCGAGAATGTCGGGACGTCCATTCCAAGGACGTAGTGCAGCCCCATCAGAAAGTACATGGACGAAATCAGGCTAAGCAGGACGGCTGGCCCAAACAGCGCCCAAAGCAATGCCACGCGGCTTTCACTGTGGATCAAGTGAAACGCGAATCCGAGCAAAGGCAGTACCGCCCCTAGTCGCAATGAACTGACGCTTTCGCCCTGCGTGGTTTGCCTGGCATGCAACCGCAGCATGCGCGCGCGAAAAGCATCCAGTTCTTCGCGCTGCATTGGCGAAAGAGCCATTTCCAACGGCTCATCACGCTCAGACGCGAGCCGGCGCGCTGCGCGGGCATCGTTTGACTTTCTTTGGGCTACACGCCGCTCATAGCCCGTCAGCAGCCGGGCGCTTTCAAAAACGAGGGTCTGCGGCATATACCCGGTAGCGAGGACATCCACGCCCTGTCGTATATCCGCCTCCAGCAATCGCACCACGATGCGAAGTTGTCGCCGATAAACCTCGGCCAGTTCCTGCGGTGGATTCCGGCGATCAATCCCTTGTTGGATTCCGTCCTGGATCTGTTCGTAAACTGCACGCCGCTCGGCCACCGTGTCACGAGCCGCACTGGCCAAGGCATCCCGCACCAGCGCCTGTATGAACGTGATGGCCACCGGGACGTCGCCGACAACATTCATCGCAGCTTCGGCGATTGGGATCGTTATTCCTGCGCCTGGCGCGGACGTAGCGGCTCGCCGCTCGCGCCAGGCATTGATCCTGTCGTCGTTGTTCATGGCAGAACGTCGGCACCAGCTCGAACTGTGCTGACCGATGAGCCAAAGACGCCGAGCAGCTTCTTGACCTGGGTGAACGGCGCATCGGAGACATAGATGGCATCGCCGTCATGCACCAGGAACCTGCTGGCCAGCACCAGTTGCTCGGGCCTGCGAAAGTCAAACTGATAGATGGTCGGTCGCGGTGCGCCCGGCGCTTTACCGGCAGCGCTTTGCGCACGCAGCAGATAGACGGCACGAGGATTCGCCGTCGCGTCGTCCAGACCGTGAGCATCACCCAGCGCATCCATCACGCTGTAGCGACGCTTGCTCAGCCTGACACGTCCTTGAAAACCCGTAGCGCCCAGCACGAGAACATTTTCAACGACAGCGTGAACAATGACCGTATCGCCCGCACGCATCGCAATGTCTTGAGTACCATCGGCGTAAATGTCGGCCAGGCGAACTGCACCCACCTGACTACCACGTCGTACCACCACGGACACCTGTTCAGCATTTTGACCATCGGGAGCCGCCAGGGCGAGCAAGCCACTGAGTCGTTGTGATCCCGGCCCGATCGTATAGACACCTGGCTTGGCAAGATCACCCTGCAAAGTCACGATTTTTCCCTGGCGATCGATCGTACGTACAGCGACCTCCGGCGCAATGAGCAGACCCTTCAGGTGGCGAGCTATCGCATCCTGCAACTGCGAATCGCTCAGTCCTGCCGCCTTGACCTTCCCCGCATAGGGAATAGAGATCGCGCCAGCGTTATCCAATATCAGCTCGCCCAAATCCGTCGGACCGCCCGCTGCGGTATCGAATAAACCCAGGCCATCCCGTTCCCATATGGTCACGTGAACGCCATCTCCTGGCCCCAGCTTCTCGTAATCCATCGCTGTCGCGGACAAAAATTCCGGCGGATAACTATCGCAGATGGCCACTTGAGCAGAGGAAAACAACTCGCCGGAAACGGAGACAAGCGTCACGTTTGAGTCGTCCGAAGATCGATCGAAGTCGCGCGACATCGGGCCCGTGCGCGGAATTACGCAGCCAGATAGCGCAACGACCAACAACGCAACAGTCAGGTGACTAATGGCCTGCCAGGAAACACGCCACAGGTCGCCACGCCCCGCCATGCCAGCTTGGCTTTCGTTCCTGAAAAAATGGGTGCCGTCGCAGCGCATCAGTCGACCTCGGCCAGCTCTTCAAGCAGTTGGCCGTGCGCATGCGAGATGTCCGAAAGCTCGCAGAGCTTGATAAAGCTTTCGCAAGCCGTCTCGACGGCGAACAAACTCTTGGCGTGGCTCTTCGCCAGATCATGCGTGTGCCTGCCACTCCTGGATGCATCCACCTGCATGAGTATTTTTTCGCAGGCCTCGTCAAGATCGGGATGTTCCGCGGAGCCGAGAAGCTGCCCCGTTTGCCCATGCAAAAAACACTCCCCAGCGCCACCCGCCGGCGTCGACACGACGGAAATGCCGAGCATCTGGGCTTCGATAAGAACGTTGGGTAGTCCCTCGTGCCTGGAGAGCAGGACTTTGACATCCATCTTCGAATACCAGAAACCCACGCGTTTACTGAGCCCTACCATCAGGATCCGGGCAGTCATCCCCAACTCGTGGATAAGCGCCGTGGCGTTGTCAAATAGCCTTCCATCTCCAACAACAATGAAGCGGGCTCCAGGACGCCGCTTCAGGTAGCGATGCGCCATACGGATCCACAGAAGCGGTCGCTTGTCGGGCTCCATGCGGAAGACACCGCCGATCGTTTCGGTAGCGTCTTTCGTCTTATCCGCAAACTCCTCCCACTTTTTGTCGTCTTCAGGCGAACCGCACGCGGATAGTTCGGGCACTCCGTTATAGAGGATATGGAACCTGTCGACGGGAATGCCGAGCCAATGGGCATACTCCTTTGCCACGGCCGTGCTGTTACTGACGAAGTGCACGCCTGGAACCTCGGCTATCGCTTGAAAGAGGACCTCGTACTCCGGACGATGCCTTTCCGTTCGAAGGTTGGGCGGAAGCCCCCGAAAGACCAGATGAATCACCGGCGTGCCCGCAAGCAGCGCAGCCAGCGCACCGAGTAGGCATGTGCCGTCCTGCCAAAGGCTAACGACGTCGAACTGCCTTTCACGCAGATAAGGGAACAACCGCGTGACACCATAATGGACCTGGGCCGGAAGCTGATCGAGCAACTGAGCAAGCTTGGCGTCCAGTCCCTCCAACCCTTGCGCAGAAAGCACGGGCAGCTTGCCGATCTCGGTTACTTTGACACCGGCCTCGCGCAGTTCACCAAGGAGGAAGTCGGGAGGCGTCGCCCGTTCAGGCAATACCGGCGCCGCGTGCTGCCTGACAATAACCTCGACGTCGTCCAAATCAGTCTCGTGGTGCCGATTACCTGGGAAACCCGGCCCCGCGTTTATGTGGAGGCGGCGCGCCAGCCGCGTCAGTTGTCGTTCGGCGCCACCAAGTCCGAGACTGCCCGTTACAAGGGCCACCGATCTGCCGCCCGTCCTCGACGCGCCGCGCAAGTCGCGGTCACGAAAGTGAAGAATCGCGTGCTTCATGGCAACGATCTTCGTACCCAGTTCGGCAAGCAGCGCGCTCTGCTCAAGACCTTGGTAGAACTTGTAGCTTTCGACGAGCGTGATCGCCAATTGCAACGCTTTGCTTCCAGGCCTCAGCAAGCCGGTAACGGGCGCTATGACATCGACGGCCTCGACGATCAATCCTCGCTTGTTGAGGCGTTTGGCAAACGCGACCCGCAGGTTTACCAGATCATGCCACTTCTCGATGAGACGACGGGACAGCTCATCGGACTCATCGTAAGCGCGAGCATCAGCGAGCAGCTCCGCCCGACGAGAACCCTTTATCGGATCTTCGGGAGCTTCGGGAAAATAATTATCAACGATTAGACAGGCTGCCGGCGCCATCCGATCTTTAACCAGGCGCAAGATGTAGAAACGCGCGATGTTCGCGTCGTCCGTATGTTCATCGAAAATCCGCTTCCATTGCTGCGTTATGTCGTGTTGACCCGCGCGCTCCCTGAGCCGAAGCAAAGAACAGGCAACTTGGGCGTCAGCACCACCCGCGTTCGCTGCCAACCATTCCGCCCGCGGCAGCGCACAACATGCCTGCACTGGATCGGCGTTGGCTTCCAGGATATCCAACATCGCGCGCCGTACATCATCCAGCTCCGCTGCCGGATGAGCCGCCAACTCCGGCTTGATCATGCTCATGTGAGCAAGCTCGAATTCGCGGCGCCCCAAGTCCTGACATCCATTCAATGCAGCCGCCAATGGGATAACTTCAAGTTCGCGAAGTTTGTCTTGTCCGTTCATCTGCTCTCTGCCCTGCGAACGATCCGACCCTGGAGACATGACGGCCTCCAAAACTCAAACCTAAGCAACTTGACGGGCAGCCTCCTTTCCCTTGGATCGCTCGATCCAAAGCGCACATTTCCTGATGTTCAGTTCCACCTGTTCGGGGTTGTCCACCCTGCTGAGCAGGGCCTCCCAACATCGCAACGCCAGTGCAAAGTTCTGCATGCGCATCGCTGCCACCGCGACGGACTTGAGCCCCACTACATCTCGCGGCGAAAAACGCAGAATCGTCTCACCGAGATGCAGTCGCTTCGCTTCATCGGACGCACCCAATGCCTTTACCTGCGCGCGGAGTACCAACACCATCCGCCTTCTCTCCCGCTCTACCGACGGATGTCCCGAGCAGATCATTTCCAGGCGGTCGAGCAACGACCGTGCCTCGTCGGGCTTGCCCTGAGCGAACAGCTCGCGCGAAAGCAGGATCAGGCGACTTCCCAAGGCCACCAATTGGCGGCGAGCTTCGACATGTGCCGGCTCGTCCCAGCCCGTATCACGGACAACTTCGAAGTAGGCATCCACAGCATCGACATATCGGTGGCAGCGCAGAGCCACACGGGCCAGTTGAAATCTGATGGCCGAAGATGCGTCTGGCTCTTGCGCGGCGCGTTTAAGGTGAACAAGAGCTTTTTCGTTGTCGCCCAACGCATGGTGAGCGCGCCCAAGCAAGCTTTCCAGCTGCGGAAAGCTGAGCAGGGTGTCTGTTGCAATCTTGGCCAGGTCAACGACCGATGCATAGTTCTTGGCAACGAATGCTTCCCGCATGGCCTGCCGCAGTCGCCGCTCTACCGACCGTCGGGCACGAATGAGCGTCGCTTCACGGGGCCGCACCTGCCAGCACGCCTGGATAGGGTCGGCGGATTCGAGCATTCGACCTTCAACCAAGGCCGTCATCCCTTCCTGCAACCATTCATCGATCCGCGCGGATAGCCAGGCAATCACCTCGCGGTCCTGACTATCGATCACGCCGTGGGATGCAGCCAGCACAGCAGCGGGGGTCGCGAAGCCACTAACTGCTGCGCGTTTCACAAGTTCTACGGCGGCATCGGCGGATAGACAAATACTTTGTTGCGCCAACGCCAACAAGCCTGATCGATCACCCTTGCGCACACCATCATTCCAAAGCTCAACGAAGCTCTGCTCATGCGAGGGAATGTGCTGCAGCACCTCGTTTGCCCATGCGTTGATGGACGCCGGATCGCCCTGCTTGCGCAGTATGCCCAAAACAGCATCTGCCGCTTCGACCTTGTCGTCGGCTAAAAGGAACAGACGTTTCCAGTCGGCCAATGAGGAATCAAGGTCATTCAGATGTGCGGCACAAATGGCGCATATCCTGACGACTTCCTCGGTTTCGCTTTCATCATAGATGAGTGCAGCAGCCATTTTTCGCGCCTGCTCGTACTTTCCATTCCCGAAATACGCGCGCATGAGCAACGCATCGGATTTCTCATCCTGCCAATGCCCCCCTCTGGCTCGCTCAAGACTGGCAATGGCCGATTCGTAATCACCCAAACTGAATTGCATCCGCCCGAGAAGCCCCCGATGCTCGTGACTATCGGGATAACTCCTGAGTGCTTCATGGACTTGCTTGAAAGCTTCGACAATCTGCCCGGACTGCCATGCCGTCTCGATCACGACAACGGCCTCATCCTCGCCGCGCACAGCATCTGACGATGATGTTGCCGGCAGATCGAGCCCGCCCATACGTGGCGCGACGAACGCCTTGAACCAGTCGAAACACAGGCGCTCGGAAAAAATATCGGTGAAATGAGTCAAATCAAGCCCATCGTTTTTCATGGCCTGGAACTGACCCAGCTCGAGCATCAGCGGTGAGGGGTCGTAGCATGGGACGCCGACCTTCCTGGCAATGGATTTGACCGCCTTGATCAAGCCTTCCCTGGAACCAATGACGGTGTCGTCCGGCTTCAGGGCATTGACGTGGGTAACAACGACGAGCTTGTCTTTACCAACGAGTTCGGCGATATCGCGTATGTCTCGCTCGACCTCTTCATCACTGAGATTGTGCCGAACAATGGCCATGAGAAGATCCCTATCCTTCTTTGGCAAACGCATGAAGGCTGGATCAGTCGCAAGCCATGCTCGTCGCTCGCCGATGCGGTCATCCGACGCCATGGACCAATACAATCGGGTGCGCTGTCGATCGGAAAAGAAATCGCTGAAGTGGCGCGTCATGTAATTGAGCTGAAGCGGATATTCATCGATGGTCAATCGCTTACGCGACGAGATTTCCACCATATAGATATCCGCGAGCTCATGCGGTTTTTTGAAAAAGCCCTTGGCCAGAATTGGCCTGAACGTCAAGGTCCGCACTGACTTGGGTATATCCACCAGACCATGCATATAGCGCAGCTGCTGAAGAGCCTCGGCGCTGGTGTGGACATAACCATAATTGCGGCCATACACGGGAGTTAGGGGATAGCGACCCACGCCCATACTCAGCGGGTTATGGATACGGCATGTGCCCACAGGAGCAAGCTTGACTGATACCACGACGCCACCTCTATCTGATCTTGATTAAAGCGACCAATGGAGAAGGTCGCAGCGCAGTCGATCACTCTGCAATGCTGACTTGACGTCACACACAACGCCGCCGCACTTGACCATGCCATCAATGTCGCTGTACACGTCCCGCATGATTTCGCGATGGGGCACTGCAAGGACCAGGGCGTCAAGGCCGCCAAGCGTCGCCCGATCGACGAGCGAAATGCCGTATTCATGCATGGTCTGCGCGCCGTCGGCCATGGGGTCATACACCAACGGCGTCATCCCATAACGGCAAAATGCACGGTAGAGATCGGCAACTTTGGAGTTGCGGATATCGGGAACGTTCTCTTTGAAGGTAACGCCAAGGATGCCAATGCGCGTTGATGACGTAAGCAAGCCACGGCTTGCGAGTAACTGGACAAGGCGTGTGGCGAGATAATCGGCCATGCCATCATTGACGCGCCGCCCGGCCAGGATCACTTCAGGGTGATAGCCGAGCTGCTGTGCCTTTGAGGTGAGATAGTAGGGATCCACACCTATGCAATGGCCCCCGACAAGCCCAGGCGTAAAAGGTAGGAAATTCCACTTTGTGCCCGCCGCCTGAAGTACTTCTGAAGTACGGATGCCTACCAGGTCGCATATCTTCGACATCTCGTTCATAAGGGCGATATTGATATCGCGCTGGGTGTTCTCCAGGACCTTTGCCGCCTCCGCAACTTTGATCGACGATGCCCGGAAGACGCCGGCATCAATGATCTTCTCGTAGACGGACGCAATGACCTGCAGCGATTCATCGTCCTGGCCCGAGACGATCTTTACAATCTTCTCGATGGGGTGCTCGCGATCGCCCGGATTGATGCGTTCCGGACTGTAGCCAATCTTGAAATCGACTCCACGGCATAACCCGGAGCTTGCTTCGAGGATGGGGCCGCAGATGTCTTCCGTTGCGCCGGGATAGACCGTCGACTCGAACACCACGATGCTGCCTTTCCCAAGCACCGGGCCCAATAGCTCACACGCGCGACGCAACAGCGAAAAGTCGGGATTGCAGTTTTCATCAACCGGCGTCGGCACGGCAACGACAAAGAAGTCGCAAGGTGCAAGATCCCCGGCCTTGTCGGTCAACCGCAGAGTGGACGAAGCGAGCGTCTGGTGATCGACCTCTCCAGTCCAGTCATCCCCCAGCTTGAGCCGTTCAACGCGGTGGCCATTGACGTCAAATCCGACGACATCAAAACAACGGGCGAACGCCACGGCGACCGGCAAACCAACGTAACCCAGGCCACAAACTGCAATCTTCCTTTGCGACACGCTTCCCTGGAGCTCCATGGGTCTCGGCTTCTCTAAGTCAATAGGCTTTCGCGACAACAACTGTCGAAGCCTACGCTTGGGTCCACACGGGAAATATGAGAAAACTCTGAAAAGCCGGGCGCCTCTTGGCAGACTGGATGTCACGTCACCTATTGGCGTGTCGACACGACACTAGTCGCCCGCGACACATCGACCGCCATCATGCAATTGAAGCGTTTGCAGTTCGGCGTCGACTACCCCGACTTGCTGCCGTCAATGGCCGCGGGCGCATCTTTTTGTTCCTGAGCGCATTCGGCAGAGCAGTAAGAACGTTGCGCGCCAATCTCGGCACTCGCCAACTGACCTCAGAGCGATCGGCGCGGCGAAATCAGCAGATCACCAAACATCAGTCCGGCGACCAGTGAAACCAGCAGGGTCACCAGTAGCAGCCCGGTATCCATGCCTAGCGTGGTATCGCGCTCGAGCAGGAAGGACATGCTGCGAAAACCGACGCTGCCCGGCACCAGCAGGATGATGCCGGGCTCGCGAATAACTGCGCCCGGCCGTTTCGCCCAACGCGCGTAAACATTGGCCAGCGCGCTCAGCAGAAAACCACCGAGAAACACGCCAGTCGGCGCGCTAGGCAGTGAGCCGGAAATGGCGCCGCCCCAGCGCGTGGCGAGATAACCGACGATCACCGCTCCCATCACCACCAGCCAATCCTTGCGGGCCGCACGAAACAGGATCGCGAAGCCGAACGCACCCACCACCAGCGCGGGGTAATCAACCCAGTCCGGCAGCGGCGACAACGCATAATCGCGCGCATGAATACCCACGGCAGCACATAACTGGGTCGCGGCCACGGTGCCGAAGGTGAGCTTGAGCAGGGTCGACACTGCACCGCCCATGCGCGCCATGCCGGCCACCAGGTGCTGACTGGATATTTCGCGCACTGCGGTGGTCAACGACATGCCGGGGATCAGCACGATCAAGCTGGCCAATACCACGGACTTGATTGCCAGCGGGATCACGAACGCGCTGACGATGATGGCGACAGCGGTGGCCACCATCGCACTGATCGCCTCGCTGGCGGCCGCCAGCCGGGGCCTGCGGGGCGCGAGCACGGTTATCGTGCCAATGATCAGGCCGATGAAGCCCGCGGTCAGCAAATCCGGCCACGAGCTGTGCAGAAACAGCGCCACCACGCTGGCCGCGGACAAGCCATAGGTGGCAATCACCCCGGCCTGCGCACGGCGACCATCGGGACGCCCCAGCTCGCGCAATCGATGAAAGCCTTCACGCAGATCAAGTTCGCCGGCGATCACCTGGTCGGCGATTTCATCCGCCTCGCACAGCCGCCCCAGGTTGACATCGCCTGGCGCCAGCCGCATCACCTGGGTGGTCTGCGCTATGGCGTCGTCGCTCTGCGTCAGATCGGTGAACGAGACGATGATGGCGGTGGGGCTGGACCACACGTCAGCGACCAGCCCAAGCCGCTGGGCTGCGCCGGCAATCGCCATCTCCAATCGCGGCGCGGAGGTTCCGTACTGATGCAGCCGCCGCGCCAACTCCAGCAAAAACGCGATGCGGGTGTTCAGCGGCGCCGAAGCTAGCGACGTGATCACGAAGGCAGGATTCATCGGGCGCGCATCATCGTGGAGGGACGCAAGTGTGGCGGAAGCGCAGGTGGGGAGTGAGTCATGGACATGCGGTTAGTAGAACTGATTTGGACGTCCATGCCTACATGCAGGGACGACGCCAAACCGCGGCCTGCCCCGGAACGTCCGTCGCGCCGGGCACGCTGCAACAGTCCGCGCCTTCTCGTCAGTCCCTCATGGCAGGGGAAATTCCCATCGCGGCAGCCTCGAGACGTGCGCTCGACTGGGGATGCCTGGACTACGCGACGATGTGGATGACCGACGCACGCCGGCGACTATTGGTACGTGAGCGTGAAGACCACGCCTGCGTTGGCAGTGCCCGCTGTGACGCTGGAGCCAGTCTGGACATACGAGGCGCTCAACGGAATCGTGTAGCTTCCGGCGGCACCGGCGTACCCGGAATAAGTGTTGTTCGCGGTGAAGGCAATGGGGGTGTCGGTGCTCGGGTTCGCAATCCGGATGCCTACCCCAGTGGCGGTGCTGGCCGCCGTCAGTTGGGCAACGCCATTGGTCGTCGGGCCGAAAGCTCCATTGTTCGGGCTCAACGAATAGGTGATGGAGTTGATCCCCGCCTGGCAAGTGAGCGGTATAGCGAATGAGTGGTTCGCAAGCCGACTACCCACACCCTTGAAGCCAGTCACCGAGTTGTTGTAACCCATGGGCACCTTTACATCAGCGCTGGTGCAGGTAGGTGCGGTCACTATGATCGGGGTGCCCGCGAAGTAGACCTGAGAGTGATAGTTGTCGGAATCGGTAGTGACTTTGTAATCCATGATCTTGGCCGACGACAAGGTGTACGAGCCCGCCGCGATGGGGCCCGTCTTGACGAATTGCACCCTGACTGTCCCGCCGACAGTTTGTGTGTAAATCGAGCCGAAACTGTGGCTGGCCGCCTGAATATAACTATTGCCCGCCATCGCCGTTTCAGAACCATACGTGGATACGCCGTTGAGGTATCCCGTAAACCACAGCACAACCCCAAGACCGCTCACGCCGGTCGGGTATACCGTTTGCGCGGTGCCTTGGACCGGCATCACCACGCCGCCCGATATCATTGATTCGGCCGACATCACCAACGGGGAGCTAAATGCCGCTGTACAGCTCGCTGCAGCCTGATTTCCCACTGGCGCGGTATAGCCACCAATCACACTTCCTACTGGCAAATCAGGGGGAATCGCCATACCCGTCGGAGCGGGAATGGTGAAAGGGCCGCCGAGCGAATATCCGCTGACGCAAGTCACCCCGGCGTGCGCTAGCTGACCGGCAAACAACATCGCGCAAGCGAGACCCGGCCGAGCCAGGCGCGAAGCCGATGACCTGGCCGGCCGGCCCGTGATAGGGGATGCGTTCCGTCGCCCGATGACCCGTGCTGACAACACGGCGGCTGCCCACCTACCAAGCGCAGGCCGGGACGAATGACGACGCTTGAAACGATCAATGGCTTTCATCGGTTGAATCTCACCGTGTCGGATTCCTTTTCGGAGACGCTGCCTGGGCCCCAACCATCAGACACGGCGTGGACACAATGGCGATCACATTGGGATCGCTCTTGGCACCTGCCGGCAAGGTGTAGCGCGCGTGGCAGCTGAGCGCGAGCGGTCCACTCCATTTCACGATGACTTCGCCTTGGTCGAACTTGAGGCCACGCACGATCACGCGACCAGTCTGGGCGACGGTACCGACGCCGTTTCCATCGACATCGAATACTTCCGCACCGAATGGGGGCAGCTTGCCGTCGGAGGTGCTCAATCGCAGAACGGCGGAGCGGCCCAGGTTTTCGGTTTCAAACTTGAGCCGCACCACCGCACCCGCCGTCGGCGCCGTCTGCAGCTGTGTGGATTTCAACTCCACGTTGAGCGACAGGCCCTTGGGGTCGATCTCCACGCTATTGCGTGAGAACGGCAGGACATTCGCCAGCAGCGCATGACCCCAGTGATCCACCTTCAGGCCGATGTCGTTCGCCACCGTTGCGCCGGCCGCATCCTTGGCCTCGACGATGACCGAGGTCTCGCCCATGTTGGGTGTGAACGCCACGCCACCACCGTACACCACGAAGCCGCCGGAGATGCCGGCACCGGTCTGCGTATAGCCTTGGCCACGGCTCCCTGAGCCAGTCAAGCGCGCGATAGGAGAGAGATAGCTGAGATTGGCCCCCACCGTGGAGGAGCTACCCGAATCCATGCCACCGGCATGCGCCGCAGTGAAGCCGTAGCCGAAGGCATTGTCGGTGCCGAGCGTTCCCGACAACGACTCCTGCATGGTGGTTGCGCCCGTGCTGTCGTGCTGCACGGTGCTCGTCGAATTGGGACGGTACGCGCCGCTGCCCAATGGAATGCTGACCGTGAACATCACCTGGTCGTCCCAGCGCGTTCTGATGACATCGAATTGCCGCGCCGCCGTCACCCCAAAGCTGAAGCGCCGGAAACTGTTGTTGTAGCCAACTTGGAACTGGGTGTCGCGCCCACTGCGATTCCAATAGTCCTGCGTGGAAGCCGACGCATAGAAGCTCCCATAGCCCGCGGGCAGATCCTGGTTGACCGTGGCCTGCAAACGTCCGCGCGTACGGTCGATCTGGCCGACACTGCCAAGGCTGCGGCCGCTGTCGACCTCGCGCATCAGCATGGCGTCCTGCAAGCCGAAGTAACCGTTGCTCGAGTAGCGATAGGCGCCCAAGGTAATGTTCGTGTTGGTGGGCGCCACCAGCTTGCTGTAGCTCAGGCGCACGCTTTGGCCCTGCATGTCCGGTGCATTGCGCAGAGTCGTGTCGGCCTGCGTCACGTCGAGTCCGAGAGCGCCATAGCTGGTGTTGAGCGCCACGCCGCCCACGGCCGCGGCATATCCGTCGGCGGCCGTCACGCCACCATAGCCTGTCAGCAGGTTCGAGAAGCCGTGCTGCATCGTGACCTGTGTCAGCCACGGCGTATCGTGCACCGACGGGTTGCGATACTCACCTGCGGTGACGCTGAAACGCGTAATGCCCTGGCGTACCGCATTGACCGGCGGCGCGAACGGCACCTGCGACGTGTGCACACTGCCGTCGGCTTCGGTGACGATGACCTGGAGGTCACCGCCGTAGCCGGTGGGGTACAGGTCGTTGATCTCGAAGGCGCCAGCACCCACGGTGGTCTCGTAGATGATGTTGCCGTTCTGGCGGATCTGCACCCTGGCGTTGGTATTGGCAATGCCATGGATTACCGGCGCATAGCCCCGCTGCGACTCGGGATACATGCGGTCGTCGGTGGCCAGCTGCGCACCGCGGAAACCAACGCTGTCGAACATCATGCCGTCGGTGAACGCATCGCCGAGGGTCAGCTGGCTCTTGAGCGGCGCGATGGCACGCTGCAGACTGGTCTGCACGCTCTGGTAGTGCGTGCCCGTGTCCGAACTGTTGTAGTTGCCGACATGGCGGAAACGCCACGCGCCCAGGTTGAAGCCGGCGTTGATACCGATATAGCTCTGTGTGTCGGTATGCCCGGCCGAGTTGCCGTGATAGACGTTGGCGTTGTACGCGACCCGGCCAGCCGTTACGCCATTGTCCCAATACGTCGGGTCGACGTAACCACGCGCATGGCTAACCAGTGCAACCTGGGGCAGGTTGATATCGAGCCGCTGCTCCGACATGTCGAACACGGCCGTCGCATCGGGTACCAGCTGCGACAGCGGCGTGCATGACTCGCCCTGCTTCACCTGGGACGCAGCGTCGGGTTTCAGCTTGGACAGATCCACACCGATACGGTCGAGCAAGGCGCGATCGAAGCATGGCTGCACGTCATCGCCGAAGCTGCGCAGGTTCACGTCGCTGAGGCCGATCCAGACCTTGTTTAGGTACAGGTCCGCTCGGTACTGCCCCGGAACGAGGACAGCGCCCCTGCTGTAGCGGCTGACGTCGATGACCGTACCGCCAGTACGCATGAAATCGGTGCTGAACTGGACTTCGCTCGTTGCGCCGCCGGACTCGGCGGCCATCGCGACAAATGTGCCGCCAGCCAACGATGACATCAACACCTTGCCGGTATAAATGCCGGATGCGAACAGGCGCGCCCTGTTCTTCGTCCTCGCCTTATTCTTTTTCATCGAATCAACGCGCGGCTGACGACAGTGACGCATCTCCTTCGGTGATACCCCCAAAATCGTTGATGGCCCGGTAATGCACCTTGGTGTCAGCCGCAGGTGAAACCGCGCCCTTCAGCGGCAAGCGAACGGTTTGGCCGGGACCGACCATGCCACCTTCGTCGAACACGGCGTGCTTGCCGCCCGCGGCGATATCCACGTTGGCAAACGAAACATAAAAGGGCGTGGGATCGTGGATTTCGATCAGCTGCGTGGTGCCGGCCTGCACCAGACGCCAGCTCAGCTTCGAGGGAGCGTCCATGACGCTTCCTGCCAGACCGGGCGGGCGGAAAAACAATTTGATGCGCGTGCGGATGGCGAACTGCAGGTAGTTGCGGCTGGCCTCATCGGACTCGGCCGCCTTCGGCGGAATATCCAGCACGTTGAGCCAGAACAACGACTCCTGGTCTTTTGGCAGCGGCTCGCCGGTATAGAGGACCCGTAGCGTCTGCGCCTTGTCTGGCTCGATACGCTCCACCGGCGGCGTCACCGTGAACGGCACCTCGATATCGGTGGGTGCGTCCTCGGCCTCGCCCTTGTCGATCCACACTTGAATGAGTGCCGGCTGCGCACCCTTGTTGGTGAGCTTGACGGTCGTTTCGTGGTCCGCACCGTTGTAAACCACGCGCGTGCCCGAGATGACCACGGCAGCGTTCGCACTCAGACCGGCCAGCAGACCGGTGAATAAAAGGCTGGCAGGGAGCAGCGCACGAAACTTCGGCATCGGTTTCACGTAGACACCTTGCGCATGGCACTAGAGGGAGGAATAGCGGGCACGCAGAACCCTGTCGATCGACGAGGGCCTGACAGCGGCCGCAGTCGATGACTGCGGCCGAACTATCGCGACGTCTTAGTTGAAGACGATTGTGTACACCGCGTTGGAGGTAACGGAACCCGCGGTGGAGGCACCGCCATTAGCGTAATAGCGAGCCGTGTAGGCCAGCGTCGCAGCACCCGCCGGATCCGTCACCACCTGCACGTCACCCTGCGTGGCAGCGGTTGCCTGACTCAACATCATCGGCGCGGAGGAAGAGTTGAGCAGCTGGATCTGGACATTGCCGGCCGAACCAGTGTTGTTCAGGCGATCGGTAGTGATGCCTGCGCTGCCCGCACTGAATTGGGAGCGGACAGGAATCTGCGTGGGGCACCCTGTGAGAACGATCTGGAACGGCGTGCTGCCAGCAGTCGTACCACTCGCGCCCAGGCTCGCTGCTGGCAGGGTCGGCAGGGTCACGGTGACGTTCCCCGAGGTGCCGTTCGTGACAACGCAGGTATCGGCGGTGAGTGCGCCATTGAAGGTGATGTTTCCGGTGGTGGGAGTAGCCGACGCAAACTGCGAGACCAGCGCGCCAGCACCCACGATCATGGCGAGGAAGAGCTTGTTGATTTTCATGCGTAGAACCTTCTATCCATAGTGAGAGTCACGGGAATTTCCGTACTCGGCTGGGGACTTGCTCGACCCATGCCGGCAAGGTCGTATCGCCAGCGGACCCTTCGCTCACCATCCTTGAGCACCCGATTCCGGATAACCTGGGAGTCGGCGAGGGGCTTTTCCAAGCTCCAACATGGTGTGATGCGCATCACAAAATTTATATGAGAAAATTCTCAAATTACGGGCCACCAAGGCGCCCTGCCCTCCGCGCAGCGCATCGACCCACCACCGGCCTGCCCCGCGACGGAAGCGATCCCGCCCGGTACAGGTAAAAAAAAGGGCCTCTCGCGAGGCCTTCGAAATGACGCCAGATAATGTTTCCGCACAGACGCGCTAAAGCACGGCGCGCACCTTCAACGTAGTGCCATCGACAGCGACCACCTCCACCGTGCTGCCCAAGGGCAGATCGGGTCCGCTGACCAGCCATTGGCCATCACCCACGCAGGCCTTGCCGCGGCCATTGACGATCGGCTCGATCAGCACGTAACGCTGACCGATCATCTGCTCGCCGCGTCGATTCAAGCGCTCACTACCCGGCTCGCGCCGCTCGAGTTTTGGCCGCAGCAGACGGGCGTAAAGCACGCAGGCGGCGAGCGCCAGCACGGCAAACAATACCGCCTGCGCCAGCAATGCCAGCGACGGCACAAGCCATAGCACCATGCCCATCGCTGCTGCCGCCAGGCCGATCCACAACAAGAAGTAACCGGGCATCAGGACTTCGCCGGCAATCAGCAGTAGCGCCAGGATCCACCACAAATAGTGTGTCGAGAGCTCCCACATGTTCCTGACCTCAGCGCAATGGCGGCTGGATCGCCACCGATTTCTGCTGCTGGCCCAACGACTCCTTGGCCAGCTCGGCGATACCGGCAAGTGAACCGAGGATGCCGGTGGCTTCGATCGGCAGCAGCAGCATCTTCTGGTTCGGCGATTTCGCCATTTCCTTCAACGCCTCGACGTAATTGTTCGCGACAAAGTAGTTCAGCGCATTGACGTTGCCGTTGGCGATCGCGTTGGACACCATCGTGGTCGCCTTGGCCTCGGCTTCGGCCGAACGCTCGCGCGCTTCGGCGGCGCGGAATGCCGCTTCTTTCTCGCCTTCGGCGGCCAGGATCACGGATTGCTTTTCGCCCTCGGCCTTGAGGATCGCGGCCTGACGGAAACCTTCCGCATCAAGAATGTTCGCGCGCTTCTCGCGCTCGGCTTTCATCTGCCGCGCCATAGCATCGATCAGGTCGCGCGGCGGCGCGATGTCCTTGATCTCGATGCGGTTGACCTTGACGCCCCACGGATGGGTCGCTTCGTCGACTACGCGCAGCAACTTCGCGTTGATGCCATCGCGCTGGCTCAACGATTCGTCAAGATCCATCGAGCCGAGCACGGTACGGATATTGGTCATGATCAACGCTAGGGAGGCCTGCTCCAGATTAGACACCTCGTAGGCGGCCTTGGACGCATCCAGCACCTGATAGAACACCACGCCATCGACGCGCACCACCGCGTTATCCTTGGTGATGACGTCCTGCGACGGCACGTCCAGCACCTGCTCCATCATGTTGATCTTGCGGCCCACGGTTTGGTAAATGGGAATCAATAGGTGCAAACCCGGGCTCAGCGTGCGGGTGTACTTGCCGAACGTTTCCACCGTCCATTCGAAACCCTGCGGCACGATACGCACCAGCTTGGCCACGCCGATGACCACGGCCACCACGATGACCAACGCAAGAAGCTGTCCCATTTCCATTGACCTGACCTCATATCCTGATGAAGCCATCAGTATAAGGAAGCTTGTGTGTCAGAGCCTGCTCTAAATTTCGCCTACAGCGATGCTCGGCAATCGCCGTCGCCCCGGAATCGCGTAATCCTTTAGAGACAATTCATGACCTGAGCTTGGCCTGTCACTGGGGGGCCAAGCTTTGCTCCTCTCCCTGCTTGCGGGGGAAAGCTCGGAGGGGCGAAGCTTTTGATCTTCGCTCGGACAAAGAGCCCCACCCCAACCCTCCCCTGCGAGCAGGGGAGGGAGCACACCCGAGCTTGCGCGCTGAGCTTGCCGCATCGCCGCGGAGGTTGCGAGAGCTAAGGCTTTGCTCCTCCCCCTGCTTGCAGGGGGAGGTTGGGAGGGGGTGAAGCTTTCGGCGCGTGTCAAGGTAGTTGTCGCCTCAGTCATGCAGCCAGGTGCTGTCTTTCGGTATGTAGTTGCGTGGTGACGACTGAGTCACGCTCGGGGTTGAGTGTGACGGCTCCGATCGGCGCCCAGT
>Ga0302305_1000003_pt1 | contig 228445 bp, 194 predicted proteins | sample III_Palsa_E2_3_FD_198764 | JGI IMG/M metagenome (GOLD analysis project Ga0302305, IMG submission 198764) | Peat permafrost microbial communities from Stordalen Mire near Abisko, Sweden - III_Palsa_E2_3 | ecosystem: Environmental > Terrestrial > Soil > Palsa > Peat permafrost | place: Sweden... | reverse complement strand
GCTCGAAGGCATTAACAACAAGATCAAGGTCATCAAACGGATGGCTTACGGCTACCGCGACAGTGAGTACTTCTTCAAGAAGATCAAAGTCGCCTTCCCCGGGAATCCGTGAAGAACCATAAAAAAGGCCGCACATGTGCGGCCTCTTTATCGACGCATCAGGCTGAAATCAGCGCTGACGAGCCTTGAAACGGGGATTGCTCTTGCAGATCACGAACACCTTGCCGCGACGACGCACAACCTTGCAGTCACGGTGCCGCGACTTGGCGGACTTCAAAGAGTTAAGCACCTTCACGGCCAGCTCCTGACACTATACGGGGTAAGTTAAGCGCGCAAGTGTAACGGCTTGGAGGGCTTATCACAAGCCTGATGCGATCACCGACTCAGTCACGGTGGACAGGAACTGCTGCAGCACCGGCGAATGGTCATTGCTGCGGCAGGCGACGGCCAGCAACAGATACGCATCGGAATCTTCCAGTGGTACATAGCTCACTCCAGCCAGGCGCACCACGCGCATGGTGGCAGGCACCAGGGCCAGGCCCAGGCCTGCGGCAACCAGCGCCAGCAAACCGTTGATCTGCTGCGCTTGCTGGACAATCAACGGTTGGAAACCCGCCTTGGTGGCCAAGGTCACCAGGCGGTCGTAGAGGGTGGCGGCCAGTTCGCGTGGCTGCGAGACAAAGGCATCGCCGGCCACTTCGGTCAGGCGCAAGCTGCTGCGGTTTGCCAGGGGATGACGAGCGGGCATGGCGAGCAGCAAGGGTTCGCGATCAATGACACTCAGCCGCAGATTGCGCGCGTCCTGCGCATGGATGGGTTCATCACGAACGAAGCCGACATCGATCTGGCCCGCCAGGAGTGCCGCGAACTGTGGTTCGGTATACATCTCGCTGAGTTGCACCAGGACGTTCGGCGCGATCTGACGGTAGCGCAGCAGCGTTTGCGGCAATGCCGGATGAAACGAGACCGATACCGTATAAGCCAATCGCAACTGCCCGCTGTAGCCGGCGGCCGCGGCAACGACATGGCTGCGTGCTTCGTCGGCTTTGGCCAGAATCTGCCGGGCCTGTTCCAGGAAGATCCGGCCCGGCTCCGTCAGCGCCACATTGCGCTTGTTGCGCTCGAGCAGGCGCACGCCCAGATCCTGCTCCAGCGCCTGGATCTGCTGGGAGAGGGGGGGCTGGGACAAGTGGAGGCGTATCGCTGCGCGAGTGAAGCTCAGCTCCTCAGCAACAGCGATGAAATAGCGCAGCTGGCGAAAGTCGAACATATAGCGATATCGAATAAATAGGGCTTCAAATATATATTGGATACTCTATCGCGTCGATCATAAACTCTCTTTCGTCCCGCCACTTCCTCCCCCCCCTAGTGGCGGCGGCCCTCGCCCCGCAGCGACGCTAAATACGATGTCTGGCTCACCCCCCTTGAGCTCACATTGATGCGTCGCACCGCGGGGCGCTTTCTTTTTCGGATCTGCGCCGCCGTTGCCCATAGCAGCGGCGGCGCTGACTCTTCTAGAGTTTGCTGGCCACCAGCGTGCCTTGGGCGATCGCGCGCTCCGCGTCGAGCTCGGCGGCCACGTCGGCCCCGCCAATGACATGAACCGTCATCCCTGCTGCGATCAATTCGTCGGCCAGGCGTCGATTGGGTTCCTGTCCGGCACAGATCACCACGTTGTCGACCGGCAGGATCTGCGGGGTTCCCGCAACAGTGATATGCAGGCCTTGATCATCGAAGCGTTGATAGCTGACCGTGCCCAGCATGTTCACCTGCTTGGCTTTGAGCGTGGCCCGATGCACCCAGCCCGTAGTCTTGTTGAGTCGCGCGCCAGGGCGACCTTCACTGCGTTGCAATAGCCAGATCTGTCGAGCCGGGGCCTCCGGCTGTGGTTTTTCCAGGCCGCCGCGTTCGGCCAGCTGCATGTCCACGCCCCATTCGCGCGTCCAGCGGGCAATGTCGGTAGCCGGCGATGGTCCTTGCTCGACCAGAAACTCGGCCACATCGAAACCGATGCCGCCAGCGCCGATGATCGCCACTTTCGCGCCAACCGGCCGGTGCTGCGCCAAGACATCGAGGTAGCTCAATACGCGGGGATCGTCGCTGCCGGGAAAGCTCACCGCGCGTGGTGTGATGCCGGTGGCGATCACCACTTCGTCATAGGCACCCGCAAGCAGCGATGCGACGTCTGCCGTCTGACCCAACTGCACATCGACACCGGTGTCGCTTAGTTGATGGCGGAAGTAGCGCAGCGTCTCGTGAAACTCTTCCTTGCCGGGAATCTGTTTGGCGTAGTTGAACTGGCCGCCGATTTCGCCGGCCCGGTCGATCAGGGTTACCGCATGGCCGCGCTCACCAAGCGTGCTGGCGCACGCCATGCCCGCCGGGCCGGCGCCAATCACCGCGATGCGTTTGCGCACACTGGCCGGCTCGATCCGCAGTTCGGTTTCGTGACAGGCGCGCGGATTGACCATGCAGCTGGCGCGGCGGTTCTGGAATACATGATCGAGGCAGGCCTGATTGCAGGCGATGCAGGTGTTGATGCGGTCGCTGCGCCCGCCTTTGGCCTTGTGTGCCCAGGCAGGATCGGCCAGCAGGGGCCGCGCCATCGAGACCATGTCGGCCGCGCCATCGGCCAGGATGCGCTCAGCCACCTCAGGCATGTTGATGCGGTTGGTGGTGATCAGCGGAATCGCCACCTCGCCCTTGAGCTTCTTGGTGACCCAGGCAAAACCTGCACGCGGCACGCTGGTGACAATGGTCGGCACGCGCGCTTCATGCCAGCCGATGCCAGTGTTGATGATGCTGGCACCAGCCGCTTCGATCGCCTTGGCCAGCGTCACGATCTCGCTCCAGTCCTGGCCACCCTCGACCAGGTCAAGCATCGACAGCCGGTAGATGATGATGAAGTTGCGGCCGACTGCTGCGCGCGTGCGGCGGACAATTTCAATCGCGAAGCGCATCCGGCGAGTCGCGTCGCCGCCCCAGGCATCGTTGCGGTGATTGGTTCGCGCGGCGATGAACTGGTTGATCAGATAGCCTTCCGAACCCATCACCTCGACGCCGTCGTAACCGGCGTCCTGCGCGAGCTTCGCGCACTGCACGAAATCTTCAATGGTGCGTTCCACGCCGCGCGATGACAGCGCGCGCGGGGTGAATGGGGTGATCGGCGATTTGATCTTGGACGGCGCCACCGACAGCGGCTGATAGCCATACCGACCCGCGTGCAGGATCTGCATGCAGATCAGCCCGCCCTCGGCGTGGACTGCGCTGGTGAGCTTGCGATGTCGCGGCTTGTGCCAGGGCATCGAGAGCCGGCCCCCGAACGGTTTCAGCCAGCCCTGGATGCTTGGCGCGATGCCGCCGGTAACCATCAGGCCGACCCCGCCACGCGCTCGCTCGGCAAAATACGCCGCCAGTTTGTCGTAATCGCTGGCCTTGTCCTCCAACCCGGTATGCATCGAGCCCATCAGGATGCGATTGGGCAGCGTGACGTGGCCCAGATCGAGCGGGGCGAACAGATTAGGGTAGTTCATGCGATCAAGGCCGAATCAAACGATCGTATGAATGTGCCGGTGTTGGGGGCCGGAAAGCAAGCGTCGCGTGCAAATTCAGGCCAAATGTCTTCGGGGAGCTTCGAAAAACAGCCCTTGGCTGGTCATTCCTGCGCAGGGATGGCGCCAGGGTAAGGGCGGTTTTCAGGCCAGCAGCTGGTGCACCAGGGCGATGTAACGGCGCATGGCTTCGTCTTCAGGGACACCGTTGAGTTGCGCCCACGCCTCGTGTTTGGCAGTACCGACGAAATCAAAAAAGCCGGGCTGGGCGCGCTGCATGTCGCCCTCGGAACCCTGCTTGTAGAGTGCGTAAAGCTTGAGCAGGGTGTCGTTGTCCGGGCGCATACCCAATCGCTGGATGTCCTCGGCGGCTTGGTCGAACTCGCGGCGAAGGTCGGTCATAAGGCGGATCGGGAAGCTTTGTGAGCGGAGGAGAACGGCTAGATAGCACGCGTTCCGGATGGGGTCAACGCGTTAAACTTTCGCTTTCTATCGTTCAGCCAAGGAATTGCCATGAGTCATGCCTCACCCGTTCCCGTACTCACCATCGACGGGCCGTCGGGATCAGGCAAGGGCACTATCAGCGCGCTGGTGGCCGAGCATCTGGGCTGGCGCCTGCTGGATTCCGGTGCGCTGTACCGCGCGGTGGGCTATGCGGCTGGCATGGGCGGGCTGGACCTGTCGGATGTGGACGCGGTGACCCGTTGCGCCCAGGCCACCCGGATCCAGTTCCGCGCGGCCAGTGATGGCGGGCTGACGCGGGTTATCGTCAATGGCCATGACGCCACCGATGAGCTGCGTACTGAGACCGCCGGGGCGGCGGCGTCGGCGATCGCCTCGATGCCATCGGTGCGGGAAGCCTTGGTGGCGCTGCAACTGGGCTTTCGCAAGGCGCCTGGACTGGTGGCCGACGGGCGCGACATGGGAACGGTGATCTTCCCGGACGCCGCGTTCAAGGTTTTCCTCACTGCCAGCGCCGCCGAACGTGCGAAAAGACGCTATAAGCAGTTGAAGGAAAAGGGACTCAGCGTTACACTTGGCGGCCTTCAGCGCGAAATTGAGGCGCGTGACAGCCGCGATGCATCGCGGGCGGTCGCGCCGCTCAAGCCTGCCGAAGATGCACTGCTGGTGGATACCACCGGCATGGGTATCGAGGACGTCGTCGCGAAAGTACTCGCCGTTGTGCAGCCTTGAACCAGAGGTTGCGCGACGGTTTTTGCGCCCCTGCTGCGGCAGGGGAATAACCAACGGTGGCGACGGTAGGTTCCAGAGGAACCACCTGAAGACACCCACAACCGGTGGACCGATTGCCTCGTACGCAACACGTCAGTGGCGCTACGGACAACGGTCTTTTCCCACTATGGAATCAACATGACTGAAAGTTTTGCCGAACTGTTTGAACAGAGCCAACAGGCTATCTCCAAGCTGAAGCCCGGCGCCATCGTCACCGGCATTGTTGTGGAAATCCGCAATGACGTCGTCGTGATCAACGCTGGCCTGAAGAGCGAAGGCATCGTCCCGATCGAGCAATTCCGTGACGAGCAGGGCGTGCTGGAGGTACAGGTAGGCGACGAGGTGAAGGTAGCCCTCGAAGCTTTGGAAGACGGTTTCGGCGAGACCAAGCTGTCGCGCGAGAAAGCCAAGCGCTCGATGGTGTGGGACGACCTGGAGCAGGCGTTCGACAAGGAAGAGACCATCGTCGGCATGATTTCCGGCAAGGTCAAGGGTGGCTTCACGGTCGACATCAAGGACGTCCGCGCATTCCTGCCGGGCTCGCTGGTCGATGTGCGTCCCGTGCGCGACCCGGTTTACCTCGAGGGCAAGGAACTCGAGTTCAAGATCATCAAGCTGGACCGCAAACGCAACAACGTGGTGGTCAGCCGCCGCGCCGTCGTCGAGACCGAGTTCTCCGAGGAGCGCGAGAAGCTGCTTGAGCGTTTGACCGAGGGTGCCGTCGTCAAGGGCACCGTCAAGAACCTCACCGACTACGGCGCGTTCGTGGATCTGGGCGGTATCGACGGCCTGCTGCACATCACCGACATGGCGTGGAAGCGTGTGCGTCACCCGTCCGAAGTGGTCAACGTCGGCGACGAGCTCGACGTGCGCGTGCTGAAGTACGACAAGGAGCGCAACCGTGTTTCGCTGGGCCTGAAGCAGCTGGGCGACGACCCGTGGGTCGCCATCGCCCGCCGTTATCCGGTCGGCAGCCGCCTGTTCGGCAAGGTCTCCAACGTCACCGATTACGGCTGTTTCGTCGAGATCGAGCCGGGCGTGGAAGGCCTGGTGCACGTGTCCGAAATGGATTGGACCAACAAGAACGTCAACCCGGCCAAGGTGGTTCAAGTCGGTGACGAGACCGAAGTCACCGTACTGGACGTGGATGAGGAGCGTCGCCGCATCTCGCTGGGTATCAAGCAGACCCGCTCGAACCCGTGGGAAGCGTTCGCTGCCATGCACAAGAAGGGGGACAAGGTTTCCGGTCAGATCAAGTCGATCACCGACTTCGGTGTGTTCATCGGCCTGGACGGCGGCATCGATGGTCTGGTGCACCTGTCCGACATCTCCTGGCAGATGTCCGGCGAAGACCTCGTGCGCAACTTCAAGAAGGGCGACGAGATCGAAGCCGTGGTGCTGGCAGTGGACCCGGAGCGCGAGCGCATCTCCCTCGGCATCAAGCAGATGGAGCAGGATCCGTTCGGTCAGTTCATGGCGGCGAATCCGCGTGGCACCATCGTCAATGGCACCGTCAAGGAAGTCGATGCGAAGGGCGCCGTGATCGATCTGGGCGAGGGCGTTGAGGGTTACCTGCGCGCCAACGACATCGCCAAGGAGCGCATCGAAGATGCAACGCTGCATCTGAAGGTGGGCGACAAGGTCGAAGCCAAGTTCACCGGCATGGATCGCAAGGGTCGCCAGCTGGCACTCTCGATCCGCGCGAAGGACGAGGAAGATGTGCAGGAGGCGATCGCCGACTATGCATCCGCTTCGACCGGTACGACCAAGCTTGGCGCATTGCTCAAAGAGCAGTTCGACAAGGCTGATTGATCGTAAGCAAGAGCTTGACGCGGGGCGGCATATAGCCGCCCCGTTGTTTAGTAAGATGGGCAGCGGCACATCGCGGCCCCTTGTTTAACGTCACGGACATTGGGGCCCCATGACTAAATCCGAATTGATCGAGGCGCTGGCCAGACGCCAGACCCACCTTGCGTTCGCTGACGTCGAGATGGCCGTCAAGAGCGTAATCGAACAGATGAGCCACGCGCTGGCTCACGGTGAACGTATCGAAGTGCGCGGTTTTGGCAGCTTCGCGCTACATCACCGGCCGCCGCGCATGGGTCGTAATCCAAAGACGGGCGACGCCGTGGCCTTGCCAGGCAAGCACGTGCCGCATTTCAAACCGGGCAAGGAATTGCGCGAACGCGTCAATCTGAACCTGGAACAGGCGAACCCCTAATTCGGTTAGCCAGATGAGCGAAGGCAGGGCGGCGCAAGCCACCCTGCCTTCTTTTTTGCGCGGGATCGGGCTTGGTCCGGATGATGGTCTGAATCATTGCCACATCTTTGTGTTGCACTGTCTGTGCCTGTCACGACCAATCGGGTAAAGTCTCGACATGCGACTGCTCGTGATATTCATCCTTGTGATCTTCATTGCCGCCGGCGTTGTGCTGGGCGCGCTCAATGCCGACCTGGTCGGCTATGACCTTGCGTTCGTGCAAGTGCGACTGCCCAAAGGTGCCGCGTTGCTCGGTGTGCTGGTGATCGGCTGGCTGCTTGGCGGTCTCACCGCATGGCTTGGGGTGAGCACGCAGCAGCGCCGCTTGCAGCGCCGGCAACTACGCCATGCCGACAAAAAGCTGCCGGTTAATCCATGAATCCACTGTATGAGCTGGTTGTGCTGGTGCCAGCTGCTTTTGCTTTGGGCTGGTGGGCCTCCCGCAGGGTCGGCGCGCGTCGCTCCGGGGCCGAAGTCAGCGAGCTCTCGTCGGATTATTTCCGCGGCTTGAATTACCTGCTGAACGAAGAGCAGGACAAGGCGATCGAGGTCTTCCTCAAGCTTGCCGAGTACAACCGCGATACGGTGGAAACCCACCTTGCGCTGGGTAATCTGTTCCGCCGTCGCGGCGAGGTGGATCGCGCGATCCGGCTGCACCAGCATCTGGTGTCGCGGCCGGGCCTGTCCGATGCGATGAAAACCGTGGCCTTGCTCGAGCTGGGCGAGGACTACATGCGTGCCGGTCTGCTCGATCGCGCAGAGGCACTTTTTTCCGATCTGGTGGCGATGGATGCGCATGCCCCATCGGCATTACGCCATCTGATCGCGATCTATCAGCACGAGCGCGATTGGCACAAGGCGATCGAGCATGCACGCCGGCTGGAGGTGATGACCGGCGAAGACGAGCGACCGATGATTGCCCAGTTCTATTGCGAGCTGGCCGACCGCTCGCGTCAGCACGGTGCCCGCGCCGAGGCGCGCGACTATCTGCGGCAGGCTTTTGAATGTCAGGCCGACTGTGTTCGCGCCTTCATGCTGACCGGTCGCCTGCAATCCGAAGACGACCATCATGCCGAGGCCGTGACCGCTTACGAAGCAGCGGTCGATGCCGACATCGCGTTTGTTCCGGAGATCCTGCCGCCGCTACTCAACAGCTACGCCCGTTCCCAGCAAATGGAACGCGCCGAGGTTTTTCTGCGCGACATGCTCGGCCGCTACAACGGTATTTCACCGGTACTGGCGCTGACGCATCTTTACCAGCAGCGTGATGGCGAGCGGGCAGCGATCGACTTCCTGACGTCGCAGCTGCGCATGCGGCCTTCGGTGCGCGGCCTGATGGCGCTGATCGATGCGACCATGGACAAGATCGAGGGCGAGGCGCGCGAGAACTTCCTGATCCTGCGCGACCTCACCAAGAAGCTGCTGGAGGGGCAGGCGATGTACCGTTGCAGCCGCTGTGGCTTCGGCGCCAAGGCGCATCATTGGCAATGCCCCAGCTGCAAGAGCTGGAGCACGATTCGCCCGATTCACGGCGTCGCCAGCGAGTGAGACGGGGATGATCATGGCCATGGGATGGTTGTTCGCTGCCTTGCTGATCACGCTGCTGCTGGTGCGCGGTGCGATCATCTATGCCCACCGGCGTGGCATGCTCGATCAACCGGGGCAGCGTCGCTCGCACAGCATGCCGACGCCACGCGGCGGCGGCATTGGCGTCGTGGTGGCCATGTTGATCTGCATGCCGGGTGCACTGCGGAGCTTGCCGGCGGCATGGCCGATCAGCGTGATCGTGAGCCTGGCTGGTGCGTTGTTGCTGGTGGCACTCGCTGGCTGGTGGGACGATCACCGACCGCTGCCGGTGTTGCCACGACTGGGGGCACAGCTGCTGGCGGTACTCTGGTTCTCTTTCACCCTGTTGGCGACGGGTTTGTCATGGTGGTGGTTGCCGCTACTGCTGGGCGCAGGTGCCTGGAGCATCAATTTACACAATTTCATGGATGGCATCGACGGACTGCTGGCACAGCAGGCGATCTTCGTAGCCTGTGGTCTGGCATGGATGGCATGGGCGGAGGCGCAGCCTGCGCTGGCGGTTGCCGCCGGTGCCTTGGCGGCGGCCAGCCTGGGTTTTTGGTCCTACAACCGGCCGCCGGCACAGATCTTCATGGGTGATGTCGGTAGCGGCAGCATCGGTCTGCTGATCTTCGCGTTTACCGCGATGCTGTGGCGGCTGGATCACGCCTTGCTATGGCCAGCGCTGATCCTGTCGTCGGCTTTCGTGGTGGACGCCAGCCTGACCTTGCTGACGCGCATCGTGCGTGGGCGGCGCTGGCATAGCGCGCACCGGGAACATCTGTACCAGTGGCTGGCCCGTTCGGGCGGGACGCATGCGCGGGCGGACGCGGGCTATCTGGCCTGGAATCTGCTGATCGCAGCGCCGTTGACCTGGTTGGCCTGCAGTCATCTGCCGCTGGGATTGCCGATTACCATCGTGGTCTATCTGATTGCGGCGGCCGTATGGCTGGCGCTGAAACGTCGTTGTTTGCGACGCAAGCTGTCCGGGGGTCGCCATGTCGTTGCGTAAATTTGTCGGCATCATTCATCCGCGCATCGCGGTCGTCCTCCACGACGTGGCGATGGCCGCGCTCGCCTGGTGGATCGCCAAGCTGCTGCGCTACACGTTTAAACCTGACGAGATCGTCAGCTACCAGCTGCTTGAATTTCCGATTGTGCTGGTGGTGCAGGGTCTGATCTTCCGCTGGACAGGCTTGTACAAAAGCGTCTGGCGCTTTGCCAGCCTGCCCGATTTGTGGAACATCCTGCGCGCCGTGGTCATGGGCACCGTGGCCATCTACCTGGCGCTGTTCCTGTATGACCGGCTCGATGGGGTGCCGCGCTCGGTGCTGTTGCTGTACCCGATCCTGTTGGCGGTGCTGCTCGGCGGGCCACGGCTGGCGTATCGATTCTGGAAGGACAGCCGCAGCGACCTGCTGCAGAACCGTACCGCCAAGCGGGTGATGATCGTGGGTGCCGATCGTGCCGGTGAAGTGCTCTCGCGCGACCTTCGCCATGACAGTCACTATGTCGTAGTTGGTTTTGTCGACGACAAGGTCAGCCTGCGCGGTGCCAGCATCAATGGTCATCCGGTACTGGGGCGTTTCGATCAGCTGGCTGAGGTCGCGCGTGAGGCTGCGGTCGAAATGTTGCTGATTGCATTGCCGGCCGCATCGACCACCGAGATGCGGCGGGTGGTGTCGCTGTGCGAGGCAACCGGCTTGCCCTATCGCACGGTCCCGCGACTGGAAGATGTGGTCGCTGGTCGCGCGCAGTTCAACCAGATCAAGGAAGTGGCGATCGAGGATTTGCTTGGTCGCGATTCAGTAGAACTGGACTGGACCGCGATCCGCGAAACCCTCACCGCGCGCCGCGTGCTGGTGACTGGCGGCGGTGGCTCGATCGGCTCGGAATTGTGCCGGCAGATCGCCCGGCTGGGCGCGCAGTCGCTCACCGTGGTCGAGCAAAGCGAATACAACCTGTACCGCATCACCCAGGAACTGCGCGCAGATTTTCCGGAATTGATCCTTGAGGGCATTCTGGCCGACTGTGGCGACGTGGTGGCGATGCAGAAGGCGTTTGCAGAGACCAAGCCGCAAGTAGTATTTCATGCAGCCGCCTACAAGCACGTGCCGATGCTGCAGGCGCAACTGCGATCGGCATTTCGCAACAATGTGCTGGGTACGCGCACGGTGGCTGATGCAGCGCGCGAAGTCGGGGTCGAATGCTTCGTATTGATCTCTACCGACAAAGCAGTTAATCCGACCAGTGTCATGGGCGCCTGCAAACGCATGGCCGAAATCTATTGCCAGAATCTCAACGCCCACGCCAACACCCGTTACATGACGGTGCGTTTCGGCAACGTACTGGATTCGGCGGGCTCGGTGGTCCCGTTGTTCCGGCGGCAGATCGATGAAGGCGGCCCGGTCACGGTGACTCATCCTGAGATATCCCGCTATTTCATGACGATTCCCGAGGCCTGCCAGCTGATTCTGCAAGCGGCGAGTATCGGCAAGGGCGGGGAGATTTTTGCGCTCGACATGGGCGAACCGGTGAAGATCCGCGATCTTGCCGAGCAGATGATCCGACTCGCCGGCAAAAAGCCCGGCAGCGAAATTCCGATCGTCTATACCGGATTGCGTGCCGGCGAAAAACTGTTCGAGGAATTGTTCCATCCGCTGGAAAATTACAGCGCTACCGAACATGCAAAGATCTTTCTGGCGCAACATCGCGAAGTATCGTGGGAACTGCTGCAGGCACTGTTAAACAAGGCTGCCGAGGCGGTGATTGTTTTCAATGAGGAAGAACTTCGGCGTTGCGTGTCCGGATTGCTGCCTTCGTTCCGCTGGAGCGAGGTGGCGCAACCGGACAACGTAGTGTCGATCCGCCGCACGAACCCGGAGAGAAGTGAGTGAGCAAACCTTTACGCAAAGTGGTGTTTCCTGTAGCCGGTCTTGGTACGCGTTTTCTGCCGGCGACCAAGGTAGTGGCCAAGGAGATGCTGCCGGTACTCGACAAACCGTTGATCCAGTATGCCGTCGACGAGGCGGTGGACGCCGGTGCCGATACGCTGATTTTTGTCACCAATCGCTACAAGCATGCGATCGCCGACTACTTCGACAAGGCGTACGAGCTGGAAGCGAAGCTGCAGGAAAAGGGCAAGGACGAGTTGCTGGCGCTGGTACAGGGCACCTTGCCCCGGCACGTGCGGGCGATCTTCGTGACCCAGCCCGAGGCCCTCGGCCTTGGCCATGCCGTACTGTGCGCCAAACCCGTGGTCGGCGACGAACCGTTCGGCGTGGTGCTGCCCGACGACCTGATCTGGAATGGTACTGGCAAGGGCGCTCTGCGGCAGATGGCGGAACTCGCCGAGACGCAGCAGGCCGGCGTGATCGCGGTGGAAGAAGTGCCGCACAATGAAACCGACAAATACGGCATCGTCGATGCCACGCCGATCGACGAACGCAGCGCGCAGATCCGCCATATGGTGGAGAAACCCAAGCCCGTCGACGCGCCGTCCAACCTGGCGGTGGTCGGTCGCTATGTGCTGCCCGCGCGCATCTTCCAGTTGCTGGAACAGACCACGCCGGGCGCCGGCGGTGAGATCCAGCTGACCGATGCGATCGATGCGCTGCTGAAGGAGCAGGGCAAGGTACTGGCCTATCGCTTCGAAGGTACCCGTTTCGATTGCGGCAACAAGGCCGGCCTGGTGCGAGCCACGATGCATATGGCGATGCAGGACCCGAAGCTCGCGCCAACCGTGCGTGAGTTCCTCCGCCAGCTCTGAGGCAGTCCGATCGGCGCCTCTAAGAGTCTGTTCAAAATCTCTTGCGCGAATCACATGCAAGTAAGGTGCGCACGTCTCCATTGAGGTTGCCTGACGTTGCTCCTCCCCCTGCTCGCAGGGGGAGGTTGGGAGGGGGGCAAGCTCTTGATCATCTTCGCGAAGAGCGACCCCACCCCAGCCCTCCCCTGCGAGCAGGGGAGGGCTGGGGTGCTTCGAGACGGTGTGGAGCCACCCGCAGAGGGGTCACCTCCATGCGCTTTGCCCGACGAGGTTGGACGCACTCGTGAAAAATGCTCTCTACGCGAGCCACTTGGAGATTTTGAACAGGCTCTCGGGCGCCGGTTACCGTTGCGCAAGGTGGATTCTGCGCCATAGCTAAACAAGATCTTGGCGCGCCGTCATCAGACGGCAGCGCCGTTGAATGGCCAGGCTGCCTCGGTGAGCCGCTTCAGCTGTCAGATCAAACGGTCGCTCGTTGGAGATAGACGCCGGCCGGGTCAGCATTTCAGACAATTCGTATAGTGCAGCCTCGCCCAGAAGCTCATCCTTCGTGTTGGAGAGGACCGACCTCAAGCAGGCGATACGACGCGCCAGATAGCCCCTCGGACTGACCTGCACAGCCAAGTCGTGCATGTCCGAAAGGTGTCAGAATTGAAGCCGTGTCCTGCCATGTTTCCCATGCAGGATATGCAAGGGGAAAACCTGTCTGACCAGGCATCATGCTCGCGCGTGATGCCTGGTTAATTGTAAGTCACCAGGCACTTGCGATGACGCAAGTGTTATCCAACGGGCGAAAACCAGGGAAAGCACTATGGATTTGCTGCGGTTTCTTCTCTTGTTGCCAGTGCGCTTGCTGCGCGGTTTGTTGCACGCGATCGGGTGGATCCTGCATCCGCTGATCGGCAACGTATCGTGGTCGGCACCCGGCTGGATGTTGCTGGTGAAACGTCGCCCCCTGCATAGCGCAGGCGCGCTGCTTGCGCTGGTATTGCTAGCCGCCGGCAGCTGGTTCGGCTGGCAGTGGTACAAGCATCGGCCACGGCCGCCTGAACCCCAGCGCATTAGCTGGGAGGTCAAGGCGCCGGATCTGACGGATTACGTGGTCCAGCCCATCATCATTCAGCCGCTGGAGCTGACTTTCTCCGGTTCGGCCGCACCGATCGAGCTAGTCGGCAAACCGGTTACCGCCGGCATCACTCTGTCGCCAGAGTGGAAAGGGCAGTGGAGCTGGAAGGACGACCACACCCTGCGTTTCGTGCCTGCGGCAGACTGGCCGGTAGGCGAGCACTACAAGGTGCGCTTCGACGTGGCCAAGGCATTCGCCAGCCATGTGCTGATGGCCGACGATCATTTCACATTTGACACCACGCCATTTACGGCAACCGCCGGCGACGCCGAGTTCTACCAGGACCCGCAGGATGCAACGGCGAAGAAAGTCATCTTCCCGCTCACGTTCAATTACCCTGTCGACCCCGCGCAGTTTGAGAAACGTATCGGTCTGGCATTGACCGCGAGGGACGGCAAAAGCGGCCCGGCGCTGAAATTCAGCGTGGTCTACGACAAGAACAAATTGCAGGCCTGGGTGCACTCGCAGCCACTGGACCTGCCGCACGACGATGGCGCGGTAGCGCTGAAGATCGATCGCGGCGTGACCAGTTCGCGTGGTGGTGATGGCACCGACAAGGCGCTGCAGGCAAGCGTGCGCGTGCCGGGCCTGTACAGCCTCACGGCGGATGATGTCAGTCCGACTCTGGTCGACAACGACAAATACGAGCCCGAGCAGGTGCTGGTCGTCAATTTCAGCGGCACGGTGCGCGGTAGCGAGTTGGCGGCGTTGACGAAGGCCTGGGTGCTGCCCAAGCGCAAGCCGGGCGAGAGCCAGGGCGACGACGATGCGCCTTATAGCTGGGAGGTTTCAGAGGTCAGCGAAGCTGTGCTGCGTCAATCGCAGCCGTTGAAGCTGGAGCTGGTTCCCACGGAAGATGACTACGCGGCGCTGCAGAGTTTCAAGTACCACGCCGATCCCGGTCAGCGTGTCTACGTGCGCATCGGCAACGGCCTGAAATCATTTGGCGGCTACATTCTGGGCAAGTCGTCGACGCAGGCATTCAGTGTGCCCGACTATCCGAAATTGCTGCATTTCATGGCCGATGGTTCGCTGCTGTCGCTGAGCGGCAGCAAGCGGATTTCAGTCGTGGGCCGCAACCTGCCGGGCATGAAGCTGGAGATCGGCCGCGTGTTGCCGGATCAGCTGCAGCATCTGGTGAGTTTCAACCAGGGCACCTACACCAAGCCGGACCTTGGCTACGCATTCAGTGAGGATCACATTGTCGAGCGCTTTGAACAAAAGCGCGTCTTCCCGCAGACCGATGCGGGCAAACCGCATTACGAAGGCATCGACCTCGGCCAGTATCTGAAGGACGGCAAGCGCGGCGTATTCCTGCTGCACCTGTCCAGTTACGACCCGGTGGCGGAACACAAGAAGGAAGTGGCGGCAGCAAAGGCGAAGGCTCGCGCCGAGCAGGGCGTCGCCCATGCCGCCGACGGTAGCAAGGACGATACCAGCGCCGACAGCTCCCCGTCGGCGGACTCTAGTGACGACAACGCCGACTCGTCGTCCAGCGATAGCTCGGACAACAACGACAGCGGCGACGCGCAAGATGACGGCGCGACCGATACGCGGATGATCGTGGTCACCGACCTGGGCATGCTGGTGAAGCGTGCGCTGGACGGTAGCCAGGATGTCTTCGTGCAGTCGATCCACACCGGCCAGCCGGTGGATGGCGCGACCGTTTCCGTGCTCGCGATGAACGGTCAGGCGCTCTACACACAGACCACCGCCGCCGATGGCATGGTGCATTTCCCCACGTTCAAGGGGCTGGATCACGAGAAGACGCCCGAGTTGTACGTGGTGAAGAAGGCCGACGATCTGTCATTCCTGCCGATTGGCGGCAGTGATCGGCAGCTCGATTACTCACGCTTCGATATTGGCGGCGAGCCGAACGCGCTGAACCAGGGCCAGCTGTCCGCTTACCTGTTTTCCGATCGCGGCATCTATCGCCCGGGCGATCTGTTCCATATTGGTTTGATCGTGCGTGCGGCGAGCTGGTCGCGCAACGTTGCAGGCATTCCGTTGAAGGCGGAAATCGTCGATCCACGTGGCGTCAGCGTGTCGTGGAAGGACATGACGATGGACGCGTCCGGTTTTGGCGAGCTGGATTACACACCGGCCGAAACCGCACCGACCGGCACCTGGACGGTAAACCTGTATATCGTCAAGGACGAGAAGGCCGACACGCAGATCGGCAGCACCACCGTGCAGGTGAAGGAGTTCCTACCCGATCGCATGAAGGTCACCGCCACGTTGTCGCAACAGGTGGCGGAAGGCTGGGTGAAGCCTGATCAGCTGAAGGGTGTGGTCGATGCGCAGAATCTGTTCGGCACGCCGGCAGCCAACCGCCGGATCGAGGGATCGCTGACATTGCGTCCGGCATGGCCGGCGTTCCACAGCTGGCCCGACTACCACTTCTACGACGTGCGTCGTGCGAAGGAAGGCTATGAGGAGTCGTTGCAGGACGGCAAGACCGACGACAAGGGACATGCCGAATTCGATCTCGATCTGAAGAAATATGCCGACGCCACGTATCAGCTGTACTTCCTTGCCAAGGCATATGAAGCCGATGGCGGGCGCAGTGTGGCGGCGGCCGCGCAGACGCTGGTATCCAGCAACGACTGGCTGGTCGGTTACAAGTCGGTCGACAGTCTCGACTATGTCACGCGCAGCAGCCCGCGCGCGGTACATCTGGTCGCGATCAATCCGCAGGCGAAAGCATTCGAGCTGAAGGGTCTGAAAGCCCAGTTGATCGAGCGTCGCTACGTCTCAGTACTGACCAAGCAGGATTCGGGCGTCTACAAATACGACTCCAAGCTCAAGGAGATTCCGATCAGCGAACAACCGCTGACGATCCCCGCCGCCGGCATGGATTACATGCTGCCGACCGACAAGCCGGGCAACTATGCGCTGGTGATTCGTCGCGCCACGGACAACATCGAAATCAACCGGGTGGAATACGCGGTTGCCGGCGATGCGAACGTCACGCGCTCACTCGATCGCAATGCGGAGTTGCAGCTGAACCTCAGCAAGCAGGATTACGCGCAGGGTGAATCGGTCGAAATCGCTATACGCGCGCCGTATGCTGGCAGCGGCCTGATCACGATCGAGCGTGACAAGGTCTATGCGCACGCATGGTTCCATGCCGACACCACCAGCTCGGTGCAGCACATCACCGTGCCGAAGGACTTCGAGGGCAACGGCTATATCAACGTGCAGTACATCCGCGATCCTTCGTCGGACGAAGTGTTCATGAGTCCGTTGAGTTACGGCGTGGTGCCGTTCTCGGTGAATCTCGACGCGCGGCGCAATGCGCTCACCGTGGATTCGCCAGCGCTGGTGAAGCCGGGTGACACCGTCACATTCAAACTGCATGCCGCCCAACCGACCAAGGTCGTACTGTTCGCGGTGGACGAGGGCATCCTGCAGGTCGCGCGCTACAAACTTGGCGATCCGCTGAAATTCTTCTTCCGCAAGAAGATGCTGGACGTGAACACGTCGCAGATCCTCGACCTGATCCTGCCGGAGTTCGAGAAGATGATGGCGATGGCCGCGCCCGGTGGCGATGCCGACGCGGCGATGGCTCGCCAGCTCAACCCGTTCAAGCGCAAGCGCGACAAGCCGGTTGCATTCTGGTCGGGTATCGTCGATGTGGACGGCGATAAGGACTTTAGCTACACCGTGCCGGATTACTTCAACGGCAAGCTGCGGGTGATGGCTGTCGCCGTATCGCCGGATCACATCGGCACCTTTGAAGGCTCGACCACGGTGCGCGCTGACTTTGTGCTGTCGCCGAACGTGCCGCTGACCTTGGCACCCGGGGACGAAGCGGAGATCAGCGTGGGCGTGGCGAACAATCTGACCGGTCTGGCCGGCAAAGTCGTGCCGGTCGCCGTCGCGCTGAATGTCGGTCCGCAATTGCAGGTACTTGGACCGGCGACGAAGAGCCTGAATCTCGGCGAGATGCGTGAAGGCGTGCTTTCGTTCCGGGTCAAGGCCACCGACAAGCTCGGCTCGGGCAATCTGAGCTTCACGGCCGGTTATGGCGGCAAGTCAGCGAAGCAGAGTATTGATCTGTCCGTGCGTCCGGCGGCGGCTTACCGCACCCAGGTCGACGGCGGTCGTGTCGAGGCGGGCGATCAGGTCGACCTTGCACACCTGCGTTCGATGTATGACGCCCACGCCACGCGTGACGCGGCGACGTCCAGCTTGCCGCTGGTGCTTGCGCAGGGCATCACCAGCTATCTGGTGAACTATCAGAACTACTGCAGCGAGCAGATCATCAGCTCGGCAATGCCATTGCTGGTGGTTGCGAAATGGCCGGTTGTGCCGGTCTTTGCCCATGCATTGCAGCCGGCTCTGAGCGACAAGCCGATCAGCAATGACGAAGCCCTCGCGAAGTTCCTCGATACCTTGCATTCGCGGCAGAACAGCGAAGGCGGTTTCGGCCTGTGGTCGGCGACGCCGGAATCGGAGCCGTTCGTATCGGCCTATGCGATGAACTTCCTGCTGGAAGCACGCGATCGTGGTGTGACCGTGCCGCAGGACATGCTCGACAACGGCAACAAGTACCTGAAGAAAATGGCGGCCGACGACAGCATGAACACGCTCGACGATCTACGTCAGCGCGCATATGCGGTGTATCTGCTTACGCGTCAGGGCAATGTCACGACGAACGATCTGGCCGCCGTGCAGAAGCGTCTGGAGGAAGTCGATCCGAAGGAGTGGAAGAACGATCTGGCCGCTGCGTGGCTGGCTGCCTCGTACAAGATGCTCAAGCAGGACGACGAAGCGGACAAATTGATTGCCGGCCCGCAAAAGCAACTGGAGCGCAAGCTGTCGGATAAGGACTTTATCTACGGCTACTACTACGATCCACTGACCCTGGATGCGAGCGTGCTGTATGTGCTGGCGAAACATTTTCCGGACCGGGCGAAGGCGTTGTCGCCGCAGGTGATGGAAAACGTGGCGTGGCCGCTCGGACACGACAGGTACAACACATTGTCGGCATCGATGACGATACTTGCCCTGGATAGCTACTCCAAGCAGACCCCAGGCGATCTGGACAAGCTTGCTATTGAAGAGGTGCACGCCGACGGCAGCACGAAGTCGATCGCTGCACTGCAAGCGAACTTGTTGCAGGCCGGTAGCTGGGGTGCGTCAGCGAGCAAACTGCGCTTCATCAACCACAGCCCGGTGGCGACCTGGTATGTCGCGAGCCAGGGTGGCTACGACAACACAGCGCCGACCAAGGCGATCAAGGATGGCATCGAGATCGTGCGCGACTACACCGATGCGAAAGGCAACGCGCTCACGCAGATCAATGTGGGCGATGAGATCGACGTGCATGTGAAAATTCGCGCAACCGGCGATGCCGGCGTAGGCAACGTCGCGATTGTCGATCTGCTGCCTGGCGGCTTCGAGCCGGTCATCCAGCCGCCGCCGGTAGTAACCAGCGAACAGGCTGACAGTTCGTCGGACGCAGGCAACCAGAGCGGCGATCAAGCAGGGGACAGCGAGGCTAAACCGGAAGCGTGGCGTTCGCCGATCGGCCTCTCCAGCTCGACGTGGGCGCCGGAATACGCCGATATCCGCGAGGATCGCGTGGTGATCTATGGTGAGGCCACGCCTGACGTGCGCGAGTTCGTCTACCGCATCAAGGCGACCAATGCCGGCAAGTTCATCGTGCCACCGGCCTACGGCGAATCGATGTACGACCGTACCATCCAGGCCCGCTCGCCCGGCGGTGCCACCCTGACCGTGACGCAAAAGCCGTGATCAATCGCGCCAGCCCGCCTCTCCCCGTCATAAAGGCGGGGCCTTGCCCCCTCTCCCCTTCGGGGAGAGGGCTGGGGTGAGGGGCGGGTGCTCGCCACAAAGCCCATGTTCCAAACACTAAAATGCCTACTCCAGCGCTGGCAGAACTGGCTCGTCGGATTCGCCCTGATCGCCGCGATACTCATCGGTTGCCGGCTATGGCCGCATCCGCCATTGCGCAGCTGGCTGCCATCATCCACAGCGGTCTATGACGATCACGATCATCTGCTGCGACTAACACTCGCCAGCGACGATCGCTATCGATTGTGGGTGCCGCTGAAGGACATCTCGCCGCAACTGGTCGAGGGCGTCCTGTTGCATGAGGATCGCTGGTACTACTTGCACGCGGGCTTCAATCCGTACGGACTGCTGCGCGGCGCATGGGTGACGTATGCGCGGCACGGTCATCCGCAAGGCGGCTCCACCATCACCATGCAGCTGGCGCGCCTGCTGTGGCAGCTCAATACGCGCACGCCCGGCGGCAAACTGCGGCAGGTCTGGCGGGCGCTCCAGCTCGAGCTGTTCTACTCCAAGCACGACATCCTCGAGGCGTATCTCAACGATGCGCCGTACGGCCGCAACGTTGAAGGGGTCGGTGCCGCGAGTCTCGCGTATTTCGACAAGCCGCCGGATCAACTCACGCTACCCGAAGCGCTGACCCTGGCCGTGGTGCCGCAGGACCCGGCGCGACGCCTGCATGCCACTCACACGGCTGACGACGCGATGATCAATCCGTCGCTGGCATTGGCGCGCAATCAACTGTATGCGCGTTGGCTGCATAAACATCCGCTCGATGCAGCGCTGAAGCCGCTGTTTGCGTTGCCCTTGAATCTGCGTCCGCTGGCGCAGCTGCCATTTGAAGCGCCGCATGCGGTGGAGCAGGCCCTGGCAACGCAACACATCACGGCGGGCGAGGACTCGGCAAAGCTGGTCACCACCATCGATCTCAATCTGCAGCACACGCTTGAACAGCAGATGACGCGTTACGTACAGCGCAATGCGTCGCGCGGTATCCGTAATACGGCCGCGATCCTGGTCGATACCCGCGACATGGGCATCAAGGCGATGGTCGGGTCGGTGAACTACGCCGATTCGTCGATACAGGGGCAGGTCAACGGCACGCTGGCGAAACGCTCTCCGGGTTCCACCCTGAAACCTTTCATTTATGGCCTGGGCTTCGATCAGGGCGTGCTGCATCCGCAGACGGTACTGCGCGATGTGCCGACCGCGTTCGGCCCTTATACACCGGAGAATTTCGACGGCCATTTCCTGGGGCCAATCACCGCTACCCAGGCTCTGATACGCAGCCGCAATATCCCTGCGGTATGGGTTGCCTCACAACTTCAGCATCCGAACCTTTACGACTTCCTGCGCCAGGCCGGCATCAGCCACATGGCGAGCGAGCAACATTACGGTCTGGCATTAGTGCTCGGTGGCGGCGAAGTCACCATGCAGGAACTGGCGGGCCTGTACGCGATGCTTGCCAATCGCGGCGTACTGAAGCCGTTGCGGCTGCATGCGGATGATCCGCAGACTGCCGGCACACGCATGCTCAGCGACGAAGCGAGCTTCATGGTGATGGACATGCTGCGGCAGAACTCGCGCCCCGACGAGACCACCGGTGCGCAGCCCACGCCGTGGCCGGTGTACTGGAAGACCGGCACGTCATGGGCGTTCCGCGATGCATGGACGGCCGGCAGCTTCGGCCCGTATGTGCTGGTGGTGTGGGTGGGCAATTTCGACAGTACCGGCAACCCGGCCTTCGTCGGCGCGGAAGCGGCGGCGCCGCTGTTCTTCCAGATCGTCGACGCCGTGCATGCGGAACATCCGCACCTGCAGGAACCGATTCGGCACATGCCAGCCAACCTCAAACGCGTGGAAATCTGCCTCGCCAGTGGTGAGTTGCCGAACCAGTGGTGCCCGCAGAAAGGCTGGACCTGGTTCATTCCGGGCAAGTCGCCGATCAAGGTGAGCAACGTGCATCGGCCGGTGGTGATCGATGATGCGACCGGCCAACCCGCATGCCCGCCTTACGCCGGCAAGCAGACCCATGTGGACGTCTATGAATTCTGGCCGTCCGATTTGCAGCAGGTCTTTGCGCAGGCCGGCATTCCACGGCGCAAGCCGCCACAAAATCCGTCGTGCGCCGGTGCCGGTCAGGCGGGGGGTGATCCACCGCAGATCACTTCGCCGCTGCGCGGCAGCACATACGCACTGCGCCTGAAACAGCAAGGGATGGAGCGGATCGCATTCACCGTGACCACCGATGCCGATACGCACACCTTGTACTGGTTCGTCGACGATGCCTACGTCGGCAGCAGCAAGCCGGGCGAGTCGTTGTTCTGGCAGCCTCCCGCCGCGGGCCAGTACAACGTGCGCGTGGTGGACGACCACGGCCGCAGCGACCAGCGGCCGCTGGGTGTGAGCCTGGTCGAATGAGCCGCGCTATGCTCGGCCGTCGCCTTCGAACCCTGCGAGCAGAAGCCCGAGCATGAAGCAGCCTCCAACGCTTTCCTACTACCGCGCCACAGCTACGCCGTACGCACCGTACGCACCCTTGCAGGGCAAGCACGAGGCACGCGTCGCCATCGTCGGTGGTGGCTATGCCGGGCTCAACACGGCGCTGGGCCTGGCCGAACGCGGGGTGCGTGACGTGATGCTGCTGGAGCGCGAACAGATCGGCTTCGGTGCCTCCGGCCGCAACGGTGGCTTCGTCTTTGGCGGCTACTCGCTGGGCGAGCGGTCACTGCTGGATCAATTGGGGGCGCCGCGCGCCCGCGCGCTGTTCAACCTCACCACGGCGGCGGTTGAGCGCATACGCCAACGCGTGACGAAGTACGCGATCGCCTGCGACATGGTCGATCAGGGCGTGATCTGGGCCAACTGGTTCCGTGACCCGGCTGTGCTGCGCAAGCGTCAGCAGTTACTCGCCGAACACTTCGATGCGCACTGGGAATGGCTGCCGCAGGAACAGCTGCGCGAACGCGTGCGCAGCGAGCGCTATTACGACGGCCTGTACGAACGTAATGCGCTGCACCTGCATCCTCTGAATTATGCGATCGGCCTGGCCGCGGCAGCGGCCGGGCAGGGCGTGCGCATTCATGAGGACAGCGATGTGTGGCGCTTGCGCCGCGAAGGCATGCGTTGGCGTATCAGCACAGCGCACGGTGAAGTGCTGGCCGATCAGGTGGTACTGGCCTGTGGCGGCTATCTGGCCGGCCTGCAAAAGCAGATCGATCGCGCGATCCTGCCCATCGCCACGTATGTGATGGCGACCGAGCCGCTGGGTGATCGTCTGAATGAATGCCTGCAGACCCGCGCTGCCGTCTACGACAGCCGTTTTGCGTTTGACTACTACCGACCGCTGCCGGATACGCGGTTGCTATGGGGTGGCCGTATCTCCATCCGCAATCGCTCGCCGAGAGTCGTACAACGGTTGCTAGGGCATGACTTGTTGCGGGTGTTTCCGCAGCTGAAAGGTGTGAAGATCGACTACGCTTGGTCGGGACTGATGAGCTATGCACGCCATCAGATGCCGCAAATCGGAAGCCGCGGTGATGGTCTCTGGTGGGCGCAGGCGTTTGGTGGTCACGGTGTAGCTCCCACGTGCGCGGCGGGCGAATTGCTGGCCGCGGCGATCGCCCAAAATGACGATGGCTGGAAGCAGTTTTCGGACTATGGCCTGGACAGCACGCACCGGCCGCTGGGTTTTCTTGGCGCGCAGGCGAGCTACTGGTGGCACCAGGGCAATGACTGGATCAAGACGAGGCTTGAGGGATGATTGAGCAACATTTGCAAAACACAGCCGAAATCAGCTGGACTGATTTCGAGAAAGTATTGATCGTCGCCGGCACGGTAACGAAAGTGGAACCCTTTCCCGAAGCACGCCAGCCGGCATGGAAAGTGTGGGTGGATTTCGGACCTTACGGCGAGAAGAAAACCAGCGCGCAGATCGCCGCGTTGTACAAGGCCGAGGATCTGATCGAACGGCAGATCGTCGGCGTGATCAACTTTCCCGAAAAGCAGATTGGCCCGTTCCGCTCGCAATTCCTGCTCACGGGTTTCCACACCGACGACGGCGTGGTGATCACCGCGACCGAGCGGCCGGTGCCCAATGGTACGCGCCTGGCTTGAGCTGATTGCCCTGCACCTGCGCATTCATCATGGACTGGCGGTCCGATTTGACAGCGGATGGGAATGGTCACTGCCCCTTTCGCGTGCGGGCTTTCGCTGGATTGAAGCACCTCGAACGACTCTCGCGAAACACGATCTTTGCGGGAGAACTCCTGATCGAAGAACGCTGATACCCTGCTAATTCCGATTTTGTACGAAGAATGCCGCCACTCGCATCTGGCAGGCTTACGCTATAGGCAGCCAGCTGATGGGTGTGTAGCAGGGCGATCATCGGTGCTTTCGAGCGCCCAGACTGTAGGGGCACGCGCGATGCGCACCTCCTGGCCCGAACTGACCGCAGCAAGAGCCGTACGCACCGCATCGAAAACAGTAGCCGGCACGACGAAACTCGATGAAGTGCGAGGTGCGTGCGGGCCGAACGGATTGAAGTCACGAAGGGCTTTCAGCTTGCTGTAGTTGGGATTCGGATAGGTATCGAGGCGTGATATTCGTACCGTGGTCGCCGGATGCCCGAAACTTGCGGAAACATCAATCACATAGATGCACAGTTCACTTTTGCTTCCATTCAGCACGCCATAACTGCGATTTTGTGTCGCGTGGTAGCTGGCATAGGTTTTTTGAAATGCGTCCAGTGCAGCACCTCCCTGTGGCGGCCAGGATGTATCGGCTCGTGCCAGCGCCATGCGCTGATCTACTTCAGCAGGAGTAAGTGTTCCTTCTCTGAGGGAGAGTTCCAGGGCAGGTTGTGCGAAATGTGTCGCCAATGCGTCGCGCAAGTCCGGTCGGCGAGATAGCAGCACTTTGTCCCAGCCATTGGGTTGGTAAGCGATCTTGATGGTTTGCACATCAGAATCGAACTGACCCAAGTTCGCGAGTGCCTTCTGCACTGCTGGCTGTACGTCGGCGTAGGGAGCATCGACCAACAGGTGGATCTCGCTAGCGGCTTCGGGGCTGCCAGGTCCATCCCAGACGATGATCTGCTCCTTCAGGTTTACTGCCAGGGCGTCGGCCCCAGACGCGTCACGATTAGCCGCGTCAGCCGCGGACTGTATGTGCCAGGCGGGTGCGCTTGTCTCCATATCATTGGCCCTAACCGTGCCGGCAAATGCGATGAATCCAGCCATTAATCCGCTGAGAATCTGCTTCATGGACGCGACCTGGGGAATCCCTGATTTATCGACTCCCATCGTAGGTCGGGAAGGGCACAGGGGAAATCAGACGAGTCTCAAAGGCGCTCACCATCTTCGCCTGCATGATCGGCTTTTCACCGCACACACCCTCCATCTATTCAGCCGCGCTCTTCGCCTCGTTGAGTTTCGATGCAGAAGAGACGCAAGTCGAGCGCGAACAGGCGAGACGAGCCACGAAGTAGCCTGATCAGCCCTGCTGCCATTGATCGAGTTTCACTATCCCGTTGAATGCCGTTCCAGCCATACCTCGAGACCCTGTGCATTCAACTCGATATCCATCGCGAGCACTTCTTGTACTGCGGCGCGACCTTGTGTATAGCCATGCGCTTCGGCGCGATTGGCATAGAGCTCGGTGAGCGCGTCCATCAGTGCGACATGTCGATTCGGCTTGCCTTGTGCGGCAAGCGCCAATGCCACCATTTCATCGATCTGCACATGCAGGTCGGCGCCGAGCTTTTGAACGTCTTCTACGCGCTTGTAGTGAGTGAGATACATCGCCGCCGGTCGCAGCGCGAGCAACCGGTTGATCGAAGCGTGTAGAGCGTCAGGATCGAACTGCACCGGCGAGGTGGTCGGCAGGATAAACGGGCCGTTCGCCGTGTCGAATTCGCGATAGGACAGGCCAAACACATCGCCTGTAAAGCACACGTTCGCTCGGGCGTCGTATACGGTGAGGTGATGCTTGGCGTGCCCTGGGGTATCGACGCATCGAAGCGGGCGGCTGGCCAGATCGACGACGTATCCATCCGGTGCCTCGATCACGCGCTCGGCTGGAATCGGCCGCAGCCGCCCATACGTCTGCTCCATCACTGCTTCGCCGTACACCGCGCTGGCACCGGCCCACAATTGGGACGGATCGATCATGTGGCGTGCCCCGCGTGGATGTACGATCAACTTCGCGTTCGGCAGATGTGAAATCAGCTCGCCGGCACCGCCTGCGTGATCCAGATGCACATGGGTAAGGATCAGCCAGTCGACATCCGCTGGCGCGAGTCCCGCCTGTTCCAGCGCGGCCAACATGCGTGGTACCGAATGGTTGGTACCGCAGTCGATGAACGCACCGCGCCCGTTTTCCACGATGAGGTACGCCGCGTCGAATTGCGGTCTGACGAAGCCGGTGTCAATGGTGTGAATGCCATGAATTACTGACATGGTAGGTCTCGGTGCGTAGTCATTCGCGCAGAGTAGCAAGCTCGGCCGTGTCGATCATCTTCACCCTGGTCGATCTGGCTCGGATAGAGGTAAAAACCGCCTGGACAACGGCTGCGTCGTTAGGTCAATTCAGCCAAAGATGCGGGAGCAAGCATTCCGGTGCTCGCGATTTCCTGACAAAGAACCTGGCTCATGGGAGTCTTTCAGAATTTTCGTATGTTCTCCGTGCACTCCCCTGGCAGATACTGGGCTGTGTTTCACATACTCCCGCGGCTGCTTCGTCAGCTTCGATTTTCACGCTTCGCGGTCATATAAGTCAGACTCTCAAGAGATGGACCATGTTTAAATCGATGGCGTGTAGCGCGCTTCTTCTCGGGCTTTGGCTTCCAGTGAGCCAGGCATCAAGCACGGATCTTGCTCCCCCCAGCGTCGATGTCATGACGTGGCCACGCATGTCAGTGGGCGATTTCGGCTGCTATATGGAAAAGACGCTTGGTTATCGCGACAAGCGATTCAACTGCGCACTGAAGGGATACAAGAATCAAGGCGACGCCTGCACCAATCCACGTGCCTACTACGAGGGTCCGGCCTTTCCCAAGGCCTTGGTTGCCAAGGTGCATCCGCTCGCTACCGACGTGGAACTGGACTGGGAGCGTGGTGAACTTCAGCAGGTCACGATTACGCTCAAGGGAGCCTTCAGCGAACAGGACGCACGCAAGGCATTCAAGCTGCCTGTGGGCAGCGCGTACGACATGGAAGCGGCACATATGCATGCGACCCTTCCGGAGAATGTCGAGGATACGGACGTTCAGTTTCCCGGTCGCGAGCTGACGGCGGTCATCATCACCGGTTTTGATCATATGGGCGCTGGCGATGTCGATTGTGCTGGCGGCGGAGGTGGCGAAGGTGGTGAATAAGCACTCGATGAAGCGAGGCTCACTACTCGCTCGTGCCGTGTTTGCAGGTGCATTATTGGCCCTGTGCGTTGGAAGTGTCTCGGCGTGGGCTGGTGAGCTGGACGGCTACAAGGCTGTTCCTGTCAATAACGGCCCGAATAACCTTCATTTGTATGGCCACGAGATACTCGGCTTCCGCGCGTGGCGCGAGAACTTCAATGCGCATGGCTTTGACATCGTCACCCTGTACATGCGCAACAAGGTCGATGGGAAGCTGGGCGCATGGAATCTAGTGCCGATTTTCAGTCGCCAGAAAGATGGCGAAAAGGAACAATTCGAATTGACCATCAGCGGCGGTGCAGATTGTCAGCTGCATGATTTTCGCCTGCTTGTGGCTACCGACAATCGACCGGTGCAACTGATCATTGCTCGTCGAGACCTGGGCGAAAGTTACGCGGATGCGGCAACCGTCCATTTCGACTACTACACGCTTGCGGAAAACGCAGACGGTGACCCGGGCTGGCCTTCGTTCTACTTCAAGGCACAGAAAACGACGCAGGCGAGAGTGCCTTACTGCGACGTCAACGAAGCTTTCGACAAGGAGTTGAACCTGGGCACATCCAGCGGTGCCGGTGGTCCTGGCAGCTGAGGCCACAACGATCACGTATGTGGGTATGAAATCGCCCCGCAAAGCAGGGCGATTTCATACTCGGGTCAGCCAGCCATCGGCCGGATGAACCTGCCCTCAATCGATCGAGTCACTCCGCCGTATCGACCAGCACCAGTTCGGTATCCTCCAGCGCCTTCACCCGCAGCACCGGTTCATCCCGGATGGCGGCACCGTCGCGGGCATCGAATTTGATGCCGTTGAGTTCGATGCTGCCCTTGGCTGGCACGAGGTAGCCATAGCGGCCGTTGGCCAGTGCGTATTCGGTTGTTTCGCCAGCCTTGAGGGTGGCGCCAAGCACGCGTGCATTGGTGCGCAGGGGCAGGGCGTCGGCGTCTTCCTTGAAGCCGCTGGCCAGCGCCACGAAGCGACCGGAGCGATCACCCACCGGGAACGTTCTTTCGCCCCACGACGGCGGCTTGCCGTGTTCATCGGGAATGATCCAGATCTGGAAGATGCGGGTGGTGCCTGGTTCCCGGTTGAACTCGCTATGGGTAATGCCGCTGCCCGCACTCATCACCTGCACATCGCCGGCTCCGGTGCGACCCTCGTTGCCCAGGCTGTCCCGGTGAGTGATGGCACCCTCGCGCACATAGGTGATGATCTCCATGTTCGCGTGTGGATGCGGTGGGAAGCCGGTCTGCGATGCGATGGTGTCATCGTTCCATACACGCAGCGCACCCCAGCCCATGCGCCTGGGATTGTTGTAACTGGCAAACGAAAAATGGTGTTTGGCATCGAGCCAGCCATGGTTGGCTCCGCCAAGACTGTCGAAGGGTCTGCGTTCAATCATGAGGGTTCTCCAGTGCGCTCATCGCGCCGTGATCGGCGCCTGACTTCAATGTAGGGTGTAGCCGTTCCCGCTTAAATAGGCATCGGGAGAAACGGACTGTCGCCCAATCGGCATGATTGTCACCCTACGAGGGCGAATTCTCACCCTGGCGGGATTGAACCCGCGCCAGGGCGAGGATCGATTAGCCAGGTGCCTGGCTACTTGGTGGTGGGTCTGCCGTTGTTCAGCAGATCAATAGTTCAGATGCAGATTCAGCAGGTGCAGGCTGAAAGCAAACCAGATCGTGGCGATGCAGGCGAGCAGCAGCGCCACGCTATTCAATTTACGCCACCAGCCACCGCGCTCGCGCCAGGCATGAAAGGCATTCTTGAAGGCCGCGATCGTGCCGATGATCGCCAGTACGCCTACCAGCTGGATCAGCCGCAGCGTGCCATCGAAATGATCATTGAAGCTGGCGATGCTGTCGTCCAGATGCATCAACACAAACAACCAGCCCGCCGCGAACAGCAGGCTCAGGATTGCCGTGACGCGGCTCAAGCGATACCAGCGCCGGGCCGAACCCTGCAGCGCGAATGGTTTGCCACAACGGTGGCGTACCACAGCGGCGATTGGCCAGAGGGCTGCCGCCAGCAGGAACACCAGTAGCGAAAGATGCAGCAGCGGAAGATTCCAGGTTGCCGACTGCCAAGCCGACACCGGCATCCACACCGCTACCGGCGACACTTCATCGAATGAGATCCAGCGTACTTTGCCGTTCTGCATCAAGGCGCCCAGATGACTGCCGCTAGCCTCGTCGAGCCAGATGAACGGCTTCACCTCGCGCCAATGCCGTGGCTGGCCAGCAAGGTCTTTAAAAGCGGGCGTGATCAAGCTGCCGTTTGCAGCCATGGAAATTTTCGGTTGCGACAGCAGATTTTCGATAGATAGAAAATTACTGAACGAGGCGCGACTTGAGACATAGCGACCGACCAGCAGCGCGCCGTGTTCGCGCGCGGTGGACAGGGTGGGTTGGGGCAACTGCGGCAGGGCCGGAAAATAACGATCCGAGAAGCCTTCCAGCAGTTGTTTGCGCAAGCCGCCATCCTTGTCGCCATCGATGGAGACAAAGATGCCTACGTTCTGCTGCAGGAACAGCATCATGTCGCTATGAAACAGCTCGGTGTCGCCGCCGTGACCGATAATGGTCTGGCCATTGCGATCCATGTGGTAGAAGCCAAGTGCTATCGGTAGCAAACCGGGTACTGCATAGCGGGTGAACTCGTGCATCTGCTTTGCCGTCTCCGGCCGCAGGATCTGCACTTTGTCGTATTGGCCGTTCTGCAGATGGGCGATCATGAAACGCGCCATGTCCTCGCCACTCACCGACATCCCGCCGGCTGGATCTGGCGCTACGAGTTCGAACGGTCTCGGCAGTGTGCTGGCTGAGGCATAACCCTTGGCCATGTCGGCCTTGAGGTTTGCCGGCAACGGCTGTCGGAACGTCGCGTGCTGCATGCCCAGCGGTTGAAAAACATGCTGTTCGATATAGGCCTCGAACGGCTGGCCCGATACACGCTGCACGATATAGCCGGCCAGCGCGGCGCCATAGTTTGAATAAGCGGCAACTTCACCTGGGGCATAGGCGCGCTCGGGCACCCATTCCTTCAGCCACGCTTCGTTGCTCAATCCGGCATCGTTTGTGGAGGGGCTGTTTTGAAACAGGTTCTTCAGCGTCTCCTCGAAGCCGGGCGTGTGGGTCATCAGGTCGCGTAGCGTGATTGGCTTGCCGTCACGCGGCGGTATCGCGAAATCGAGGTACTGATTGATATCCACGTCCAGATTGAGCTTGCCCTGCTCAACCAGCTGCATCACCGCCGTCCACATCAACGTCTTGGAAATCGAGCCGGGGCGGAATAACGTCGTGGCCGGATCGACCGGCTTTTTAGCCGCTATGTCGGCGTAGCCGTAGCCCTTGGAAACGAGGATCTGCCCGTCCTTCACCACCACAACGACAGCCCCCGCCAGGTTGTTTTTGCGCAACGCATAGGGGAACAAGCCGTCCAGCCACGCGCCGGCATCAGCGGCGGTCAACTCGTGGCTTCCGATCGTGATCGGGACAATCGGTTTGCTGTCCGGCAGCGGATTGATCTGGATTTGCGCGGCGCCGTGCACGGCGAATAACAACAGGCCGGCCGATAAAAGGGTGCAGACGAATCGTTTCAACAGAGGAACTCCCGCTTTGACCGATCGATCGCCCGGGGCGGCAATGAACCTGTGGAATCCTACAGCAGCTTCGCCGGACCCGTCATTTCAGCTCAAGTCGACCCACGCTGCATTCGCTCACCACTGCAGCATGATCTTGCCGATGTGGGCGCTGCTCTCCATCAGTGTATGCGCCTTGGCTGCTTCGGCAGCGGGAAACACATGGTCAATCACCGGACGCACTCGGCCGCTTTCCAGCAGCGGCCAGACCTTCGCGTGCAACTGATAGGCAATCGCGCCTTTGAACGCGACCGAGCGTACACGCAAGGTGGAACCCGTGAGAGTAAGGCGACGGCGCATGATCAGCGACGCATCGATATTGGCCTTGTTGCCACCGAGCGTGGCGATGCATACCAGCCTGCCGCCTTCGGCGAGCGCATCCAGTTCGCGCGGCACGTAGTCACCGGCAACCATGTCGAGGATCACATCCACGCCGCGACCATCAGTGAGGCGCTTCACTTCCTCCACGAAATCTTGCGTTCGGTAATTGATGGCGGTCGCCCCGAGCCTGGCGCAGGCGTCACACTTCTGAGCATTGCCAGCGGTGGCGAACACGCGATGCCCCAGCGTGTTTGCGAGCTGAATTGCAGTAACGCCAATGCCGCTGGAGCCGCCCTGCACCAACAGGGACTCGTTCGCGCCGCCTTCGCCGTGACCCAGCTGGCCGCGATCGAATACGTTGCTCCACACGGTGAAGTAGTTTTCCGGCAACGCTGCGGCTTCGATCATCGAGAAGCCAGTCGGCACGGGCAGGCATTGTGCCAGCGGTGCCACTGCATACTCGGCATAACCGCCGCCGGCCAGCAACGCGCAAATGGCGTCGCCGCGGCGCAGACCGAAGGGGTTGTGGCCATCCAGATCGCCATCGATCAGCTCGCCGGCCACCTCCAGTCCGGGCAGGTCGCTCGCCCCCGGCGGTGGCGCGTAGTTGCCCTTGCGCTGAAACACATCCGGCCGGTTGATCCCGGACGCCGCTACCTTGATCAGCACCTCGCCCGCACCAGGCTCCGGGATCGGTCGAGAGGTCAACTTCAACACGTCCGGGTCGCCGGGATGGGTTATCTCGATGGCTTGCATGGTGGACATCGTGGCGCTGCTCCGGCGGGTCTGTGTTGGGCACGGCTCGGCTGAGATTCAGTGCACGGCGTTACCTGCATCTGCAGCAGGCACACAGACTACAGACTGTGGGCGCGGATTTCTCTTCAGTCACCCACGGGCTGTCGCCAGCGTTGCGGCGTCTGTCCTTCCCATTGCCGGAAAGCACGGGTGAACGAGTTGAGCTCTTCGAAGCCGAGCAGGAATGCGATCTCCCCGGTATCGATGTCGGTGGCGTCGAGCAAGTGGCGGGCGGTATCGCGGCGCACCTGGTTCAGCACGTCCTGATAGCTGGTTCCCGCCTGACTGAGCCGCCGCTGGAGCGTGCGTGGGCTGAGGTGCAGTGCGCCGGCGATTTCAGCCATCCGCTGGGGTTCGCCGCGCATGCCGCGAGCGAGCACATGGCGCACCCGGTCATGCAGGGTGAGGCTCTCGTTCTGTTCGTGCAAGGCGCTTTCGAGCAGGGGCATCAGGGCGGCAAGCCGGTCTTCGCTGTAGCTGAGAAAAGGCCGGGCCAGATCGGCCTGGTCGAACACCAGCCGATCCTGTCCGACGTTGAACCGCACTTCGCAACCGAAATGGCGCGCGAATATGCCAGCATGTTGCGGACGACGGGTAAGCTCCACGCGACGCGGTAGCAGCGGCTCGCCGACGCCGCGCTGCGCCAACGCCAACGTGGATGCAAAGATCGCGTCGGTAAGCAGTGGTGGAGCATGTCCTTCGGCGAGCATCCAGCGAAAGCTGATCGCTGCTTCGCCGCGATCTTTTTCGACGCGGATGTCCTCGGGGCAGGTCAGCCGCTTGTAGCGGGCAAGCTTGTGCATCGCATCGTCGAGATTGGCCGAATGCAGCGCCGCCATCGACGCGACATCGCTGATCTGCGATAACGTCGCCGCACCGATGCGCAGCCCCACTGCCGGATCGTCGCTCGCCACCCCGATCGCGCGCCACAACGCGAAGTACTCGGCGGTAGCGAGCGTTGCGCGCGGTTGCGTGACGAGGTCGGGTGAAAGCGCAGCCTGTTGCAGGATCAGCCCTGCGTCGAGCCCTTGCGCGGCGATCCGGTCGAACAAGCTGCGGCTCAGCGGGATGTGGTCGGTTTTCATGCCGTTGCCTTCAGCAGGGCGCGCTGATCAGGGCTGTTTGAGCAATAGCGATGCCAGTCTCTGTCGATTGGCCTCGGTGGCTTCCGGTGTGTTGTCAAAGTCGGTCGATAGGCTGAGCGTACGCCACTTGCTGTCTTCGGCGGCCATCTGTTTCAGTTGCTGCTCGGCCATGAACACCGCATCGGCGCCCAGCAGCAGGCGTAGCGGCGGCTCCGCTTCGCTGGCAATGGTGAGCAGTGCCTGCGCGGCCTTCGCCGGGTCCCCCGGCTGCTGGCCATTGTGGCTGCGCCGGTAATCAACTAGTGCGCCAACGGTGGAAGCGTAATCCGCGCCTGGCTCCTTGATGGCCATGGAGGACCCGGCCCAGTCGGTGCGAAAACCACCCGGCTCGACCAGGGTGACGTAGATGCCGAGCGGACGAACCTCCTTGGCCAGCACTTCGGAGAAACCTTCCACCGCCCACTTGGCGGACTGGTAGGCGGCCAGACCCGGCGCGCCAGTGCGGCCGCCGATGGATGAGAACTGTAAAATGCGGCCAGCACGCTGGCGACGTAGCACGGGCAAGGCAGCGCGGGTGACATTCACCAGGCCGAAGAAATTGGTTTCCATCTGTGCACGGAAATCCGCTTCGTCCATTTCCTCGAAGGCGGCGAGATTGCCGTAGCCCGCATTGTTGACCAGCACATCAAGCCGGCCAAAAGCATCCACCGCCGTCTGCACGGCTGCCTGCGCGGCTGTTGCGTCGGTTACGTCCAGTGCCACGGTGCGCACTTTGTCGCCGTATTGCTGCGTCAGATACGCGAGCTGGGCGGGATCACGAGCCGTGGCGACCAGCGAGTGGCCGGCGGCGAGTACAGCTTCTGAAAGGGCTTTACCGAAGCCGCGCGAGCTACCGGTGATGAGCCAGACCTGGGACATGGGGAGTCTCCTTGAGTTGTCATGGTGAGGCCCGGGATGGCCTCATCAGGACGTGACTCTAGGCGCCATGTCGTCTGACGAAAAATCCGATTACGCCAAAATATGCCGAGCTCGCCCGGCGGCGTTCACCAGTCGGTGGGCCGATAGTCCTTCAGAAACTGTCCCCACACGTGCTCGCCGCTGTTGATGCCGCTGATGATCGGATCGACGATGCGCGCGGCGCCGTCGATGATGTCCAGCGGCGGATGGAATCGCTCCTCGATAACCTTGCGCGCGGCCAGCTCCGCCGGGTCTTCGTCGGTCACCCAGCCGGTGTCGACGCTGTTCATGTGGATGCCGTCGTTGTGATAGTCCGTCGCCGCCGTGCGCGTCATCATGTTCAGCGCGGCCTTGGCCATGTTCGTATGTGGGTGCCGGGTGGTCTTGAAGCTGCGATAGAACTGGCCTTCCATCGCCGATACATTGACGATGTGCTTGTCGCGTTCGGGCGTGCGCATCATCAGGGGTTTGAGCCGCGCGTTGATGATGAACGGCGCGATCGCGTTGACCAATTGCACTTCCAGCAATTCCACCGACGGCACCTCCGCCATGAGCAGCCGCCAAGAATTGCGGCCGCGCAAGTCGATCTGTTGCAGATCCTGATCAAGCCGGCCTTCTGGGAACAAGTGCTGCTGCGCAAGCAGCTCCTCTGGCAGCAGCGGCAGCTGCGACAATTCGGCGGCGCGGGTCAAGCCAGGAACATTCGAACTGCGGCCAGTGAGTGCCAGCGAGGACGGGTCGGCCTCAGGCAGGATGTGCGAACTGCGCAGTCCCTCATAGCTACCGACCAGTTGGCGCACATGCTCCGGTAAATCGTGCAGCGCCGCCGTTTCGCCGTCCATCATGTGCGCATAGAAATCCGGCGGGCGGCGCACGGTCTGGCAGGCGTTGTTGATGATGAAATCCAGCCGCGGCCGGGTGGCGATAAGCTCCTGGCAAAACGCCTCGACGCTGGGCGTGTGGCGCAGGTCGAGTCCGTAGATCTGCAGCCGATGGCCCCATTCGCCGAAATCCGCTTCTTCGGCGTAACGCGCGGCTGAATCGCGTGGAAAGCGCGTGGTAACTATCAGCTCGGCGCCTGCGCGTAGCAGTTTCAGGCCTGCCTGGTAACCAATCTTCACGCGCCCGCCTGTCAGCAACGCGACGCGACCGCGCAGGTCCACCAGTTCGGTGCGCTTGGCGTAGTTGAACGCGGCACAGGTTGGGCATAGCTGGTCGTAGAAGAAATGGATCGTCGAATATTTCTGCTTGCACACATAACAATGCTGCGGCTCGATCGATTCGCGCGGCTGCGCGGCATCGACGTCGGTGTCGATGTCCTGCGGTTCGAACCCCAGCGGCGCAAACACATTCGGCGTGGTGAACACCGGCTTGCGGCGCAACGCACGGATGCCGGTTTGATGCAGCAACGCGTCGTCAGCGCCGATCTTCGACGCGTAGCGCTTCTTCTCGGCAGCCTTCAGTTTCACCCGGCGGGCGACCGGGTCCGGGTGGTAAACCTGCGCTACCGCCTGGTGCAGGCGCTTGCGGTCGTGCACCGGCAGTTGCTCCAGCAGTTGCGGATCGGCTGCTACGGACTCGAGCAGTTCCACGGTGGTTTGCAGGCGTTCCAGCAATGCGGGATCCGCATCGTCAGGGAGCTTCGCAGTGGCATCGGTGATCGTCAAAAGTGTCGTCCATCGTCGGGCAGGGGCGAGGCGAGGGGTTCCGCGCCGGGGGCGTGTCGCGGGTAGGGAGTCGCGCGTCGCCAATCACATATTTTGCCTGTTCTGGCCGGCCTTCGGGGATTGCGTCACATAAAGAAGGATCCCGGCCCTGTGCGCCGCTGCCGAGTCGACGTAATGCCAACTGGGACACATTTTCATGGCATGGGTGATGCAATGGTGCAGTTGGGACCATTCGGACTGGATGGCGTGAGAAGTATCGGCGGGTGCGGCGCTTACGGAGATGAGCATCGCGGCCGCCTACAGGGATAAGGTCATTTTGTGAGTGCGCAGGTAGCTGGAGTTTTGAGTCTGCAAGAGGCCTCCCAGGCCAAATCTGCCGTTGTTTCGACTCCGACTATCGATGCCATTCTGGGGAATCTGCCTACCGCGCATCGGGCGCCCATCGGGCATCGGATCGCCGCGCACGGCTGTCATGGCGCGAAAAAGACCGCCAAGAGCTTCGACTCCCGCCAGTCCGCATCGGTAGCTCAAGCTCCCCGCATCCGCTTTGTCTACTTTCCGGTGACCGGCGAGAACGATCCTCGAGCGGCCTATCATCAGCACCTGGTCACAGCCGAAGTTCTGCTTGATCGCGTGCTGGCAGCCCGATCCGTGGGGCTTCGCGCCATTGCTCCGATGCTGGACTATGCCGCCGAGGCGCTCGCCACGGTTCGACCGCCGCTGGAGCTCTTTTACGCTTCCACGCTGGAATACCGCCGTTGGTACGAAGACGACGGTACGCCGCGGGTGCGGCCGCTGACGCAGGAAGAGCTCGCCACGCGGCTGACGGCCACCGGCCAACTGTCGATGGAGGAGGCGAGGCATCGCGCGGCCCATCGTTCCCACGCGCTTGCCGCTGCCGATCAGACGTGGTTGATCGATCGTCGCCAGACGCCGCTGGATCATCGCCCACTCAATCAGGCTGAGTTTCGGGCTCTGATCACCGCCATCGAAGGCGCCTATCAGGCACCCGCCAGAGCGATACACGTGGAGCGCGCGAATCGCCAGATCGCGATACGCGTCGCGGCCATGCTGGGCAGCCTGCTGGACGAGTTCATCGAATCACCCTTCAAGATCGCTGCATTGAGCCAGGCCTTCAGCGAGCTCCATCTCACCCATCTGCATCAGAGCATCGAGGTTTCGCGACAGGCAGAATCGGCTTCGGATGCGTCGCGTGGAGGTCCCAAGGCGATGTTTGCCGCGAAAGCAGCAAGGATGCGGGCCGAACACCAGATCGGGTTGGCCATGTCACAAGGGACCTTCCCAGCGATACGCCTGTCGGCATATCCCGTGATTGCGGTGGTGGGCGGCAAGGTACGCACGTTCGTGAACGGATGGAATCGCACCCGCAACCGTTCACGTGCAGAAGATGCCATACCGAAATCTTCATTGCCGGGTTGAGCGCGGTTAACCGGCGCGCTCAATCATGATGTTGTTTGGGGTTTGCGTCGGAACAGATGGCGTATAAGCCGCACCAGTACAACAATCACGGCGATCAGGAGTACCAGCGCTGCTACCAACAGGCATAGGAGGGCGCGCCCCAGCTTCTCTTGCAGGTCACCCTCGGGGGTGCCGTCATCCTTGAACGACTCTGTGGTCTTTAGCGACTCGATGAAGCTCGTGACTTCATCCGGCGGCGTGTCCTGCGGGTTGAAGCAAGCACCCCATGCATACAGGCTATCGTTCAAGTGCACGATATGCCCCAGACACTGTTTGCGTTCACCCACGGCGTTGGTGGCGAACCCGGTGACCTCCAGGCTGTGAAAGTCGTTGATGTCGGAGGCATCGTCGACGTCGACATCGGTGATCTTGTATCCGCCGATGGCTTCGCCGTTTTCCAGTTTCGACACGATGGTGTCGTGAACCTTATCCGTATCGATGATGGGATTCGGTCCGGACACGCTGAGCAGTTTCTGCATCCACCATGGCAGTCGATAGCTCAAGGCGAACAGCGCCTGCTGCGGCTGCTGCGAGGCCCATGCGGTGCCGGCGCCATCGCTGTAATGCTTGAGCTTGGGCGGTGATGCGTCCGGAAACGTCACGCTGGTGGTGGGCGACAGCGCCTGGGCCTGCGATGTCGCCCAGCATGGCGATGCCGCGCCAAGCGCGAGCCCTGCGAACAGGAGAAGATTTTTCATGAAATTCATGCTGGGTCCTGCGTGACGTGGATAGCAGATGGTGATCAGAAGAACGGCAGCCCTTCGATGGGATTCCAGCTTTCCTGGCCTTTGACCTGCTTGAGGTAGTAGGCGTAATTGGCTGCCCTGGCGAACGTGAGGTTCAGGCCGATGCCGATGCCGCTCGCGACGCCATCCGGCACGTCCAGGATGGCCAGGACCAGGCCCAAGGCAAGGTCGATCAGAAGCAGGGTGAGCGCTTTCTTCCACAGGCGCAGAAAGACTCCCCAGTAGATGAATCCGAAAAATATCGAGAAGAAATTCGTTAGGACAAGGCGCTTCTTCCAGAACGAGAGCGCCCTGACGACGGCCAGGTACGTGGCCTTGTTCGAGGGGCCGCCGGTGGTATCGAAGAACTCGAAACGGGTGCGCCACTTCTCGCTGAAACCTTGATAGGGCGGTGCGGCGAGCTGCCGTGCAGTCATGCTGGTTACTGGATTTTGGGAAAGCCAGTCACCTTAATCAGGAACAAATGGTTCGACCATCAGACAAATCTGAAAACGCTATGGTTGTCGCGGCGCACCCATGCCTACCCGCCATCAATGAGAACGGCGCCGTATCGCTACGGCGCCGTTGCTGTCTCGAGCTTGCCGGATGGTTACACCCGGTTTTTTCAGAGCGCCTCGAAAATTCCCGCCGCGCCCATGCCGGTGCCGATGCACATGGTGACCATGCCGTACTTCTGCTTGCGCCGGCGCATGCCGTGCAGCAACGTGGCGACGCGCACCGCACCAGTGGCGCCGAGCGGATGGCCAAGCGCAATCGCGCCGCCGAGCGGATTGACCTTGCTGGGATCCAGGCCGAGGTCGCCCATCACGGCAAGCGCCTGCGCGGCGAATGCCTCGTTGAGCTCGATCCAGTCCAGCTGATCCTGGGTGATGCCGGTCTGCTTGAGCGCCTTCGGGATCGCTTCCTTCGGGCCGATGCCCATGATGTCCGGCTTGACGCCCGCGACGGAGAAACCGACGAAGCGGGCGAGCGGGGTGAGGCCGTAGTCCTTGATCGCCTGTTCGCTGGCGAGCAGCACCGCACCGGCGCCGTCGGACATCTGCGAGGAGTTGCCTGCGGTGACGGTGCCGCCGAACTGGCCGTTGCGAAACACGGTCTTGAGCTTGGACAACACCTCCAGCGTAGTGCCGGCGCGCGGGCCTTCGTCAGTGTCGATGTGGCGGCTGTCGGTGATGATGCTGCGGTTGGCGAGGTTCGGGTAGTGATCATCCAGCGCGAACGGGCTGATCTCGTCCTTGAACTCGCCAGCGGCGATGGCAGCGAGCGCGCGACGGTGGCTTTCCACCGAGAACGCATCCTGCTGTTCGCGGCTGACCTTCCACTGCTTCGCCACGTTCTCGGCAGTGATGCCCATGCCGTAGGCGATGCCGATGTTTTCGTCGTTGAAGATCGCCGGGTTCATGGCGATCTTGTGGCCCATCATCGGCACCATGCTCATGCTCTCGGTGCCACCGGCGAGCATCAGGTCCGCTTCGCCGAGGCGGATGCGGTCGGCGGCCATCGCAACGGCCTGCAGGCCGGATGAGCAGAAGCGGTTGATGGTGACGCCAGGCACGGTGTCGGGCAGGCCGGCCAGCAGCACGCCGATGCGTGCCACGTTCATGCCTTGCTCGGCCTCGGGCATCGCGCAGCCGATGATGGCGTCACCGATGCGGTGCGGGTCGATGCCGGGTGCCTGCGCCATCACGGCGCGGATCACGTGGGCCAGCATGTCGTCCGGACGGGTGTTGCGGAATACGCCGCGCGGCGCCTTGCCCACCGGGGTGCGGGTGGCGGCGACGATGTAAGCATCTTGCACTTGCTTGGTCATTTTGTTCTCCGTTGCCCTCGCGCTGTGCGCACAAGCGGGCGTGTGATTTGGTCGCGGGGTGGGGGACAACCATCCCCACCCCAACCCAACCCTCCCCTTGAAGGGGAGGGAGCAGGTCAGTTGCGCAGCGGTTTGCCGGTGGTCATGGTGTGGGCGATGCGGGCCTGGGTTTTTTCGGTCTGCGCCAGCTCCACGAAATGCTTGCGCTCCAGCGCGAGCAACCATTCTTCGTCGACCGTTGAGCCACGTTCGATCACACCGCCGCACAGCGTGTCGGCGATCCGTGCGGCGATTGCCACGTCGTGCTCGGACGCGAAGTAGCCGGCCTGCAGGTTCGCCAGCGAAGCCTTGAACGTGGCCGTGCCGACATCGCCAGCGACAGGAATCGCACGCGCCGGCAGTGGCGGGCGGTAGCCGCTTTCGGCCAGCGAGTTCGCCACCTGCTTGGCGACGTAGAGCAGCTCGTACGCATTGAACACCACCACGTCGCTGTCGCGCAGCAGACCAAGCTGCTTCGCCTCGATCGCGCTGGCGGACACCTTGGCCATCGCAATGGTCTCGAACACTTTCTTCAGCTCCTCGAACGGGTCACCCGGGTTCGCCTTCGCTGCGCGCACCGCCAGCTCATGCAGACCGCCGCCGGCCGGGAGCAGGCCCACGCCAGCCTCGACCAGACCGATGTAGCTTTCCAGCGCGGCTACGGTACGCGCCGAATGCATCTGGAATTCGCAGCCGCCGCCCAGGGCCAGGCCGCGCACCGCCGACACCACCGGCACCAGCGAGTGCTTGATCGTCATGCTGGTGCGCTGGAAGTTCTCCACCATCTTCTCGAACTGGTCGATCTTGCCAGCTTGCAGCAGACCCAGCGCACCCTTCAGGTCGGCGCCAGCGGAGAACGGTTCAGCGGTCTGCCACAGCACCACGGCCTTCAACTTCTGCTCGGCGATCTTGATCGCTTCCTGCACGCCATCGAGCACGAAATCGTTGACCGTGTGCATCTTGGTCTTGAACGAAATGATGCCGATACCGTCGTCGCCCAGCGTCCACAGCCGCACGCCATCGTTCTCCCACACCGTGGTGCCCTGATCGAACTTCTCGCCCAGCAACGGATCGGGGAACAGCTGGCGCTTGTAGACCGGATGGTTCGAGCGCGGCTTGTCAGCGTTTGCGCTGGCCGAATATGAGCCGTCCTTGCCATGGACGCCTTTACGGCCATCCGTAACCCATGCGGGCAGCGGCGCGCTGCTCATCGCCTTGCCGGCCGCGATGTCTTCGTTGATCCAGCCGGTAACCTGCTGCCAGCCGGCAGCTTGCCAGGTTTCGAACGGCCCGAGCTTCCAGCCGTAACCCCAGCGGATCGCGAAGTCGACATCGCGCGCCGTGTCGGCGATGTCGGCCAGATGGTAAGCGGTGTAATGGAACAGGTCGCGGAAGGTGGCCCACAGGAACTGCGCCTGCGGATCGCTCGATGCACGCAACTTGCCAAATTTTTCGGAAGGGTCCTTGATCGCGAGAATCGCGGCGACCTCATCGGACGCCTTCTGCTCGGAGACGCGGTAGTCCTGCTTGGCGACATCCAGCACCACGATGTCCTTGCCGGCCTTGCGATAGAAGCCGGCGCCCGTCTTCTGGCCCAGCGCGCCCTTGTCGATCAACCCCTGCAGCCAGACGGGTGCCTTGAAGTACTGATGCCACGGATCGTCGGCCAGCGTGTCGGCCATGGTCTTGATCACGTGTGCCATGGTGTCCAGGCCCACCACATCAGCGGTGCGATAGGTGGCGCTCTTCGGACGGCCGAGAGCCGGGCCGGTCAGCGCGTCAACCGTATCGAAGCCGAGCTTGAACTGGTCGGTGTGATACATCGCCGACAGCATCGAGAACACGCCGATGCGGTTGCCGATGAAGTTCGGCGTGTCCTTCGCGATGACGACGCCCTTGCCGACGGTGGTGACCAGGAACGCTTCCAGACCCTGCACGACGTTCGGATCGGTGAGCCGGGTGGGGATCACTTCGACCAGATGCATGTAGCGCGGTGGATTGAAGAAGTGCACACCGCAGAAGCGATGGCGCATCTCTTCCGGCAATGCTTCGGCCAGGCTGTTGATCGACAGGCCCGACGTGTTGGAGGCGATGATCGCCGTCTTCGACAGATGCGGCGCGATCTTCTTGTACAGATCCAGCTTCCAGTCCATCCGCTCGGCGATCGCCTCGATGACGAGGTCGACATCCTGCAGATGCTGCATGTCCTCGTCGTAGTTTGCCGGGATGATCGCGGCTGCGAGGTTCTTGTCGGCCAGCGGGGCAGGCGACAGCTTGGCGAGGTTGGCGATGGCCTTGAGCGCGATGCCGCTCTTCGGGCCTTCCTTCGCGGCGAGGTCGAACAGCACGGTTTCGACGCCGGCGTTGGTCAGGTGCGCGGCGATCTGCGCGCCCATGACACCGGCGCCCAGCACGGCAGCCTTGCGGATGCGTAGCGCTGATGTGGTTGGGGATACTGCGGTCATTGGCTTCTCCGATGGAACGAACACGAAACTTGGGGGAAATGGGACATCACGGCTATCGCCGGCGGGTGACACGGGTCATGGGTGACTCAGGCCGGCGACGGCAAAGCGGATCAGGTGCTGTGCGGTTTGTTCGCGATGGGCATGTTCGCTGACGTCGCTTTTGCGCTGGATCATGCCGAAGCCGGACATCGCATGGGTCAGCGCGCCGGTCACCAGATCGATGCGCCAATACAGTTCCGGCTTGCTCAGTTGCGGCAGCAGGCGGGCGAATTCGGCGGTGAACTGGCGCATGACGTGCCCGTAATTTTCGGACAGGAACTGGCGCAGGCTGTCGTCGTGCTCGGCAAATGCACGGGCCAGCACCCGCATGAACAGGGAGCCGTTGTCGTCATGCGACAGGTCAAGCGCGGGGCGAATATAGGCCGCCAGCACGTCTTCCAGCGTGGTATCTGGGGCGCCGGCCACCTTGGCCAGCGCGGCCAGCCGGCGCTCGTTCAGTGCGTCTAGGCGGCGACGGAAGACCTGCTCGACCAGCTTGTCCTTGGAGCCGAAGTGGTAGTTGACCGCCGCCAGATTGACGCCGGCAGCCGCCGTCAGCTGGCGCAGCGAGGCGCCATCGAAACCGCGCTGGGCAAACAAAACCTCCGCAGCGCTGAGTATGCGTTCCTTGGTCGAGCCGGAGCTGTTCACGAGCAGGATCATCCATCGGCTGTCAGGCCGGTTCAAACGATCGTTTGAGCATACGCGGACAGCTTTGCCACCGTCAAACAACTGACTGCTTGTAAACAGCAAGTTATTTCAGGATGAGCTAGAATCTGTCACACTTTCGCGAGCTAAATCCCCAATCCTTGTCAGGTTTAGCCCGCCTGCCGGCCCCTATCGGCCACGACTTTTAACTTGAATTCTTTTTTCCGGAGCAGACCCGTATGGCGCTGGAGCGCACCCTTTCCATCATCAAGCCCGACGCCGTTGCCAAGAACGTCATCGGTGAAATTTACGCGCGTTTCGAAAAGGCTGGCCTGAAGGTCATCGCCGCCAAGATGAAACAGCTGTCCCGCCAGGAAGCCGAAGGTTTCTATGCGGTGCACCGTGAGCGTCCGTTCTTCAACGCGTTGGTCGAGTTCATGATTTCCGGTCCGGTGATGATCCAGGCACTGGAAGGCGAGAACGCGATCCTCAAGCATCGTGACTTGATGGGCGCAACCAATCCCAAGGAAGCCGCGCCGGGCACGATCCGTGCCGACTTCGCCGACTCCATAGACGCCAATGCCGTGCATGGCTCCGATGCGGTCGATACGGCCAAGGTGGAGATTGCTTATTTCTTCGCCGCGACGGACGTACTTTCGCGCTGAGCGATCCATTGTTGTGAGGCCCAAGTTGTGAACCAGGTTGTTGTGAATCCCCCCAAGGTCAATCTGCTCGACTTCGATCGCCAGGGACTGCGTGATTTCTTCGCGCAGATCGGCGAGAAGCCCTATCGCGCCGAGCAGGTGATGAAATGGATCTACCACGACCTGGAAGACAACTTTGAAAACATGACCGACGTGGGCAAGGCGCTGCGCGCCAAGCTCACCGAGGTCTGCTACATCGGCGCGCCGAAGACGCTGCTGGACAAGGCGGCCACCGACGGTACGCACAAGTGGTTGCTGGGCATGGACTCGGGCAACGCGATCGAAACGGTGTACATCCCCGAGCCGACCCGCGGTACGTTGTGCGTGTCCTCGCAGATCGGTTGTGCGTTGAACTGCCAGTTCTGCTCGACCGGTGCGCAGGGTTTCAACCGCAATCTGTCCACCGCCGAAATCATCGGCCAGGTGTGGGTGGCGGCGAAATACCTGGGCAATATCACCCACCAGAATCGCCGTATCACCAACGTGGTGATGATGGGCATGGGCGAGCCGCTGGCCAATTTCGACAACGTGGTCAAGGCAATGCGCCTGATGCGCGACGATCTGGGTTTCGGCCTGGCCGCCAAGCGCGTCACCTTGTCCACTGCCGGCATGGTGCCGCTGATCGATCAGCTGTCCGATGCCATCGACGTGTCGCTCGCGGTATCGCTGCACGCCGCCAACGACGACCTTCGTACCGAGCTGGTGCCGCTCAACAAGCGTTATCCGATTGCCGAACTGCTGGCCGCGTGCCAGCGCTGGGTCGCGCGTAAGCCGCGCACCTCGATTACGTTCGAGTACACCCTGATGAAGGGCGTCAACGACCAGCCCGAGCATGCCCGTCAGTTGATCAAACTGATGCGCAAGCTGCCGACCTGCAAGGTCAATCTGATTCCGTTCAATCCATTCCCCGGTACCCGCTTTGAACGGTCCGATGCGAACGATATTCGTGACTTCCAGACGCAGTTATTGAATGCCGGTGTGCTGACCATGTTGCGGCGTACCCGCGGGGATGATATAGACGCGGCCTGTGGCCAGTTGGCGGGGCAGGTCACGGATCGCACTCGGCGCAGCGCCGATCTAAGAAAACGACAGGACGAGGGGACCATGCATGCGGTTTGACCGGGCACTGATATTGGGCTTGCTGCTGCCGCTTGCCGGCTGTGTCACCACGAGCACCGATAGCAACAGCCTTGGCAAGCTGCCGCAGGGCAGCAAAACCAGTCAGGCTGAAAGCGCCGCGCAAGTTCATACCGAGCTGGCCCAGACCTACCTGGCCAACGGTAACCTGCAAGGTGCGCTGGAAAAACTGAACACGGCGCTGAAGTTTGATCCCAACTATGCGCCGGCACACACGGTCATTGCGGTGGTCTACCAGCGCATCGGCAACCTGCCCGAAGCGGAGCTGCACTACCGCAAGGCCGTTGAGCTGCAGCCGGGCAAGGGCGATCCGAACAACAACCTGGGTGTGTTTCTTTGCCATACCGGCAAAATCGCCGAGGCCGAGGGCTATTTCCAGAAGGCCGTGGCCGACCCGTTCTACCAGACGCCCGACGTGGCGCTGACGAATGCCGGCGTGTGTCAGTTGAGCGCGCATGACGTTGCGGCGGCCGAAGCGAGTTTTCGTGACGCGATCGCGCGTAACCCGAATAACGCAGAGGCACTCTTTCAGCTTGCCAATGCGCTCTATCTGAATAACGATGCGTTCCGCGCCCGGGCTTTCATCCAGCGTTTTGATGCGCTGGGTGCGCCAACACCCCAGGCGCTCAAGCTCGGCCACGATATTGAATCTCGTCTGGGCAACCAGGAAGGTGCCCAAACCTACAGTAAGCGATTGCAAAGCCAGTTCCCGGACTCGGAGCAGGCGCACGCCCTCGACCCGACTGCCAGCCCATGAACTCCATGCAGCCCCATCAGGCCGAACACGGTTCAAGCGAACCTGAGCTGTTCGGGATTAATCTGCTCAATATGGACGCCCCGTTGACGAACCCTCCCACGGTAAGTTTCGGAAATCGCCTGCATGCTGCACGTGAAGCCCGCGGGCTGGATCTCGAAACGTGCGCGCATACGCTGAAGCTGCCCACGCGCGTATTGCGTGAGCTTGAGCACGATGAATACGACGGGATCGATTCGAAGATCTACCTCGGTAGCTATATCAGCAAATACGGTCAATTCCTGGGCATTAGCGACGCATCGATCCAGCTTGAACTCGATCGCATCAAGCAAATCGAGCCGCCGCTGGTGGCTACCGGTGGCATCTCGCATTCGCGTTTTCTGCTGGATCGCTATGCCACTGCCGCCACTTACGTCATCCTGACCGCCGTCATCGTGGTACCGATGATCTGGTTGGGTGTACGCGGCACGCTGGACCGGGACCTGAGTCATCTGGCTCCGCTGGACGCGGCTCCGGTTGCGCAGCAGGATGCGCCTGCCGCCGCCAGCAGCATTAGCTCCACCGGCCACGCCCTGGCGCAGGCGACGCCACCATCGGTGACGCTGCAGCCAGCGCAGGAACAGCCATTGATGGCCTCGATGGCGCCGTTCCCAAATCTTGACAGCAGCGCGAGCCTCCCCGCAGCGCCCAAGCCTGCGGACGTGCCCGCGACCGATACGGGTACCGGCAGTCACAGCCTGAATCTGAATCTGAGCGCAGCGAGCTGGGTCGAAGTGATCGACCACGATGGCACGCGGTTGCAATACGGTCTGCTGCCGGCTGGCAGTAACAAGACGTACCACAGTGACCAGCCGTTGGATGTGCGCATTGGCAACTCCGTCGGTGCGCAGGTCAGCATCGATGGCCAGCAGATCGGGCTGGATGATTTCAAGCATGCCAACGTGGCACATTTTCGCGTGCAGGTGCAGGACGGTAAGGCTTCCGCAGCCAGTCTCTGATCACCGCCCAGGCCGCTTCAGCCGGTCCTTTTCGGTTATGCTTGCCCATTGTTCGCCCGGTAACGGGCGGACCTGATCGGCTTTCCCTTTATTTACCGCGCCGGCCGTCCCACGCGCCAGCAGGTATGCAGCCTTTTGAACGGTGAATGCATGGCATTTGAAGAATACGACAACTATGAACAAAGCGAGCGCGTTCAAAAATGGCTGCGTGAAAACGGCCTGTCCATAGTCGCCGGTATTGCCATTGGTCTGGTCGGTATTTTCGGCTGGCAGCAATGGCGCAACCACCAGGCGCGCAACGAAAGCGCAGCGTCGCAGCTGTACAAGCAGGCGCAGATCGCGCTGCTGTCCGGCAAGCCGGATATTGCCTCGCAGCTCACCGAACAGCTGATGACGGATTTCCCCAAGTCGCCGTATGCGGTTTTCGCCGTCACCGATCGCGCCAAGCAGCAGATACAGGCCAAGCAGCTGGACAAGGCCGAAGCCTCGCTGGATTGGGCCGAGAGCCACGCTGGTGACCCGGTCCTGAAATCATTGACACAGGTGCGCATAGCGCAGGTGGAACTGGCGCGCGACAACGGCGCGGCGGCATTGTCCACGCTCGATCGCATCCCGGCCAACGACTATCAGGGTCTGGCGCAGGAACTCCGCGGCGATGTGCTGGTCAAGCTTGGGCGTTCAGACGATGCACGCAAGGCCTATCAAGCGGCCTTGTCGGCGATGAGCGAGGGGGCACCGCAGCGCGGTGTCTTGCAAATGAAACTAGATGATTTGGCCGTGGCCGGGAAGCAGGGTGCATGAAACGATTTTTGCTGATCACACTGACTTCACTGGTGGCCCTTGCTGGCTGCCATTCGTTCAAGAAAGATAACGTCCAGCCGCCGACACCGCTGGAAAAGGATTTCAAACCCACGGTGCAGGTGACCAAGGTTTGGAGTACCAGCGTCGGTAAAGGCGCCGGCCAAAGCGGCGTGCGTTTGCGGCCGTCGGTCGACGCCGGTGTGCTCTACGCAGACAGTACGGATGGCGATCTGGTGGCGATCGATGCCGCCAGCGGCAAGACCCTGTGGACGAAGAATTCGCGCGTCCACGGCTGGTTCGGCTGGGGCGACAAGAAGCGTAAGGATGCGTTGTACGCTGGTGGTCCGACCGTCGATGGCGATCTGCTCGCCGTTGGCACACTGGACGGCCATGTTTACGCCGTCAATTCCAAAGATGGCAGCCCGCGTTGGGAGGCTCAGTTGAATTCCGAGGTGCTGGCTTCTCCTGCCATCACTGGCGACCTCGTGGTGGTACGCACGGAAGACGGCCGCCTGTATGGTTTGGACCGGGCCACTGGCAAGCGCAACTGGGTATATGACCAGGGTAGCGTGCCGCTGTTGAGCCTGCGCGGCAATGGTGCACCGCTGGTGGCCAATGGCGTCGTGTTCTATGGCAGCGACGACGGCAAGATGATCGCGTTGCGCCTGGACAATGGTGCGAAGTTGTGGGAGCAGCGCCTGGCCAGTGGCGTAGGCCGCACCGAGATTGATCGGCTGAATGACGCTGATGGCTCGATCCTGCTCGACGGCACCACGCTCTATGGCGCCGCCTATCACGGCAACATGGTGGCTGTGGATGGCCCCAGTGGCCGTCCGCTGTGGGCGCACGCGTTCTCCACCTTCGACTCGCTGGGGTTGAGCAGCAATGCAATCTTCGGGGTCGATGAAGACTCCCAGGTAGAGGCGTTCGATAAGGGCACCGGCGCCAATATCTGGAAGAGCGAAGCGCTGAAGTATCGCTGGGTGACCGGAGCGGCCGTGCAGGGCGACTACGCCGTGGTCGGCGACGTGGAAGGCTATGTGCATTGGTTGCAGATCGGTGATGGCGCACTGGCCGGCCGTGAGCGCCTGTCCAAGAAAGCGATTCGCGCCCAGCCGCTGGTGGTGGGTGACATCATCTATGTCGAGGACGTGAAGGGCCATATCGGCGCCTATCGTCTCTCCGCGCACTGATTGCTGAGACAACGCCTAAACCATGCTTCCCGTAGTCGCGCTAGTTGGTCGTCCCAATGTCGGTAAATCGACGCTTTTCAATGTGCTCACGCGCAGCCGTGACGCTTTGGTGGCCGACATGCCGGGCGTCACCCGCGATCGCCACTACGGTGTCTGCCGCAGCGGTGAGCGGCCGTTCGTGGTGGTCGATACCGGCGGTCTGTCCGGTGTCGAAGAGGCCATGGATGTCCTGACCGCCAAGCAGGTGCGCCTGGCGATCGAAGAAGCGAACGTGCTGGTGTTCGTCGTCGATGCGCGTGATGGCCTGCTGCCGCAGGACTACGTCATCCTCAACGAGCTGCGTCGTAGCGGCAAGCCGATCATTGCCGCGGTCAACAAGACCGACGGCCTTGAAGAGCAGGCCGTGCTCGCCGAGTTTTCCGCATTCGGCATTGGCACCACCTTGCCGTTGTCCGCCGCGCACAATCGCGGCACCGACGATCTCATCCGGGTCATCCTGCCGCTGTTGCCGGTCGACGAAGAAAGCACCGTCGAAGGCGATGGCGAGAGCGGCAGTATCCGCGTCGCCATCGTTGGCCGTCCGAATGCCGGCAAGTCGACCCTGATCAACCGCCTGCTGGGCGAAGATCGGCTGATCGTTTCCGACGTTGCCGGCACCACCCGCGATCCGATCCGGGTGCCGCTGGAGCGTGATGGCAAGCGTTACACATTGATCGACACCGCCGGTATCCGACGCAAGGCACGCGTCGAGGAAGCGGTCGAGAAATTCAGCGTCATCAAAACGCTGCAGTCGATCGCCGCCGCCCAGGTCGTGGTGGTAATGATCGATGCACGCGAAAATCTGGCTGACCAGGATCTCACCCTGATCGGCTATGCGATGGACGAAGGCCGGGCGCTGGTGATTGCCGTCAACAAGTGGGACGGCATGGATCAATATCAGCGCGATGAGTGCCTGCGTGCATTGGATCGCCGGCTGGTGTTTGTCGACTGGGCCAAGCAAGTCTACATTTCCGCGCTGCACGGCTCCGGCCTGCGCGAGCTGATGCGCGCCGTAGTGCGCGCGCATGCGTCGGCGACCAAGGTGCTGGTGTCTTCGGACCTCACCAAGACGCTGGAAAAAGCTTACGAGGGCTACCAGCCGCCGTTGGTGAATGGTCATGCGCCCAAGCTGCGTTTTGCCCATCCCGGCGGCAACAATCCGCCGACCATCGTGATCCACGGCACGCGCACGAAACATATCGCCCCGGCTTACCAGCGCTATCTGGAAAACTTTTTCCGCAAGCGCTACAAGCTCGAAGGCACACCGGTTCGCATTGCTTTCAAAGAGGGTGAAAACCCCTACGCAGGACGCAAGAAGGTGCTGACCAAAGAGCAGCAGCAAAAAGCCCGGCGCAGGGTCAGCGACCTGATCAAGCGCACGCGCTGATTCGCTAACACGCTCGTATTAGGCTACGGCGAATGAGCGAACCACTGAACCGCGAATCCTGGCTGGACGATCTGCGCCGCCAGGTACCAGAAATAACCCCGACCGAAGCATTGGCGCGGCAAATCCGCGGCGCCTTGCTGATCGACGTGCGCGAAGATGGCGAACGTGCAGCGGGCATGCCCACCAACGCGATTGGGCTATCGCGAGGTTTCCTCGAACTGCGCATCGAGCAACTCGAGGCTGATCGCGATCGCCCCGTGCTGTTGCTATGCGGCAGCGGCCAGCGCTCGCTGCTCGCCGCTGAGGCACTGATACGGATGGGTTATCGCCAGGTCAGTTCGGTGGCCGGTGGCTTCGGCCGCTGGAAAACCGAAGGCTTACCAACGTCCAGCAGCGCACTGGACCCAGATGCCGCCGAACGCTACGCCCGTCAGTTGCAACTGCCGCAGGTGGGTGAGGCAGGGCAGGCTCAGCTGACCGCCGCGAAAGTGGTTGTGCTTGGCGCCGGCGGTCTTGGTGCGCCAGTCGCGCTTTACCTGGCGGCGGCCGGAGTAGGTCAGCTCACCCTGATCGACGACGACAAGGTCGAGCGCTCCAACCTGCATCGCCAGATCATTCACGCCGATGCCCGGGTGGGCATGGCCAAGACCGAGTCGGCGCGGATCGCGCTGCAAACGCTGAACCCCCGTATTCGCATCGAAACGCGCACTGAGCGCCTGCGGGCGGACAACGTGGAACAGCTGCTTGCCGGGCATGATCTGTTGATCGACGGCGCCGATAATTTTCCGGCACGTTACCTGTTGGCCGCTGCCTCGCTCCGATTGAAACTGCCGATGGTGTACGGCGCTGTCGAGCGTTTCACCGGGCAGCTCAGCGTGTTCGATCCGCGTCGCGACGATTCGCCGTGTTACCGCTGCCTGTTCCCCGAGCCACCAGCCGCCGCCGACGCGCCCAATTGCAGCGAGGCCGGCGTGCTCGGTGTACTGCCCGGCATCGTCGGTCTGCTGCAAGCGACCGAGGCGTTGAAGTTGCTGCTGGGACTGGGCGAGCCACTGGTTGGCCGTTTGCTGGGTATCGACGCGCTAGGCATGCACTTCCGCGAGACCCGCTTGTCACGCGATCCGGACTGCCCGGGCTGTGGCCGTTCGGCCGTCTTTCACGGATACGACGAGATCGCCCAACTCTGTGCCGCTGCGAATTAAGCGCACAGTCAAGCTCCGTCCTGACTAGCGTCGAATCTCAGCTATCGGCTCAGGACTGGCGGGCATAGCTCCTCTCCCTGCTTGCAGGGGGAGGTTGGGAGGGCGCGCTCTTGCGCACGTCTGAGGCAAGAGCGTTCCCCCCACTCCTGCATGGATACGACGAGATCGGCTAATTCTGTGCGGCTGCGAGTTGAGCGCACCGTTAAGCTCCGTCCTGACTAGCGTCGAATCTCAGCTATCGGCTCAGGACTGGCGGGCATAGCTCCTCTCCCTGCTTGCAGGGGGAGGTTGGGAGGGCGTGCTCTTGCGCAGGACTGAGGCAAGAGCGTTACCCCCGCCCCCTGCGAACAGGGGGAACAAAAGCCGACCTTGCTGATATCCAGCTCGAATCAAGCGCCGTTGACGCGCACCTTTCTGCACGGTTTGTTTGTGCGGGTGCGGGCGAGTCGCGATAATGAGCCATCTCCTGCAAGGCAACACCATGAGCGCACGCATCCTCGACGGCAAACGCATCGCCCAGGAATTGCTGGAGCGCGTCGGCAAGCGCGTCACCCAGCGGGTGGCGCAAGGACAGGCCGCACCAGGGCTGGCCGTAGTGCTGGTCGGTGACGATGCGGCCTCATCGGTCTATGTACGCAACAAGCGCAAGGCCTGCCATCAAGTGGGATTTCGTTCGTTCGATTACGACATGCCGTCGAACACGACGCAGGCCGAACTGTTTGCGCTGATCGACCGCTTGAATGCCGACGCGGACGTGCACGGCATCCTGGTGCAGTCACCGCTGCCGGGGCATATCGATGAGGACGCACTGGTCGATCGCATCGATCCAGACAAGGACGTGGACGGTTTCCAGGCGGTGAACGTCGGCCGCCTCGCACTGCGCCGGTTCGGTTTGCGCCCATGCACACCCAAGGGCGTGATGACCCTGCTTGGCCATACCGATCGACCCGTTCGCGGCCAGCATGCAGTGGTGGTCGGCGTATCAAATCATGTAGGGCGTCCGCTGGTGCTGGAGCTGATGATCGCCGGTTGCACCACCACCAGCTGCCATCGCTTTACCCGTGATCTGGAAAGCTTCGTGCGGCAGGCGGATATCCTGGTCGTCGCGGTCGGCAAGCCGGGGTTGGTCAAGGGCGACTGGATCAAGCCCGGTGCCGTGGTGATCGACGTCGGCATCAACCGCCTCGACGACGGCCGACTGGTCGGCGACGTGGATTTCGATGCGGCGGCAAAGCATGCCAGCTGGATCACACCCGTCCCCGGCGGGGTCGGCCCGATGACGGTGGCCACGCTGATCGAGAACACGCTGGAAGCAGCCGAAGCGCGCACCGCGCTTGGCCTAAATGCCGGTTCATGAAAAGACTAATTGATCCGGACCTCAAATAGTCTCAAGCGACGTAGTTGACGCGTTGGAGGTCAGCCGCCTGCGCTTGTCGGCCGGACGCATGGGAAAGATCACCTTCAGGTCAGCGCCTTGTGCCTTGGGCAAAGTGGCCTGGGCGGCGCCGTTGGGCCGTTCCTCGTACGTAGGCTTCCACTTGCTGGGATTCCAGTTGGCGGATTGATGCAGATAGCGGCGACTTAGCATCTGTTGTTCCTCACGGGTGAGGGGAGGCTCGCCCTTGCCGCTGCCTTGCGCGTAGGCCAAGTCAATGATCCCAGCTGCCGTAGGGAATGCCGTGTTCCTCGACGTACTTGCGCGCAGGTTCGTGCATGGGCCGGTATTTGCCCTTCGAGAATCCTTGATATGGCCCGAGAGGTTCCACCTCGGCCTTTCCGCGCATCACCTCGATGGCTGGCGTCAACGCGATGCCGCTGATCCACACGATGGTGCGCCCCCCGGGCGCCACGCCAACCGTGATATCGCTGCGGCAGCCCTGGCTGGGTTTCCCTAGCCAGACCGTGGGTTCCTTTTTCGCCATGGCCTGGCGCAAGCTTTCCGGCACGATGAAATGCCATGTATAGGTCTGGGGTTCGGCCAAGGATTGCCAGCGGAGGGATACCTCCATCGGCAAGCCCGCACTACTAGGCGTCGAGCCGCCGCTGCCGCCCACGCGATTCGGCGGTGGCCAGCCAGTGGTCTGAGCAAACTCTCCCACCACGCCCATGGGTATTTGCAGCCAATAGCCTCGATCATCCTTCACTTCCAGGTCTTCCACCCAGGCTTCCATATAACGGGGCGCTGCTACATCCAGCGACCAGTGCGGGCAAGGCAAAAACCACGGGCCGTCGCTCGGACGCTGTCCGCTAGCACAAGCTGGTAGTAACGCCAGTAAAAGCAGTGAAACCAGATAATGCCGTTTCATGGCGCGATACCTTTCATTAGTGGCCCTTCTTCTGGTTGAAGGTCAGCCGCTTGCGTTTATCAGCCGGACGGTTGAAGAAGATCACCTTCAGGTCAGCGCCTTGTGCCGTCGGCAACGTGGCCCGCGCGGCACCGTTGGGTAGTCCCTCGTAGATGGGCTTCCAGACAATGGGGTTCCAGTTGGCCGACTGATGCAGGTAGCGGCGGCTTAGCCACTGCTGTTCTTCGCGGGTGAGGGGAAGATCACCCTTGCCGCCACCTTGCGCGTGGGCCAGTAGCTTGGTGTAGATCAGCAACAGGTCCGCGGGCAAAGCAAGGGCGGGATCAGGGGGAATGACCTTGAACGGAACGCCCGCCTGCTGCGCCATGGCGTGCATGATGCGCAGCGTCACGAGCTGGTACTCGCCGCGCACCTGTCGCAGCTCGACCAGGGCGGCGATGACTTGCAGTACCACGGGATTGCCCTGCATGTACTGTCGCTGGTTGCGGTTGGGGAGAACCTTCCACCACACCTGGATTTTCAGCGCGTCCCAGCTTGGCGGTGGGTTGAGTTGCGGATCGATCAGCCAGGTGGCGTCCAGCTTGGGTGCGGCATCGTGCCTTTCGCTTGCGGTGCGCGTCCATGCGGCGCTTTTTTCGGCAATGCCCCGCAGGTGATCGTCCAGGAATTTCGGTCTGCCGCTACGCTCGGTAAAGCTGGCGTTTGCCTGATATTGCTCGTAATCCAGTGGCGCCATGCTGACCTGCGGCTTGGTGAGAATGGCTTGTTCCCACTCCTGCATGGCGTAGCTGCCGCCCAGGTCCGAGTGCACGCCGGGCAGCGCCACTTCGGTGTGCTTGCCGGGCGCGACGTGGTTGAGCGCGAAGTTTTCAGGGCATTCGTCGGCCGCCACGAGGTGCACGACGCGATCGGCGCAGTCGTCGGCGAGGTACAGCTTGACCGGGTCGTTGTTGCCGTTGTCGGGAATGCCGACGGCCGCAACGGTCTCGTAGATGCCCATGAAGCGGATACACAGATCGCTTTTGTTGTCGCCGCTCCAGCCAGGTTTGAGCGGCAAGCCCTTATCGCGCAGTTTGCGCGCCATCACGCCGTTGTCCCCGGCGTGGAGGATCAGCCACGACACATGGCGCGCGGAGGCCGCGCCACGGCTGAAACCAAACAGATCAAGTTCCACCGCGTCGACGATGATGTTGGGGTTTAGCGTATGAAACTGCTTGATCTGCGCCACCGTCGCATCAACGGCCTCAATCGCTCTGGCAATGACACCGGTGGGTCCCCAGCCCAAGCCGTAGGCATACAGACTGTCTTTTTGTTCGGCCCGGGTGCCGATGCCTTCGATGTACGCATGGTGGTAGACGTAGCGTCGACCATCCTTCCCTAACTCGGCTGTGCCAATGTCTTTAGTGACCTGATACAAGTCATACAACCGATGCACATTCGTTTCGCCACCGGCATAGCTGCTGCCATCCACACCATCCTGCTTGCGGCACGCGGCCATCAGCTGGTCGATGATGCCGGGGTGCTTGTCCAGATCGGCGGCTTGCGGCGAGCATTTCTCCAGCGCCGCGCGGCTGTTGGTGATGTTGTTGCCGGTGCCATCGTTGAACAGGCCGATGCGAAACACCAGGTGCACGGCGTCAGCTGGTGGGGCGCTGGGCGCTGCGGATGTCGTGCCAGCGGCGGCGGTCGCGGCCGCTGGTGTGGTGGGCGTTGATGTAGCGCTGAGTGTGGCTTTGGGGGTGGCTTTGGTCGTGTCTTTGCTGGCCCCCGGCGAGTCGTCTCGCATTTTCAGGGTGGTTTGCGAAGCGATCAGGCGCGCGCCGCAAGCGGTACGCATGCCATCCAGTGCTGGGGCGTAGCCGAGAAACGATTGGGTGGATTCGACAATCGGAAAGATGCCGTTGCATTGGGGGCAAAACACCCGATGCCCTTTGCCAGCCACGCGATGCCCGTCGTGGGACATCGTCGCGTAGCCTTCCAGTACGCGCCCGCCGTGGTCGGTGCTATCGCAGCACAGGATGGCCGGTTTCTCTTCCATGACATGTTTTCCGTGAGTACGGGGCGAGGAATCTTGCACCGCACTTTTGCGCAGGATCTTCAGCTCCCATATCTAGGTCACGGCTTGCGTCCAGGCAATCGGATAAGTCCTGAAAACGGGTAAGCCTGTAGCCTGTGTGATCACGGCTGCGGACCCGAGACGCGGTCTGGCAGAAGCAGGCAAGTTATGGGCGGAGCCCACCATAAAGCGCATCCAAAAGCCTGATTAGGGCTCCCGTTCAGCCGCAGATCTGGCGAGCATCACGGCAGGGCGCGTATAATTCCCTCTTTGCAGCGGGACTTTTCGCATGCGCATCCTCGCCGAGGCCCTGACCTACGACGACGTCTTCCTTGTTCCGGCCCATTCGGTCGTCCTGCCGCGCGATGTAGACACATCGACCCGACTGACGCGCAACCTGCGCCTGAACATTCCCATCGTGTCCGCCGCCATGGACACCGTCACCGAAGCCCGGCTCGCCATCACCATGGCGCAGAACGGCGGCATCGGCATCATCCACAAGAATATGACGGCCGAGCAACAGGCCGCCGAAGTGCGCTTGGTGAAGAAGTTCGAGGCCGGCGTGATCCGCAGCCCGATCACCGTCGGACCCGATACCTCGATTCGCGAAGTGCTGCGCCTGACCCATGCGCACAACATCTCCGGCGTGCCGGTGGTCGATGGCACCAAGCTGGTCGGCATCGTCACCAGTCGCGATCTGCGTTTCGAGCGCAAGCACGATGATCCGGTGCGCAACATCATGACCCGCCAGGAAAAGCTGGTGACGGTCCGTGAGGGCGCCAGCCAGGACGACGTGCTGCTGTTGCTGCACAAGCACCGCATCGAGAAAGTGCTGGTGGTCAACGACGCATTCCAGTTGCGCGGACTGATCACCGTCAAGGACATCCAGAAGGCGCGCGACAATCCGCATGCTGCGAAGGACAAGCATGAGGCGTTGCTGGTCGGCGCCGCGGTTGGCGTGGGTGGCGATACCGAGCAGCGCATCGCCGCACTGGTCGATGCAGGCGTGGACGTGCTGGTGGTGGACACCGCGCACGGTCATTCGCAAGGCGTGATCGAGCGCGCTGGCTGGGTCAAGAAACATTATCCGCAGGTGCAGGTGATCGCTGGCAACATCGTCACTGGCGAGGCAGCGCGTGCGCTGCTCGACGTGGGCGTCGATGCGGTCAAGGTCGGCGTGGGTCCGGGCTCGATCTGCACCACTCGCGTGGTCGCTGGCGTCGGCGTGCCGCAGATCACCGCGATCGACCTGGTCGCCACCGCGCTGAAGGACGAGATTCCGCTGATCGCCGATGGCGGCATCCGCTACTCCGGCGACATCCCGAAAGCACTCGCTGCCGGCGCATCCACCGTGATGCTCGGCTCGATGTTCGCCGGTACCGAGGAATCTCCGGGCGAAGTGGAGCTGTTCCAGGGGCGTTCGTACAAGAGCTATCGCGGCATGGGCTCGATCGGCGCGATGCAGCTCGGCTCGAAGGATCGCTACTTCCAGGACGAAGCCGACGCCGACAAGCTGGTGCCCGAAGGCATCGAAGGCCGGGTGCCGTATCGCGGTCCGCTGCGCAACATCATCCATCAGCTGATCGGCGGCTTGCGTGCGTCGATGGGTTATCTGGGCGCGGCCACGATCGACGATGTGCGGAACAACGCGCAGTTCGTGAAAGTGACTGCGGCCGGTGTTGCCGAAGCGCATCCGCACGATATCCAGATCACCAAGGAAGCGCCGAACTATCGGCTGAATTCCTGAAAGGCGAGGGACGAGTAGCGAGTAGCGAGGGCGCCTGATTGGGCGTCCTCGCTGGTTCCGGCCTTTAGTGCCCGGAGCACAGTCACTCGCCGTGTTCGTCAATCCAATGCCCTCGCTACTCGCCCCTCGTCCCTGTTCTGAGCCCTTCCCAATGACCAACATCCATAGCGACAAGATCCTCATTCTCGATTTCGGCGCGCAGTACACGCAGCTGATTGCGCGTCGTATCCGCGAGCTTGGCGTGTATTGCGAGATCTGGGCGTGGGATCACGATCCGGCGCAGATCGCCGCGTTTGGTGCGAAGGGCATCATCCTGTCCGGTGGCCCGGAATCGACCACGCTGGAAGGTGCACCAAAGGCTCCGCAGCAAGTGTTCGACGCCGGTACGCCGATCCTCGGCATCTGCTACGGCATGCAGACCATGGCCGCGCAGCTTGGTGGTGCCACCGAGGCTGCCGATGCCCGTGAGTTTGGTCACGCCGAAGTGGACATCGTGACGACGAGCCGTCTGTTTGACGGCTTGACGGATCATGCCGGTAGTCACCGATTGGACGTCTGGATGAGCCACGGTGATCACGTCGCCAAAGCCCCACCGGGCTTCGCCATCACCGGCAGCACCGATCGCATCCCGGTCGCCGTGATGGAGAACGACGCCAAGCGCTGGTATGGCGTGCAGTTCCATCCGGAAGTGACGCATACGAAGCAGGGCGGGGCGCTGCTGAAGCGCTTCATCACCGAGATCTGCGGCTGCGCCACGTTGTGGACCGCAGCCAACATCATCGATGACCAGATCGCCCGCGTGCGCGCGCTGGTTGGCGACGATCACGTGCTGCTCGGCCTGTCCGGTGGTGTGGATTCTTCGGTAGTTGCCGCGCTGCTGCACCGCGCGATCGGCGATCGGCTGACCTGCGTGTTCGTCGATACCGGCCTGCTGCGCTGGCAGGAAGGCGACCAGGTGATGGCCACCATGGCTGACTTCGATGAGCACGGCATGGGCATCAAGGTGATCCGCGTCAACGCGGCCGAGCGCTACTTCAGTGCGCTGGCCGGGGTGTCCGATCCGGAAGCCAAGCGCAAGATCATTGGCGGCTTGTTCGTGGATATCTTCGACGAGGAGTCGAGCAAGATCACCGCCGATGGCAGCAACGTGAAGTGGCTGGCGCAAGGGACCATCTATCCCGACGTGATCGAGTCGGCCGGCAGCAAGACCGGCAAGGCCCATGTCATCAAGAGCCACCATAACGTCGGTGGTCTGCCGGCGCATATGAAGCTCAAGCTGGTCGAACCGCTGCGCGAATTGTTCAAGGACGAAGTACGCCGCATCGGCGTGGAACTCGGCTTGCCACGCGCCATGGTTTACCGCCACCCGTTCCCGGGCCCGGGACTGGGTGTGCGCATTCTGGGTGAAGTAAAGCCCGAATATGCCGAGTTGCTGGCCCGCGCCGATGCGATCTTCATCGACGAACTGCGCAAGGCCGATCTCTACGACAAGACCAGTCAGGCGTTCGCCGTCTTCCTGCCGGTGAAATCGGTGGGCGTGGTTGGAGACGCGCGTGCCTACGAGTGGGTGATTGCGCTGCGCGCGGTCGAGACTATCGACTTCATGACGGCGCATTGGGCGCACCTGCCGTACGAGTTTCTCGGCAGGGTATCAAACAGAATAATCAATGAGTTACGTGGTGTTTCTCGTGTTGTTTATGACATTAGCGGCAAGCCTCCTGCCACCATTGAGTGGGAATAACAAAGTCAACGGCTTCCATGCACCAGGGAAAGCCGGCGACTTGCCGGCTTTCTTATGTTTATCTCACAATACATTGAAATGACTGACGAAATTATCGAATCACCCGGATCATTCTCGGCCGCGGACATGCAGCACATGCAGCGTGCCCTGCAACTCGCCGCACATGCACGCGACGCCGAAAACGAAGTGCCGGTGGGCGCGGTCCTGGTGCAGGGTGGAGAGATCATCGGCCTGGGCTGGAACCGCAACATCACCTTGCATGACCCCACCGCACATGCCGAAATCCAGGCCATGCGCGCGGCTGGCGAAAAGCTCGCCAACCATCGGCTGTCCGGCGCCACCTTGTACGTCACGTTGGAGCCTTGCTCGATGTGCGCCATGGCGATGATCCATGCACGCATCGATCGCTTGGTCTACGCCGCTGCCGACCCGAAGACCGGCGCCGCCGGCAGCGTGTTCGACACGCTCATTTCCGAACGTCACAACCATCGCATCGATGTTGCCGGCGGCTTGCTTGCCGATGAATCCGCCAATCTGCTGCGTGATTTTTTTCGCGCCCGACGCTGAGTGACCGCGTCAAAGGACACGTCAGCGCTTGCGCACACGGCTGTTCGATTTTTTTAAGGTAAACAGGGGATCGGCACGAATATCCCTATGGCGGTAGTGGAGTAGGACAAGCCCTACGCATCGAGATTGAAATCGCCGCTAGTAAAAGAACGCATGACCATAAAGTTTGATGTGAACATTCACGTCGAAATAAAAAGTGGTTAAAGTGCTTTACCGTCAATCAGATGCGTGGTGACTATCGAGCATTAGTGGCTCGAAGATCTCGCAGCTGAGTGACAGAAACCCAAGCCCGATGGATCGGGACGCACGTTCTTAAGGATGAGAGCCATGATTGATTCGATAGTGACGGCGTCGGCGCGCGCGGGCACGCCGGCACAGCTTCTGCAGGGCATCACCGGCCACCCGTCGTATTTCCTCGACGTGACCGGTCCCGCGAACGCCAAGGCCTTGTCGGTGGTGTCGTTCGAGGCGGTGGAGCGCATCGGCGAGACCTATCGCATCGTCATCGAGTTGACCCATCCCGAGGTGCTGGCGCGTGAGGATTACCTCGGGCGCGACGCGCGCTTCACGATCGCATCGGGCGATGCCGATCTCGCTGAGGGCGCCGCAGGCACAGCTACGTCGCGCACCTTCAGCGGCTGCATCACCGGTTTCTCGCAGATCAAGACCACGCGCGACTTCAGCGCCTACCGCCTCGTGGTCGAGGCCCATATCGCGCGGCTCAACCTCACGCGCAGCAACCGCATCTACCAACAGCAGAGCGCCCCGCAGATCATCGAGGCGATCCTGCGCCGGCACGGCTTCAAGGGCCACCAGTTCGCCTTCACGCTGCGCCGCACCTATCCCACCCACGCGTTCCGCTTCCAGTACCAACTCGCCGACTGGCCGTACATCCACCTGCTGATGCAGCAGGAGGGCATCTACTCCTACATCGTGCCGGGCGAGTTCGGTGACGTGGTGACGTTTGCCGACGACATCGATCACTACCTCTATAAGCCGGAACTGACCGTGCCGTACCGGGAAGTGGCTGGGCTGCAAAGCGGTGAAGCGTCGGTGTTCGCCCTGCAGATGCATGCGCAGACGGTACCGGCTTCCTTCGCGGTGGCCGACTACAACCCCGAGCAGGCCTACGAGCGCCTGCGGGCCGAGGCGAACGTCGCGAGCAAGGACGTCACCACCTACGGCCAGCCCTACGTCTACGGCACCCATCACCTGGACGCCACCAGCGCTACCTGGGAAGCGCAGCTGCGCCACGAGGCGGCCATCGCCTGGCAGGTGCAGTACGAAGGTGACAGCAGCGTGCTGGCGCTATGCCCGGCACGCATCCTGCGCATGGACACGGCGCTGGCCGAGGCGCCGAACGGTCAGCTGATCGTCGAAGTGATTCACCACGGCGCCCGCGACGCCAGCTATCGCAACCATTACACCGCGATCCCGTCGGATCGGCGCTTCCGCCTTAAGCTGGACGAAGCCAGCTGGCCGAAGATCGCCGGCACACTGAGCGCACGCGTCACTTCGCCGGGTCAGTACACCTACGCCTACCTCACCGCGCAGGGTTACTACACGGTCCGCTTCGACTGCGATTTCGACACCTGGAACCCCGGCGGCGAGAGCGTGCCATTACGTCTCGCTAAACCGTTCGCCGGCAGCCTGCAGACCGGCTTCCACTTCCCGGCACTGGACGGCACCGAGGCGGTGATCGCCTTCCGCGATGGTGACCCGAACAAACCCTACATCGCCCAGTTTCATCATCACAGCCAGGCGACGGACCTGGTCACCAACCAGGACCGCTGGCTGTCGCGCAACGTCATCCGCACGCAAAGCAACAACAAGCTGCGCATGGAAGACTGGAAGGGCGAAGAGCACATCAAGCTCTCCACCGAGCACTCCGGCAAGAGCCAGTTGAACTTGGGTCATCTGGTGGATGCGAAGCGCCAACCGCGTGGTGAAGGCTTCGAGCTGCGCAGCTCGGGACACGGTGCGATCCGCGGCGGCAAGGGCTTGTTCATCAGCGCCGACGATCAGCCCGGCGCGAACGGCAAGCAGCTAGAGATGGATGCGGCAATAGCCCTGCTCGAGCAGTCGCTGCAGCAAAGCGAAGGCCAGGCGGAAGCCGCCGCCGCGGCTCAGGCGATCGCCGCCGACTACGCCCGGCAGAAAGCGTTGTTCAACGACACGCTGAGCGAGCTAAAGCAGGCCGGCCTCCTGGTCAGTGCACCGGTCGGCATGGCGCTGGTGTCGGGCACCGACCTGCAACTGAGCGCCAAGGAAGACCTGATCGCGACGGCTGGCGGTAGCGCCGATGTCAGCGTGCTCAAGCGATTCACGGTCGCCGCTGGCGAGGCGGTATCGCTGTTCGCGCAGAAGCTGGGCATCAAGCTGTTCGCGGCCAAAGGCAAGGTGGAGATCCAGGCGCAAAGCGACGAGATGCGTTTGCTGGCGGACAAGAACGTCACCATCACCAGCGCCAACGGACGCGTCGTGATTGAGGCCAAGGACGAGTTGCTGCTGAAATGCGGTGGTTCGTACTTGCTCATGAAGTCGACCGGCATCGAAGAGGGGACGCGCGGCGATCGCACCATCAAGGCGGTTGCGTTCCGCCGGCAGGGGCCTTCGTCGTTGGCACGCGAGATGAACACGTGGAAGCACGCCACCTTCGACGAACAACTAAGCCTGCGCTGGCCGTATGACGGCGCGCCCATGCGCAACCAGAAATTCGCCCTGGTGCGCCCGGACAAGACGGTCATCCGGGGCGTCACCGACGCCGACGGAAACACCAGCCTGCAAAAGAGCCTCTGGGTGGAAGGCATGCATTTGCGTCTCGACCCCTAACCCCCACCCGCACAAATGCGTCACCCGTCATCGAACCGAACAGATCAGGAAAAACCCCATGTCAGCTGCTGACGAACCGTACGCGCCCGATCGGCATATTCCGGTGCGCTATGACCGTTATGGTGATCCCGAGTGGCATACCGTGCTGTCTCTACCGGATAGTTCGGTGGGTATCTGCACGATGGTGCCGACGCGAGTGATCCCGGTGATCTTTGTGCCCGGGGTCATGGGCAGCAATCTCAAGGGGATAAAGAACAAAAACGTCACATGGCGCCTGGATACCAAGACCAGCGCATTGCCCTGGCTTACAAGGGATGCTGCGTACCGCAAGAAAAACTTGAACCCGCAAGCGATGACCGTCGATGACGGCGGTCTGCTGCCCATCACGACGCAGCAGCATCAGGATGAATTGAAGAGCCGAGGCTGGGGCGAGGTGGCCGCGATCAGCTACGGCGACTGGCTGGCTTGGCTGGAAAACGCGCTCAATGATTTTGAAAGTGCTCACGCCGGGCTACGTGACCAGATGATCGGTATCGTCATGCCGGCGGCGCAGGGTGGGGAGGCCTTGACGCGGGACGAGGTGGCACTGTCTTACCGTTACCGCTTCCCAGTCTGGGCGTGTGGCTACAACTGGCTGGACGACAACAAGGCGTCCGCCGGGCTGTTGCAGAAGCGCATCAACACGGCCCTCGATCGCTATCGTGGTGAGGGCAAGACCTGCGACAAAGTGATTCTGGTCACCCATTCCATGGGCGGTCTGGTCGCACGCTACGCCTCCGAGGTCATGGGTATGACGGATACCATCTACGGCATCGTACATGGCGTGATGCCCGCCATTGGGGCGGCGGCGACTTACCGGCGTATCAAGTCGGGTACGGAAAATCCAAGCAGTGGTCTGGCCCGTGGCCTAAATAGCCCCAAGGAGTGGGCGTCCGGCCATATGGCCAGCGAAGTGCTGGGTTACGACGCTGCTGAAAACACTGCCGTGATGTCCGGCGCCCCCGGCCCCTTGCAACTGCTTCCCACACCGGAATATGGCAACGGCTGGTTGCGAATCGAACAAAGGGGCAGCGTCCCGTCCGCGCTACCGCAACACGGTGACCCGTATAGCGAGATCTACACCGTGCGTGGTGCCTGGTGGGGCCTGATCGACGATCAGCTGATCAATCCGCTGAACACGGAAAGTGATCCTGTCAAGAAGCAGGCGCAGGTAGATAGGGATTGGTCTGCATTCATGGACATCATGAATCAGCAGGTGAAACCTTTCCATCACGATATTGCTGGAAAGTACCACGGCCACACCTACGCCTTCTACGGCGACGATTCAGCATATCCGGCCTACGGCAATGTGACCTGGACGGGCGGTTCGCGCTGGGGTGTGGCCGCACTCAGCGGAAACCGCCCCGCCGATCCGTGGCAGGCGAAGGCACTCGACCCGGGTGAGATGGGCAGCACACGAACCGTAGCGACGCCCATGCAGGGGATCGGTTGGAAAACGGAGGTTAACCAGGGCTACACCATCAGCGACCCCGAAGAGATGGGCGATGGCACGGTGCCCCAGCGTTCGGGCAAGGCACCGCTGGGCGAGCGCGGCGTACAGATCTGTGTGTCCTATCTCGGTATCTCGCACGAAGGCGCCTACCGAGTCGAGACATGCAAGCGGTTTACGCTATGGGCGATCACCAAGATCGCGCAACGCGTAAAAGGCACCGTCATGGCGTATGACGCCCGATGAAGGCGTGCCTGAGAAACCTCTTTGTCACTGCCGCCCTGACACTGGGCATCACCGGCTGCCAGCCCTCCCTTCCTCCGCTCACGCCCCAGGAACACGCCACCATGCAAACCCTCACTCAAGTCATGACGCCACGTTGTATTGGACGTTATGTGATCGATCTGCCCGCAGGCATGGTGCCGAGTGGCTGGGGTGGCCTGAAGGCGCAAGACGTGAACATCGAAGTGACGCCGATGAATGAGCCGCTGTTTCAGCTGCGTTATGAGCGGCGCGAAGCTGAGTTGCACGCAACACATCTTGATGGCCGGCCTGATCAAACTTCTCTTAAGGAAATCGTGCCTTTACGTGGGGCCATCGGCGGCATATTTAACCGTGCGGATGACCACGCCGTGGTGAACGCAGGTCGAACTCTTGAGCTACATGCCTGGCGAGATGGATATGCGATCAAGATGTGGATCAAGGCACGTGACGTTAGCTACTCGGCAGATAATCTTGACGAACAGTATAAAGGGATAGGTACCGACGTCCCGCAAAAACAGGCACTTCTGCTGGACGTATTCGCGCGCACACGCGGTCGTACCGACAACGAGATGCCGAGCGAACAGGGCTTGTGCTTTCACGGCGGCTTCCTGCAAGGCCCTGCGACTGCCGAAGAAAATCTTGATATGGACTATGTGTTTGCCGATATGCCGGATGTGTCGCTATCGATCTCCAGCAACAGCGATCTGGTTTCGGAAAATACGCTGCTCGATCGCGGCAAGGATATCGAGGCGAATTTGCGCCTTGCCGATGGCCACACGATACGAAAGGGCAAGCGCCAACCGCATGGTGGACTTGCTTTTGATGAGTGGTTAATGGCGGCCACTACCGATGATCATGTCAAAGGTCACATATTCACGCTGGAAGCCAATAGCCGTATCGGCAGTGCCCAGACGCCGCTCCTCAATATCGACGTTCAAAACGGCCGGCGATTCGGCGTCCCCGACAAGCGCCCCCCTGGCTCCATACCTTTGGACAGTCCACCGCCGCTAGCCAAAGCCTCACTTACCGAAGGGGAAGCCGTGGCCCTGTGGGATGCCATCACCAACACCTTGCGTGCTCGGCCAAATGGCTTCTGACGAATCGGGCAGAACAAGGGATGAGAACGGTGGTTGAGTCGATGGTGAAAGCAAAAGGCGAGACATGCCAGTGGTTCACGACGGCGTACCCCCATGAGGCAGCCACGGCTGGCGATGATCCATGCGCGCATCGATCGGCTGGTCTACGCCGCTGCCGATCCGAAGACCGGTGCCGCTGGCAGCGTGTTCGACACGCTCATTTCCGAGCTTCACAACCATCGCATCGATGTGGCCGGGGGCTTGCTTGCGGAGGAGTCCGCCACTTTGCTGCGGGATTTCTTCCGCGCCCGACGCTAAGCCCGCGCTACAGAAACGCCAGCGCCTGGCCGCACGGTTGCTCGATCTTCAAGCTCAACAGGGCATCGGCACGGGTATGACCCATGTTCACCGCGGCAATCGGCTTGCCGATGCGCGCGGCGGCATGGACGAAGCGATAGCCTGAAAACACCATCAGTGATGAGCCGACCACCAGCACGGCGTCCGCGTCGTGCAGCGCTTGCATGCCGGTATCCACTCGATCCCGCGGCACATTCTCACCAAAGAAAACCACATCCGGCTTCAGCAATCCACCGCAATAGTGGCAGGCGGGGATTTCGAAGCTGGAGAAATCCTCGACTTCAAGATCGGCGTCGCCATCGGGTGCGTCCACCGCATCGAGCTCTGCCCAGGCTGAATTCAGGTGCAGCAGTTCGGCCTGGAAGTCGTCGCGGGACTGTCGCCGTTCGCAGGCCAGGCAACGAATGACATCCATCCGGCCGTGCAGGTCGATCACGTTTTGATTGCCGGCTGCCTGATGCAGCCGATCCACATTCTGCGTCAGCAACAGTGTCAGTTTTCCCTGTTGCTCAAGCCGGGCTAAGGCATGGTGTGCCGCATTGGGTGCGGCTCGCCCAAACCTGCGCCAGCCCACAAGGCTGCGCGCCCAGTAGCGTTGGCGGGTCGCCAGCTCGCCGACGAATGCCTGATAAGTCACGGGCGGCGTGCGCTTCCATTCGCCCTTGGCATCGCGGTAGTCGGGAATGCCCGAATCCGTGCTGCAACCTGCGCCGGTAAGCACAAACAGGCGCTGGTGACCGCTCACGAAATCGGCCAGCGACGTATCTTCCGTCACTGTCTCAATGGGACTGGCTGTAAGTGTGGACATGTCAGTCAAATGGGGGCGGATGCGAGACTTCAACAGGATCAATGCGCCGTTTCAGGCCATGCCTGAGGCATCTTGCGGATATCGGAGACCTGATACCCAAGCTGCTGCACACGCGCCACGAGGGCATCGTAATCGGCCTGGGTGATGGTCGGGGTTCGCGCCATGATCCACACGTAGTCGCGCTTGTCGCGGGCGACAATCGTCTCCTTGTAGTTGTCATCCAGATAGGCCACCAGGTACTGCTCCTTCAGCGGCCAGATCAACTGGATGCCCCACACGGCGTTGCCGCTGCCGGGAGTGACATAGCCGGTGGAGTGGATGGTCTTTACTGGGTCGTTGAACGAGTTCTTGCGGTAGCGAAACGAAGTCTCCACGGTCCCGTTGGGTTGCAACTGATACGCCTCGACGCCGTTGTACGCCTTCTTTTCTATGAACGACGGTATCGAGGCAATCACGTACCAGGTGCCCATGAAGCGCGGTAGATCCACGTGGGCGACGGGCTTGATCGGCGCCATGTCGCTCGCCAATGCAGTGGCGCTCAGTGCTGCCAGAACAAAAGCTACCAGCAATGATTTGGGTGTGTGCATTTCATACTTCCGGCGCGTGATGCCATGCGCCTGTGGTGTGGATTTCATTCGGGACGGGCGAATCGGTAGTGCGCAACCAGCCACTCCTGACCGTCGGCATAACCGAACAATTCGGCACATGACATCCAGAACATCCGCCAGCGCTGGAACCACAGCGGCGCTGCCTTGGTGCCGTAGGCTTTGGTCAAGGCGGCCATCACCAGATCCTTGCGCGCATCCTGATTGGCGAGCCAGTGATTGGCACTTCGTTGATAGTGCGTGCCATCGACGTGCCAGCGCTGCTCGATCTGCAGGTCGCGCTGAAACCAGAGCAGGGTGTCGGACGCAGGCATCAGGCCGCCGGTAAAAAAATGCCGACCCAGCCAGTTGTCCTCGCCGGTGGTCTCGAACGGATACATCAGCGTCTTGTGCGCGAAAATATGCACGAACAACTTGCCGCCTGGGCGCAGCCAGCTGGCAATACGGCCGAGCAGGATTTCGTAATTGCGCATGTGTTCGAACATCTCGACCGACACGCAGCGATCGAATTGGCCGGGTGCCAGTTCGAGCTGGTTGACGTCCTGGGTGATGACATGCGCGTTGAATAGCCCGCGCTTGCGGCATTGCGCCTCGATGTATTCGCGCTGTTGATGGGAATTCGAGACGGCGGTAATCCTGGCATTCGGATATCGTTCGGCCATCCATAACGTGAGCGAACCCCAGCCACAGCCGAGCTCAAGAATCTGCTGGCCATCGGCCAGTTCGGCGCGCCAGCCATACAGCTTGAGCATGGCGTCCTCGGCCTGCTCCAGTGATTCGTCGCCGCGCGGGTAGTAGCAGCCCGAATATTTCAGGCGCTTGCCCAGGCACAACTCGAAGAAAGCCGGTGGCAATTCGTAGTGCTGCGCGTTGGCGGCGCTGGTGTGGATGGCTACGGGACTGTGGCGCAGCATGTCGATCCGTTGGACGAAGCGCGCGGCTTGCTGATCGATTCCGCCGACCATTTCCTCACTCAAGCGTTGCGCGCACATGCGTCGTATGCCCTGCCGCAAGAGCGCATCAGGCAAGAGGCCGCGTTCGGCCAAACCAAGCAGACCGCCAGCGGGGAGCTCCGGCGGTAGTTCGTCGCCGACGGCGGCGTAGGTGTTCATGGTTTGCTCCTCTTTGGAAACCAGGGAATCAGTATCGACGTGCTGCGTTGATAGGCGCGGTAGTCATCGCCGCGGCTGCGCAGCGCTTGCGTCTCGGTATAAGGAATGCCACTTATCCAGCGCAGGAATACATACATCACCACCGGTCCCGACCAGGCCAGCCACGCGATCGGTGAGCCAAGCGCCAGGCAGACGTAGGCGAACCAGTGGATCCATTCAAAGAAATAGTTGGGATGGCGCGAATAGCGCCACAGGCCATCGCGGCAAGTGCGGCCATGGTTCGCTGGATCGGTTCTGAAGCGCGCAAGTTGACGGTCGGCAATCGATTCGCCGATCACGCTGATCAGCCAGATCACGATCGCTGCCAGCATCCACGGACTGAGCTGATTAGGATTGCGCGCTACCGCCAGAAACGGCAGAGAGAACAGTGCGATCAGCAATGCCTGGAACTGGAAGAACAGGAAAAAATTCAGCAGGCTGCCGTTCCAGTGCCTGCGCAGATTTTGATAGCGGCCGTCCTCTGGCTCACCACGAACCCGTGACCACAAATGTGCGGCCAGTCGCGCACCCCACAGACCTCCAAGCACGGCCAGGATGATTCGCGGCCAGGGGGCACCATCGCCGAACAACGCGAAGAAAGCCGATCCAGCACCCACGCCGCCAGCCCACAGGACATCGACGATGCCGGCGTTGGAGTGCCGGTGCTGCCATAGCCATCCGAGCGTCATCATCAGCGCCGCAAGCACCCACAGGCATCCCAACTGGATCCATGGATTCATGGCGCGTGCCCTTGCAGGGAGATTGAAGTTGCAGCTACGCCAGACCAGCGTCTGGCCAGCCACGCCAATGCAGGCGTCGCCAATGCCCAGCCAATGCTCAGCCACAACAGGGCATGCCAGATAGGATTGGCAAAAGTCACCACGTGCCAGCCGCGTGTCGCGCCGAGGTAGGCCAGCGGCCCACCGACGGCGCCCAGCAAGGCTGCCAGCCAGAGGCGCGTCTGCAGATAGGCCAGCGATTGCGTGAAGGTAAGCGCAAAGGTCGCCCACAGTGCGAGGATCCATACCGGCGCCAGCGTGGCCGATGGCCACGGCGCTGCATAGCAGGCCAGCCCCGCGCGGATCAGTCCGCCATCCACCACGAACCCCATCGCGATCGCAGCAAGCATGAGTGACATGTCAGCTTTGTAGTGACGCGCCAGACCCAACTGACACGCCGCGTATACCAGCAGGCCGATAACGGCAGGCCACGCCAACCCGTGCGCGGCACCGATCACGGCGCAGAACCAGACCAGCTCGTAACCGATGAGGCTGGCCCAGAACTTCATGCGCGGACCCCGTTGGGCCGATGACCAGGTTTGGCCAGCAGCAAATGCGCGACTCCGATCGAGCGTTCGCGAAAGCCACCTTCGCAATAAGCCAGATAGAACTCCCACATGCGGATGAAACGCTCATCGAAACCTTGCGCACGCACCTGCGGCAGCTGCGCCATGAAGCGCTCGCGCCACGCTTGCAGGGTGCGTGCATAGGAATCGCCGAAGTCGTCCAGCTGGATCAGCGCCAGATCGCTGCTGCGCGTCTTGGCGGCGAGCAACGCATGGACCGATGGAATGAAACTGCCGGGAAACACATGGCGCTTGATGAAATCGACTGACTTCAACGCCTGTGCGTAGCGGTGGTCTTCGATCGTGATGGCTTGCAGCAACGCCAGGCCATCGGGCTTCAACAGCTGGCTCAGCTGCCTGAAATAAGTATCGAGGTAGGGCGCACCGATCGCCTCGACCATCTCGATCGACACCAGTTTGTCGTAAGGCCCACGAAGGTCGCGATAGTCTTCCAGCAGCAAGGCGACATGTTCACTCATGCCCGCCGCAGCAACGCGCTGACTGGCCAGCGCATGCTGCTCCCGCGAGATCGTGGTGGTGGTGACATGGCAGCCGTAATGCTGTGCGGCATAGAGCGCGAAACCGCCCCAGCCGGTGCCGATCTCGATCACGCGATCGCTCGATTTGAGGTCAAGCATGCGGCAGATGCGCTCGAGCTTGCGTGTGGAGGCAGCGCCAAGCGTGTCGTCGGCACCGTCCCATAGCGCCGAGGAGTACATCAAGTCCGGCGACAGAAACAGCTGGAAGAAATCGTTGCCCAGATCGTAATGCGCAGCGATGTTGCGCCGACTGCCCTGGCGCGTATTGCGTTGCAGGCTGTGCCATGCGCGCATGGCCATGCCACCCAGCCGCGCCAGTCCGGTTTCCATGCCGTCGAGCAGTTCGCGATTGCGCACGAGTAACTGAATCAGGCCGACCAGATTGCTGCAGCGCCAGAGTCCGTCCATGTACGCTTCGCCCGCGCCGACACTGCCATTCGCAGCGACGGCTCGATAGAAAGCAGGATCGAGGACATCGATGTGTACGGTGAGGTCGGATTGCTGCGCTGCCGGTGCACCCAGCTCGACCGTGCCCAGCGCATCCCGAATGACGAGCCGGCCATGTTGCAATCCACCCATTTGTGCCAGCAACCGCTGGCGCAAAAAGCGCGCGCCTGCCGATGGCATCGTGACATCGACGGATGCGGCTGAAACGGGTTTGACGATAGCGTTCATGCGGACCTCAAAACGGTTGTGGGTGGTCGTGGACGGGGTTGCGCTTCAGCCACAAGCGCAGCGCATGCCAATGAATGGCGCCGACGATCTGCGCGGTCATCAGTGGATAGCGCCACAGCACGCGGGCGAGTGACGCGCTGTTCAACGGTTGGCGCTGCAAGGTGAGGGCGGCATCGAATTCACGCCGGCCATCGCGCAGCACATCCATGTGCACATGCAGATCGTCAGCCGGCGGCGTGAATCGCCACTCGTACTCGCGCGCCATTGGCATGAACGGCGACACGTGAAACGTCTTGGGAAACGTCCAGTGCAGAGCTCGCCCGTGCGCTTGTGCCGATTCGATCGGCAACACATACGCGTGGCGTTCGTGCCACGGCATATTGGTGATCTCCGCAACGATACAGACCAGAGTCTGGCCATCCTCGGCGTAGCAGTAGTAGAAGCTCACCGGGTTGAACACATAGCCGAAGTAACGCAGGTGGGTCAGTAGACGGATGGGTCCCACTGGCCGTTGCCCGGTGGTCTGTTCGACGCGCTGACGTACCGCTTCGGCCAGCGGTATTTCAAGTGGTCCGAGATAGTCGTCGCGGCGAAACTGCGCGACGTTGCGATGCTCGTTGGACCACAGCCAACGCTGCTGGAACACCTTATCGACTTCATCCAGATCCAGATAAAGCTGAGCCATTTTGTAGTCGAAGACGTGCGGGTGCGGTGCAAGGCGACGGTGACGGACGACGCCTTCATAGATGGCGCTAGCCAATGGTGGAGTCGTGCCGGCCACTTCAGTGCTCACGCCGCCATCTCCTGACTGCGCGACTCTGGTTCGTAAACGGACGACGTTACCTGCGGCCAGTGCACGCCGAGGGCTGCGGCAACTTCCACAGCACTGCGCATGCCATCTTCGTGAAAGCCCCAGCCCCAATACGCGCCGGCAAACCAGGTATGCCGCTGTCCCTGGATTTCGGCCTTACGCATTTGCGCCGCCACCGACGCATGGCTGTAGACGGGATGGTGATAACGCATTCGTGCCAGAACTTTGTCTGGATCGATCGCTGCGGTGCGGTTAAGCGTGACCACGAAAGGATCGGGCGATTCGATACCCTGCAGGAGGTTCATGCAGTAGCTGACCGTGCAAGCATCATCGGGATTGCGCGGTAACCAGGCATTCCAGGCGGCCCACGCCTTGCGGCGTCGTGGCAATACACTGGCGTCGGTGTGCAGCACCGTGTCGTTGGCCTGGTAAGGCATCGCGCCGAGAATGGAATGTTCGCGTTCGTCCGCGTCACTTAACAGGGCGAGGGCCTGGTCGCTGTGGCAAGCGAGTACCAGTTGGTCAAAATGCTCGATACCCGCAGCGCTTTCGAGCATGACGCCGCCAGCGTGACGACGGATCGAGCGTATCGGGCAATTCAATCGTTCATTGACCTGCCAGTGCGCGCGCAACGCATGCACATAGTTTGAAGAGCCACCGCGAACGACACGCCATTGGGGGCGATCACTCATCTGCAGCATCTGGTGATTGGCCATGAACTGCACCAGGTAGCGGGCAGGGAAGCGCAGTATCTGTGCTGGTGGCGATGACCATAGCGCCGAGGCCATCGGCACCAGATGTTCGTCACGAAAGGCCGCGCCGTAACGGTGTTCCGCCAGATAGTCAGCCAGCGAAGGGCCTTCGCCGGACGAGCCCAGCAGCGCCGGTGCCTCTCGGTAAAAACGCGCCAGATCTCGCACCATCTTTATAAAACGTGGCGAGCACAGATTGCGCCGTTGGCAGAACAGCGTGTCCAGTGTGGCTGCGTTGTATTCCAGTCCACTGGCTTCATTGTGCACCGAGAAGCTCATCGTGGTCGGCTGCGACTGCACATTGAGTTGCTCGAACAGCCGGGTCAGCATTGGGTAATGACTCGGGTTATGCACGATGAAACCGCTGTCGATGCGATAGTGTTGACCTTGTTGTTCTACCTCGTGTGTATGCGTGTGACCGCCAAAATAGCTGTTGGCCTCGAACAGCGTGACGTCGTGCTTGCGCGACAACAGCCAGGCCGACGCCATTCCTGCGATACCAGATCCGACCACGGCGATACGCACGGTTTATTTCCTCGCCTTGGTCAGTACCCAGGCAGGCACCGGTTTGAGGCCGTGCACCAGGCCCAGCGCCGACATCAGTCGCAACCCATACCAGGTCAGATCGATCTCCCACCAGCGGAAGCCCTGGCGGCTGGAACCGGGAAAGAAATGATGGTTGTTGTGCCAGCCTTCGCCGAACGTGATCAGCGCCAGCCATACGTTGTTGCGGCTGTCATCGCGGGTGTCGAACCGGCGGCTACCGAAACGGTGCGCCAGGGAGTTGATCGTCACCGTGGCGTGGAACAGCACGATGGTCGACACGAAGAATCCCCACACCAGCATCTGCCCGCCGCTGGTGCCCAGCTGCGGCGCAACGTGCTTGAGTAGTACCCCCAGCAGATACAGGCACACGGCCAGCGCCACCGGCACCAGCGTGTCGTAGCGGTCCAGCACGCGCAGTTCCGGAAACTTCGCCAGGTCTGGGACGCGTGATAGATCGGTGCGGAAATTGCGCGGTGTCAGGAACCAGCCAACGTGACTCCAGACGAAGCCATACACACTCGGCGAATGCGGGTCCCGCGTGGTATCGGCATGACGATGGTGGTTGCGATGATGCGCCGCCCACCACAGCGGACCACGCTGCACGCAGGACGCACCAATCAGCGCGAACACAAACTGCACCGTGCGCGAGGTCTGAAACGTGCGGTGCGAGAAATAGCGGTGATAAAACCCAGTCAACGCAAACATGCGCACGACATACAGCGCAGCCGCCACCCACAGCGCGATCGGCGAGACGCCGACCCAGAACACACATAGACAAGCCAGATGCATCGCAATGAACGGCGCCGACCGCATCCAGTCGACGCGGTCGGCCGCCGCCACATTGAGCTCGTCACTCGCCGCCGTATCGATCCAGCGGCGAACGCTGCGACCCAGCCAAGACCCGCGGGGATCAACAGCTTCCGTGGCGAGCGTGGATGGACTGACTCCATGGGAAATCGGAACCAGCACCGGTTTGGAAATCTCCATGAGCATCTGCCTGCCTATCAAGGTGTCGCTGATAGGTACGGCCGAATGGCCACTACGGATGCATCCGGGGTTCACGGCTCAGCAATGCCGACGAGCCTTCCGACCTATCGGACCGGAGCTACAGAAAAGTTCATAAATTCCGATTGACGGGCGCAAGAACACAATGCTACGTTCGCAATATATTGCGTTATTGGGGTGTGTTTCCGCAGGAAATAGCGGCCAGCATGCCAGTCAGCGCCAGAGCATGGAACGGGGAGTTCCGCAGGGAAGGGCTTTCATGGACAAAAGCCATGGAAGGCCAATCATCAAACATGGAGAACATCGCAATGACGCATAGCTTGGGGTTAAAGGGGCTGCTGGCGGCCTCGATTGGAATGGCTTTCTCTCTTTCGGCTTTCGCCGGAAGCACTGTACCGGTGGCAGCTGCGGCACCTGGGGGCGTTGCAAACTTCAACGTCAGTTCGTTGCGCACTGGCGGCAGCTACGATCGCTTCATCGTCACGTACCGCGCAGGTTCGACCGAGCAGGGAAGCCAGTCGGCTGCGCTGCAGAATGTGAGTGCCGCCGTCGCACGTGCTGGCTTGAGCAACGCACCGCGCGTGAGCTACAAACGCAAACTGGCCACCGGCGCCGAACTGGTGAGCACATCGCGCAAGCTGAATCAGGCAGAGGCCGCGGCCTTCATCCGCTCCATGGCCGCCGACCCGGCCGTGGACTACGTGACGCCTGATGTGCTCCGTCAAGCCGTCATGGACACTCAGCCGACCGGCACGATCAGGGCGGCTTTTACGCCGAACGATCCCTACTTCGCAAACTATCAGACCGATTATTTAGCCGGTGACGGTACGCCGACCCCGAAAAACAATGTACCCAACTACGGCGGCGCCAACATCGTCGGCGCCTGGAATCTCGCCGATGGCAAGGGCGCGACCATCGCGGTGCTCGACACCGGCGTCGTCAAGCATGCGGATGTGAACACTTCGCTGGCGGATGCCGGCTACGACTTCATCAGCGATCCCCTGGTTTCCGGTCGCACCGCAACCGGCCGCGTATCAGGTGGCTGGGACACCGGCGACTGGACGACAGGTGACCAATATGCGGCCGCCAATGGTGGCTGCGCTAATCCTGGCGCTGGTCACGGCAGCTCCTGGCACGGCACCCACGTGGCCAGCGCCAGCGGTGCGGAATTGACCAACAATGGGGTGGGCATGGCCGGCATTGCCTACAACGCCAAGGTCATTCCGGTGCGCGTATTGGGTCACTGCGGCGGTTATGACAGTGACATCAACGACGCTATCGTATGGGCGGCCGGTGGCCACGTAGATGGCGTCCCCGACAACCCGAACCCGGCACAGGTACTCAACCTCAGTCTCGGTGGCTCCGGCAGATGCACGGCCAAGGACGGGTCCGCCATCGCGATTGCCAAGGCCAATGCCCTGGGAGCCGTGGTCGTGATCGCCGCTGGCAACGAGGGTGTGGATGTCGTCAATAGCTCGCCGGCCAGCTGTCCGGGTGCGATCACCGTGGCTTCGACGGGCGTCACCAGCAAGCTTGCGGTGTATTCCAACTACAACAGTCCCAACGAAAGCATGGTGACCCTGGGCGCGTTTGGCGGTGGTGTCTACGTCAACGATGGCGCGTCGGGGACGCAGTTGAATCCGGAAGGCTTTGCCTGGCAAGCGATCAACAATGGCGCAACAACGCCAGTAGCCAGCCCGTCCGGTGATACCTACGGGGGCATGGCAGGTACCTCGCAGGCTACCCCGCACGTCACCGGCACTGTTGCACTGATGCAGAGCGCGCGTGTCGGCGCAGGCTTGCGGCTGCTAACGCCAGCCGAAGTGCTCAGCATCCTGAAAAGTACGGCGCGCGTACCCAAAGTTACCGCAGACCCCGTCAAGACATTCGGCGCAGGCATTCTCGATGCGGGCGCTGCCGTCACGGCGGCAGCAACTTTCGGCACCGACGTCCCACCGCCCACTCCTGACAAATCCGTTGTGCTCACCAACGGCGTCATGTTGGCAGGCCAGTCGGGGGCGGCCGGTGCCAGCACGGTCTACAAACTGGATGTTCCAACCGGGGCGCTCGCACTGACCCTGCGCACGCTGGGAGGCACGGGTAACGTCTCCCTCTACGTCAAAGTGGGCTCCGCAGGTAGCGCTACCGACTACGCCTTCAAGTCGGCAGCGGGTACCGGCACGTCCAAGTCCGTGTCGATCTCCCGTCCGGTGGTGGGGACTTACTACATCACGATCGTGGGCGACTCCGCTTACAGCGGCGTGACCGCGCTCGGTATGTTCACCGTGCCGAAGTAAAAGTAGCGAGTCAAAAGCAAGTCCGGGACTTCGCCGGTTTGGGCGAGTCCCGGATGTTGCTGCCTCGTGTCTCGGTGCCTCGCTCAAGCGTCATCGCATAGCACGAGTGTCAGGCGCGACAAGCACATGGCCATGGACATGGCTATGCAACGCCCATTATCAAACATGGAGATCATCGCAATGATGAATAGTTTGAGTATCAAAGGACTGCTGGCGGTTTCGGTCGGTGCGGCTTTTTCCCTGTCCGCTTTCGCGGGAAATATCACGCAGGTGGCATCCGTTGGCCCAGTGGCTGCGGCGAATTTCAATGTCAGTTCCTTGCGCACGGGTGGCAGCTACGATCGTTTCATCGTCAGGTATCGCGTGGGCTCGACCGAGCAGGGCAATCCGATAGCCGCCGTGCAGAATGTCAGCGCTGCCATCGCACGTGCAGGCATGAACCACGCAACGACGTTGTCGATCAACGCGCCTCGCGTGAGCTATGCACGCAAGCTGGCGACCGGCGCCGATCTGGTGATCACGTCGCGCAAACTGAATGAGGCAGAGGCAGCGGCATTCATCCAGTCCATGGCGGCCGATCCAGCCGTGGACTATGTGGCGCCGGATGTACTCCGTCACGCCGTCATCGATGTGACGTCGTCCGCCACCATCGTGGCGCCAGCGGCGTTTGTGCCGAACGATCCCAACTTCGCGATTTACCAGACGGACTATCTGGCAGGCAACGGCACGCCCACGCCCAAGAACAATGTGGCCAATTACGGCGGCAACAATATCGTAGGTGCCTGGAATCTTGCCGACGGGAAAGGTGCGACCATCGCCGTGCTCGATACCGGCATCGTCAAGCATGCGGATGTGAATACTTCGCTGGCTGCTGCCGGCTACGACTTCATCAGTGACCCTCTGGTTTCCGGTCGCACCGCAGCCGGCCGCGTATCAGGCGGTTGGGATCTGGGCGACTGGACAACGGGCAGCAAGTACACGACCGCGAATGGCGGCTGTGTTGATGCAAGCAATCCTTCTTCAAAAAGCTCCTGGCACGGCACCCACGTGGCCAGCGCCAGCGGCGCCGAGTTGACCAACAACGGGGTCGGCATGGCCGGCATCGCGTACAACGCCAAGGTGATTCCGGTGCGCGTGTTGGGTCACTGCGGCGGCTATGACAGTGACATCAATGACGCCATCGTGTGGGCCGCTGGGGGTCACATAAATGGCGTTCCCGACAACCCAAACCCGGCACAGGTACTTAACCTCAGCCTCGGTGGCGCCGGCACATGCACGGCCAAGGACGACGCCGCCATCGCGATTGCCAAGGCCAATGCCTTGGGAGCCGTGGTCGTGGTCGCCGCCGGCAACGAGGGCGCGGATGTCGTCAGTAGCTCGCCGGCCAGCTGCCCGGGCGCGATCACGGTGGCTTCGACTGGCGTCACCAGTAGGCTTGCGGTGTATTCCAACTACAACAGTCCCCACGAAAGCATCGTGACCCTGAGCGCGTTTGGCGGCGGTGTCTACGTCAACGATGGCACCTCGGGGGCGCAGTTGAATCCGGAAGGCTTTGCCTGGCAAGCGATCAACAAAGGCACAACGACGCCGACAGCCAGCCCGGGCGGCGACACGTACGGCGGCATGGCAGGCACTTCGCAGGCCACCCCGCATGTCACCGGTGCCATCGCCTTGATGCAGAGCGCCCGCGTTAACGCGGGTCTCCCCATGCTGACGCCAACCCAGGTGCTGGGCATTCTGAAAAGTACGGCGCATTTGCCTAAAGTTGCGCCGGATACGTCAAAGACATTCGGTGCGGGCATTCTCGATGCGGGTGTCGCCGTCGCGGCAGCAGCGACGTATGGCGTGCTGAGCAATGGCGTCAAGTTGACGGGCCAGTCTGGAGCGGCAGGTGCCAGCGCCGTCTACAAGCTCTCCGTGCCAGCAGGCGCGCGCGCACTGGTACTGCGGACGCTGGGTGGCACAGGCAACGTGTCCATCTACGTCAAGGTCGGTTCTGCAGGTAGTCCCACTGACTACAACTTCAAGTCCGATCCGGATGACGGCACAGCGAAATCTGTGTCGATCTCCCGTCCCGTGGCAGCGGCGTACTACGTCACGCTCGTGGGCGACGCCGCTTACAGCGGTGTGACCGTGGTCGGCAGCTACACCGTGACGCAGTAAAGGTCGCTGGCGGGTCGCGAGACATGGGCTACGCCCGAACCGAGACATTCCCACGTCCCGCGACCCGACCCGACCCGACCTGACCTGAGCACTGTCTTGCTGACAAGCGCGACCTAAGCGGCAAGTTCGCTGCTCCAGTCAGGCCGCGTCAAGCACGCAAGTTTGCGATCCACGCACAAAAAAAGCCGTCTGAATGCCGACGGAGATCATGTCGTTCGACACACGCTTGTGTTCGAAGAGTGCGTGCCGGATTCGAAAAATTCCGAATGGGAGATGTGTGTCTTGAACAAGATCTATAGCAAAGTTTGGAACAAGTCGCTGGGCATCTTGGTGGTTGCATCCGAGTTCGCCAAGGCGAGCGGCAAGGGTGGCGCATCGAAGCGTCTGCGCGCCGCCGCATCGATTGCGGGTGTTGTGATGGCGCTCGGCGCCGCACCTGCCATGGCAACGGATTCCGTCAGCAAGCCGACCGATGCAACGACAGTGGCACACCTGTTTGATGCTGATGGTGCAACCGATGGTAGTGAGGATGCAGCGGCGTTGGGCAAGCATTCGGTGGCAGTGGGTGCGAACAGCTTTGCAGTGGGTACAGAGAGTTCCGCATTCGGCGGAGACTCCGATGCGGAAGGTGTCAACAGCACGGCGATAGGTGCACGCAGCTTTGCCGATGGCAAAGGCGCATCGGCATTCGGCTGGAAGGCACAGGCGGTCAATGACTACAGCACGGCCATGGGCTACAAGAGCTCCGCCGCCAGCGACAACAGCGTGGCCCTGGGCGCGAACTCCCTGGCCGATCGCGACAATACCGTTTCGGTGGGCGCAGTCGGCAAGGAACGACAAATCACTAATGTCGGTGCCGGTACTCAGGACACCGATGCAGTGAACAAGAGTCAGCTCGATGCGCTAGCTGCTACATCGGCGCAGGCGTCCCACCTGTTCGCCGCAGACGGCAAGCTCGATGGCAGCGAGGATGCCCTGGCGCTGAGCACGCATTCGGTGGCAACGGGTGCGAGCAGCTTCGCAACGGGCAATGAGAGCGCGGCATACGGCGCGAATTCCGATGCGGAAGGTCTCAACAGCACAGCCATCGGCGCGCACAGTTTCGCGTTCGGCGAAGGCGCATCGGCCATGGGCTGGACGGCGCAGGCGACCAGGGATTTCACCACGGCGATGGGCTACAACAGTCTCGCCAGCGAGGTAGGTGCGTCCGCGTTTGGTAGCGGTGCGCTGGCTTCCGCGTCGGGCAGCGTGGCTTTCGGCAACCTGGCGTCGGCCAGTGCCGAGGACACCATCGCGATAGGCAATGGAGCCTCGGTGGCCCCAACGGGGATATATGGTGCCGCGACGGGCGCCATCGCCATCGGCGGCTTTGCGGCGGCTGCCGATGAAGGGGCTACGGCGGTCGGCTACAGGACTTCTGTGTCGGGTATCTATGGATCCGCCATCGGCTACGAAGCATTGGTGACGGCGCCGGCGGGGACGGCAATTGGCGCTTACGCCGAATCCCGGGACCAGTTCGGGACGGCTATCGGCTATAGCGCATCGGTAGCGTCGGGCAGTTTGTGGGGTACGGCGATCGGGGCCTCGGCGTCGGTATCGGAGGGGACATTGTCCACAGCTCTGGGCTACTACGCAGAGGCTGCCGGCTACAACGCCTCGGCGTTGGGCTCAGAGTCCCAAGCTAAGGGCGACAACACCACGGCAGTCGGCGCGGTAGCGCAATACTTGGCGGCTGGTGACACAGGTGTTGGTGCGTGGACATACATGAGCTCGCAGGCTACGAACAGCACGTTGATCGGCTCGGGGATCAATATCTTTGCCGCAGGTGCCACGGCGGCGGGTTATCAGGCATTGGTCGACGAGACCGCCACCAATGCCACCGCGCTGGGAACCTTTGCGCGAGTCGCTGGGGTGAGTTCGGTTGCCCTCGGCGACAGCGCCTTTGCCAAGGGCGATCAATCGATGGCGCTGGGCGCGCATGCCGAGTCCGATGGCGTTTCGTCCATCGCGTTGGGCAGCACCGCGTTGGCCACCGGCGATAACGCTCTGGCGTTAGGTAGCGGTTCGCTGGCGCTGGGCGCGTATTCGGCGGCAGCCGGCGCAAACAGCTTCGCGGTGGGCGATGAGAGTTCCGCATTTGGCGCGTATTCTGATGCGGAAGGTCTCAACAGCACGGCGATGGGTGCGCACAGTTTCGCCTTCGGCACAGGTTCATCGGCGTTTGGCTGGACAGCGCAGGCGAGCAGAGACTTCGCTACGGCGATGGGCTACAGCAGTCTCGCCAGCGAGGTAGGGGCGTCTGCTTTTGGTAGCGGTGCGTCGGCGACGGCAAGTAATGCGACGGCGACCGGCCATGGCGCGGTCGCCAGCGGGCAGAACAGTGCCGCTTACGGTGCCGGTGCACAGGCAACCGGCCCCGCTGCCATAGCGATCGGCGGCAACGCCGTAAACGCAGATGGCAAAGCGCTACTTGGGGACGCCAATGGCGACCCGATAAATACCGCTGCCACCAGCGCCGGCGTGGGCGGTACGTCGGTGGGCGCCAGCGCTCAAGCAAGTGGTTTCGGCGCATCCGCGTTTGGTGTTGGCGCCTTCGCGACAGGGGTACAGTCCACCGCCGTGGGCGCACGGGCCAATGCCTCCGGAGATTACACCACCGCAGTTGGAACCCGGGCCCAGGCAGTTGGCAACGCATCCTCTGCGGTTGGTTCTGGCAGTACGGCCAATGGCGACTACAGTTTCGCGTCCGGTTCACTGGTGGATGCGGGCGCTGTTGTCTCCGGTCGCCCGACCGGGCGCCTGGTCGCCACCACAGCGAATGGGCTGGCGTCCACAGCGGTCGGCCCAGGTGCAGTCACCACTGCTCCGGCGTACGGCGCAGTAGCGCTAGGCACCATAGCCACGGCCGAAGGACGCTTTAGCGTAGCCGAAGGTATGATGAGTCGCGCCAGGAATGACTATGCCATCGCCATCGGCGGACGCACCAATGTGGCCGCTGACTACGGCATTGGCCTGGGCTATATCAGCTCGGTCGAGGCTTATGGTGGCGTCGCGCTTGGCGTAGGCAGCCGCGTCGGTGCTGACGCGCGCAACTCGATTGCGCTGGGTGCTGGCTCGCTGGCCGATCGCGCCAATACTGTGTCGATAGGCTCCGCTGGTCACGAGCGCCAGATCACCAACGTCGCGGCGGGAACGCAGGCAACGGATGCAGTGAACAAGGCTCAGCTGGATGCCGTTTCATCGACGCATCTGTTCGCCGCCGACGGTGTGACCGATGGAAGCGAGGATGCACTGGCGTTGGGCACGCATTCGGTGGCAGCGGGTGCGAGCAGCTTCGCGGTGGGCGATGAGAGTGCTGCCTACGGCGCGTATGCCGATGCGGAAGGTCTCAACAGCACAGCCATCGGCGCGCACAGTTTCGCGTTTGGCGAAGGCGCATCAGCGTTCGGTAGCGGTGCGTCGGCGACGGCAAGCAACGCAACAGCGATCGGGCAGGGCGTACAGGCGCAAAGCGCAGACAGCATTGTGCTGGGCAGCGGCGGAGCGCACACGGATGCCGCATCAACCGGCGCAATCGTGATCGGCCGAGGCGCGTTTGCGACGGACGACACCACCACTGGCACCACGATTGGTTCAAGCAACAGCATCGTCATCGGCAACGACGCTTCAGCTTTTCGGGGTGCGCAGGATGGCATCGCCTTGGGTTATGGTGCGGGCCTCGCTCAGCTCAGCGTGGGTGCGATCGCGATTGGCAAGTCGGCCGTTGGTTATGGCGATGACTCCATGGCACTGGGTACGCACAGCTTTTCGATAGGCCAAAGTTCGATCGCCATGGGCCAACACGCATGGTCGTTGGATACCAATGCCATTGGCATAGGCACGAATGCGTGGGCATGGGGCAAAAACAGCGTGGCGCTCGGCGCGGGCGCCTCTGCCAGTGGCAGCGGTCCAGACAACCCAGACTACGTAGGCGGTGCGGCGGCCATAGGTTTCCAGGCTCAGGCGAATGGCGACGGCAGCGTCGCTATCGGCATCAATAGTCAGGCCAACGCCCTCAATGCAGGCTTTACCGACGCAGTGGCTATCGGCAATTCCAGCGTGGCCTGGGGCACGGACAGCATCGGCATTGGCCACAATGCGGTTGCGGCCAACACCATGGACCAGGCGATGGGCGTCAACACCTGGGCCGGTGGTGGTTACGGTACACGCAACATGGCTATCGGCGATGGCGCGACGGCCGGCAATCGCTCGCCCGATGGTGCGGATGTAAGCGATTCCATCGCGTTCGGCGCATCCTCCACGGCGAGCAAAACCCAGGCGCAGGCGATGGGCGTCAACGCAACAGCGGACGGCGTGCAGAGCTTGTCCGTTGGCTACCAGGCGGGTGCGGAAGGCGACAATTCCCTGGCACTAGGTAGCGGCTCGCTGGCGCTGGGTGCCTATTCGGCGGCTGCCGGTGCAAACAGCTTCGCGGTAGGCGATGAGAGTGCGGCATACGGCGCGTATGCCGATGCGGAAGGTCTCAACAGCACAGCCATCGGCGCGCACAGTTTCGCCCTGGGCAAAGGATCATCGGCGATAGGCTGGACGGCCCAGGCGACTGGCGATTACACCATCGCCTCTGGCTACAACAGTACCGCCAGCGCGACGGGCGCGTCCGCTTTCGGTAGCGGTGCATCGGCCACGGCAGGCAACGCGACGGCAACCGGCATTGGCGCGGTAGCCAGCGGGCAGAACAGTGCAGCTTATGGTGCCGGCGCGCAGGCAACCGCTGCGGCCGCTATCGCGATGGGTAACGGTGCCACGGTCAGCTCGACCAACGGTACGGCAATCGGTTACCTCTCCAATGTCAGTGGTCTGGCCAGTGCGGCCGTGGGCGGTTATTCGGCGGTCACGGCCAATGGTGGCGCAGCGTTTGGCTACAGAGCGTCGGTGAGCGCGGTTTACGGCGTCGCGATGGGCTACAACGCATCGGTCACTGGGGCAGCGGGCGTCGCTGTGGGTTCTGGGGCGCAATCGGCCGACCAGTTCGGTATCGCGATCGGCTACGGGGCGAGCGTGCCGGCGGGTAGCACCTATGGCACCGTGGTTGGCGGCCAGGCGACGGTAGCGGGAGGCACGATGTCTTCGGCTTTTGGCTATCAGTCACACGCTGTGGGTTACAACGCCACCGCACTAGGCTCACAGGCCTGGGCCAGCGGCGACAGCACCACGGCGGTGGGCGTGGCAGCGCAATACTGGGCTGCTGGTGATACCGGCGTCGGTGTGGGCACGTACATGAGCTCGGCAGCGGCGAACAGCACGCTGATCGGCGCGGGGATCAGTATCTTTGCCGCAGGAGCCACGGCGGCGGGTTACAAGGCGCTGGTCGACAAGACCGCCACCAATGCCACCGCGTTGGGAACCTCCGCACGAGTCGCTGGGGTAAGTTCGGTCGCCGTCGCCGACAGCGCCTTTGCCAAGGGCGATCGATCGATGGCGCTGGGCGCGAATGCCGAATCCGATGGCGCTTCGTCCATCGCGTTGGGCAGCGCCGCGTTGGCAACCGGCGATAACGCTCTGGCGCTAGGTAGCAGCGCACTAGCACTGGGTGACAGCGCGGTGGCGGCGGGAGCAAAGAGTTTTGCCGTCGGTAGCCACAGTGCAGCGTATGGCGCCGGTTCCGATGCCGAGGGCAAGAATAGCAACGCATTCGGTTCGGGCAGCTTCGCGTTTACCGCCGGTGCAACGGCCGTGGGTACCAATGCCAGTGTGACGGGCCTGTCGAGCACCGCGTTGGGTTTCGGCAGTCTGGCCAGCAGCAACAATAGCGTGGCCATGGGCGCAGGTTCGCTGGCCGACCGCGATAACACCGTATCGGTAGGCAGCAGTGGCAACGAGCGACAGATCACCAACGTCGGCGCCGGCACACAGGCCACCGATGCAGTGAACAAGAGCCAGCTGGATGCGGTGATCGGTGCAACGGCGCAGACTTCCCACTTGTTCGCTGCAGATGGCAAGGTCGATGGCAGCGAGGATGCACAGGCACTGGGCACGCATTCGGTAGCGGCGGGTGCGAGCAGTTTCGCGGTGGGCGGTGAGAGTGCTGCATACGGCGCGTCTTCCGATGCAGAAGGTCTCAACAGCACAGCCATCGGCGCACACAGTTTCGCGTTCGGCATCGGATCATCGGCGCTTGGCTGGACAGCGCAGGCGAGCAAGGATTTCGCCACGGCGATGGGCTACAACAGCCTCGCCAGCGAGATCGGCGCGTCCGCTTTTGGTAGCGGCGCATCGGCCAGCGGACGGAACAGCGCCGCTTATGGTACTGGCGCGAACGCCTCCAGTGCGAGCAGCATCGCTGTCGGCGGTGCGGCGGTGGATGCGGATGGCAACCCGCTTGTCTATGACGTCAATGGGAAGTTTGTGACTACACCCGCGACCAGTGCCGGTGTTGGTGCGATAGCCGTCGGAGCCGGCGCAGAAGCGAGCGGTTATGCCGCCGTGGCGGTGGGCCTTGTGGCAGACGCGACTGGCCAAGAGTCCACTGCGGTGGGTGCGTTGGCCGATGCGTCCGGTGACTATAGTTCCGCATTTGGCTCGCTCGCCGATGCGCAAGGCAAATATTCACTTGCGATGGGTCGGTTTGCGACCACTATCGGGGAAGACAGCATTGCGATCGGTTTTGGGGCTAACGTTGGCCAGATGGACTTATCGCGCAGTAGCGCGGATTCAATAGCCATCGGCTTTGACAGCAACGTGAGTGGCAACAACAGCACGGCGCTTGGCACACTAAGCTTGGTTGTTGCGGATAACGCCGTGGCCATCGGCGCAAACTCGCAGGCCATGAGAGACAACACCGTATCGGTTGGCGACGTTGGTACGGAGCGTCAAATCACCAACGTCGCGGCCGGTACCGAAACGACGGACGCCGTGAACAAGGGCCAGCTGGATGCGGTGATCGGTGCAACGGCGCAGACTTCCCACTTGTTCGCCGCAGACGGCAAGGTCGACGGCAGCGAGGATGCCCTGGCGTTGGGCACGCATTCGGTGGCAGCCGGTGCTACCAGCTTCGCGGTGGGCAACGAGAGTGCTGCCTATGGTGCGTATTCCGATGCGGAAGGTCTCAACAGCATGGCGATCGGCGCGCGCAGTTTCGCGTTCGGCGAAGGTTCGACAGCACTGGGCTGGAAAGCTCAGGCGGTCAATGCCTTCAGTACGGCGCTGGGCTATAACAGCTCAGCCAATAGCGACAATAGCGTGGCGCTGGGCGCCAATTCGCAAGCCAATCGGGCCAATACCGTGTCTGTGGGCACCGTTGGAAACGAGCGTCAGATCACCAATGTGAGCGCCGGCACACAGGCCACCGACGCAGTCAACAAAGACCAGCTCGACACGGCGATCGCGACAGTCGGCAGCTCCATCGGCGACCTGAGCAACACATTGAAGTACGACGACAGCAGCAAGAGCAGTGTCAAGCTTGCTGGCGCCAAAGGCACGCGGATCACCAACGTGCAGGCTGGCGGTGATGATGCCGACGCGGCAACCGTGGGTCAGGTGCGTGGTGTGTTCAGCGCGCTGGGCGGCGGTGCCGGGCTGACGGCAGGCGGTGGCTTGACGTTGCCGAGCTATGCGATCCAGGGTAGCCGTTACAGCAATGTTGGTGATGCGTTGAGTGCGTTGAACGGCGTGCTGACGGGTGCGGTGAACAACATCACCTCGCTGCGCAATGATGTGACCGCGCTTCAGCAAGGGGCGCACGACGTGCCCGTAGACTCGAACGCTGGTCGCGTAGTGGCGGGCGGTGCCACCGACGGCAGCGACAAGGCGCAAGTGGCAGCGGGTTCCAAGGGCGTGGCGGTGGGTTCTGGAGCCACCGTGGGTGGCGATCACGGCACGGCGGTAGGCGGCGACAGCTACGCGGCGGGCCGTAACGACACCGCCGTCGGCGGCAACGCCAAGGTGAAGGCCGACGGCAGCACAGCCGTCGGTGCGAACACCAACATCGCGGTAGCCGGTACCAACGCGGTAGCTGTGGGTGAAGGCGCCTCGGTGACCGCAGCCTCCGGTACCGCGTTGGGCCAGGGCAGTTCGGTAACGGCAACTGGGGCCGTGGCACTGGGGCAGGGCTCGATTGCCGATCGTGCCAATACAGTGTCTGTGGGTAACGCGGGAGCCCAACGCCAGATCACCAATGTAGCGGCTGGCACTCAGGTAACCGATGCGGCTAACTACGGCCAGCTTCAGGCCGCGCTGGCCACGGCCAAGACGTATGCCGATGCCGGCGACAAGGCCACCTTGCAGTCCGCCAATGCGTATACGGACCAGAAGCTGGGTAACTTCGCCAGCACCAGCGACCTCAACTCACTGCGTAACCAGGTCAACCAGCAGTTCTACTCGGTCAACCAGCGCCTGGACCGCGTCGGTGCCATGGGGGCGGCGATGTCGCAGATGGCATTCAGTACCCAGGGTATCAACACCCCGAACCGGCTGGGCATGGGCATGGGCACTTACAACGGTCAGGCCGCGATGTCGATGGGTTACTCGCACCAGATCACCCCGAAAGCCAACCTCACGTTTGGTGCATCGATTAGCGGTGGCGGCGAGAGCTCCGGCGGTGTTGGTCTGGGCGTGGGGTGGTAAAGCAAGCGATCGGGTCAGATCACCAACCTGGCCAGCGCAACGTGACGAGGCAGGCCGATTTCCGCAAGGACGTCGGCCTGCCTCGTTGACGCTATCGACTTTCTGCGGACTGCCTTAGAGCCTGTTCAAAATCTCTTGCGCGAAGCACATGCAAGTAAGGTGCGCACTCCTCAATTGTGAGGTCGCCTGACGTTGCTCCTCCCCCTGCTCGCAGGGGGAGGTTGGGAGGGGGTGAAGCTCTTGATCTTCTTCGCCAAGAGCGACCCCACCCCAGCCCTCCCCTGCGAGCAGGGGAGGGGGTGCTTCGAGACGGCGTGGAGCCACCCGCAGAGGGGTCACCCCATGCGCTTTGCCCGACGAGGTTGGACGCGCTCGTGAAAAATGCTCTGTACGCGAGCCACTTGGAGATTTTGAACAGGCTCTTGGTGCTGTGGTCGGATCAATGTCCGCGGATGGACTGGTAGGCGGTGAGCGCAGTTTGACGAGATACGGATAGATCGATCATCGGTGCTGGGTAACTGCTGCGGGTCAACAGCGACGGATCCTTCCAGGGTTCATGCAGCAGCTCCAGCGGCGCATCTGCCAACTCGGGCAACCAGCGCCTGAGATAGATACCTTGCGGATCGAATTTTTTCGCCTGGGTCACCGGATTGAACACGCGAAAATACGGCGCGGCGTCGGCGCCGCAGCCAGCCACCCATTGCCAACCCAGCGTGTTGTTGGCGAGGTCGGCATCCACCAGCGTGTCCCAGAACCAGCGTGCGCCGTGCAGCCAGTGCTGGCGCAGGTTCTTGGTCAGGAAGCTGGCGACGATCATGCGCACGCGGTTGTGCATCCAGCCCGTGTGCCATAACTCGCGCATGCCGGCGTCGACCAGCGGAATGCCGGTGCGTCCGGTTTGCCAACGGGCGAGCTGTATCTCGTCGGGCGGTGCCCACGCGAAGTTATCGAAGCGCGAGTTGAAGTTTTCAGTGGGAGTGCGCGGGAAGTGATAGAGCAGATGGTGTGCGAACTCGCGCCAGCCCAGTTCGCGCAGATACGGTTCGATATCGGGCCGCCGTCGCGCGTCCACACGCTGAGCGTGTTCGTGCAGTGCGAAGTGGATCTGCCGCGGCGAGATTTCGCCGAAATGCAGATGCGGTGACAGCCGCGACGTGCCATGTCGCGCGGGCAGGTCGCGCGCATGGGCGTAGTCGTTGATGGCATCGTCGCAGAACAGTTCCAGCAGCTCCCGCGCGCCAGGCTCGCCGGGCTGCCACGCTTCGGCCAGTCCACTGTCCCAGCGGATACGCGGCAGCAAACCCAGTTCCTTCAACGGCAGACTTCCGGGCAGTGCCAGCCAGTGGGGTGCCGTGGGTTCCGGTAAGGGCGAAGCCGCACTCAATCGGGGTCGAAGATTGCGCCAGTACGGCGTGAATACCCGGTAAGGCTCGCCCTGCTGAGTGCTGATCTGCCACGGCTCCGACCATAGCGCGGCAGCGTGGCTGTGCACCTCGATACCCTGTTGGCGCAGTGCTGTCTTGATCCGCGTGTCGCGTGCTATCGCCGCCGGTTCATACAGGCGATTCCAGTACACCGCCTGTGCGCCGCTCTGTTTGATCAGCGCCAGCAAGATCGACAAGCTGTCGCCCTCGCATACATGCAGACGGGCCTGGTGTCGGTGTAGTTGGTTCTGGAGTGACGCTAACGCATGGTGCAACCACCAGCGACTGGCGGCGCCCGCAGGCCACGGATCATCGGTGCCGAGGGCGTGTTCGGGGGCCGCGTGGATGAATACCGGCAGGATGTGCGAGTGGCTGGCGCAGGCTGCCGTCAAGGCGGGATTGTCGGCCAGTCGCAGGTCCCTGCGGAATAGCACCAGTGCCGTAGTCATGTTACGGAAAACACCATGCTCCGTTTACACAGACCAGTGCGCGGCATTTCGATGGAGGGCTTGTGCGACCTTGTTGGTGTGGTCTTCAGCATCAGGTGCACCGCTGATCGCTCCCTTGGCGATGACCGCGCCAGTGGGTAGCCCGGTGGGTGAACCGCCGACGGGTTCCACGGAGACGGCGAGCGCGGCAGTGGGCCCAAGCTGTGCCAACAGGGTGGGTTCAAGCGCCAACGTGGTGGGCTTGTCGCGCGCGATCATGCCCACCGCAATCGGCTTATGGCCGGCCGGAATCAGCCACAGCTCCGGAGCATGGCCTTGGGCGAACGCCACTGGCGTCGCCGGCACCACGACCATTCGCGCGTGCTGCAGATCCATGGTGGCGGTCCAGCCGGTGGTGCCGTTGTCCTGCTGGATCGTCGAAGCCATGTAACCGGCGTTGACTACGGCCGGGGTGGGCGCCAAATGGGGTAGTGCGACCACGACCACCAAGGCTGCGGCTACGACGCTGGCACCGATGCCGAGCCAATGCCATAGCTGCAGGTTTTCCCACAGCCCCTTGCGCGGCGGTTGGACCCTGGCCGGTGCATCCAGCTGCAGGGCGTCGTGAATCCGTGCCCAGACGTAGGGCGCAGGCGTGACCTCGGGAATCGTGTCCGTCAAAGGCAACAGGCGACGTTGCCACAAGGCCACCGCGGTTGCGGCCTCGTCGGTGGTCGCCATTTCGAGGGCCACCGCGGCGCGCGCATCGGCATCCAGCACGCCCAGCACGTACTCGGCGTAGCGCAGGTTGTTGTTGCCGTCGTCGATTGGTGTGTTCATTCGAGGCACGTGCGAAGTTGCATCAGGCTACGGCGAATCCAGCTTTTCATGGTTCCGAGCGGCACCTTGCAGCGTGTCGCTAATTCGTTATACGTGGCTCCAGTGAAAAAGGCTTCACGCACGGAGTCACGTTGTTGCGGCTCCAGCTCATCGAGACAATGCTGCAACCGTCGATATTCCTGACTAGCCTCGGCATCCGCTGCCGGCGTGGGCTGTCCGTCGACGGCCTCGTCCAGTCGGGACGGGTCGTCCAGCAGTTCTTCGCGGTGCTGGCGCAAGCGATCGATCGCTTTGTTGCGCGACAGCGTGATCAGCCAGGTGATCGCACTTGCCTTCGCCGCATCGAAGCTGGCAGCACGTCGCCATACCGTGGTGTAGGTTTCCTGCAGTACTTCCTCCGCTTCGCCGCGATCGCGCAGCATGCGCAGGCATACCCCAAACAGCTTGGACGAGGTGCGCTTGTAGAGTTCGGCGAATGCCTTCTGGTCATTGCGACCGGTCTGTATCAACAGCCGATTCAGTTCATCACGCTCGGCAGGACTGGTGACACCCATGAGCAAGCATTCCTGTGTTCATGAAGGAACCGGCCCAATGGCCATCAAGTAGGCTGCGGCTGAAGGACGTCTGCGTAACCCTTTTGTAGCATGAAGGGCGCGGGGCACAGTGGCAAGTCCGGCCCGATACACCGGCAGGTTGGGGCCAATGCAACACGGCCCTGTTCGGGCCGTGATTGCTATCGTGGATTGTTTTGGGGCCGATCGCCGTCGGCAACCGCCCAATCAAGCAACGCTCGGGCGCAGACCCAGAGATCCATGCGAATCCCGGTAGCGTGACTGATCGCGACCGGCTTCGGACGCCCCCGGGCGTGCAACCGCGCCGAGACACACGTCAGGGCGCGAATGGGCGGCCCTACTTGGCGTTCTGCGTAATGCTTACCTGCTCGCCCTCGTAGAGCGAGTCAGCAGGATTGACGATGATGCGTGCATTCGGTTCGAGGCCCTCGGTCACTTCGACCGTGTTGCCGAAATCGCGGCCCAGGGTAACCGGCTGCAGATGGACGCGCTGTTGAGTATCGACCATCGCGATGCGCAGGCCTTCGGTGCGGAACAGCAGCGTGTTGGCTGGCACGATGAAGTTGTGCGTAGCGGTAGTGAGCGCCAGCTTGACGTTGGCGTAGACACCGGGGACCAGTGCCTGGCCGGCGTTGTCCACATCGATCTCGGTGCGCAGGGTACGCGTACTCGAATCGAGTGCATCCGACGTGCGCGCAACCGTGCCGCTGAACGGCTTAGTGCCATAGCTGCTCAAGGTTACGTTGGCGGGCATGCCAATGCTGACGCTGTTTGCATAGTTCTCAGGCACGTCGACGAACACGCGCAGCTTGCTGGTGTCGGCGATCACGAACAGGTTGCTGCCGGTTGAGCCCGCATCGACCAGCGCGCCCACGTCCAGATTGCGCTGGGTGATCACGCCATCAAATGGCGCGACGATGTGCTTGAACTCCTCCATATTCTCCAGCTTGGCCACATTGGCGCGGTCCGCTTCCACCGTGGCGATGTCTGCGTTCAGCTGGCCGACGTACTGATCACCCAGCTGCAAGGCCACCAGGCCCTGGGTAACGAGCTTCTCATAGCGATCGGCGGTGATCTTCGCCAGCTTCTCATTGGCCTCGTCGCTGCGCATCTGCGCCTGGCCCTGCTTGAGTTCGTTGTCGACGTCGGGAGTGTCGAGTTCAGCGAGGCGCTGGCCCTGTTTTACTTTCGCGCCGATGTCCACGTACCACTTGCTGACGTAGCCCGTGGTGCGCGCGTAGATCTCGGCGTCCTGCCAGGATTTGACCGTGCCCGGCAGGATCAGGGCTTGATCGGCGGGAGCAGCCTTCGCCGTCAACGTAGTGACCTTCTGGACGGCGTCGCGGTCAGTGTCGTCGCTGAGTACGTGTCGGTCGTGTATGCGCACAATCACGCCGATCACGCCCAGCCCGAGCAGTACGACGCCCAGTACGATGAGCATGAATCTTGCGCGATGCGACGACTTGGACGGCGGATGTTGGGTAGGGGCGTTCGAAGTGGACATGATCAGGATCTCAAGCGGCAGCCGCATCATGATCCGCCGAGTGACGCCGGTGGATCAGACTGAAGAATGTGGGGACGAAGAACAAGGTAGCTGCAGTCGCCAGCAACAGGCCGCCAATGACCGCGCGGCCCAGTGGTGCATTCTGCTCGCCGCCTTCGCCCATGCCCAACGCCATCGGAACCATGCCGATGATCATCGCAAAGGCTGTCATCAGTACGGGGCGGAAACGTGCAAAGCCGGCCTCGATGGCGGCCTTGACCGGATCGTTATGGTGGTCCAGCCGCTCACGTGCAAAGCTGATCACCAGGATCGAGTTGGCTGTGGCGACGCCCATGCACATGATCGCGCCCATGAGTGCCGGTACCGATAGCGGGGTACCCGTCAGGAAGAGCATCCAGACCAGCCCGGCGAGTGCAGCTGGCAGCGCGGCGACGATGATCATCGGATCGAGCCAGCTCTGGAAATTCACCACGATCAGCAGATACACCAGCACAATGGCAAAGGCGAGTCCGCCGATCAGGCCGCGGTAGGAAGCGGCCATGGTCTGCACTTGTCCGCGCACGTTGATCTCAACACCACGGGGCAGGTTTTTGGAGTTCGCATCGACGATGCGTTGCACGTCGGCCGCCACGCTGCCGAGGTCAGTACGATCGACCGCTGCGTAGAGATCAATGGTCGGCCTCGTGCTGTAGTGGGTCACGATGGCCGGTCCCGCACTGCGCGCAAAAGACGCGACGTCTTCCAGTGTCTGACCCGGCAAGCCAGCCGCGCCGGTGCTGCTCGTCGGCGCCGGAGCCGGGGTGCTGTCGCTGGTGATCGGTAGCGTCTGCAGTGCCTGCAGGGTATCGAGTCGATACTGCGGTGCCTGCGTTGCAATGGTGTAGCTGATGCCGGTTTTGGGATCGACCCAGTAGGTTGGGTTGACCTGTGATGAGCCAGCCAGTGCGGTCAGCAGGTTGTTGGCCACGTCCTGTTGCGTCAGGCCAACCAGGCTGGCCCGCGTACGGTCAACGTTGACGTTGATCTGCGGCAGGTTCAGTGCCTGCTGCTGGCGCAGGTCAACCAGGCCAGCCACGTGCTTGAGCTTGCCGTAAAGATCATTGGCGATCTTCGAGGTGACTACCGAATCAGTCCCGCTGACTTGCACATCGATAGGAGCCGGTGAACCGAAGTTGAGGATCTGCCCCACCATGTCCGCCGGAAGGAAGGAGAAGGTCACCCCGGGGTACTGTTGCGCCAGGCGCTGGCGTAACGTGCGCACATAGTTGATGGTCGGGTGGTGATCGTCACCGAGGCTGACGAAGATGTCGCCATCGGACGTGCCGACCACGCCGGTGTTGCTATACGACAGATTGATGCCGCTGTAGGGCAGGCCAAGCGTGTCGACGATGTTGACCAATTCTTTCTTCGGGATGGTCTGGCGGATCACATCTTCGATACCGTCGGCCAGGCGCGCTGTTTCCTCGATGCGCAGGCCGGTTTCCGCACGGAAGTGCAGTTTGATCTGGCCGCCATCGACATACGGGAAAAAGTCGCGCCCCAGCCACGGCACCAGTAGCGCTACCGAAAGCGCACAGCCGCCGAAGAACAATATCGCGAACAGACCACGGTGCTTCTCTGCAGCCTCCAGCCCATTGCGATAGCTATTGCGTACGCTCTCGAAGCGTCGTTCAAACGCCAGCTGAAAACGTCCGAGGGCACCCTTGGGCGCGGAGTCGCCGTGTGCGTGCTTTTTCAGCCAGTACAGCGATAGCGTCGGCACCAGCGTTCGCGACAATACGTAGGAGGCAAGCATCGCAAACACCACCGCTTCGGCCAATGGCGCGAACAGGTATTTGGCGACACCGCCGAGGAAGAAGATTGGCACGAACACGATGCAGATCGACAGCGTGGAAACCAGCGCCGGCACGGCGATCTGATGGGCGCCTTCCATGATGGCGTCGTAAACCTCCTTGCCTTCCTCCAGATGTGAGTTGATGTTCTCGATCGTCACGGTGGCGTCATCGACCAGGATGCCGACCGCCAGCGCCAGGCCGCCCAGCGTCATGATGTTGATCGTTTCGCCCAGCGCGGACAGCGCGATGATCGAGGCCAGGATCGACAGCGGAATCGAGATCGCGATGATCATCGTGGAGCGCCACGAACCCAGAAACAGCAGGATCATCAAGCCGGTGAGCGCAGCAGCAATCGCGCCTTCGCGAATCACGCCGGAGATCGCCGCGCGCACGAACAGCGACTGATCCGACAAGGCGTGAATCTGCAAGTTTTGTGGGATGGCTGCGCGGATCTTCGGCAGCATGCCCTGCAAGGTATCCACGATATCCAGCGTGGATGCGTTGCCGATTTTCAGGATAGACATCAGCACCGCGCGCTGGCCATCCACGCGCACGATATTGGTCTGCGGTGGCGAGCCGTCATGGACGTGCGCCACGTCGCGGATGTAGGTCGTAATGCCGTTGACGGTGCGGATCGGCGCGTTATTGAGGTCGGTGATCTGTTGCGGACTACCGTTCAACCTCACGCTGTATTCGAAGTCGCCGATCTTCTCCGTGCCGGCCGGCAGGATCAGATTCTGTGCACCGATCGCCGTGACCACGTCACTGGGCGACAAGCCGTGCGCCAGCAGCGCCTGCGGGTTCAGATCGACCTGGATCTGACGCTGCTTGCCGCCGTAGGGATAGGGCGTAGCGGCGCCGCGCACGCTGGTGACGAACGTGCGCACGGTCTGGTTGGCGTCGTCGAAGATGGTCGTCTCGGACAACTCTTTCGACGACAGCGCAAACTGCAGGATCGGCACGCTGGACGCGTTGTAGACGATCACCAGCGGCGGCGTCGTGCCTGCGGGCATCGACTTGATCACGGTCTGCGAAATCGCGGTGATCTGCGCCACGGCCATGTCGATTTTGACGTTCGGCTGGAAGTACACCTTGACCAGTCCCACGCCGTTCAACGACTGCGTCTCGGTGTGCTCGACATCGTTGACCGTGGTCGTGAGCGATCGCTCGAACCCGGTCACGATTCGGTTGTTCATGTCGTCGGCCGGCAGGCCGGTGTACTGCCACACCACCGAAACCACCGGAATATCGATGTTCGGAAAGATGTCGGTTGGCGTGCTCAGAATCGCAAGCGGGCCGAGTATCAACAATAGCAACGCCAGAACGATGAATGTAAGCGGTCGTTCCAGCGCGATTTTTACGATCCACATAACCGTTGACTTCCATCGGCCATGCCTAACGGCGGACAGGTCCGTCGGGCATGGTTAGACTTATGTTTGCTGGGGAAGGGGCAAAGGATAATAGCCTAGGCAACTTTATGGCCGGCAACCATATGCCATAGGGCACGGTCGCGGCCCTAAAGCTTGATCCGATGTACTAGAACGTTCGTCAGGACATTGCGATGACACAGCATGGCAACGAATTTTCTTGAGGTGTATCGGACGACGTGAAGTTTGCGGCCGTCCGCGCCCGGATCGAGCCAGAGTGGACTGGTTTGACTGTGAAGCGCCGATGCTGAGATCGATGACCCGCTGCGAGGTCCGGTGCCGCATTGCGGGATGCTAGGACTTCTTCTTCCTGGCCTTGACGGGCTTGGCTTCCCCTGCGGCGATGAGTTGCTGCAGGTAGGCGATGCCTTCCTCTTCGGGGAAAAAAGCCACCACGTCTGCCACGGACAGGCCGTAGCGCTTTCGAAGAGTAAGAAATTCTGCCTTTGCGTGATCGAGCCTGGTGCTGGCCGAGGGCTTCGATGGCTGTGCCTCATGCTTCTGGTCGATGGCAGCAAGTTCTTCCTGAAAGCGTCGGAAGGCGTCTTTGGTAACGGTCATGGAAGGTCATTCAATAACATGCAAGGTGCCCCATTATCCCACAGGGCGTGGCTGCAGCTTCTTGCGAATGCCGGCGCCCGATGGAAGTCCCGTTACGGGAAGGCTTCGCTTACCGCAGCCAATAACGATTGGCGATCGTACGGCTTGGGGAGGAATCGCAGGCCTTCCGGGAAATCGGTAAAGCTCCCCCGCGCATGACCGGAGGCCAGGATAATTTGCAGCGCGGGAAAAACGCCCTGGGAACGCCTCGCAAGCTGTATGCCGTCAATGCCGCCGGGCATCGAGATGTCACTGAACAACAGATCGAAGGACATGTCCCGCAGCAACCTCTCGAGTGCCGCCGATCCATTGGCCACACCCTCTACCCGGTGGCCTTCTGCTTCAAGAATGAGGGTGCTGATCTCCCGCACGTTCGCGTCATCCTCCGCCAGAAGGATAAACTTGGGGGACAGCAATTTCATGAAAATTCCAGCAACACTAAAGTGAGACCATGGCGCCATGGGTGTTAACGTCCCGTGACGAGGGCTTCAGGCACTTCAGGCTATGCTTGCCCTAACTTGTGGGGGCTTCATGAAGAATCTGGATCACTATCGATACATCGTCGAGTCGTCGCCCGACTGCGTCCAGGAAGTTGACGTTGGTGGCCTGATCACTTCCATCAATCAAAGCGGCTGCGTGCTGCTGCAGTTGGATCGTCCCGATGAAATTATCGGGAAAAAGTGGATCGCGCTGTGGCCAAAGTCGTCACATCATCGCCTGGAGCTTGCTCTTAAAGCAGCGTTTGCCGGGCAGCCCAGCCAGTTCACCGCCATGTGTCCTACGTTGAAAGGCGAAGAACGCTGGTGGTTCGTTGCCATCAGCCCGGCGCTTGATGTCGATGGTCAACCGGATAGTGCGTTGGTCGTCAGTCGCGACGTCACTGAACGCTTGCGCGTGGACGAGGCGCTCGAAACGATCAACCAGAGCCTTCAGGCAAAACTGACCGTCGTCAATGCAGCGAGGGAGCAAGGGATTCAGCGCGAGTCGATGTTGCAGCAACGGCTCGACATCGCTGCCGCGGCGCAGGCATTGGCCGAGCAACTTTCGCACCAAGCGCAAAAAAATGAAGCCGTCGGTCAGCTGGTCGCTGGCATCGCACACGACTTCAACAATATGTTGCAGACGATCATTGGCGGATTGAGCGCTGTGCTGGATCACTCCGAGCGCCTCGCCTACGATCAGCGGCGTTTCCTCGGCTACAGCATGGAAGGCGCACGCCACGCCGTCATTCTCGCGAAACGTCTGATGGCCTTTGTCCGCGTCCACCGATTCGAGGCCGAGGCGATAGAACTCCGGGCGGTCGTCGCGGATATCATCGATTTTGCCAGTCACAGTCTCGGCTCTGGCATACAGCTGAAGCTTGAGAGTGCGTCCGAACGATTCCCGACCATGGCTGACCGCCATGGTATCGAGCAGGCCGTGATGAACCTTTGCATCAATGCCCGGGATGCTTGCGGTGGCCAAGGTGGCGTTCTCATATCGTTGGGCCATCTGGAAGTAAGCGAAGCCGAAGCCAGCTCGATACGCGAAGCAGGCGCCTATGTGACGTTGTCGGTCGCCGACGAAGGCACGGGTATGGACGCTGAAACCAGAGAGCGCTTGTTCGAACCCTATTTCACGACGAAGAAAAAGGGGCAGGGCACCGGCCTTGGCTTGGCGCAAATCTACGGGTTCATGCGCCAGTCTGGTGGCTTCGTCGATGTGCATACCGAACTCGGGGTTGGCACCACCATGACCCTCGCGTTCCCTTTGAATGTGGAGCGAGAGCTCCAGCTGACAGCCGACGCGTGCCTTGCCTCCTAGGCCTGCGCTTCACCACTTCGTTCGGCGCCGGCCAGCGCAGCTTTAAGGAACTGAGCCAGTCATCCTCTCGCTTTAGCGAGTGGATGTTATTCGCGCGGTCACTCTGCCTGACCGTGGCTCGGTACATCCTTCCTCTCGCCCGCATGAGCCCGACTGGCTGAATGCGCGGACTCGTTCGCGAGCGACGTTTGCCGCTTGCTTCAGTCCATTCCCATGCGGCTGCCACGATCGCTGGCACGCTTCTTGACTGTGCATATCAACACGCCGGCTACTTCACCCGCTCGGACGGCGTGCTCATGCGGCGCGTAACTTCGCGTCCAGTGAACCTTGCCCGAGCTTGTGGAGTATTGAACAGTGGGGAGCTCGCGCGTGCTTATTACTTTCACGGTCCACGACGATAGAAACGAGGGCCTTGACGTTCAATGCGAGACTGACGCTCGTGAAAACGGGGTCCTCTGGCGCGCTGAGCTCTATGGGGCCTCTTCTCTGTGAGGTCTGCTCGAAGGCCGCGCCGTGACGGTCGAGGCCGTTCGCGGGCACATCCAGGCGGAGGTCCTGCGGCAAAAAATCCGCGCACGTAACTGACCAATTAGGACACAGTAAGGTGCCGCAACAGGCCGTCATCTTCTTCGGCCGCATGGGAAACGCTCTAAATCCCTGTTCCGGCTTTTTGGCGGATGACGATTAAAAAAAACTTGATTGCGCTCGCGTCGAGGCCCGTCAATCAGGTACCCGTGACCCACGCGATGACTTGTGTCGTCAGTGTGTCCGAAGCCGCTCCAAAGGCATTGACCACACTTACGATGTCGCTGCGGGCGGGGGAGGAATGCACCTCGAAACTCCTGGTGGCAAGCATCCGGCGTGTACGGGTATCGATGAGTTGCGCGTCGTAACGAATCACCACACTAGGCACACCGTTCAAGTATTCCGTCTGAAAGGACCGCAGCTGTCCGTCGAGCTCACGATCCGCGGCTTGGTTCGCATCCCCATTGCTGACCATGGCCACTCGGCCGTCCATACGAAAAGCGTCGACCAGATGGTTGCGCAGCAGCAGGGCGTCGTCGTCATTCCAGCTTGCCCCTTGATAAACGGTGATCCGTGATGCATCAGGCATGACCGCGATGCGGTCGGAGTCCAGCACACCCGACGCTTTCGGTGTGTTGATCCGCAGCGACCAGCTGACCGGTGACGCCGTCGAAGGCGTCGTCCTGCTTGTGGCTGGCAGCACGTATACGTTGCGTGGCTCAGCTTTGGGAAGGATGGAACAGCTGGCTATCATCGCTGCGAATAGCGCGGCAACGCCGATACCGATGACCTGACGCATCATGGTTTGAACTCCTTGGTTTGTTCACGCCCCAAGAGGTAACGCGCGGGACTTTCGTCGACCTGGCGAACAATTTTGTGCAGCGAGATAAGTGTCTCGTGCAGCTCACGAATGGTCGGCCCCAGTTCACTCAGTCCTTGCGCGCCGCTGTCGATGGCCACTCGATTGGTTTGCAGGATCTGCTCCAGTGTCGTGCTGGTTCTGTCCAGCGACGCCATGGTTTCGCGGGCGCTGGCCAGTGTCTGCACGGCCGGGCCGCTGATGACGCCATTGGCGTTGTCGACGAGTGCCTTGGCTGCCTTGAGCGTATCGTCGGCCTGTTTGCTGGCGAGCGCCAGCTGACTCAACATGACATGAATATCTGCGCGATCGTCAGATACCGTGGCGGTTATTTTGTCGAGATGGTCAAGCGTTCGTCCAATGCGCGCCGTGTTTTCCGGTGAGAGCAGGGCGCTTGCGCGCAATGCCGCCTGACTGATATTGGTGACAAGATCTTCGCCGTTGCTCAACAGCTTGGCGAACGGCGAGGGGTCCGCGATGATGCGCGGCACCGAGCCGTCGGTCGTTTCCAGAGGACGGCTTGGCGGCGCTCCGCCGCTGAGTTGGATGACTGCAACGCCGGTGATACCCGTCAACGCAAGTTTTGCCCGAGTATCGTCACGCACAGGGACGTCGGCGCCAACATGGATTCTCGCGATGACTCGCCGGGGGTCGCTGGGATCAAGTTGAAGCCGATAAATCGTGCCGACCCTGATGCCGTTGTATTCGACGCTTCCACCCTTGCCCAGACCCGTCACCGCTTCGTTGAAGATGACGTCGAATTCGTGATACTGGCGTTCGGCGCTTGATCGCACGAGCCAGGCAGAGAAGAAAAGACCCGCGCCCACGATGAGCACAGTGAATAGGCCAATGAGTACATGGTGCGCGCGCGTTTCCATCATTAGTCTCCGCGGGCCTCAAGGGGTGGGCCGGGGTGTTGCATGGATTGAGCTGCTCGGCCACGGGGGCCGTGGAAATATTCATTGACCCACGGGTCGTCGGTTGCTGCGACTTGCTCAATCGTGCCCGCCACTAGAATCCGCTTCTGTGACAGCACGGCTACGCGGTCGCAGACGGTGTACAAGGTGTCCAGATCATGGGTGACAAGAAAAACGGTGATGCCCAGTGCGTTGCGCAGCGTCAATATCAATTGATCAAACGCTGAGGCGCTGATGGGATCGAGACCTGCCGTGGGCTCGTCGAGGAATAGTATTTCCGGGTCCAGCGCCAGCGCGCGCGCCAGCGAGGCACGTTTGGTCATGCCGCCGGAAAGTTGTGACGGAGATTTCAAGCCGGTGGGAACCGGTAAGCCGACCAGCGCGAGTTTGACGCCCGCCAGGTGCGTCGCATCCTCGCGCGACAACCCGCCGTCCTCGATGAGCGGCATCGCGATATTTTCAAAAACCGTCATCGAGGAGAACAGTGCGCCATCCTGAAAAAGCACGCCGAAGCGTCGCTCGATAGCCGCACGTGCGTCCTCCGACATGGTCAGCATATCCTGCGAGAAAACCCGCACCGAGCCCGCGTTCGGGCGGCGCAAACCAACGATGGATTGCAGCAGCACGGACTTGCCGGTACCTGAGCCGCCGACGACACCGAGGATCTCGCCCCGGTAGAGATCGAGATTCAGTTTTTCGTGGACGATTTGATCGTCGAAGCGATTGACGAGGTCGCGGACTTCAATGATCGGTTGGGTATCCATCACCATCCCATCTCCGTGCAGAAGACCGCCGCGATGGCGTCGACCAGGATGACCACGAAGATGGATTGCACCACCGCCGAGGTGGTGTGTTCACCCACCGATTGCGCGCTGCCTGAAACCTTGAAACCCTCCATGCATCCGATCGTTCCGATGAGGAACGCAAATACCGGTGCTTTCGCGATGCCAATCAAAAATTGCGAGATCTTGATGTGCGCCTTGAAGATGTTGATGAACTGAACAGGCGATATGCCCAGGCTGAACTGGCAAACCACCGCGCCGCCAACAAGGCCCGCCATCATCGCTATGAAGGTCAGCAGCGGAAGCGATATGAGCAGGGCGAGAACGCGGGGAATGATCAGGAGTTCTACGGGGTCGAGTCCCAAGGTGCGCAGTGCATCAATTTCTTCCCTGGCCTTCATCGAGCCGATTTGTGCGGTAAACGCACTCGCGGTCCGTCCAGCCAGCAGAATGGCTGTGAGAATGACGCCGAACTCTCTGAGAAACGCGTATGAAACCAGATCCACGGTAAAGATGGAGGCCCCGAAGTCGGTGAGGACCGATGCGCCAAGAAAGGCGATGACTGCGCCCACCATGAACGACAGCAGGGTCAAAATGGGGACGGCATCCAGCCCAATCTGTTCGATCTGCGCGACCAGCGAGGTGACGCGCCAGTGTCGCGGTTGCCATGCAGTTCGCGCGATGGTCTCGAAAATAAGCCCGATGTAGCCCAGCAGCGTGGCTGTCTGCTTGCCGAAGTCCTCTACGGCATTACCAATACGCGCAAGCAGGATTTGAACCACCGCGTTGTCGCGCGGAATCGGGGGTCTTGAGCAGTCGATCAACGCTTTTCCGACGGCCCCAAGCAGCGCGCGCCGCGATGAAGGCACCGCGGACTGCGAGCACAGCGATACCAGTCGCACCGGGGTGAGCAGATCGGAAAGCAGGGAGGCGCCAGCGGTGTCCAGAGCACCTATCCCGGAAATGTCGATCTGGGCTTCGCTCACCCTGTCGGGATCGGTGACCAGTATTTGCTCACGGAGCTTGGCGTAATGAGGAAGCGTCCAGTCGCCCGTCACCACGATAACTGGTTTGCTTTCGCGCACTTCAAATCGAATACGGCTGGCGTCAGCTGGCGTCTGCATCTGTATTCGACGGTGCGCAGTCGCATTCATTGGACTCTCCCATGGGGATCCGTGACGCGTTCGAGATCTACCGAGACCTGCCAATCGTTCGCGATAGCGGCATGTAAGTTGACCGACAAAAAGCGCTGCGCCTTCCCCCCCCGGAAGTGCCGTCTGTGATCAATGCAGCCGGCCGCTACTGTTCGATGTCCCGTAGCATGCGGCTGAGTTTAACACCGGCAGGTTGGACGTCGACCGCTCCGACAAAAGCGTGAGGATGGCGTGATGTCTGCCGGTGCCATGCGCACCAGTGCAACATCGATGCCGCACGGCGAGCGTACTTTGACCCGGCTGGAATTCACGCCAAGAACGACCATCTGCTGCAGTAGTTCACGTCCACAACCACGAATCATCGTTCCCGGCTTCTGCCTTCGCGGCGGGCGAACCTTTCGGGCTAGCATGGGGAGTATGTTTGACAGGCTGGCTTGTCCACGGCCGTCGGTCCGGGACGCCATTCCCCTCAGTTAGCCCAGGAGCGTTGCTGTCATGTCCCCACCCAGCGAACAACGGCCGCCGCTTCCCCCATTCACGCGCGAAACGGCGATCCTGAAGGTTCGTCTTGCCGAAGATGGTTGGAATTCGCGAGACGCGGCCAAAGTGGCGCTCGCTTATTCGCTCGATACCCATTGGCGCAACCGTGTCGAGTTCGCGAATAATCGTGAAGAGGCGCAGGCCTTCCTCGATCGCAAATGGAGGAAGGAGCTGGACTACCGCCTGATCAAGGAGCTGTGGGCTTTTGGCGATAACCGGATCGCGGTGCGTTACGCGTATGAATGGCACGACGATTCGGGAAACTGGTTTCGCTCTTATGGCAACGAGAACTGGGAGTTTGGTGAGGACGGCTTGATGAAGCACCGTTATGCGTGCATCAACGATATGCCGATCAAGGAATCCGAACGCAAGTATCACTGGCCTTTGGGTCGGCGCCCTGATGACCATCCGGGCCTTAGCGACTTGGGCCTGTAGCTAGACGTGATTTGCAGCGTCGCCAGCAGGCGCAGAGCGCACGTGATGATTGATTTTCTGGTGGCCGCTTTTGCCGATACGCGCGTCATGCGCTATCTGGAAGACTGGAGGAACTATGAATCAGCATTTTGACGCGGTCGTGATCGGTACCGGGCAGGCGGGGCCGTCGCTCGCCGAAAGGTTGGGCAAGGCAGGCAAGCGCGTTGCCGTGATCGAGCGAAAACTGGTAGGCGGCACCTGCGTGAACACCGGGTGCATTCCCACCAAGTCCATGGTCGCCAGCGCCTATGTGGCGCACATGGCGCATCGTGCACACGAATACGGCGTAGTGCAGTCCGCAGATGTACGGGTCGACATGCAGCGGGTCTGGGAGCGCACGCGAGGTATTTCCGGCAACGCGCGCGACGGTGTCGGCGGCTGGCTTCGCAGCATGGCGAATGTGACCTTCCTTGAAGGGCATGCGCGGTTCGAATCAGCGACGACCTTGCGGGTCGGCGATACCGTCATCGAAGCGGAATCGTTTTTCATCAACGTCGGTGGGCGCGCTTCGGTGCCGGCGTTTCCCGGCGTCGACTCGGTGCCGTTTCTCACCAACACGGGCATGGTCGACCTACGCGAGTTGCCGGGGCATCTGATCATCGTCGGGGGCAGCTACATCGGTCTGGAGTTCGGGCAGATGTTCCGACGCTTTGGCTCCGAGGTCACCATTATCGAGCGTGCGCCCCACCTCTTGCCGAGAGAAGACGAGGACGTCTCGAAAGCGATTCTGGAACTGGTCCAGGGCGAAGGCATCAACGTTTATCTGGATGCCGAGTGCATCGCACTGGATGGAAAGGCTGGCGCGGTGAAGGTGAAGGCGCAGGGCAATCAACTTTGTGAAAAAGCAGTAGGCACACACCTGCTGCTCGCGGTGGGTCGTCAACCCAATACGGATGACCTGGGACTGGACAAGGCGGGAGTTACCCTTGATGCGCGCGGAAACATCCAGGTGGACGAGCAGTGTCGAAGCAATGTACCGGGCATCTGGGCGATGGGCGACTGCAATGGGCGCGGAGCCTTTACGCATACGGCCTACAACGATTTCGAGATCGTCGCAGCGAATCTGCTCGATAACGATCCTCGTCGAATTTCCGATCGCATCCTCGCCTACAGCCTGTTTACCGATCCACCGTTGGCACGCATCGGGTTAACCGAGAAGCAGGCACGGCAATCCGGTCGCAAGATTCTGGTTGGGGTACGACCGATGTCGCGGGTAGGGCGAGCCGTCGAGCGTGGCGAAACGATCGGCTTCATGAAGGTGGTGGTCGATGGGAGCACGCAAGAGCTGCTTGGTGCTGCCATCTTCGGAGTGGGTGGTGACGAGGCCATCCATTGCCTGTTGGACGTGATGTACGCCAAAGCGCCGTACACCGTGGTATCCCGCGCCGTGCATATTCATCCCACAGTTTCGGAGTTGTTGCCTACGGTGTTGCAAAGCCTTCAGGCCGTTTAGGCCGGCGAAGCAGGCAGCATCGCTCACGGCTTCGGAGACGGTGTATAGCCATCGTCGAGAGTGTGCAGGAACGTGATGATGTCGCGGATGTCCTGCTCGGTCATCGTGGGCGCGTCACCGACATGGCGATTGAACGGGGCGTCGGTGGTATCGATGTTGCCCCAGTAGGTTGACGGCATATCGTTGTATTGCGCCAGTTTGCCGTCTGCATCGCGGGGATAGATCTTGTCGGGCGCTATGCTGCGCAGGTTGTAGAAGTCCAGTACCTGCTTCAACGTGTGATAGACGCCGTTGTGGAAAAAGACCGAGCGCCGGTCGACGTTGCGCAACGTCGGGGTCAGGAACATGCCGCAATATTGCGTCTGATGAGCGAAGTCTTTCCTGATCGGACCGCAAAGGCCCAGATCGAAAGAAAGGGAATTCTGGTTGAGCGACAGGTGGGCATTGCGGGGTACGCCCAAGGCTTCGTATTGAGTATCGGTGAACAGCGGCGGCAAACCATCGCTGCCCGCCTGGCTTAGATGGCAGCCCGCACAGTTGGCCTTTTGCGGATCGTTGAAAAGTTTCAGTCCGCGCAGCTCGGCCATGGTCAGCGGCGCACGACCCTGCAACCAGGCGTCGTATTTGCTGGTGAACGGGTGGAAGGAAGGGTCTTCGATTTCGAAGCGGCCGATGGCGAACATCGCCTCGGAAACCAGTTGCGCCGGATCGTTGAGAATGGCCGGTCCAAACAACTGGACGAATGACTGACGGTAGCGCGTGTGCGCCAGCTTGCGCGCGACGTCGGCTGCGTTGGCATTGGCCATTTCCACGGGGTTGAGCATCGGGATATAGGCCTGTCGCTGCAGCGAGTCGGCGCGACCGTCCCAGAACAATCCGCCCTGGGGCACGATGGCGACCGCGGTTGGTGTGGCGCCGGCGGATTTCGTTGCCTTGGGATCGCTGCGGGCTGCCGCCGCCAACGCATTCAAATTGACGGGCACCTCGACCTCGCCGGCATCCGGCCCGATGCTGAAGGGCAGTTGCCGGTACAGGTAGGCCAGCGACAGCGGCGGGCGGTAGCCGACGTCCTTGAGTTTGGGTCCACCCGGCTGGATGGTGAGCGCATTGGGCGGGTTATAGCCGTATTTCGGGCTGTGGCAAGACGAACAGGATTGGCGGCCCGAGGCCGACAGCGAAGGATCGAAGAACAGCAACCGGCCAAGCTGGGCGACTGCGCTCAGTGGCTTCACCTGCGGCAGCGTCAAGTGCACAGGGTGAGGATTGATCCCACTCGCATCGCTATCCGTTTGTGCCAGCGTGTGCGCTTGATCGACCACGGCGTAAGCGGCCATGCCACTGAATAGGCATACCAGGCATAGAACGACTTTCAGCAGACGGTGCCGTTTCCGGTCAGCCTGCGTGCGCGATGGTCGGGAGTGTTGTGGCAATACAGTATCCGGATGCAAGGGCATGGAATGGCCATAGGGTCTGGAAGCATCCCTGACCCGCTGAATAATCAGTCGGGGCAGGGATGTTCTCTAGGCTTTGGTGTCGTTGGTTGAACGATGATGCGCCAGCGTTGCGGGATCAGGAATGCGCTGGTTTGCCGACCGGGGTGCCCTGGTCGGGATCGAGGTAGAGCGCCGGCGCCGCACCGAACCGACCGCGGTTGAAGTCGAACATGTCCATGATGCTGCCGTCCGCGGCATCGTTGGAGCCCTGTCCGATCCGTTCCCCACGGAGCCAGTTATCCTCGATGAAGCGTACGACCGAGGACTGGGTCAGGCGCGTGTTGGCGACGTAATTGACGCGCGCATAAGGTGATATGACCAGAAACGGGACTCGGGTGCCGGGTCCGCAGCGGCCATTGACGGTACCGCCGTGCAGGCCCACACCAGGCTTGGCCCCTGGCGCGTTGCACATCCCGGGGGCGTTGAGCTGATCGGCGCCGGTCACCGATCCCTGGACCGAGGTCGAGTTGAAGGATGACGTGGTCGGTGAGGCGTAGCGGTGGTCGTACCAGCCATCGGAGTCGTCATACGTGATGATGACCGCCGTGTTCTTCCAGTCCGGTTGCTGCTCCAGGAAATTGACGACATTCACGATGAAGGCCTGCTCGTCCAGCGGATCCGAATTGCCCGGATGCGCGTCATCCACTGCGGGAGGCTTCAGATAACTCACGGAGGGGAAGTTGCCCGCCGTCACGGCAGCAAAGAAATCATTCACGTCGTATTCGTGGTGAACCGGCGTCGAAGTGCTGTCCTTCTCGTCGTTGTAGCCGATCTCGTTTACCGAGGTAGGACGCGTGTGTGCCGGATTTGCCGTGGAAGCGTAGTACTGGAACCAATTGTGGTGAGGTGTGTAGTCGGTCGAGCTTGCGTTCAGGACATTTGAGAACGTGCTGCGCTTGCAGCCCGTTGTTCCATTGGCGTTGACGGCGGCGAGATCGAAACCGCCCATGAATCCGCCCCAGGTCAGGTGCTGCTCATTCAGCAGATCGCCAATGTTCTTCGATGTCATTTCAACTGTGGCGGAGGTCGATGAGCATGCATCGTAGGCGGGGTCGGTATCGCCAATCAGGGTCAGGCCACCATGGCCGTCGGGGATGGTCGATGCCGTGCCAAGAACGACATTGGCACCATTGTTGGTGCCCGATACCACCTCCACCGCGCCTGGTGTCGAAGGACCGTAAGTGTCGGTGTAGGCATTGTCGTCCATGGCGAAATGCTGCGCGTAGTTCCACATCGCCGTTACCGTGTTGCCGTCAAAATAGCCCATCACCAAACCCTCGGTTCCGAAGGCGCCGGTGGTGGTGACGGTGTTGTTACCCGTGTAGAAGGGGAACCGGTCCGCTTTGCCGTTATCGTAAGCCAGCTGTTCCGGAGTATAGGAATGATTCTGGCCTTCGGTGTTCGCCTGGGTGCGGTCCAGTCGGAACGGATTGACGGCATCGACGCCGTTGATCGGGTTGAGCTTGTTCGGGTTCTGGGTCAGCAGTGCATGGCTGAGCCCTTCGACATGGGGCGTCCATGGCGAAGCCCTGAACACAGGCTCGCCGGGAGGGTTTGCGGCCACCGGATAGGTGCCGAAATAATGGTCGAATGAGCGGTTTTCGTCGAAGATAACCACCAGATGTTTAATCGGCGTCGCAGTCGGGACAGCATCTTGCGGAGATGACCCTGGTCCCGGCCAGGACTGATCGGGATCGGGCGGGGAACTGTGATTGGGAAGCGGGCCCTGGGCATAGGCTGCAACGACGAATGCCATGGCGGCGATCGAAACGGGCAGTAGTGCTTTTCGAAACATGTGAAGACTCCCTGACGTGCGTCTATGAGATAGGCCCGATGCCGGGTCTAGTTCAACGGATTCCCCCTACGGTCGCCGGAAGCTGGCAAAAGCTCACGGTACGCACTGAATTGAACCATTCGTATATGAAGGTTTCGGGACAGTTCTCCCGAAGAACACAAAAGAGCGTCGGGCCGCGAGGACGCTGGATTTTGGATGCCTGGCCGCGGCAGTTGCTGCGTGGGCTTGGAGCTCATACGCAGCTGGTGGCCGAGCAGGGCTCAGGCCACCAGGTCTGTCGCGCCGACAGCTGCGACGGCGTATCGAACCACAGGCTCAGACCAAGGTTTTACGCATGGGCTCGGTTTCGGCACTGGCGATCACATGCAGTCCAAGGCGCTCGCGCTTGGCGCGGCGCTTGGCCCGTGCCGCCAGTGTCGCGATGGTCTCTGCCCGGCGCGGGAACGGTGGTTTTACATGTACGGCGCCGATGGCGATCGTGGTGAGCGGGAAAAACTGCGGTAGCCCGCGCCGATCTTCGCCGTGAATACCACCAAGCTCCACGTCCTGCGGATCAAAAAGTGCACCTGCGCGCTCGTTGAATTGGGCGATGATGCGCTTGCAACGCTGTTCCCAGTCCTCACTCTGAAACAGCACCAGGAAGTCATCTCCGCCAATGTGGCCCACGAAGTCCTGCGCTGGATCTACCTGGGCAGTCAGAATATCCGCAAGTAGCCGGATCATCTTGTCGCCGCGAAAGTAGCCGTACTGATCGTTGAACGGCTTGAAGTCGTTGAGATCGGCGTAGGCAGCCACAAAAGGGCGCTTGCCACGTAGTAGCCGCGTGATCTGTTCGGTCACCGGGATGTTGCCCGGCAGAAACGTCAGCGGATTGGCGTAGCGTGCGGCCTCGATCCGGTGTTCCGTTACTCGTCGAACCAGGGATTCTCCTGTTCCCAAGCCGAGGTAGCGGCCGGCCCGGGTGATGATGAAACCATCGGTGAGGTAACGCTGGTCTTCGCCGCGAAGAATATCCGCCATGCTCTCCACCGGCTGACGCTCATCGCATAGCAGGGGCGCTTCATGCATGAACGCCGTGCAGGACTTTCGCCCGAACAGCTCGCGCGTGAAAGGTTGCGCGAGCCGCTCCGTGAACAGGCGCCGGTTTATCAGGCCGATCGGCCGGTCATTGTCGACTACGGCGATCGCATGCAAGGTTGGCTGGCGGGAGAATATCGCCGCGATATCGTCGTTGGTCTGCGCCAGCGTGGCCGGCGGCGCATGAATGATCAGGTGACCGGCGTGCATCGGACGATGGGTGATCGGTCCACGCGGGCGCGGACGCACTGCCACGGCGTGCTCACGAATCGCCTCGCGGGCCTCGGCCGGCACGCTCAGCGTGAGCGTGGCTGACGGGCGTCCCAACAGAAAGCCCTGCGCATAGCTGATGCCCAGTTCTCGCATCATGCGCAGGTCGGCAGGATTCTCAACTCCTTCGCCGACAAGATCGGAGCCTAACGTTTCCGCTACGCGGCACAGGGCCTGCACGATGGCCAGGCGCTCCGCACTGTTGGCGAGGCCATCGATCAGGTAGCGGTCTATCTTGACGACTTCCGGATGAACTTCATTCCACATCTGGAAGTTGGAATGACCGTTGCCGAAATCGTCCAGCGCAACCCTTACTCCGCGTGCTCGCAGATAGCCGATCGCATCGGCGAGCTCGGTGGGATTTTCAACGATGTCCCGCTCGGTTATTTCGATCGTGATACGGGAAAGATCCAGTCCGGACGACGCAAGTGCGGCGATCACCTCGTTCGGCTGCAACCCGCTGTGCAGGATGGCTTGCGCGCTCAAATTGACAAGGAGCCGTCCGCTGCCGTTCTGCATCGAAAAAGCAGCGCACACCACGCGCGCCGCGTGCAGCTCAAACTCGCCCAGTCGCCCCTTCGCGCGCGCAAGGTCCAGCAGATCAAGAACCGTCAGGCCTTCCGGGCCCGATGCCGGTCGGGTGAGTCCCTCATGTGCGATCACTTCCAGCGTGTCCAGCCGAACCAGCGGCTGGAAAACGGCAGTCAGCCCTCCGGGCCTCATCGCTTGATCGAGTAGCGAGAAGCCACGAGCATCGGTGTGCAGGAAGGGGGTCATCCGAGGACGGTTCCGGGTATCAGGGCGAAAATTCAAGCACGCGGAAGTCCGTATCCTGGCGACCATCCGCGGCAGTCTTCATTGCTGACCCAGGCACCGCAGTATCCATCTCATCGACTTCATTGTGCAGGCTGAAGAAGTCAACTTCGCGTAGTAGCGCGGCTGCAGTTTCCTGCATCGCGTGGCTGGCAGCCGCGGCTTCTTCCACCAGCGCTGCATTCTCCTGCGTCATCGCGTCCATGTTGGTCACGGCCTGGTTGACCACCGCAATGTCGTTTGCGTTACCCCGGCCCATCGCCGCCATGGCAGCGACCCACTGCGAAAGTTTCGCTACGCTGGTAGCCACACCCTCGAGCACGGTTCCCGTACGCCCGACCCGAACGGTTCCGGCATGTACCGCTTCGTCGCTCGCACTGATCAGCTGCCGAATGTCTCGTGCGGCTTGGCCGGACCGTTGCGCAAGCTGGCGCACCTCGACAGCGACCACCGCAAAACTTCGTCCATGCACACCGGCGCGCGCGGCTTCGATGGCTGCATTCAGCGCCAGAAGATGGGTTTGAAACGCTACCTGATCAACCAGGTCGAGTATCTCGGTCATGTGCTGGCTGGTGCGTTCGATCTCCTTCATCGAGTCGATCGCTTCCGTCACCGCCGTCAGCCCTTGTTCGGCGTGCGCTTGCGCTTCGGCGGCGGCCTGGTCGGCTCGGTGGGCATGCTGCACCCCTTGGGCAACCGCTGCCGTCATGCGTGCCATCGAGGCCGCGGTCTCTTCCAGATGCGCAGCCTGGGTTTGCGTCCGTTCGCTCAATGCCTCGTTGCCCTGGGCGATTCCCGTCGCGCTATGTCCAACCGCCGATGCACGATTACGGACCTGGCCCACGACGCTTGTCAGCTGTAGATCCATTTGGCCAAGGGTATGCAGTAGCGCGCCCACTTCATCCATCTTGCCGGCGTCCACCGGCTCGCCAAGCACGCCGCGTGCAATTCTGGATGCGACGGCAGAGGCGCGTTTCAAGCGCCGCCCCAACGAACGGATGATGGTGATATCGATCCATGCCGCGAGGCCAAGCGCCACGCCGAGCAGGGCGAGAAGCTGGATCAGACCCTGGCGATTGTTTGCATGCTGGGCCGAGGCTTGCTCCAAACCTTGCGAGAGGGCCAGTCCGAAAAGGTTGGAAAAATCACTTTTCAACGGTACGAATGCCGATTCCACATCGTTGGACAGCTTGAGCTGAGCCATGTCGAACTGACCCGCTTGAAGGATCTGCAAGGCGTCATCGATCGACTGCTCGGCGTCGGCTCGGTGCCTTGCGGTGAGGCTGAGCAGCTGTTGCTGGCGTTGCGCCAATCCACTGCGACCCAGGGGTGCCCAATGTCTTTCGACGTCGAGGCGATCGCTCTTGATGGACGTGACCGCGTCGTCGACCGAGGAGGGTAGCCGGGTCAGCGCTGCATGCACCAAAGCCTGCATCATGTCGTTGTAGTCGCTTTGGATGCGGCCAAGGTCAGCCACCGGAGCGAGCGTATCCCCAACGACCAACTGAATGCGCTGATCCGCGTGAGTCAGCTGCAGCGCGCCGACACCGCACACGATGATCAGCATCGCCGCTGAACCGACGAGGCGAAGTATCAGTCGAGTACTCAATGTGAATGTGGGTAGCGCGGGCAGACGACGAAACATGACTTGCCTTGGGGAGTGGGACCACAGGACTTTCGGCCGGCCACTCCAGAACTTGAGGCGCAAAGGCAAATATTTCTTATATATTTCAGTATTTTATAATATGTACACCGTTACCGTGACAGTTTCATTTCAAAGATCCCGTATGCTTGCCGTGGGTGCTCTTCGCTGAGGCTATCCGGGCACTCATCGGTGCTGGTTCCGCTGGCGTTGGACAAGTCGCGATCGCGCTTTGCATCCTGATGTTGCCGCCGACAGTCATCAGTGTAAGGAGCCACCGCCCATGGATCTTCGCCGCCCACGAATTTGCATGCATGAGTGACGAGGCCCCAGCAGAGATAGGCAGTTTTCTGGCCGCGGTTGCCCAGGCAGAATGCCAGGCCGTCGGCAAAGCCCTGGCCAATCGGCGCAATCGCCACCGCGCCATCCATGAAGCGCGCAAAGCCATTCGTCGTTTGCGAAGTCTGCTGGCGCTGATCCGCGATTCAGTCGGTGATGACACATCAGGCATCGAGCGGGCGTTGAGGTTGCAAGCGAAACGACTCTCGGCCTTGCGCGACACTCACGTGATTGTCGCAGTGGCCGAAAAACTAGCCGCCGATGACGATACCGGTGCATGGACGACAGCGGTACAAGCGTTGGTCGAACGGCGCGACACGCTGCTTGCCGACGAGCTGGCGAAAGATCCGGGTTTTGCGCGTCGCCGGGCGGCCATGGGTGACCTTGCCACGGCATTGGAAAAATTGCATTGGGGGCGTATCACCGCCGACGCGGTACGCCGGGCGGTCAAGAAGAGCCAACGACGTGTCCTCAGGGCCGAACACGACGCCATGCAGACGCCAACGTCGAACCATCTACATAGATGGCGGCGCAGTGCCAGGCGACTCAGGTTGCAGTTGATAACGGTCGCCGCGCTCAATGCTTCGCATGGCACCAAGGTGCACCTTGCGGACGCGCATCGAGGAAAATCTACCAAGGCTTTGGCTCACCTCACCGATCGGCTGGGCCGATGCCAGGACATCCAGGTCTTGCGTTCGTCGCTTAAAACCCTGGGCGATCCCTCGATCCTTCCCGCATTGCGAAAACGCCTGCGTGTCGAAATGAAACTGGCCAAACACCAGCCATTCGTGCATCGGTGATCGTCCGACCAGAAATCTATCCGGGAAGATTCAGGACACGGGTTCCCGAGTCGGCAACGGCTCGTTTCCGCTGACCAGTTGCTCCATTGCGACTGCATGGGCCTCGACGGGCTCCGCTGGCGCTGGTGGGTTGCCCAGCATCGTTTCGACGCGTGACCCCGAGAGCAGGGTGAGATCGACCGGGCAGCGATCGGCGATCTCCAGCAGACGCTGGCGCTGCGCTTCTTCCAGCGGGCCCTCAATGGCGATGGTGCGGGTAAACAGGTCGGGGATTTTTGCCTCGGTCTGCCGCATGTGGCCCACGGCGGTACGAATACGACCCACCGGCAGGCCTTTGTGGTCGGCATATATGCGCAGGGTCATCGTGGTGCACGCAGCCAGTCCGGCAGAAACAAGGTCGTAGGGCGTGGGACCCGTGCCCAACCCGCCGGCGCTGACCGGCTCGTCGGCGAGAAAGCGGATGCCGCCGGCATGGATCGCCAGCTGGAAGCGCCCCGCACCGGTTTCCTCTGCCACCACATCGCCTTCCTGTCCATGCGCACGGGTTTCCGGAACCGGTTGCAGATAACGCGATGACCAACTGATCAGCATCGCCGCCGTGCAGTCCACATCGGATTGGCGCGACAGCAGGTGGTCGGCGTTGTCGAGCGAGACCAGGCTCTTGGGAAATTTCGCCGCCATGAAGATGCGGTTGGCGTTGTCGATGTCGACGGTATCGTCGTGCGGCGAGTGCATGATCAACAATGGGCGATCCAACGTCGCGATGCGGCTGGCCTGGTCATGTTTGTGCAGGTCGTCGATGAAGGCTTTGCTTACGCGAAAGGGGCGCCCCGCCAACGTGACCTCGGCTTCCCCATCCTGCTCGATCGCCGCCAGCGTAGCGGCATCGAACAGCCCCAGTACGTGAGTCACATCGAACGGCGCGGCGATCGTCGCCACCGCGCGAACCTCCGGCAGGTCGCCGGCTGCAGCCAGTGCCGCTGCGCCGCCGAGACTGTGACCGATCAACAGCGCAGGTGACATGCCGGCATCGCTCATCGCCTGGCCGGCAGCTACCAGATCACGCACGTTGGCAGCAAAGCTGCTGCTGGCAAAATCGCCACCGCTGGTACCCAGGCCGGCAAAATCAAAACGCAGCATGCCGATGCCGGCGCGGGCCAGGGCACGACCGATACGAACGGCCGCCAGGTTGTCCTTGCCGCAGGTGAAGCAGTGCGCCATCAGCGCCCAGCCACGCACAGGTGCGTCGGGTAGTTCAAGCCGACCGGCAAGCAGGTAACCGGCCGGGCTGGCAAATTCGAAACGGCGAACTGACATGGGCAAGCTCCTTTGTTGCAGCACTAAACGCGTTGCAGTAGACCGACGGTGCCCTGGCCGCCGTCGGCACACAGCGACACGATGCCGTACGTGCCGGATGAAAATGCCTGCAACTCCTTCGCGGCCTGGCTCAATATCCGTGCGCCGGTGGCGCCGAACGGATGCCCGATGGCCAGCGATCCGCCATGCGGATTGACCCGTGCCCAATCAAACGCACCAAGGTCGAAGTCGACGCCGGCTTTCTCACGTCGATAGACCGGATCCGACGCCGCTGCGATGTTGGCGAGAACCTGCGCTGCGAATGCCTCATGAATGTTCCAGGAGGCGATGTCGGCAAACCGCAGTTGATGCCGGGCGAGCAGTCGCGGGATTGCCCGCGCGGGCGCCATCAGGATGCCTTCCTCACTCTGGCGGAAATCCATCGCTGCGATTTGCCAATCGACCAGGCGAACAGCCGGTTCGCGGCCCAGTTTCCGCATGCCTTCGGCATCAGCTACCCACACGCCCGCCGCGCCATCGGTCAACGGCGACGAATTTCCCGCGGTCAACGTGCCCGCGACCGGATCGAATGCAGGCCGTAATGCCGATAGCCGCTCGAGCGAGGTATCGCGACGCGGAATGCCATCCTGGGTGACTCCGGCGAAAGGCACGATGAGGTCATCGAAGAATCCATCGTCCTGGCCCGCGATAGCCGCACGATGACTGAGCAGGGCGCGTTCATCCTGTGCCTGGCGGGAAATGCCGAAGTGCCGGGCGGTGTCTTCTGTGTGCTGGCCCTGCGAGCGACCGCTCTGTTTGTTGGCCCACGCCTGGCCTGGCAACTGGAAGTCCGCTGCCGTCGTTGCCGCGAGCATCTGTGCGGCATCACGCGGATTCTTGGCGAACTGAGCCACGATGCGGTCCGCCACGGCGCTGCTAAGTGCCAGCGGCACGTGACTCATGGTTTCCACCCCACCGACGAGGGCCAGGTGAGTGCCGCCGTTGCCGATCATCCCCGCGGCCTCGATCGCCCCCATGAAACTGGTGGAACATGCCAGCACCGTGGAAAACGCAGGTGTCTCCGGGTTCAGTCCCGCCTCGAACACCAGCTCCCGGCCAATGTTGGACACCATGACATCCGGAATGACCTGACCCCAGACCAGGAAGTCCGGCGTTGCGATGTCTGCCATCGCCTTGGCTACCGGAACGGAAAGCTCAAGCGCGACATGCGTCGCAAAGGAGCTGCCCGCTTTGACAAAAGGAGTGCGTACGCCGGGCGAGATATAGATGGGATTCATCGTCGACCTCCAATCAGTGGGAAGCGTGCGAGCCGCTGGTGCTAGTCCTTCAACGCCGGGATCCGACATTGGTCCTCCTATTCTAGACCTGCTGGCGTTCTGGCGAGGTGATCCGGGAACAGCTATTGCTTGCTCCCGCGCATCTCAAGTCACCTGGTCAAGCGAGGCACAGGCGAAAGATAGCGCCCTCGATGCGAGGCGCTTGGAAAATCGCCGGCGCAACCGTACAGTACGGCGAGGGGCTGCCGGTGATCACTTTTCGCGAAGGGGTGCGGTAATGGATATTTCCGATCTGCTCGCGACCATGGCGGCCGAGCGCGCTTCCGATCTTTACCTGAGTCACGGTGCACCGCCATCGATCGTTGTGGCCGGCTCGCCACGTTATCTCGGCGACAAGGTGCTGACGCCGATCGATACGCATGCGATCGCTTATTCGGTGATGAACGATCGACAGCAGAAAGAGTTTGAGTCAACGCTTGAGATGAATCTCGGTATCGCACCTGCGGGCATCGGCCGCTTTCGCGTCAACGTATATCGGCAACGTGGTGAAGTGGCGATTGCGATTCGATATATCTCCACCGAGATTCCGGAAATCGAAAGCTTGCGGCTGCCTTCGGTACTGCGCGATTTGGTGATGTTGCCGCGTGGCCTGATCCTGGTCGTAGGCGCGACCGGTTCGGGCAAATCGACCACGCTTGCCTCGATGCTCGACCATCGCAATCGCAATCACGGCGGGCACATTCTCACCATTGAGGATCCGGTCGAGTATCTGCATCAGCATCGGCAGTCGATCGTCGACCAGCGCGAGGTCGGCATCGATACACTGAGCTACGAGAATGCATTGCGCAATGCCATGCGCGAAGCGCCGAACGTGATCATGATCGGTGAAATCCGCGATCGGGAAACCATGCAGCAAGCGATAGCCTATGCCGAAACCGGGCATTTGTGTTTATCGACCCTGCATGCCAACAACGCCAACCAGACGCTCGATCGCATTCTCAATTTTTTCCCGGATACCGCGCGACATCAACTGCTGGTCGACCTTTCACTCAATCTCAAGGCGGTCGTTTCGCAACGCCTGTTGCATGCCGTGGATGGCACGCGCGTACCTGCCGTCGAACTGATGCTCGTCACTGCCTATATTTCCGAGTTGATCGAGAAAGGTGAGATCGCGACCATCCGCGATGCGATGAAGCAGAACAGCGAAGTGGGTATGCAGACCTTCGACCAGGCGCTGTATGTGCTCTATGCGGCGGGCACCATCGGTTATGCCGAGGCGCTGGAGCATGCCGACTCGCGCACCGATCTCGCCTTGCAGATCCGTCTGCAAGGTCCGGCACCGCACGAGAGTGCACGTGGCGTGGTGGATGGAATCGATATGCCGTTGTCCCTGCAATTGGGGAAATAAGCGGCGCGATGACGAGCCATCTTCCATCCAGCGCGTTCCACAAACACGTCGATCGCTAGCGAAAAATCCGGGTGACTCCTGCTTGCAAGGAGACACGCGCAGATGATGGCCCGGCGATACCATCGTCTAATGGCGCGGCCCGGGGGCCGGTGCGAGACTCGGGAGCTAACCGCATGTGTCGGTGATAGGAGGCTCCATGAGCACGACGAAGCATCCCGAACAAATTCGGGTTACTCGACGGTCTCCGGCCTACTGGCGCGTCACGATCGACAACCCGCCGATCAACGTCATGGGCCCGGAAATGGTCGGGGAGTTCCATAAGATCATCAACGCCCTCGAGGCTGACGAGCAAGTCAAAGTCGTCGTCTTCGACAGCGCGGTGGACCACTACTTCCTCAATCACTCTGACTTCACCGCCAAACTCGAGGACCTGACGTCCTTGCCGCCAGGTCCTACAGGCTTGCCGCAATGGCCGGACTTCCTGGTACGCCTGACGCGCGTGCCGGTCGTCTCCATCGCTCTGATCCGTGGACGGGCAACGGGTAACGGCAGCGAGATCACCCTCGCCTGCGACATGAGTTTCGCCAGCCGGGAAAAAACCATTCTGTCGCAATGGGAGGTGGGCGTAGGAATGGTCGCTGGCGGCGGACCGATGGCGCGGCTACCCCAGTTCATCGGCCGAAATCGCGCGCTGGAGGTGCTCTTGAGCTCCGAAGATCTCAGCGCCGACCGGGCCGAAGCGTATGGCTACATAAATCGGGCGCTGTCGGATGCCGAGCTCGACGCATTCGTGGATGCCTTGGCGACCCGAATCAGTGGCTTCGACAAGTGGGCTATCGGCAACACCAAGCGCCTCGTCAACACCAGCCTTCCGCCGGACGTCGAACTCGGTGCAGGTTGGGACGCGTGCATCGCATCGCTGGGTCGACCAGCCGCGCAGAAGGGCATCAAGGCCCTGATGGCACGTGGGTTCCACAAGCCGGGAGATGTCGAAGATCGGCTCGGGCACTACCTGGGCCAACTCGCGCATTAAACCAACAGCCTACCCGAGCCATGCCGTGATGCACGATGGAAAGCAGCCATCATTCCAACGTGCATATGCGGCAGGGGATTCTGGTTCGCGGTGGCGCAATGGAATACGAAAGCGATGCGGCACGCTGAACATGTAGCAACGCCACTTCAGAGATTGACAAAAGGTCGACGCCTTTCTTGCGACGGTAATCAGCACATTCGGCAATCCTCGCCGAAGGGAGCTGTTATGCAAGTTGTCAATTTCTCCATATCGCTGCCTGATGAGACGCACCCATCCATGCAATTGCACGTCTTTGGTCCAGGTGTCAGCGATCTCACGGTGGAAATCCCCACGCAAAAGGTCCGCGAAGCGGCGGACTGGCTTCGTCCGGAAGCGACGACAGCGAACGCAGACAATGATGCCGTTTGCAGTGAAGCAGACGACTACGTGCTGGGCGGTTACGCCGGGATTTGATTCTTCGACGTTATGCGGCGAAATTTCTGCGTCGACAAAAACGCTATGCGCGTGCTGTTACGTCCCAGCGCAGTTGAGCATGCTAGCGAGAAATCCTGCTTGGCTGCGGGCCATCTGAGAGCAGGTCTTCGCTTGAGATCTTGCCGTGCCTTTCCAGCATGCAATCGAACCGGATCAACAACCAGTCGTAATCAAAGGCCCCAGCCTCTCCGATGATGGCGTCGGAGGCATGCCAAAACGCGTTCCAAAAATCCGCTTCGCAAGGATTGGCCTGGATCAGCAACGGCATCCGCTCGTCGAGGGTATCCAATAATACTTGGAGCTCTTTGCGAGATTTGGCCATGAGTTGCCTTCCGGGATTTCTGGACGTGCCGCGTGCATCGCCAATGGATAGCTGAGGCGTGCGGTGCCCGCGGGGACTTTTTAAAAGATGAGATAGGAAACCTCCCGTCCTGGGAGGTTTGATCTAGCTGGTTCTAGCTTGCTTCGCGCGATTAGTGCTTTTTCGCCTCGTCACGCGCTTTATCGGCTTCCTTGCCCACTTCCCGTTGTACCTTTCCGACGTTCTTCTCGATGTTGCCGGCCGCTTCCTTGGCTTTGTTGCCGGTGACCTTTCCGGCCATTTCCTTCACAGCGCCCTTTACTTCGTGCTTGGTGCCTTCAGTCCGATTCTTGTCCATGATCTTCTCCACTCCGCGAGATTGCGGATGGCAAGTTATAGAGACGTCTGCGTGCGAGGATCGTGAGGAAAATCGGCCAGGATCGACATGCGATTTTCACTTGCCTGAATAGGCAACGGCCGAGCTGTTTTTCAAGCTTTCTTGCTGGTCTTGATCCATCACGATGCCCTCACGGCGAACAGACGCCATATACATATCCAACTGACGATGCTCCTGCGACACCACACAGGAGAGAGCCATGACCCGATCAAAAATTAGCGGACGCACGATTGCCATCCTCGCTACCGACGGCTTTGAACAGTCCGAACTGACCGAGCCCAAGCATTTGCTGGAGGCAGCAGGGGCGAAAGTCGACGTCGTCGCTCCGGCGGGCGCGAAACATATCCGAGGCTGGAACAAAAAAGAGTGGGGCGAGTCTGTCCAGGTCGACGTTGCACTGGAAGACGCACAGCAGCAGGACTATGACGCCCTTGTCCTGCCAGGCGGCGTAATGAATCCTGACCAGCTTCGCCTTGTCCCAGCGGCCATCGCGCTGATCAAGTCGTTTGGCGCAGCCGGGAAACCTATCGCTGCGATCTGCCATGGGCCGTGGACGTTGATTGACGCAGGGCTCGTCAAAGGTCGAAAAGTCACCTCCTGGGCGTCTTTGCGCAAGGATCTGGAAAACGCCGGTGCCAAGTGGGAGGACAGCGAAGTGGTTGTCGATGGGCAACTGATCACCAGCCGCAAGCCACCGGATATCCCAGCCTTCGCGAGCGCAATCATCGCGGCACTTGGTGTGGTTGCGTAGACGTACTTCACGACCTGGCGATGCCACGCAGCGCTCGCGCCGCCTCGCAAAATTCGCCGTCGAATATTTTTAAGCACGCAGAAAAACGCGGTAGGTACTGCGATCGGTGTACTACAGGTGATGCTGATCGATTCGATGCGACCACTAAAAATTCGTCGCGTGATATTTGTCATCGAGCTGTCGTGGTTTTCATGGATCTGTGCCGCGACCTTCACCAAGCTATTTGCAGTATGCCTTCGACGGTACGTGGTGATGACATCACGCGCCGTCGCAAATCCATCTAGCAGGAGATTTCTCATGGCTCACGTTGCACCACAATTTATGTCTGCTTCCACGCTGCGCGGCGACGATGTGAAGAACCCACAAGGTGAAACATTGGGTGACCTGAAAGACATCATGATTGACACGGTGACGGGCAAGGTCGCCTACGGCGTGCTTTCGTTTGGTGGTGTTCTTGGCATTGGCGACAAATATTTCGCCGTGCCGTGGAATGCCTTGAAGGTCGATGGAAACGACAAGTGCCTTATCTTGAACGTCAGCAAGGAGCGCCTGAAAAACGCGCCTGGCTTTGACAAGGACCACTGGCCGAATTTCGCTGATCCGACGTTTGTTGACGAAATGCGTGGTTACTACGCCTGATCCGCATGGGCGGAGTTGATGCGCTGTTGGGCGCTTCTACCCCGCCCATTCGCCACTGGGACGGCTCTCACCGCAAGGGTGAGACCGTCATCAGCTGGGTTAGATGAAATCGGGGGCGGGTGGATGCACTTCAGCGTCGGACCTGATCGCAGCCCACAGAATTCTGGCTGGTGGCTTCTTCGTCCGTGGGTCTTCTAATCTCGCCCTGATTGCTTGTTCTTGGCTTCCAGCCACCAAAACTGAAACGAAAGCGCAGTTGTTCCACGTCCTGGATTCGCCTCCACGGACCCTCGGCCTCTTCAGGTGCGATGAGGTTTCCGCTTTCATCCCACAGGGACCGATCATCTTCGTACACCAGGCGCGCCAACGCGCAAGCCCCGCATCCACAGTGACCGTTGCAGTCGGGCTTCTCGCAGCCCGCCGAGCAGGTGCAGGCCAACCTGTCGGATTTGTCGGAGGAGTCGGGATGGATTTTCAAGTATCCGTCGGCACCTGGCCAGCGGAGCTTGCCCTCATCAGTAGGCATCTTCATGACCTGCGACTTCTCTGTGCGGCGGGTAATGTGCGAGTCTCGCTGAAGCTTCGCATGTAACGGCGTTCTAGCAGACTACGAGCGTTACGGGCTTTCAATACTCCGCGGTCGCATCGGTACCGGCTCAACAGGCTCAGCCGTTGTAGGAACCGACGGATTGGTTCGCCCAAGAGTGATGTTCTTGGATGCACGGACGTGGCGGTTTGCATATGTCCATATTTCGCCGGTCGCGGTGATAAGCACAGTCCAGTACAGATCGGATTCCGGTCCGTAGTCGATCAGGACATGCGCAAACCCTTCGCCCTTCGGCGTATTCATCGGAATAGGTGGGTTGAGTTGAAGCACGGCATTCTCTCCGGATGTTTTTGCGCAGATTGCTGCCAGGGCGGTGAAAGATCCGAGAAGCAGCGTGAGCCTTGCAGGCGAGGGTCTGTGACGAACGTGAATGGGTTTCGTACTCGACGTACAAAACGTCGTTGGATATCTGTCGTTTGTGATACACCTGTGAAAGCAAATCGATTTTTGGAGGGGATGCGCTTTCTCGTGAAAAAAGGTGGCCCGGGCTTTCGAGTGATCGACTGAATGGTGCCGAGCGGTTCGCCTTCTCGATGACTTCATCGATGATCTGGTGAAATAGTTGGGAAGTTTGTTTTCGGGGTCGATTCGATATCCGTTCGCGGACGAGCCAAAGTATGAAATCGGGACACACTTCGCCGGGGTGCGGGCAGCACCTTACTTTCCAGTTTCAAGGCTGCTAATGAAGAGAGGACGCGGGAGCTATGGCAAGCGAAGGTCTAGCGGGCAACCCACGCTCAAAGGAAGAAGTACCTTACTTCCTGGCGAGCGGCGGGCAGGTAGGTGCTCTCATCCTTTCGCATCACTGGAAAGACAGCCCACTTGGGTGTCCCGTGCAATGGCCAGTCGAGCTCAAGACGCTTATAAGCGTGATGTTGAACGCCGGTCAGCCCATGTTTGTGACATGGGGAACGACTCGAACGCTGCTCTACAACGATGCCTTCATCGAGATAGTCGGAGACAAGCATCCAGCTAGTTTAGGTGAGCCGTTTCACGAGGTTTTCGCCGAAGCCTGGGAAACCGTGGCACCACTCTTTCAGGAAGTGTCTGAGGGAAGGGCGGTTCATATGGACGACATTACCGTCGTTCTGGAGGGCCGGAATCGACCTACGAGCGAAGCGCACTTTGTCTTTTCCTATACCCCGGTGCGGGATGCGAGTGGCACGGTCGAAGGCCTGTTTTGCGCGTGCACCGAGACGACCGAACAGGTTTTCGCTCAGCGACGCCTGGAGGCCGAGCGGCAGCGGCAACGGCGCCTTCTGCAGCAGATGCCTGGCTTCGTGGCGCTGCTCTCCGGGCCCGATCATATTTATCAGTACGTCAATGATGCTTACGTGCGCATAGCCGGGCCGCGCGATTTCATTGGCCGCAGTGTACGTGACGTCTTCCCGGAGCTGCACGATCAAGGATTTTTTGAACGACTGGACGAAGTGTTTTCGACGGGTAAGGCATTCACCCTGTCATCCGCACCGATTCGTTTGGCCGGCGAAGACAGAGAGCGCAATATTGATCTTGTGTATGAGCCGATAAGAGACGATGCGGGACGGGTCAGCGGTGTTTTCGTCGGCGGTTATGACGTGACCGAGGTCCACCGGGCGGCGGAATCGCTGCGCGAAAGCGAAGCGTATATTCGCCTGTTGCTGGCATCAACATCGGAAGGCTTCTATGCCATGGATTGCGAGGGAGCTACGACCCTGTGCAACTTTGCATTTCTCAAGATGCTGGGGTTCGACAGCGAATCGCAGGTGCTGGGACAAAAACTGCATGAGGTCATCCATCATTCGCATCCAAACGGAGAGTTCTATTCCCGCGCCGAATGTCCTATCTGCAGATGCGCGAGCGAGGGGAAAGCCGCACATGTGACGGACGAGATATTTTTCCGCAGCGATGGTTCATCGCTTCCGGTGGAGTATTGGGTTCATCCGATCATCCGCAAGGGCAGGCTGGATGGCGCCATCTGCACATTTATCGATGTGACGGAACAACGGCGTACGGAAGCGGCGCTGCTCGATCTCAACGAAACGCTTGAACGCCGCGTCGAGGAACGCACCAGGGAACGTGATCGAGCCTGGAACAACTCTCAGGACCTTCAGATTGTCCTTGGTTCGGATGGGATCTTCAGGGCCGCGAATAGCGCGTGGACGAGGGTGCTGGACTGGACGCCTGAAGAAGTGGTGGGTCGTCACTATCTCGATTTTGTCCACCCTGATGATCACGCCATCGGCGAAGGCGCGCTGTCGAAGATCTCGGTGGAGAACCTGACGACGATTGAAAGTCGATTCCGGCACAAGGATGGCAGTTACCGATGGGTATCTTGGGCCACTGCACCTGAGGATGATTTGATCTACGCAAGTGGTCGGCATATCACGGCAGAAAAGGAAGCGGCCGCAGCGCTGGAAGCTGCGCAGTCACAGTTGCGGCATTCCCAAAAACTTGAGGCAGTGGGGCAGCTCACCGGCGGTGTAGCGCACGATTTCAACAATCTGTTGACCATCATCTGTGGCTCCGTGGAGATGCTAAGCCGACCGCAACTGCCGGAGCAGCGACGCCCTCGCTATGTCGAGGCGATCGCCGATGCCGCCGGTCGGGCCGCGAAGCTGACCGGACAGCTGCTTGCTTTTGCGCGCCGTCAGGCGCTTAAGCCCGAGGTCTTCGATGTCGTCAAGAGCGTCGTAGCCGTCACCAATATCGTTCGTACACTTACCGGCTCACGGATCGTGCTGACCCTGCGGTTGCCCGACGAACCGTGTTGGGTCTGTGCAGATCCCAGCCAATTCGACACCGCCCTGCTGAATCTGGCAGTCAATGCACGCGATGCGATGGGAGGCGGTGGTGAGCTGGTGATCCAGGTCCGCAATGTCACCCAGATGCCGCCTCTACGTGGGCAAGCCATGATGACTGGCGAGTTTGTCGCTGTGACGATGGTCGATAACGGGGCAGGCATCCCCGCAGACAACCTTGAAGAGATTTTCGAACCGTTCTTCACCACAAAGTCGGTCGGGCATGGCACGGGATTGGGCCTGTCACAGGTTTTCGGCTTCACCAAGCAATCGGGCGGTGAGATACAGGTTCAAAGCGAAGTAGGCAAGGGCGCAACATTCACCCTCTATCTTCCGCGCGTCGAAGGTGAGCCGTCGACCGATGAGGCGGTTGCTGATCCTCGGCCGGTTTCCGAAGAGACCCACCTGACGGTACTCATCGTGGAAGATAACGAGGAAGTCGGCGTGTTTGCCAGGCAGACCTTGCAGGAGCTCGGCTACGACTCGAGATTGACGGCCAATGCGCGAGAAGCGCTCGATGTGCTGGTTGAGGATTCCGCGCGCTTCGATGTCGTGTTTTCGGACGTTGTGATGCCTGGGATGAGCGGCATCGAACTTGGGCAGGAGATTCGCCGCCTATACCCGGATCTGCCAGTCGTCCTCACCAGCGGTTACAGTCACGTTCTTGCACAGGACGGAACCCATGGGTTCGAGTTGCTGCACAAGCCATACTCGATGGCGGAGCTTGCGCGCGTTCTGCGTAAAGCCGCCGCCTGGCAAACGGCTCGGTCCGCAGGGCAAGGGGCTGCCCAGTAGGCCGCTTCGCTGGTCCCTTCAGGAGGGCGGCAACAACGATCTCGGCAATGTGCAGAACGCCAGCCACTTGCCCACCTTCGCCACAACACCTGAACGGGTTCCACAAGGCTGAAGATAGGATCGCCTGTGCTCAGAGGCCTTTTCTGAGTAATTCTACTGACGACAAATTTGAGTTTTTGCCGATGCATCGCTCCCGATGGCCAGCGATGCTCGCCAATGTCTTAGCTGCTGGAGCGGGCCATGGCTTCGCCGTCGAAAAAACCGAATATTCTTTTCATCATGGCCGACGACGTGGGCATCTGGAACATTAGTGCCTACCACCGCGGCATGATGGGTGGTAGCACCCCGAACATCGACCGGCTCGCCCGCGAGGGCGCGCTGTTCACTGATTACTACGGACAACAATCCTGCACCGCGGGACGCGCGGCGTTCATCACCGGCCAGACGCCGTTCCGCACAGGGCTGCTGAAAGTCGGCCTGCCCGCGGCGAAGCAGGGCTTGCAGGATTCCGACCCCACGATCGCGGAATTCCTCAAGCCATTAGGCTACGCGACGGCGCAAATCGGCAAGAACCATCTGGGGGATCGCAACGAATACCTGCCCACCGTCCACGGCTTCGATGAGTTCCATGGGATCCTCTACCATCTCAATGCGCTGCAAGAGCCTTACGATGCGGAGTACCCGAAGGACGAGAAATTCCGCGCAAGGTTCGGCCCACGCAACATCATCCATAGCGTTGCGAGCGAGGTGGACGATCCGACCGAGGATCCGCGCTGGGGTCGCGTAGGCAAGCAGAAAATCACTGATGCGGGACCACTGCCGCCGCATCCTGGCATGGATCCCGCTGCCAAGGTGAGCATGGAGGACATCGATGCGGATCTGGTAAAGCGCTCATGCGACTTTATCGACCGCTCGGTGAAAGCGGAACAACCGTTTTTCCTCTGGCACAACTCCACACGATGCCACTCGTTTACGCACCTCTCCAAGGAGTGGGACGGCAAGACCGGCTTCGGACTATTTGCCGATGCGATGGCCGAACTGGACTGGGTCGTGGGCACGCTGCTCGCCAAGCTGGACGAACTCGGCATCGCCGACAACACGATCGTGGCATTCACCAGCGACAACGGGGCGGAAATCTTCAGCTGGCCCGATGGCGGCAACCATCCGTTCCGCGGCGAGAAAGGCACGGTATACGAGGGCGGTTTCCGGGTGCCCATGCTTGTGAAGTGGCCTAGCTTCATCGAGCCGGGCATCATCATCAACAACATCATGTCCGCCGAAGACTGGATGCCGACGTTTGTCGCTGCCGCTGGCGATCCGGATCTGAAAGAGAAGCTGCTCACCGGTTACAAGGCGGGCGAGAAGACCTTCAGGAACCATCTGGACGGCTACGACTTCAAGCCGTTCTTCGAAGGCAAGACCTCCGAAAGTCCGCGCCGCGAATTCTTCTATTTCAGCGACAACGCCGATCTCATGGCGGTGCGTTGCAACCAGTGGAAGATCACCTTCAAGACCATTGTCGGCAACTTGTTCTCCGGCAAGGAGGATTCGACCAACGTCCCGCTGGTGACCAACCTGCGCGTCGACCCGTGGGAGCGCTACCAGGTCGAATCGACATCCTACGGTCAATGGTGGGGCGAAAAACTGTGGGTCATGATGCCCGCCACAGTGATCATGGGTAAGTTCCTCTCCACCTTCACGGATTACCCACCAAGTCAGGTCTCCGGCTCGCTCGGCGTGGAGAAGGCCTTGCAGGCATTGGAAGAGGGAAGCAGGAAGAACTGATCGGGGCAAGCCCACTGCCACTAGTTGACCTGGCCGCTTTTAGCCAAAATGCTGCTGCAGTTTAAGCAGCATGCCGGCGTAACGTACGTGCTCATATCCTGTGTGCATCCGGAGGCAGTGGGCTGCATCAGCACTTGCGCTGCCCACTGGGCAGATGAGCGGCGATGTTGGCTGGTTCATTTGCCTGAGCTGGTCAGCGGTGATGGCGATGGACGGTCAGTTCGGTGGCAATACGCCAATGCCTGCCGCGACTCGTCGAAGACGCAACGATCACATTGTCGGCGCCACTATCATCGAGAAAGCCTTCCGTTGAAGAAACTCGATTTCAGGGAGTCGTCATGGGTGATAGTCCGCGCATCCTTATTGCTGAAGACGAAGAGTTCATCGTCATGTTGCTTGAAGACATGCTTTCCGAGGAGGGCTATAGCGTGACATCGGTGAGCAGTTTGGGCGATGCGCTGAACATCCTGGATACGGAATGCTTTGACGCTGCGGTTCTCGATGTCAATCTTCGTGGCGAGGCGGTCTTTCCGCTGGCCGGTCGCTTGAGCAAGTTGGGCGTCCCCTTCGCATTCGCCACTGGCGGCGACAATGAATCGATACCGGCGCAGTTTCGAGCGTATCCGGTGCTATCCAAGCCCTATAGCGCAGTAACGTTCATCGATGGCGTGGCGTCGCTGGTCGCTTCCGCCAAATCGTAAGCACGCTTTCAACTCTGAGCGGTGCCTTCACACGGGGTGAAACGCTGGTTGAAGATAGTGAAAGCGCCTTCACCGTATGCCCAATAAAAAAGGCCGATCGAAGCTTCGATCGGCCTTTGGTCATCTGCTCAGCCAGTTTCAGCCGAGTCGACGGCTCGCTCGCACAGGGTAGGTGCGAAACTCATAGACGCGTTGAATGTGGCTCGCACCCAGCCATCCACCGAAAGCTGACGCCAGCAGCGCAAGAAATGCACTGACGAAGGCGATCCAGAGTGTGAGTGCAACGTAGTGAGCTGTCCGATCCGCGGTCGTTTTTGCCTCAGCTCGGGCAGCATCGATCTGCGGCGAGAGGCGCTGCAGCGATTGCGACGCGCTTTCCTGCGTGGTTCCTGTATCGGCGGCGAGGAGTGCGCTTGCCGTGTCGTCCTGACCAGCGATCAAGGCAGCCACGATCGGATCCGAACCGCCGCGTTCGCGACCGGTTAGCTGGTAAGCAATGTTGGCGTCCAGCACGGCAACAGCGCCGTGGCCTGCGATGGCTGTCGTACCGTTGCCACGAGCACCTGGCTCGCCGCCGTGCATGCCCGCCATGCCGCCATGGCCACCCATGGTATGTGCCAGACCCAAAGCGATCCAAAGCGCGGTTGCCGTGACAGATAGCCCCCAGACGGCTACACCATGAAGCGCGCCCATGGTGTCGTCATTGTGGCCGTCGAACCAACTCGCAAACATGCCACCGAGGAACAACGCGCCACTCCAGGCAGCAATGAACCAGATGGCGGTTCCAATGCCGATGCCCTTGGCGCTACCCACCGCATTCCATGCGTCAAAGCTGGAAAAGCCCAGCGCGAGACCTGCGACATAGAGAAGTCCAGCAATACCCGTCGCAACTAGCCAACCGGCAACGACAGCGCGGAACTTGATCTCTGGATGCAGGCCGCGCTCGTCGGCCACGATCGAATTACCTGGAACGTATGACATGGTCATCTCCTTTGAAGTGGGCTGGCTCACGCACATCCGCGCAAGAGCGCGAAAAGGATAAGCAGCGGAATCGGCACGCCCATCAGCCACAACAGCACATAGCCAATGCCACCCTTTTGATTACCTGCCTTGGAAGCAGTCGTTCGATCGGTAGCGCCCATGGTTTTCTCCAATACAGTCGGTCAACCGGCCAGGACCCCTTTGCCCCGGCGCCAGGTGGGGATGCTGTTACAAGCGGTGTGGATGGTTTGTGACGCTTGGATGTCGAGGATGGTCGGTGCACCTCGGTGCGTGGACTACCCTGCTATGGGCGTTAATCACGCTTATTTTTCGCGACCGTGACATCGCCTGCTGAATGCTGTTGTTTGGCTCAAGGGAGCGAATAGGCATGAGCGAAACCCGCAGCAAACATTTGGACGGCCAGCGCGATACATCACGTGGCTTACGACGCATGGGTCTTCATGCGGTGATTACATCCAATGGTGTGATTCCCACGCAGCCTATCGACGATCCGAAGCCGCATCCGCCAGCGCCGATTGATCCACCACCATCGCGCCCCACCGATCCGCCACCCCCGAATCCGATTGACCCGCCAATTCCGGTTCCGACCGATCCACCGGGTCCTGCTCCGACCGATCCACCAACGCCGATTCCGACTGATCTCTTGGCGGCTTGAACTCGATACCGGAAAATAAATTCAAAGCGGATCTTCAATCCTTCCTGCGTACACGGAACGCGAGGCTGATGCGTGGACCGCAGGGTGCGCGCTGCTTTGGAATGCCATGGTCGAAGTGCAGCTGGGTTTCCCAGGTCATCAGCAGCAGGCTCCCGGCTTCAAGATCCAGATGCAGCATGCGACGCGGAAGTTGCTTGGAGCGAATTTCCATCCGGCGCGTAGAGCCGAGCGAAAGCAGGGCTATCGGTTGCCCGCGAACCATATCGTCCAGCTTGTCGTTGTGCGGCGCGACGCTATCGTTTTCGTCGCGATAGAGGTTGATGCCAATACTGTCAAAAGGGGTAGCTACAGACGCCATCACGGCGCTTAGTGCCTCGTGCAGGGTGCCAGGCATATGGGGATCATCGACGCGGAAGTGCGAGCGCAGACGAGGCACGTCTACTTCACGCTCGTACATGATCCGGCGTCCGCTCTGCCAGTTGATCTCGTGATGCAACTGCTCAAACCACCGTTGCGCCGTAGACTCATCAATCAGATTCGGAGTGAGTACGATACGGCCGCGACTGTCGTCCAGAAGTACCTGCGGCCCGTTGTCAAATAGGTTCAACTGCGCCATGGCTGGGCTCGGGGCGACGATCCTGAAAGTGTTGGGTTTTGGTTGGTGTCGGCGCCCGCGTCTCAGTGGATGAGAGCTGACACTGAACTACCCATAAGCAGCCGCGACGCGAGTCGTGAGCTGTTGACGGCTCGAAATTCGCGCGAATGTAGCGTTTACGTCGCGCAGATATAACGAAAGATCCAATGATAAAGCAGTGAAGGTTGCGGGTCAGCCATACCGGCCGGATACCATCGCTCCCGTCACCAGGCAACGAGTGAGTGAGCCTAGACAGAAATCACGCGCAGACTTAACCAGCGCTGCTGCAATCTTGTGACCGGACCATGGCAAGGGCAACCTGGTCCAGGACAGCGTGTAGTAGAGCCAGGCACGCGCAGCCCATCCGCTGGGAGATTCAAATGAGCAAGGTCACCTACAACGGGCAAACTTTCGACATCGACGAGGTCCGTCATCAGATGGATCAGGAATTGGTTGAGCAACTTCAGGGCGAAACTGAAACCGATCAGGATTTCTTCGACGAGTACCTGTTAGCTCACAGCACGAAATATGGTGAGCATTTCGTCGTTCGATAATGGTCATTGAAGATATCTGAGGAAATGCGCGTGAAAAAAGCCGAAAGTGGTCATCTGGTAAAGCCCCATGGCAAAAACCTGCAACATGAGCAGGAGTTGCCTGCCTCCGCTGACTACGAAGTGCAAAGGAAGGGTGGCGTCAAAGACAAGAATGAGGCTGGCGCCAAGCCTAAGCCAGGAAGCCCTCAGAAATCCTGAATTCCCTGGCATCAGGCGGCACAAATTTCGGCCGCTATTGCGGTCTTAACCGCCCGGCCTATCCACGTACGGACGGACCGTCGCGTGATGGGGCAGGGAGCGGACATTCATTGGAGCGCGGCATCCGCAGTACGAGGCAATCATGTCCAGTACACGTGAAGAGCTACAGCAACTGATGGATGAATTGGATAAAGCCACGCCGATGATGCTGAAGGCCTGCCATGATGACGCTGCCTTCTGGCTAACCTTCACAAGGGTTTCCGATTCCATCCAGGAAGCGGCGGCCGCCGGCGACGCCGACTGGGCGAAAGACGGAATCGACAACATCCTGAGAAAACATGGCAGGGCAATCAACAGAACTGTCGTTGTGAAGTGGGCTCGCCTACCGCCTGATCCGTTGCCTGCCGCAGTCGGCTATGTGTTCGTAACGCACCCACGTTGAGAGCCTTGTTCGACATGCTGGAACCATGACGGCGCTTGCCCATCAAGCTTTGACGATGAGCTTTTCCAGTAGTTGGTTAATCTCTTTCATGTCATACGGCTTCTGCAGCACATCTGCATCGTGAAATCGCTCGGGAATGACCTCCCTGCCGTAGCCGGACGCAAACAGGAAGGGAATATTGCGATCGCGCAGTGCGTCGGCGATCGGGAAGCTATCTGCTTTGCCCAGCGTCACATCAAGAATTGCAACGTCGATGGTTTCACTTGCGGCCAGCGAGAGGCCATCGTCAAGGCGTTCGACGAGTAGTGCGCGATAACCGGCGGCCTCCAGCAAATCTTCCAGGAGCATTGCTACCAGCGGCTCATCCTCGGCGACGAGCACACAAGGTTTTGCAGTGACATTCATAGTTAGTCCTCAGCCCAGCCGTCGTTCGCACACGGCGGCCGTATAAATTAGGAGTAGGGCGCAGCAGACCTTCTGCTCATTGCGCCGTAGTGAGCGCAAGGTGGCACTTCTGGTGACAATTAAGCTTGATCGCTCATCACCCTCTTGACCGCAAGGGAGAGGTCGACCTGGGTATAGGGCTTGCGCAGTAATTGCAAACCCTCCGCCATTTCACCCATCGCGATTCGCTGGGCGGTATAGCCTGAAGTAAGCAGTACGGGAATGCCAGCGTGCTTGACCTTCATTTCGCGCACCAGGTCGATGCCATTCATCTCGCCAGGCATGATGACGTCGGTGAAGACCAGGTCGACGCGTTCGCCGCGGTCAATCAGTTTTAGTGCGTCACTGCCTGTCTCCGCTTCCAGCACAAAGTACCCAAGGTCCTCCAACAGGCTGCTTGCCACTGCGCGCACATCGCTGTCGTCTTCAACTACAAGGATAATTCCCTTGCCCTTGACCTCGACCGCAGCGGTCACCAACGCTACGGTTGCCTCTGGCCTGCCTGCGCGTGGCAAATGGATCAGCACGGTGGTGCCGACTCCAGGATGGCTTTCAATCGCGACGAAGCCACCGGACTGACGCGCAAAGCCATAAACCTGACTGAGCCCCAGGCCAGTGCCTTTGCCGACATCCTTGGTCGTGAAAAACGGCTCGAACACCCGATCGACGATATCGGCGGACATGCCCACGCCGGTATCGGCCACCGATACCACCACGTAGTCACCCACGTTGGCTCCGTTGGCGGCGGCAGCCTGTTCGTCCAGACTACGGATGCCGGTTTTCAGGGTGAGTGTGCCGCCCTGTGGCATCGCGTCGCGAGCATTGATGGCGAGATTGAGGATCGCGGTTTCCAGTTGATGTGGATGGTGCGGCAGTACCACTGTTCAGGCGCATCCTCGATGCTCACGGTTACCGTCTCGCCCACAGCGCGATCAAGCAGGTTTTCGAAAGTGTCGATGAGGTCTTCGACGCAGATCGTCTCCGCATGAAGATCCTGGCGCCTGGAAAACGCGAGAAGTTGCTGGTTGAGCTTCGCGCCGCGCTCCACACCATGTCGCGCCGCCGCGAGATAGCGCATGATCTTGTCATTTTTTGCAACGCGCTGATCGAGCATGTCCAGACTGCCGCCGATGACCATCAGCAAGTTGTTGAAGTCGTGGGCAATGCCGCCGGTGAGCTGGCCGATGGCTTCCATCTTCTGCGACTGGCGCAGTTGTTCCTCGACCTGCCTGCGTTCGGTGATGTCGGAGACGACGCCGCTGATGCGAATCGCTTTGTCGTTCAGATAAAAAGTGCGGCCCTTGATCTGCACCCAGCGGACTGCGCCGTCGTTGAAGCGACGTATGCGTCTCTCGAATTCGACGAACCCCGAGCTTTCAGCGCGCGAAAATTGCTCCTGCACCGCGTCGCGGTCCTCCGGAACGAACTGCGCGAGCATCATCAGCAGCCCCCAGCTCTTTACCCGGTCTGCGTAGCCGAAGATCTGGTCGTAACGGTTCGACCTCGTCACGGTATCGGTGACGAGGTCCAGATCCCAGTGCCCCATTTCAGCGGCGTCCAGGGCGAGTTGCAGGCTATCTTCGGCTCGACGACGCTCGTCGATTTCGCTGGCCAGCTGCATATTCGCGGCGGCAAGCTCATGGCTGCGTTCGCGACTATGGGTGAGGTCGGTGACCACACCACACAATACATTGGGCATCTGCTCGTCGACCTCGAGGTCGGCGATAGATACATTGACCGGCACCAGCAACCCATTGGACTTTCGCAGCGTGAACTCGGCGGACCGACCCGCACCGCGACCGTTTGTCATCAGGCGACGGAAAGCAGTGACCTCCTTGCTCCCCAAAAAGCGCTCGATGGATTCGCCAATCAGCGTTTCACGACCAGCGCCAACCAACGTGGCGAAGCGCTGGTTGCAATACAGCATTAACCCTTCTTCGCTTAGCGTGACCGCGCCTTCCTGCATTTGCTCGATCAAGACTCGATAGGGGCGATCGGCGTTCTCCAGCGTATACACATGCTGGCCACTTGCTCCGTCCACCACCACCGCATCGACTTCGCCGTTGCGTATGGCATCCAGGGTTTCCTCCGCTTCGCGCAATCGCTCCTGCAGCTCGGCGAGCTGGGCGTGGTCAATCCCTGAAAATTCGGAATGCCGGTTCATGAATGCCCGAGATCGTCCTCGCCGAGCGGCGCAATATCGAGGCCGGCAAGCACGCGTTCGCGATCTGAGAGATCACCGATAATCCGTCGCAATGGCTCCGGCAGAATCTTGACCAGTGTCGGCGTCGCAATGATCTGCAAATCCTTGGTAGCTTCGGGATCCTGGTAGACATCCACCACTTCGAGGTCGTAGCGACCTTCGAGATTATCGGTGCAGATGCGGCGCATGTTTTCTATCGCCCGCGTCGAACGTGGCGTCGATCCGGTGATGAACAGGCGCAGCTTGTACTGGCCCTGCGGCATATCCGCATCGTCGTGGCGTGTCATGTGGGACTCGCTGTTTTGGAACGGAGGTCGAGGCCGACTAGCACCCGCTCGGTATTGGAGAGATCACCGATCACCCGTTTGAGTGGGGGAGGGAGTCGTCGAACCAGGGTGGGTAACGCCACGATCTGGTCTCCAGCGGCAAGTTGCGGCGTGATGAGCAAATCCACGACTTCAATCGTATAACGCCCGGCGAGATGGGTCTCGCAAAGTTTCTTCAGGTTGGCGATCGCTGCCAGCGACTTGGGTGTCTGGCCTGCGACGTAGAGGCGCAAGCAGTACTCTCCGGGGCCCAGATTGGCCAGACCGTTGGATGCATCTTCGAGCACGTCGATATGGAGATTCTTTCCGTTCATGAGCGCAGCCCGCGGATCGCTGCCATTTCGGCACGTTCTGATCCATCAGCAATTTCACGCGCTTCCTCCTGCTGGATCAACGTCGCGACTTCTGTCTCTTCGACCTCGAGCGAGGCACGCAGTTCAGCGATCTGCCGTTCGACTGCCGCTCGCTTGCGCGCTACTTCCCGCCGCTGCCGCTCAGTGGACTGCTTGCGCGCGAGGGCCGCCTCACGTTCGCGCGCTTCCTGTGCAACACGAGCGGTACCCGTCAACACGCCATCCGGGCCAATATAGGCGTCAACCATGTGTATGCCGTGGTCGGTCAGCTGATACTCACGCAGCTGTTTCGAGTGATTCATGCCGCGGGACTTCAGCAGATAGAGGACTCGATTGCGCTCGCCGTTCGCCTCCATGTCTTTGAGCGAAATCCAGGTATCCATCAGTGACGACACGCTACGTTCGCTCTCGGTCATCTGTTCCCCCGAAGAGGAGAGGCTGGTGAACATGGCGGTGATGCCCTTGCTCTTGCAGATATCCGCCAGCCGAACCAGGGTCGAATGGATCTCGAAGGACGGCCCTCGAAACGCAGAGATCGGATCGACCACGATGACTTGCGGTGAAAATTCCTCGATGTCGCGGTTCATCCGCGCAAGGTGCATCTCGAAGCCATAAAGGCTGGGGCGGGCTGACTGGAAGTCCAGCAGCCCACTTTCGATGTGGTGAAGCAGATTCAGACCGACCGACGACATATTTCGTACGATTTGGTCCGGTGATTCCTCGAAGCCGAAAAAGAGGCAACGCTCACCGCGCTCGCACGCGGCATTGACAAACGCGGCAGCGAACGTCGATTTTCCGGTTCCGGCCAGCCCTGATATCAGGATGCTGGATCCACGAAAGAAACCATGGATGCCGAGCATGTCATCCAGACCTGGCACGCCCGTCGGCACGACTTCCTGGGAAACGCTGTGTCCCAGTTCCGCCGACGTGATCGGCAGTACGCTGATGCCATGCTGGTCGATGAGGAAAGGATATTCATTCGTGCCATGCGACGAGCCACGATACTTCACCACCCGCAGGCGGCGCGTAGTGACCTGCTCCTCCACGCGGTTATCCAGAAGTATCACGCAGTCCGATACGTATTCCTCGATACCGTAGCGCGTTAGCTGGCCGTCGCCGCGCTCGCCGGTGATGATGGCCGTGACGCCCTTGTCTTTGAGCCACGCGAACAGACGGCGCAATTCGGAGCGCAAAATGGCGGTGGCATCCAGGCCTGCGAACAAAGCTTCGATCGTGTCGAGCACCACGCGCTTGGCGCCGATCGAATCGATTGCGTGGCCGAGCCGCACGAACAGACCTTCCAAGTCATATTCGCCGCTTTCCTCGATCTCGGCCCGCTCGATATAAACGTGGTCAATGATCAACTGCTTGCGCTCGACCAGCGTCGCGACGTCGTAGCCAAGCGATGCTACGTTGGTTTCCAGATCACGGGCGCGCTCCTCGAAACTCATCAGCACGCCGGGCTCGCCGAATTCGGTGACGCCGTTGACCAGAAAGGTCATCGCGAAGAGCGTCTTGCCGCAGCCAGCGGCGCCGCATAACAAGGTCGGTCGACCTGTCGGGAGACCGCCAAGGGTTAGCGCATCCAGTCCCTTGATTCCGGTGGGCGTCTTGCGCAACGACACAAGATGGGTGGAGCTGGCTGATGCGTCGGCTTTCTTGCGCTTTGTTGCCACAGGAGACTCCGGTTGGTTGATACGGGCCCAGTACTTTCCACGATTGCCGGAGCTGGGGTAGGGCGCAGGACGGTGCAGATTCAAAACTACGGCATGTTAGTTCGGCGTGATGCCGACTTTGGCTCGAACGTTGGCGGTTTGGCCCGCGACATGGAGGGCTTCAAGAGAGCCGCTACCGATAAGAAGCCGTCCCCCTTGAACCGAACCTGACGGGGGTATGTGAGGCTCCGCTGCGGCGAAGCCGGGAGGCCACTGCAGCCAACCCACAAGCGAGCGGATGCGAAGATCGCTTCATGTATCGCCGGCGTATCTGATGCACGCTTTCTTGACGCCCGTTGGCCACAATTCGCGAATGGTCGGCCATCCGGATTCCCCTCCCACATCCCGCAAGCAAGCGCGCGCCGTCGGGCTGGTTTACGTCACCGATGTCGAGCCCGGCATCCGTCGTCGGCGTCATGGCAAGGCTTTCATCTATCAGGACAGTGCCGGACGACGGGTCACTGACGACAAACAATTGCAGCGCATTCGCTCCCTGGCCATACCACCGGCTTACAACGAGGTCTGGATTTGCAGCGACGCGTCCGGCCACCTGCAAGCCACCGGTCGGGATGTGCGGGGACGTAAACAGTATCGCTACCATCCCAGGTGGCGTTCGTTGCGCGACAACGGCAAATTCGACCGGGTGGAAAGGTTTGGAGCGCAGCTGCAGAATTTGCGCCGGCGTATTCGCGGCGATCTTGCCAAGCCAGGCTTGCCGCATGAAAAAGTGCTGGCGCTGATCGTACGGCTTCTCGACGAGACCTTGATCCGCATCGGCAATGAACGCTACACCCGTGACAACCGCAGTTACGGGCTGACTACGCTGCGTTCCAAACATGTACTTGCGTTGCACGGACGGCTTCGCTTTGAATTTCGCGGCAAAAGCGGGCAGCAGCGTGAGGCGGAGCTCAGCAACAGGCGCCTTGCACGGATCGTGCGTCGCATGCAGCAACTTCCCGGCGAGAGGCTCTTCCAGTACCTGGACGAAGACGGTCAGCGACAGCCCATCGACTCCGGGCAGGTCAACGACTATCTGCATCTCGTCTGCGGCGACGAGTTCAGTGCCAAGGACTTTCGTACCTGGGGTGGAACGGTGCAGGCGGCCGCCGTACTTGCGCGCACTCCGCTACCCGAAGGCGATCGTGCCCAGCGGATAGCGTTGACGCTGGCGATCAAGCAGGTGGCAGCCTTCCTTGGCAACACCCCTGCCGTATGCCGCGGCTCGTATATCCATCCGCTAATTATCGACGGCTGGCTGACTGGCAGCCTGCACAGAGCGATATCTGCTGATACTGCCGTTCGTCCCCGTCAGCTTGAGCAACGGGTCATGCGCTTCCTGCGGCGGCGTCGCAGCGCTCCGTGAAGTTGACGCCACACGTCAGCCCGGGACCTCATCAAGAGGTCCCAAGGAGCAAGGCGGCGAAACATCAACCCAGCCGGATCAGCCGTTGCGATCCACTCAAGTACTTAGACGAAAGCTGGCGCTTTCAGATCACGCCCATCAGCAGCAGCACGATGACGATGATCAGGACGACACCGAGGCCGCCGACGGGACGATAGCCCCACGAGCGACTGTATCCCCATGAGGGGAACGCGCCGATCAGAAGCAGGACGAGCACAATGATTAGCAGCAATGAAAGCGACATGGTTGTTTCCTTGTCTTGTGCGCAGAGCCACGGGTCGGGTTCGCGGTGTACACGCGTCGCGCCTAGTGGCTACCGGTGCGCGACGTATTAACCATCGCAGTCTCATGGTGCACGTGACGTCAAAAGACCAACCGCTGCCGGAGACGTCTCAGCGCAAGTTCCGCATGACCCCGTCCAGGTCCTGCCGCACCTTATCGATGCCCGCCCAGGGATCCGAGCGCAACCGTGCCATCCGCTTGGGCGTCGAGCGGATATCGAAGTCGTGCCCGCTTTTAAGCTTGCCCAGCTCGCTCCAGCGCAGCGGCACCGCAACCGGAGCACCGCTGCGCGCGCGCAGCGAATACGACGCCACACTGGTGGCGCCCCGGCTATTGCGCAGGTAGTCCACATAGATCTTGCCGCTGCGCTGTGCCTTGCTCGCTGTCGCGATGAACTCCAGCGGATGTGCCTGCGCCATGGTGGCGGCAAAGGCGTGGGCAAAGTCCTTCACCAGCGGCCAGGGGCAGCCGGGGTTCAACGGGATGACCACATGCAGGCCCTTGCCGCCGGTGGTGCGCAAGAAGGACTCCATGCCCAGCTGTGCGAGCAGCCCCCGCACTAGCCGTGCGGCAGCAACAACCCGCGGCCAGGCCACGTTGTCGCCGGGGTCCAGGTCCAGCACCACCCGATCCGCCAGGTCGGGCTGTTTGACGGTCGAGCCCCACGGGTGGAATTCCAGCACGCCGAACTGCACCAGCTCGATCACCGAAGCGGCATCCAATGGATAGATGTAGGTGGCCTGCGTACCGGATTCTTCCTTCAGCTTCACGCTGCCCACATGTTTCAGGCCGGTGATGAGATGCTTCTGGAAGAAGCAGGCCTTGGCGGTTCCCTCCGGACAACGGATCACCGACGTCGGACGACCCAGCACGCCGGGCAGGAACCACTTCATGACACTGGCATAGTAATCAGCCACATCCTGCTTGGTGTAACCGTCGTCAGGAAACACCACGCGATCAGGGTGCGTAATCTCGATGTCGGCCGGATTCGAAGCGGCCGACTTGCGGCGGTCCGCAGCCGAATTTTTCGTCGCCGGCTTGCTGCTGGCGCGATCTGAATCGGTGAGATCGGCTGGTGTCTTGTCGGTACGCATGGTCTTGAGGCTCGGTTGGCGCAACAGGTTCTTGTTGCCGATGCCGCGGTAGTACACCTCGGCAACTGCCGCCGGTTTGACCCACCGCGCCTGGCGCAACAGTGGGTCGATGGCGGTGAGTTTCACGGTGGGCTTGGCGCTGCCCCTGTCGGCGATGGTCTTGCTCAGTCGCTGCAGCTGCTCATTCGAAAAGCCGGTGCCCACGCGTCCGACATAGATCCAACCCGACTTCACATCCGGATCGGGCCTGGCCAGCAGCAGCGAGCCGAAGCCGCTGCGACTGCCCTTGGGTGGCGTGTAGCCGACTACCGCAAATTCGTCGCTCTCCAGTCGCTTGATCTTGAGCCAGTCGTCGCCACGTCCCGGGCGGTAGGCCGAATCGATGCGTTTGGAGATGATGCCCTCCAGTTCTTCGTCGGTGGCCATCTGGAACACATCCTCGCCATCGCCGATCGTATGCGTGCTGAAGGCGAGATGTTTCGGCGCGTGCGCCAGCAGTTTCTCAAGCAGTTGTTTACGTTCCAGCAGGCTCACTCGCGACAGGTCGCTACCCTCGATGTAAGGCAGATCAAACAGCATGTAGACCAGCGGCAACTGTGCTTCGCCCGATAGCGTCTGCTGGAGGCCGTTGAAATCGCTGTGTCCGCGCGCATCCAGCGCGACAAGTTCGCCATCGAGGCGGGCCGAATGCAGGCCCAGTGCTTGGAGCGACTGCACGATGTCTGGCAGCCGATCGTTCCAGGGCAGGGCGTTGCGCGACCATAGCTTCACTTCGCCGTTGGCGATCGTCGCGAGGATGCGGTAGCCATCCCATTTCACTTCATGCAGCCATCGCGCTCCTTCGGGCGGAAATTCGCGCAGGCGTGCCAGTTCGGGTTTGAAAAAGTCAGTGCTTGGGGCGCCCGGCCGAGCGCCGGTCAGTGCGGCGGCGGTCTTGGCCAGGCGCAGGCGGGGCAGCTTTTTCGCACGGGGAACGGATTTTTTCCGTGCCGTCGATTTCTCTGCTGCCGCCCGCGTCGCCGGTGTCTTCGCCGCCTTGCGAGTGCTGCGCGTCATCTTCGCATCGAGCAGGTCGTCGGCCTCGACATCACCAGCGAACGCGTCCTTCGCCTTGATCAGGAACCACGCGGGCTGGCGTTGCTTGCGAGCGCTGCGCACCAGATGCCAGCCACCCTTGAGCCGCTTGCCGAACAGTTCGAAACGCAGATGGCCTTTCTGTAGCTGGGCCTCGGCGTCGCCATCGGTGGTCCACACGCCATGGTCGAATTGATCGACATGACCCTTGCCGTAGCCATGCTCGATGTCGCCCTCGAAGCCGGCATACGAAAGAGGGTGATCCTCGACCTCCACGGCCAGACGCTTCACCTGCGGGTCGTAGCTCGGCCCTTTCGGCACCGCCCAGCTTTTCAGTACGTCGCCGACCTGCAGACGGAAGTCGAAATGGCGACGACTGGCGTGATGCAGCTGCATCACGAAAATCGCACGCCGATCCAGCGTGCCCGTTTCGTTGGTGGCCGGTTCGCGTGTCTTTGAGAAATCACGCTTGCGCTGGTAGTCCCGCAGGCTGCCCATGGCTAGCTGGTCGGCCCGCCCATCACGGGCAGCACGGCGCCAGAGATATAGCTGGCGCATGACGGCGCCGCCAGGAACACATAGGCCGGCGCCAATTCTTCCGGTTGCGCAGGCCGACCCATGGCGCTGGACTTGCCGAAGTCGGCCATCCGTTCTGCCGGCTGGTCAGCAGGGTTCAGCGGTGTCCAGACGGGGCCGGGCGCGACCGCATTTACGCGGATGCCGCGCGACACCATGCTCGATGCCAACGCCTTGGTGAATGCGTGGATGCCACCCTTGGTCATCGAATAATCGAGCAGCTTGTCGTTGCCGAACAGCCCGGTTTCTGATCCGGTGTTGATGATCGAGCAGCCACTGCCCAGATGCGGCGACGCAGCCTTGACCATGTGGAAATAGCCGTAGAGGTTGGTCCGCAAGGTCTCGTCAAAGTGCGCCTCGGTGATGTCTTCGATCGAGTCGGCGTGCTCCTGGAATGCCGCGTTGTTGACCAGCACGGAGAGCTTGCCGAACGTTTTGACGGTTTTTTCTACAGCCTCCCGGCAGAACGCGGCATGCCTGACGTCGCCGCGGATCAGCAAGCAGCGCTGGCCTTCGCCCTCGACGTAGTCCCGGGTTTCCCGTGCATCGACGTCTTCGCACAGATACACGATGGCCACGTCAGCACCCTCACGCGCAAACAGTATGGCTACCGCGCGGCCAATTCCCGAATCGCCGCCGGTGATCAGCGCGGTCATGCCGGCCAGCTTGCCGCTACCGACGTAGCTGGGAGCCAGGAACTGCGGGCGCGGATCGAGATCCCGCTCGATGCCCGGCTTGTGCAAATGCTGTGCGGGCAGCGGATCTTCCGGGTGCTGGTGCCCACCGGCCGTTGCCGGGGTGCGTTTCGCCGAGGTCTTGGTCGACGCGGATTTCGGCGTCGCCTTGTGCGGCTCGTCGTGATCCGTCGCGGCCTGGATGGCACGTTGCCGCTGGACAGTTGCGCTGGTGCGCGAGGCGCGCTTGCTGGTAGGCATGGCAGTAACACTCCGTGGTGGAGAACCAACTGGGGGTTCGACGACGCTAGCGAAAGAATCGTGCGTTGCGAGTGAAGCGTTCATCATCGGCAGGTGTATTTGACGACGCCTCGACACCACGAGGGGAATAGTCCGGTCACCCACTGCCCATGGAGAGCTGCCATGCCCGAAAAGAAAACCCAACGCGCCGCCAGCAAGGACAAAAAAGAAGGGAAGTCACCGAGCACCCAGGCCGGCGAATACGTGCACGAGGAAATCGAACATATTCGCCACGGGAAACACGGCGCACGGTCGACCAAACAGGCGATCGCGATCGGGCTGTCCAAGGCGCGGCGGGCCGGGGTGAAGGTGCCGGCCGGCAAGTCCGCCAGCAGCTCGACCAGGAAGAAAGCAGCACAGGATCAGGCCGCTTCGCACGATCATCACAAGCCCGCGGCGAAGCGCTCGAGGGCCACTACCAATGCGCTGAAGAAGGAAGGCCACAAGGCGGCGTCGACATCCGCGCTGTCGTCCCACGCAAAGAAGAGCGCCGCCAAACGCACCGCTACTTCGCGTTCGGCTTCGGCCAAGAGAGCTGCGCACACCAAGGGCGCGGCGGGCCGCTCAGCAGCAGCGAAAAAGGCGGCAAAGACCCGCGCGAAGAGCGCGTCCTGATCCTACTCACCTCGCCGGAGACTGCATGACATGGCACGCCCCATCTGGACTGGAACACTTTCATTCGGCCTGCTCAACGTGCCGGTTTCGGTGATGTCGGGCGAGCGCAGCGTCGATCTGCATTTCCGTATGCTGGACAGTCGCAGCAATACGCCGGTGCGCTACGAGCGTGTCAACGCGGAAACCGGCGAAGAGGTGCCGTGGAAGGAGATCGTCAAGGCCTTTGAATACGAGAAGGGCAGTTATGTCGTGCTGGAGCCGGACGATATCAAGTCGGCCGCCTCGGAAGGACGCGAGGCGGTCGAGGTGGAGGCGTTCGTCGATGCGGACTCGATCGGGCCGGAATATTTCGAGAAGCCATATGTACTCGTTCCAGGCAAGAAGGCCGAAAAGGGTTATGTGCTTTTTCGGGAGACCCTCAAGCGGACCGGGAAAATTGGTATTGCGCGGGTGGTGATCCGTACCCGCGAGTACCTGTCGGCAGTGATGCCCAAGGGCGACGCCCTGATGCTCATGCTGCTGCGCTACCCGCAGGAACTGGTCGATGTAAGCGACTACAAGATCCCCGAGGGCGCACCCGCGAAACACCGCATCTCGCCGAAAGAAATGCAGATGGCCGAACAGCTGATTGATTCGATGAGCGGCGAGTGGAAACCCGGTGACTACCGGGACGAATTCCGTGACCGCCTGCGCAAGGTTATCGAAAAGCGGCTCAAGTCCAAGGGCGTGGTCACACCACCGGTCGATGAAGATACGCAGGCCGCGGAAGACGCCACGACCAACGTGGTTGATTTCATGGCGCTGCTGCAGAAAAGTCTGGCCAGTAAGAAACGTACGCCGGCAAAAAAGGCCGCGACGAAGCTGGTGCGCAAGACAGTCGCAAAGAAAGCTTCCGCCGCGAAGAAGTCCAGCGCCAAAAAGGCAGCCAGGAAGCGTGCACCGACGCGCAGAGCCGGGTGATAGCGCCATAGGGCGTCAGGCGGGGTCCCGAACTGCGGCGGCTCGTTGTGGTGAACGTCAGACTGCCGTTTCGCCGCCTTTCAGGTAGTCGATCATGTCCAGTCCATTGGACGTGGCATGACCTAGCGCCGTGTTGTCGAAGATGCACCAGCGCTGGCTCGTATGCGATGCGGGTCGGCGCAGCTTGAGCGAAATTCGCCGCAGCGTCGCGTCCGGATAGCTGTCGTAGTAGATCCGCGGTGAGCCGTGCAGACGTAGGTATTGCATGACCGGATCGCCTGCGGGAACTGCAGCCCTTGGTACACGCGCCGGATCGGCGGCGACCAGGCCGATGCCGTGGTCCTTCAGTTGGTGATTCACCGCTGGCACGAACCACGAAACATGACGCGGCTCACACACTACCGGGCCGTGGTACAGGCGACGCAGCCTCCCGAAAAACGGCAGCGCCACCGACGCCGAATACGCGAGACTGGGCGGCAGCTGCAGCAGCAGGCAACCGAGCTTGGCACCGAGTTGTTGGGCTTCGCCCAGAAAGGCCGGCACCATCGCGTCGCATTCGAGTAGTCGCGCCTGGTGGCTGATGGTGCGTGGCATCTTTACCGCGAAGCGGAAATCGTCGGGCACCGACGCCGCCCAGCGGGCATAAGTGGCGGGCTGGTGCGAGCGGTAGAACGACGAGTTGATTTCGACTGCGTTGAATACCTGCGCGTATCGCTGCAGATGGCTGCCGTCCTGCGGAAACCGCCCCGAGCAAGCCTTCGGGACAGCCCAGCCGGCGCAGCCGACATAGAGTCGCGGCCGAATGGCAGGCTGGCTGCCGGTTTGTATTGGCGATCGTGCGTAGTTGGCGGTCAAGGCGCGGGCCGGTAACTGACTGCCAGCAACATGCTGACAGCGTGGTGAGACGCACGTGAATTCGTGGCATTCTCTTCACGCTCAGCGCGCGACGCTTTGCCGCCATAGTGTGTTCTTCATTATGGGAACTCTCATTCCAACCGGGGGCATCTTGTCCAAATTTGAAGGTGATGCCGTGACCCATCGGTCGACCGAGTCGATTCCTCTGCAGGGCGAATGGTGCCAATCCATCATGGATGCGCTGTCTGCCGCTATCTGCATCTGCGACTCGCACGGCGTCATCGTCGCCTGCAACCGGGCGGCAGTGGATTTATGGAGGGCGTCGTCGCCCATAGGCACCCACGTCGAAAGCCTGTTCAAGCAAACACGCAAAGACGGGACCGCAAGTGGCGCGACAGCATCGGCACCGTCGCCTTTCGACGCTGTCCTGGCTGGCGCGGAGTGGGTATGCAGTGTGGACGTCGTGATCGACACCGCGCGTGGCGATACGCTGAATGCGCGGGTCAACCTGCGACCGCTGAGAGCGGGCAACGAGGCGGTCCATGGCGTGCTCATCGAGATTCAGCCGGTCCGATCGCGGGACGATTCGGTCGCGGTGGATGGCACCAAACTCGCCCATCAGGTGCTGGAGGCTTTGCCGGCGGCGATCTATACGACCGATGCGCAAGGTCGGATCACGTTCTACAACCAGGCAGCGAGTGCATTGGCCGGGCGAACCCCAGCCCTGGGTGAGGAATGGTGCATTTCGTGGAAGATATTGAAAGCCGACGGTACACCGCTTGCGTACGAACAATGCCCGATGGCCGTGGCCATCCGCGAGCAGCGACCGGTGCACGGCGTGGAGGCCTTGGTAGAGCGCCCTGATGGCAGCCGGGTCGCGTTCGCTGCCTATCCGACGCCGCTGTTCGATGAGGACGGCGTCATGGTGGGCGCGGTGAATATGCTGGTGGATATCACCGAGCACCAGAAAATCGAGCGGGCGCTGCAGGACTTCAACGATACGCTCGAACGGCGCGTCCACGAGCGGACGCGCGAGGCGGAAGAGTTCTTCCTGGACCTGCACCGCAGCGAGCGCAATTTTTCGTTGCTGGTGGGCAGCATTGTCGACTACGCGATCTACATGCTTGACCCCGAGGGCAACATCACCAACTGGAATCGCGGCGCCGAGCGGATCAAGGGTTACCAGGCGGACGAGGTCGTGGGTAAGAACTTTTCAGGCTTCTACACGCCCGAAGACCGTGCGCAGAACCTGCCGGCACGTGCCCTGGCCACCGCGCTGCGAGAGGGACGCTACGAGGCCGAAGGCTGGCGTGTGCGTAAGGACGGCAGCCGGTTCTGGGCCAGCGTGGTGATCGACCCGATCTTCGACCAGGGCAACCTGCTGGGCTTTGCCAAGATCACCCGGGACGTCACCGAGCGCAGGCAGAACGAGACCGCGCTGATTGAAAGCGAGCGCCAGTCGCGTGGCGTCATCGATACAGCGCTCGACGGTTTCGCCCAGCTGGATGAAGCCGGTTGCATCCTGGAATGGAATCCGAGCGCGCAGGCAATGTTCGGCTGGTCACGCGAAGAAGCCGTGGGGCGCCGGCTGAGCGACCTCGTGGTGGCGCCCGAGAACGGGGCGCGGTTTGCCGAATACCTGCCGCCGCCCCCGCGCAGCGGTCTGTCTCCCAGTGGCGGCGGGCAGATCGAGGCAATCACGCGTGCGGGGCACAAGCTCATCATGGAGCTGAGCATCAGCGTGCTGGTGATGAATGATGGGCAGCGATTCAATGTTTTCATGCGCGACCTTACCGAAAAAATTCTCATCGAGGCGCAGTTGCGACAGTCACAGAAGATGGAGGCCGTCGGCCAGCTGACCGGTGGTCTCGCCCACGATTTCAACAATCTCCTGCAGGGCATCATCGGTTCGCTCGATCTGATCCAGCTACGCATCAATGCCGGGCGCAGCGCGGATATCGACCGCTTTGTGGTAGGCGCGTTGACGTCGGCCAATCGTGCTGCGGCATTGACCCATCGACTGCTGGCGTTCTCGCGACAACAGCCGCTCGATCCCAAGCCGACCGACGCGAATCTGCTGGTCGCTTCCATGGAGGATCTGCTGCGACGAACGATTGGCGAGCAGATTCAGCTGGAATTCGAACTGGCCGCTGACCTGTGGTCGACGCTGTGCGATTCCAACCAGCTGGAAAGCGCGCTGTTGAATTTATCGATCAACGCACGCGATGCCATGCCGACGGGCGGTCGCCTGACCATCCGTTCGCATAACGCGGACATCGATCCAATGCGTGCCGGCAAGTTGCGCGACGTGGCCTGTGGCGAGTACATCTGCATTGACGTCAGCGACGACGGCAGCGGGATGCCTCAGGATATCGTCGAGCGCGCTTTCGATCCGTTCTTCACCACCAAGCCCGCAGGGCAGGGCACTGGCCTGGGGCTGTCCATGGTGTACGGATTCGCGCGCCAGTCGAACGGCTATTGCGAGATCAGCAGCGAGCCGGGCCGCGGCACCACGATCCGGTTGTACCTGCCCCGGTACAGTGCGCAGATCCAGGCAGCACTGCCTGCACCCGCGTCGCACAGTCCTGCCGGCAAGGGTGAAGTCGTGCTGGTGGTCGAAGACGAACCGGTAGTACGGAATATCGTCCTCGAGGTGCTGCACCAATTGGGCTACCAGGCGCTCGAAGCGTACAGCGGCGAGGCCGGGCTGGAGGTGTTGGGTTCCGGGCAGGCGATCGATCTGCTGGTATCGGATATCGGCCTGCCGGGTTTGAACGGACGCCTGCTTGCCGATGTGGCAAAGGAGCTCCATCCCGGGATCAAGGTTTTGCTGATGACCGGATACGCGGCGAGTGCCGCGCTAGCGGATGGTTTTCTCGCGCCTGGCATGGAACTGATCACCAAGCCGTTCACCGTTCAGGCGCTGGCATTGCGGATACGCGAAATGATCGAGAACACCGAGCATGCCGTCCTGAGTCGCCCCGATGATTCTGCGCAACGCGTCGCCGCGTCCTGAGTCGCCGTTACGGTCAGAGCTTCAACGGGGACAGCTGAAGATCAAGCAGTTCGCGCATGATCTGTTCCAGCTCCTGCACCCTCAGTGGCTTGAGAACGATGCGGATCTGCGGGAATTCCGCTTTGAGTTCAGGCTGATCCCTGCCCGATATCACTACAAACGGCGTGTTACGGGCGACCAGGGCAAGCACGATCGGATAAGCGCTTTCGCCGCGCAACCCCATGTCGACCAGGGCGGCATCGATATCGCTGGTCTCCAGTTCGGTGATGGCATCGAGCAGGCTGAGGTTGACCAAGGTCTCCAACCCCATGCCCTGAAGAGTGTCTTCCACCATCATGGCAACGACCGGATCGTCTTCGACGATCAGTACACGCCGGGTTTTTGGTGACAACATGATCTGGTTTGCTCCGGCTGAAGGCGGCCTGCGACTGATATCCGGAGTTTAAGCGGTTGCGCGTATGCGTAGCGCGATTGCGCTGAGAATTGTGGCCGGAAGGTTGGTCCCGGGGCAGCCGGCTTTGCGTTAGAAAGTGTAGAGCTCGCTGGCGATTTTCCAGCGATCACCCACCTCCACCCGTTGCAACACCTTCCGGCCTGGTGGGTGTTTGAAGTGGCGTCGTCGCGCTACGTGCACTGACACCACGTCCATCGCCTGAGCCGACGCCATGACGTCGTTCGAAGGATGGTGGTGGCAGGGCCGTGGTGGCTCCCCTGTTTGTTACGGAAACGATTGGTGGGCACTGCATCTGGATGACACGCGAGCTTGCGGTTTCACGCCGTGTCAGCACCGACCGCGTGCACATTTGACTTGAGAGCAGTACGCTCTGAGAAATCAGGAATTCGTTTGCGCTTGATGCCGTGATGACCGGATGGGTGAAACCCGTTCGTCACCACCGAAGGTGTCGCGATACGCTCAGCCCGTTTCAAGTTTTCCCTGGAGACAGCTCATGATGAAAGGTTCAGACCTACTCGTTGCGGCTCTTGAGAACGAGGGTGTCGATCGGATTTTTGGGATCCCCGGGGAAGAAAATCTCGACGTCGTGGAGTCCATTCGGCGCTCGTCGATTCAGCTCATTTTGACCCGGCATGAGCAAGCCGCTGCCTTTATGGCAGCCACGTATGGGAGGCTTACCGGCAAGCCGGGCGTGTGTATCACCACGCTTGGACCTGGCGCGTTGAACCTGACTACAGGCGCAGCCTATGCGCTGCTCGGCGCGATGCCGATGATCATGATCACAGGTCAGAAGGCGATTCGGTCATCCAGGCAGGCGGGCTTCCAGATCGTGGACATCGTTTCGACGATGAAGCCGCTAACCAAACTCTCACGCCAGATCATCTCCGCAACGATGATCCCGGCGATGGTGAGGGAGGCTTTCCGCGTGGCGGAGGAGGAGCGACCGGGACCGGTACTGCTGGAGCTTCCCGAAGATATCGCCGCTGAAGAGTGCGAAGACGTGGCCCTGATTCCCTCGCACCCGATTGAAATTCCTGTGGCGAGCGCGGAATCGCTCGATCGCGCCGCGCAGATGATCATGCAGGCCAAGTCTCCGCTCTTGATGTTCGGTGCGGCGGCATCGCGACCACGCTCGACTTCGGATCTCGCCCAGTTCGTGCTGCGCACGCAAATTCCGTACTTCACCACGCAGATGGGTAAAGGCACCGTACCTGGCGGCAGCGAGCTTTACATGGGCACGGCGGCACTCTCCGAACGTGACTATGTGCATGAGGCGATCGAACGCGCCGATCTCATTGTCACCATCGGTCACGACACGGTCGAGAAGCCGCCGTTCCTGATGGGCGTCAAGGGGCCGAAGGTTGTCCATGTGGGTTATCGGCCGGCCAATGTCGAGCAGGTTTATTTCCCGCAGGCGGAAGTTATCGGTGACCTTGGCCCATCGCTGAGACAGCTTGCGGATCGCATTGAAGGCAAGATCCCCCACGCGCAGGCCCTCCTGCCATTGCGGGAAAGCATCTTGAATCGGATCGCCGCACGGGCGACCGAAGATCGCTTTACGCCACAGCGACTGGTGCACGATATCCGCGAGGTGATGCCGGCGGACGGAATCCTGTCCCTCGACAACGGGATGTACAAGATCTGGTTCGCGCGAAACTATCGAACACGCGTGGCCAATACGCTCCTGCTCGATAACGCGTTGGCCACGATGGGTGCCGGTTTGCCGGCAGCGATCATGGCCGCGATGCTGTATCCCAAACGTCGCGTCATGGCTGTTTGCGGTGATGGCGGCTTCATGATGAACAGCCAGGAATTGGAAACGGCCGTCAGGCTCAAGCTCAATCTTGTCGTGCTGATCATCGAGGATCATGCGTTTGGCATGATTCGCTGGAAACAGGCCGTCGATGAATTCCCCGACTTCGGCATGACATTCAGCAACCCTGATTTCGTCACGTATGCCCGCGCTTATGGCGCTACGGGCACGCGGGTCGGTGCAGCCGCTGAACTGCGTTCGATCCTGGAAAAGGCGTTCACCGATGGGGGCGTGCAGCTTGTCGTCGTGCCCATCGACTACTCGGAAAACAAGCGGGTGCTGGTGGACGAGTTGCGTGAACGTTTGCCGGCAGAGAGGGAGGCATGACGATGGCACACACACTTCAGGTTTTGCAGGCGTTTGACCGGGCGGTCATCACCGAAATTCCGGCGGACGATGCCGGGGCGCTCGAATCCAAGCTCATTGCCGCGACGCGGTTGCTGCGGGATCGTGACGCCTGGCTCAAGCCCCACCAGCGTAGCGCCATACTTCTGCGAGCGTCCGGTCTGCTGGAAGGGCGGCAAGCACATTTCGCTCAGCTCATCGCGCGGGAAGGCGGCAAACCATTGACCGATGCTACCGTCGAGGTGATCCGGGCGGTCGACGGCTTGCGTAACGCGGCCGAGGAAATTCGTTCTTTTGCGGGTCGGGAAATTCCCATGGGCCTGACCGCGGCGAGTGAAGGGCGATGGGCTTTCACCACCAAGGAGCCGATCGGGGTCGTCGCTGCCATATCGGCGTTCAATCACCCATTGAATCTGATCGTTCATCAAGTGGCACCGGCCATCGCTGTCGGTTGCCCGGTCATCGTGAAGCCGGCCACCACGACGCCATTGTCCTGTCTCGATTTCGTCGATCTTCTGCGAGAAGCCGGTCTTGATGAGGCATGGTGCCAGACTTTCATCACGGACGACAATACGTTGGCAGAACGTCTGGCGACGGACCCGCGGGTGGCTTTCCTGAGCTTTATCGGGTCGGCGCGCGTGGGTTGGTATCTACGCAGCAAGCTCCCGCCGGGAACGCGCTGTGCGTTGGAGCATGGTGGCGCCGCGCCAGTGATTGTCGACCGAAGCGCGCAGCTGGACCGGATCATCGAACCGATCGTCAAGGGTGGTTATTATCACGCGGGCCAGGTTTGTGTTTCAGTGCAGCGAATATTCGTCCACACCGATATCGTGGGCGACTTTGTCGAGCGATTGGCAGCACGGGTCGGAGCCCTTCGCGTTGGTGACCCGCTGTTGCAGGCGACTGAAGTGGGTCCGCTGATCACTCCGCATGAAACGAATCGCGTGATGTCCTGGATCGACGAAGCGGTAACCGGCGGTGCCGTAAAAATTGGCGGCGGTCGCCAGTCTGAAACCACGCTCATTCCCGCCATCCTGCAAGATCCGGCCGCCGATGCGAAGGTTTCACAACTTGAAATTTTCGGCCCGGTAACGTGCGTCTATGGGTTCCAGGAGCTGGACAAGGCGATCGACATCGCCAACTCGCTGCCTTTCGCCTTCCAGGCCAGCGTGTTTTCAAACGACATCGGTCCGGCGATGCGAGCTGCGCGGCGCCTTGATGCCTCTACCGTTCTGGTCAACGATCACACGGCATTTCGCACTGACTGGATGCCGTTCGCGGGACGGCGCCAGTCGGGCTATGGCGTCGGTGGCATACCGTATTCGATGGAAGAGATGTCGCAAGACAAGATGGTGGTTCTTCGCTACGACGGATAGCGTTTGCATGAGGTGTTACCCATGATCTCAGCTGTGTTTCTTGTCGCCACCCATGACGCGAGAACCGAGCACATCGAGGAAGCCCCCGAGTTGCTTGAGCGCGATGGGCGCTGGTTTTCGCTGCGTGGCGGGCCCCGTCAACCGCTGGCGACGGACCGTGTATGGGACCCGGTGGCAGTCTATGCGCCCGACGAACTGTCAGAAGAGGAGTTCCAGGAACTCTTTGAGCTCAATAAAAAACGCGTGCCAGAACTTAACTTGAAGTACTGACCGGACACGCGGCAATGAAGGCGATATGACCGCAGCAAACGTGGACAGAAGATCGCCCGTCGCCTGCCTGCGAACTCGTGCGGCTGCCGGTGATGTTATTGCCCTTTGGATTTCCGGAATGCGCGAAGGAAGCTCGCGACGGCCTCATGTGCCCAGCGGTCGCGCTGCGCAGTTGAGGGGCGCGAGTCCGGGTGGGTCAGACACTGCATCAGCGCTTCCCCCCGAACCATATTTACAAAAAGTGCCGCCGCTGCGTCGCGTCCGACGCTGCTGAAGTCGAGTTCATCTTTCGACAGATTCCCATCAAGTAATGTCGCGACGATGCCGTTCATGGCTCCTGGCCCCGCGACGTAAAAGCGTCTGGCGAGTTCAGGAAACCGGGGGGCCTCCGCTACCACTACCCGATACAGCGCCAGGGTCCTGAGCGATAGCACGATATCCAGATAAGCGCGCGCGACTTCTCCCAGAACCGATTCCAGGCAGTGGTTCGAGAACTCCAGATTACGGATGGTCGAAAGAGAGTATTCGCATTCGGCCTCCATTACGGCTGCAAACAAAGCCTCCTTGTTCGGATAGTGCGAGTAAACCGTTGACTTGGAGACGGCGGCTGCCCGCTGAATCATGTCGGTCGTCGCGGCAGTAAAGCCGTGAGCTAGAAATATCTCTCGGGCACCTGCAAGCACGGCGGCTGCCTTGTCCGGCGGCGACGCGAGCGTGCGCCGGCCTGGGCTCGGTTCCCGTGGAACTAGGGGAGGCTTGCTAGGCAGGGAAGGGGGCATGAGGACGGCCTCGGTCGGGATCGACTCTAGCCTAGCAGAAGCGCAGTACCGAACCGATCGGTATATATAGAAATAGAGCGACATTGCCGGTATATAGGAAACTATCTAGGAGGCACTTGAAGTACCGAACCGCTCGGTTTACCATGGCCTACCGATCAAGGCAGGGCCATGTCCAATGCAACGTCAATCCAACGGGTCGCCCTTCATCCGAGCGCCAGGGAGCCGCGTGCTTGGCGGGTTTCTGCAGTGGGCAGGAGTGCTGTGCGCAGGCATGCTGCTGAGCTCGTGCGCCCTTATCCCGAATCTCGGTGCGCCGCCTCAACCTGTCCCCGTCTCCGAACTCGAGTCCGGGCGTAGCTTCGTTGGCCCTCAGGGCAACTGGCCCGCGGATGACTGGTGGGTGTGGTTTCAGGATCCCCAGTTGAACCTGCTGATGGCTGAAGCGCTGGACCATTCCCCGACAATGGCCCAGGCGCAGGCGAGGTTGCGGGGAGCTGTTGCTGAAACCGGCGAGGCGCGGGCGGCTCTCTATCCATCGGTTGGCGCCAATGCTTCGGCTACGCGTGACAAGTTGAGTTACAACAGCATTTTCCCCGCGGCGGCCGTCCCACGTGGGTGGAACGACATGGGGCGCACAACGCTGGATTTCAGCTGGGAGCTGGACTTCTGGGGCAAGAATCGTTCGGCGTTGCGCGCCGCCGTTTCCGAAGCGAACGCTGTAGAAGCCGATGCCGCAGGCGCCCGTTTGCTGCTGACGACATCGTTGGCTGATGCCTATGTCCGCTTGCAATATTTATTTGTGCGCCGGGATGTCGCGGCGCAGTCGCTGCGAAATCGGCAAGACTCCCTGCGGCTCGTACAACGACGATACGCGCAGGGACTCGATGCGCAGGTTTCGATCGAAGAAGCGACTGCGCGCGAAGATCTGGCCCAGGCTGACCTGGCTGAGGCGGACGAGCAGATTCAACTCGCCCGTAACGGCATCGCCGCTCTTCTCGGTCGTGGGCCGGATCGCGGTTTGGATATCACGCGTCCGGAACTCTCCACCCGTCGATTCGTGGGTCTCCCGCCAACCATCGAGGTTGATCTTCTCGGCAGAAAACCCGAAGTGGTTGCAGCGCGTTGGCGCGTCGAGGCAGCAGCCAAGCGAATCGGTGTTGCCAAGGCTGCTTTCTATCCCGATGTGAATCTCACCGCATTCCTTGGCTTTGAATCGCTTGGATTAAGCCGGCTGACGTCCTCGGGCTCTGACGTAGGTGGCTTCGGCCCTGCTTTGCACTTGCCGATATTTGAGGGTGGCCGCCTGCGCGCGAACTATCGATCCACTCGTGCCGATTTCGATCTGGCAGTGGCCAATTACGACGATGCACTGACCCAGGCACTGCATGAGACGGCAGACGCGGCACGCAGCCTGTCAGCACTGCAGAACAGGCTCATTGCCACAGATGCCGGTCTGGCGAGAAGCGAAACGGCCTACGCCCTGGCCAAAAAAAGATACGACGGCGGCTTGGCTGACTTCCAGACCGTTCTCACCGCAGAAGACGCGCTGCTCCAGGCGCAAATAGCCGATACCGCCATCCACATGCGCGGCTATTCGCTCGACGTCGCGTTGGTGAAAGCACTCGGCGGCAGCTTCGAATCCCCATCTAAGTTTCAAGGACAGGTGAAGCTGTGAACGATAGTAGAACTGACGGCATGAACACTCAGCCCAGTGCAGAAACCGGCAAGGCGTCGATGGCGAAGCGCAAGCGTCTGCTTTTAGGCCTCGGCGGCATCCTCGCGCTCGGTGCGCTGGGATTCGGGACCTACGTGTTGGTCTTTTCCGGCCGATCGGTTTCCACTGACAACGCCTACACCGATGTGGAGGTGGCCGAGATCACGCCGCAGATCAACGGTCCCGTAAAACAAGTCGATGTCGTCGACACCATGGCCGTCCATACCGGCGAGGTCCTGGTGGTGCTCGATGATACCGATGCAAGGATCGCGGTGGCACAGGCGCAGGCAGATCTCGCCAGGGCGAAGCGACAAGTGCGCCAGGTGATGGCCAATGATTTGAATCTTGGAGGACAGGAGGACCTCCGCGGCGCCGAGATTCGCGCAGCGGATGCCGACCTTGCCAAAGCCAAGGCAACGTTTGAAAAGGCGACTATCGACGACAAGCGCCGTCAGAATCTCGCCGATGGCGGAGCGGTTTCACAACAGGAATTGACCGACGCACAGGCTGAACTTCGTGTGGCTGCGGCGGCAGTGCAGGAAGCGCAAGCGCGAGTGACAGTGGCTCACGCTGCACATTCGGCGGCTAGCGGCGCCCGTCAAGCCAACAACGCGCTGATTGTCGATAGCACCGTCGACACGAACCCCGAGGTATTGGCTGCGGCAGCACGCCTGGAGCAAGCCAAGGTCAACCTGGCTCGAACCATCATCCGCGCGCCGACCGACGGGATTGTGACCGAGCGGGCGGTGGACGTGGGGCAGCAGGTACAGCCTGGGAAGCGCTTGATGAGCGTGGTTCCGATTGACCGCATCTACGTGGATGCGAATTTCAAGGAAAGCCAACTGCGCAAAGTTCGGCCAGGGCAGGCCGTCAGTGTGACATCGGACTTGTACGGTGACGACGTGCTTTACACCGGCATCGTCGAAGGCTTTGCTGGCGGTACCGGTTCGGCCTTCTCGGCCATCCCTGCGCAGAACGCCACCGGCAACTGGATCAAGGTGGTGCAGCGCTTGCCAGTGCGCATACGCCTGGACCCCAAGCAGCTTGCGAAGCATGCGTTGCGGGTGGGGCTGTCGATGAACGTGACGGTTGATCTGACGTCACTGCGCACCGACAAGTCATCGCGCGAGGACTAGCCCATGGCTGACCGGAATCTACAGCCACTTGCTGGCGGCAAGCTGGCCTTTGCTGCGGTCGTGCTTTCGTTGGCCAACTTCATGGTTGTGCTTGATACCACGATCACCAACGTCGCCATGCCGACTATTTCGGGCGACCTTGGTGTGTCGACCACGGAAGGAACCTGGATTATCACCGCTTACGCGGTAGCCGAGGCCATAACCATACCGTTGACGGGTTGGCTCTCCCGGCGCTTTGGTCAAGTGCGCGTTTTTACCACGGCTGTCGTCGCTTTCGTGATCTTTTCCATCTGCTGCGGCCTGTCGGGGTCACTTGGCAGCCTGGTGCTTTTTCGCGTGCTTCAGGGCCTCGCAGGCGGCCCGCTCATTCCGCTGTCGTCAACGCTGCTTCTTTCGGTATTTCCTAAACAGAAATCGAATATCGCGCTGTCGCTGTGGGGCATGATGACGGTTGTCGCTCCGATTTTTGGCCCGATTTTCGGTGGCCTGATCTCTGATAACTGGAGCTGGTCGTGGATCTTCTATATCAATATCGGCTTCGGGATTTTTGTAGGTCTGGGTGCATGGAGCGTACTTAAAGGTCGTGAAACTGCGACCGAGCTTAGCCGCATCGATGCCATGGGACTGGCGCTTCTCGTCGTGTTCGTCACGGCCTTCCAGGTCATGCTCGAACAAGGTCGCGAGCTCGACTGGTTCTCCTCGAACCTGATCATTGTCTGCGCGATCGTCTCAGTGGTGGCATTGGCTGCGCTGATCATCTGGGAGCTGACCGATGCCGATCCCGTGATTGACCTATCGGTGTTCAAATCCCGCAACTGGCTCGTCTCCACGGTGGTACTGAGCCTGATGTTCGGGATCTTTTTCGGCAACATCGTTTTGACACCGCTATGGCTACAGCAACAGATGGGCTACACCGCCACGTGGGCGGGTTACGCCACAGCCCCGATGGGAATCCTCGCTGTGCTGACATCCCCATTGATTGGCCGGCTTCTTCCGAAGGTCGACCCTCGCTGGCTCGTCAGCTATGGGATGGGCGTTCTCGCCATCTCGTTCCTCATGCGGGCACAGCTGACTTCGCAATCCGACTTCATGTCAGTCGCTCTGCCGATGTTCATCCTGGGGGCTGGCATACCTGCGTGCATCATTACATTGACCTCGCTGGGTGTATCGGATCTGGCTCCTGAGAAGGTCGCCAATGGTGCGGGCCTGCAGAACTTCCTCAGGGTCATGTCCATGGCTGTGGGTGCGACCCTCACACAGACTTACTGGGAACACATGGGCAAGTTCAGCCGCGCGGAGTTGGTCAACGCGATCACTCCCAGTGCGCCAGCGGATATGGCGATGAAAGCCATCAATGCCGGTGTCCCGCCCGAGCGAGCGCCGGCTCTTTTCTCCCGGCTGGTTGACGGGCAATCCATCATGCTCGCGACGAATGATTTCTATGCGCTGGCAGCCCTGTTGATGCTTGGATCGGCCGCTTTGATCTGGTTTGTAAAGAAACCAAAGGGGCCGCTCAAGGCGATTGCCCATTGAAGATTTCACACTTGTGCATGGCACATGATCCAAGGAGAAACTGAGATGTCTCAGACCCAATTCACCAGTACCAAAGACGAACTTGTCGCCCGCCTTATCCCCTTGCTGCAAGAGATCAATGACATGACCACGAGCAGCGAGGTCGAGCAATGGCTGAATACGAAATATGGCGTTGAAAGCGAGTTGTATAAAGACCTGTCGCGAATGACCGCGCTCGGCGTGGAAGAGGGCTGGGCAGCCTACGTCGAAATCGCCGGCCCGCGTTACCGTCGCGCCCAACTCATGTTGCCAAGCGCGGAGACGTTCTTCTTCAGCGCCACGGCGGTGCTGATGGACAGCACGGATAACTCCCAGAACAACCCCGAAGGCAGCTTCCGTGGGGGCTATCACTCGCATCCGTATGGCGAGATCAATTTGGTGGTGCCGCTCAATGAAGGCGCAGCACTCGCCGGTCCTGACGGCTGGTGTTACGGCGGCTGGACGGCACCGGCACCGGGCAGCCACCATTATCCGGAAGTGAAGGGCGGCGCTGTTATCTCGCTTTCTTTCCTGCCCGCGGGACGGATTGCATTCGACGTCAAACCACCGCAGCGTTGAAGCGCGGATGCATGTCCGGCTGACGGTGGCAGCGAAGAGGCGGGCACGATCACGGAGCAGGCCACGCCTGTGCGATGGACGCGAGGATCTTTCGCTCAATTGTCTCAAACGGTGCTGACAGTTCGACGCGCCGCTTATAGAGACTGGGCGATTCAAAAGTGCCGGGGCCGGTGGGTGCGCGCCTAAACGCGTCAGGCATCAAGGACGATTTTCTCCAGTGATCCGGCAGCCGGCACGGCGCAGCAAATCAGCACATTCGCGGCATCTTGCGCCGCGTCGGGCGACAACGTGTAGGTCACCTTCCCCTCAAGTAGCTTGGTGCGACACGTGCCACAGGTACCGCCGCGACAACTATATTCAGGCGATAGGCCTTGAGACTCGGCCAAGTCCAGCAGTGAGCCGCTGTCCGGCGTCCACCGCGCCTCTTTTCCCGATTTCAGAAAAACCACCGGGACGGCCTCATCGGAAGCTGGAGGGTATTCGACACGCGGCCGGCCCAAGTCCGCCGTGCGGCGCAGGCTGGCTGGACCAAATGCCTCGGCAAAGATCCGATCGTCTGCGATACGTAGCGCGCGCAATTCTTCGTACAGCAATTGCATGAACTCGGGCGGCCCGCAGAGATAGAAGTCGTAGTCGTCGAACGGTAGAACATCTTTCAAAACTTTGATGTCGATACGACCGACAAGATCATAGTCGCGCCCTGGTTGCTCATCGCTTCCCGGATCGCTCAGTACACGGACAAGCCAGGCTCTCCCGTTAGCGGCTTTGATCAGCTCGGCCAGCTCCCCGTCAAACGGTCGGTCCTTCGCCGAGCGCGAGCCATGAATGAAGTAGATGGGCCGAAAGTGCCGGGTGCGCATGCCTTCGTACACAATGTGTCGAAGCATCGCCAGCATGGGGGTAATGCCCACACCAGCTGAAATCAAGACGGCGGGGCGGTGGATGGATGCATCAATCGTAAATTGACCATCCGGTGCGCGAGCTTCAAGCGTATCGCCTTCCTTCAGATGGTCATGAAGATACGATGACACCGCGCCTTGCCGCCTGACTGATATGCGATACACCGCGTCGGAGGGAGCGGACGAAAGCGTGTATGTCCTGATCGTCGGCGCGCCCTGGTCGCTTAGCCGTACTCGAATGGGTAAGTGCTGTCCCGCCATGTGTGGCGTCAAACCGAGACCATCATGGGGTGCCAGGTGAAAACTGCGGATGGTGGGGCTCTCATCAACGATGCGTTCCACTCGAAAGGTCCGCCACTCACGCCCCATCACGGCGGCCTGAAGACGAGCGGCTGCCTCCGTCCAGGTCCCTGTCAGTAGCGAATTTGGCGAGTACTCCAGGAAAGCAAAGCGTGTCTGCAGCGCCGACCGACGCCGGATCATTTGCCGAACCCTGAACGTCCAGAGGCGCTCGGCTCCCTGGAAGGCAGTTATCTTGTTGGAATCAAAATCGATTTCAGTGTCGCCAACAAGTTGCAGGACGTCGCCTTTGTTGAAGTCGACGAACAAAAGCCCTGCGCGCCGAGTCTCAAGAAGATTGCCCAACGTGTTGAAGTGCAGGTTGCCTGCAAAGTCTGGAATGGTGAGCAAGTCACCCTCGACCCGGATAAAGCCACTCCTTCCGCCCCGATGCGAAACATCTACTTGCCGTCGTGACTTTTGCTCATCCGGATCCGTGTAGCTCGCGACAAATAAGGTGTCCGCGCCGGTGATGGTGGCCGCGGCCTCATCATCAAGGCGCTCGCTGATTTCGGGGGCAATGGGTCTTGACGCGACTGCACCTTCGGCAACCACGCTACGCGTCTGGATATATTGAGGGCAGTTACCAAACGAATGCTCAACCGCCACCGCGAAGCCATCGCCCAGCATTCGCGTGACCTTGCCATTCATTCGATTACGGCGCCGAGTTTGAAACTCCAGCCCGAGCAGCCCTACCGGTGCATCTGCTGAAAGCAGCCCGCGGGTCGGATCACCTTGGCCTGGCAGTGCATGAATTTCCAGCAGTCGTGAGTCCGGTGATACAACAAAGCCCGGTGGCCCCTCCAGCATCGTCGCCCACGGCCATCCATCCTCATCCACGACACCCAGGAGCAGGGTGGGAAGTTGGGCGTAAAAGCTGCGGTGTTGGTCGGGCATAAAGTCGCGAATGACCTTTCGCCCGATAACCTCCATGCGCTCGGCAATACCCAGACGCTTCTGGATCTCCCGCTCTCCCCAATTCCAGGGGGATACCTTGCTCTGAACATTCGATGGCATATGGCCTCGTTCCAGGGGCAGTGCTGGCGCATGGGTCAAGCCACCAAGCCCACAGCAGTTCGCTGCACCGGCACAAACACAACCGTCGTACCGTGCTCATAGAGGCTATGGGTGTACGCCAGAGTCCGTACGAAGACAAGGCCTCATTCGAGCAGCGGCGCCGCGTGTACTCCATGCGGCTTTTGCTTCCCACAGGAGAAATCGCGGGAAGTGCCGCGCAGTAGCGGGCGACCGATGCGGATCGCGGCAGCGACCAGTGATCTGCAGCCCGAGTAGCTATCCACGGTCGCAGTCACTGAGAATTTGGGACTGCCGAGGGAAACCGGGCGATAGCGTGTTGGGCGGCTTCTTCGAACGAGGTCACCAACTGGTTGACATCGGGGCTGACTGCGATGGGTTCCAATGCGGTCAGCAGTTGCGGGAGCAGTACGGCGATGATGCACGCCTCGGGAAACCGGCGGCGCAGCTCCATCGCCATGGAATCGCAACGGTCCCGATCCGCACCCGGGGCGGCACTGACGAGGTAGACCATCGAAACGCTGTTCGGCGTGGCTCCTGGTGGTGGATTAGCCCGAAAAGCATCGATGTCCTCGAGCGTAAGGTGGCGCCCGTCGATACTCAGATCGCGCAGGATGCGAACAAGAATCTCGGTGACCAGGTCATCGCCGGCGGATCCAAGACCCACGCAAAGCACCAACGATCCCGGGGTGACCGAAAGTGGCCCCTGCCATTGGCCGCTTGCGTCCATGCGTTGCTGGCGCAGGATGTAGCCGAGACTGGAATCGTCCAGGACAGACACGCGGCGATTCCAGCGGGATCGTTTGCGCGTCTCGCCGCCGAGCGCATCGATGACCCTGACGATCGCGCTGCGGACATTGACTTGCTGCTCGGGACTGATGGTGTGCTGGCTCAGATCGATGCGAGCGAGCTGTATGGCCGGCAGCAACACAGCGTCGCAATAGGCAGCGAACGATTTGCGTTTCAGAAAAATGCGCGCCTCGGCAATGATCTCGTCGGAGTCGCCCGAGAGCACTCGCTGGTAGAACCGCTGCGGCATCGTCAAAGCCGGCGTATCGCCCAGCAGAATTTCCAGCAGGTTCAGTGCCCTGACATGACGACCGGCGACCACCAGGCACAAAGTGAGTGGCGTCGATACGATCAACCCGGTCGGCCCCCACAACCAGCTCCAGAAGATCGCTGCGACCACTACCGCCAGCGGCGACAACCCGGTGGTGTGCCCATATAACTGTGGCTCCACCAGTTGCGAGGCGATGGTCTCGACCACGACATACAAGCCCAGGGTCATGAGCATCAACGACCAGCTCGGGCCAACCGCTGCGGCGAGCAAGGTGGCAAGAATCGCCGCGATCCAGACGCCGACGTAGGGCACAAACCGCAGGACGGCCGTAAGCGCAGCCCATAGTGGTGCATCCGGCAGGCCAATGATCGCCAACCCAGCCCAGATCACCAATCCAACACCAAAGTTGACCGCGAACTGCGAGACGAAGAATCGGGAAAGGCGCTCGCCGGCGTCATTGATCGCTGCCGTCGTTGCGCGCAGATCTGTGCCACCAGCGAGGCGGATAAAGCGATCCCGCAGGGACTCGTGCTCAAACAGCACAAACAACAGGACGACCAGCACAATGCCCGCGGTCTCCAGCGGCACCCAGATCGAGGTAAGGATCCGCGTGATCACCGCCATCGGACCCGGTGGTGGTGTATGTACTTCGACCGGGATGATGCCGGTCGAAGAAGCCAGACTCCGTTGGGCATCGGTGGGTGCCGCGGGTACCTCCGTACTCCGATCGCTGAATTGGCTCATGACCGTGCCGGCTTCACCCTGCATCAATTCCATGCGCCCGATGGTCATGTTGTGGAGCGTCTTGGCCTTGGCGTGGATCGTTGCCTCGTATTGCGGAAGGCTCCTGGCCAGGTGTACGACCTGCGAGCCGATCACGGTCGCCAGTCCCACCAGAAACAGGGTGAGCCCAAGCACGGCGATCAGCACGGACGGCGTATGACCCAGCCCGATCCGGCGCAACCCGCGTATCAATGGAGCCACCAGCAGGCTCAGGAGGAGGGCGAGGGTGATCGGGACCAGCACTTCCCTGCCGAAGTACAGCAATGCCAGCACGGTGGCACTGGCAATAATGGTGATCCCACGATTCCCGGCTGAGGTGACCGGCAACGGATCAGACTCGGAAATCATGGAGTGACTCCTCATCCTGAGTGGCTTGCATAGACGTAGTCCTTGACCCAACGAATGCTGGACGCACGATACCCCCTGTAAGCGTCATCGATACACTTCGAAAGTGTCTATACCTCAGTTGAGCCACGGGCGCCAACAGCGGCCGCCGCGCGTACATGCCAGGGCCCATGAGTAGCGGCGGCTCGTCCCATTTGAATAGCACGGAGCTAGAACCGATCCCACGGTTTAGCAATCGTGGCACGTCGCGATCAGCGGGCCTTGAGGCCGCCACGCGTCATGGGAGGGGGCTTGCCCGGCCGCTCGCCACTTTCATCGCCACCGGATGAATGCCAGAAGACGGCACACCGTGGACTGTCCGCACGGATGGGCTGCCTCCCGAGTTGCTGCACCGACGATATGCCCAGCCGGTAGCCTTGCACGAGACTGCGTCGAGCGCAGCCGAACGAGCTTCCAGCGGCTATCGAATACTGCTGATGGTTTTGCCCTGCACCAGCGTGCCGACCACGGCCCCGGTCGCTTGATTGATCCCGAGCAGTCGCACAATCACCGCATCGCCCTGAAGCGGTCCATTTGAACCATAGGGGCGAGGCACAATGGCGTCGATACCGCATTCGAGCCGGGCATGCCAACCGCTGCCAGCGGGTGTCAGCGAAGTCAGCACGGCAGGGTAGATCTGGCCGACGGCGAGCTGGGAGGGGACGGATTGTTTGATGGGAGTAGGCCGCTTTGATTGACCCGTGAGTATGCGCCAAATAGAAATGCCCCGCTGCGGCTGTCCGACGAGCTTTAGCCTGGGTCGGGCGCAGCCTTTCGAGGGAATGGGTGTTAGCCGAGGTTTCTGTGCGCTTTTCCGTCTTTTCGGACCAGCGTTGCGTCTTCGAAACCAGTCAAACGCTGGGGTTGTTCGCCAGACAACCGATGTGTGGCGCATCGGGTGGCGCCTGGCCCGCTCGCTGATCACCCGCGTTCAGGGCGAGATAGGGGGCACCGCGCCTTTTCATGCCTTCACGAATTCGGCTTCGACGAGGATGGTGACCTCGTCAGCTTCCAGGGGAATCCATTCCCCGACACCAAAATCCGACCTCTTGAACGTGGCCTCGCCAGAAAAGCCCATGCGTGACTGAGCAAATCCACGGTACGTGACGTTAAGAACCACCGGCTTTTTTACCCCGTGAAAATCCAAAACCCCATCAACCACGACGTGGTCGCCGACAACCTCTACCGTCGCCGAGTTGAATGCAATCGATGGATATTTATCCGTCTCGAAATACTTGTTCGCTATTTTCTTATCGAACACCTGATCGCCGGTATCGATTGATTTCGGATCGATGGCTATCTCGATATCCGACGCGGTTGCATGGTCGGGATCGAATGCAAATCGACCCGAGACAGCGTCGAAGCGGAGGGTGTAGTTGGATAGGCCCATGTGGGCAAGTTTCACGGTAACCGAAGTATGGTGCGGGTCCAGTTTGTACTCGCCAGCCACGACGACCTTTGGATCCTTCGAAACGTTCAAGGCCTTGTATTGGACCGCCGCGGTGGCATCTTCCACCGAGCTCTGCCCCCTTTGCGCAGCGGCAGCAGCGAGTGGCGCTGTAACAAGCAGCGCGGCCAAGGCGGCGTTACGGACGAGTTTTACATTGTGAAAAGGCATCGTAGTTTTCTCTGACGTTGGTTGACTGACGTCACCCGGATCGGGGCAACGAATATCGGTTGGCTGATGACGTGCTTGACTATTCAGGGGGGAAGTTCTCTGCAATCGCCGAGAGACGTCCGAGTGCCGAGGTGCTATTTCTCCGTAATCCCTTCAGCCTGATCCATGCGCATCATGAAACCCCAGCCGTAACGTCCTCGCATGTCAGGCGTATTGCCATCGATGGCGACGACGATTTCGTTCGCACCTTTGTGCAGCGGAAGGTCGAAGCCGCCGTTCTCCAGTGATAGACGACCATCTGGCGCTTTGCGGCCGCCTTTTACGTTGTAGAGGTTCTTGCCGGAAAACGCGGGTTTTCCGTCTGCGAAGACCCAAATCTCACGCAGCCAGCCCACGGCCACATGCCGAACCTGTTCGCGATCGGACTGCACCGTGGTACGCAGCCAGATCACCTGCACAGGCGCTTTTCTGGGCGTGGGTGCGTGAAATCGGCTCAAATTGACAAGACCACCGTAGTCGGCCGGGAAGGGTGACCAACGCGACCCGGCTGATGGCATGTTCGACAGGCTGAGGTACTCCGTGGTGTCCATCGATACGGGATCGGCCCCTTGCCAATTAACGAGGTAGCGATGATCGCCCGCGGCAGGGTCTATCGAAGCCTTGGGGTCGAGGTCATCGGTCACCCCAGGCGCAAGGGTAAGGTTGGCGTAATAAGCGGTGCCCTCGAACGCGATGGTTCCGGTGCTTGCATCGCCTTCCAGATGCGCGACGCGCAGCGATGGTTCCGTTCGACCATTGACGTATACGTCCATACGTTTTCCCGAAATGACGAGGCGGAGATGATTCCATTCGTTTTCGCGAAAGGGCGCCGACGCCTGGAACTGCGGATAGACGTCCCACAACACGCGGCCCTTGATGATGGGGACGTACTGCAGGCAGTCCTGAGAGGCGGGGCAGTCGGGGCTGACCCGGATATAGAGCATGTCGGCGGTATCGCCGTCTTTCTGGCGAAAACGAATGCCCGGCATTTCTTCGCCAACAGGCTTGATGTCGAACTCGATGGTGCCGTTGTCGAAGTGCGTATTTTTCAGCGCGACAAAGCCCTCCTCGCTCTCGGAGGTCACCTGAAGAATGCCGTGCGAGAACGCTTCCCTGGCGATGAACGTCGCGTTGCCACTGGCCTGCCAGCTGTCCGCTACTAGTGGAATCGGCAAGGGAGTGACCGTCGAAGCGAAGGCCGTAGCGGCGCTCAAAGCAGCGAGAGCACAGACCGAACGAATAAGCCGTTTTTGCATGGGAATCTGCTGCAGGTTGAGTGCGAGCACCCTAACGACGTGTTCCGCCGACGTCTCGCGAGATGATACGAAGCGGATGGAGAGCGTATCGAGACGGCAGATTCACGCGCCTGCTGGCTTTTTTCGGTCGCCGTAAAGATCCGCACCTTTCAAGGCATGGACGCACCCATCGTCCGCTTGATGCCAACCCTTGACCGTTTGAGGGCACCCCTGGACCAGTTCGTAACATCTACGCCTGCGCCACCTTTAGAAAGGCCTACTTTTGCAGCGTTGCCATGCGCGTCCATCAACGAGGCACTATGAAAAAGACTATTTTTATCGCGGCCGTTTTCCTACTACTCGGCTCCAATGTCAGTGCAACAGATCGACCTGTCGTCGCCGCTGTTACGGCATCACAAGATGTCGCGGACATCCAGCACGTTGTGGACGCTTTTCACCATGCCGTAACGACGCATGACGGCAAAGGCGTTTCCGAACTCTTCCTCGACCACGGCAGCACTTGGGTGACCGTACTGTCCGCCAAGGCGTTCGCCGCTGCACGGGCGAAGAATGCCTCGGTGCAGAAAGTTCGCGTCAGCAGCTATGGGGATTTTGCGGCCTTCGTATCGAACACGAAATCGGATCTCGACCCTCGCCATGCCGACGTTCGTATTACGAGCGACGGTGCAGTGGCCTCGGTCTATTTTCACTTCGACTTTGTCATCGATGGCAAAGTGGAGAACCGCGGCGACGAAACATGGCAGCTGGTCAAGACGGCGGATGGCTGGCGCATCGTTGCCATCTCTTATTCGTCGAATCCCGGGGCAGCTTGAGTCGATCAAGCGTTCGGCGAACCGGGCGAGATGGGCGTCGATCGATAAGCCCATGTACGATGGCATGAGCGTTCGACAAAACTTGTGAGGATGATGGTGCGCCAGATTCGGAACCATGCCCGGCATATGGAAAGCGGCTCCTATTCCAGGCTGCGTCTAGCGTTCATCTCACTGCTGGCCTGGACGGCCATCGGTGTCGTTTTTGCGGTGCCGCGTTTTGCGTCGAACGCGGCATGGTGGTTCGTGTTGCGCGGTTCGCTGGCGGATTGGTGGGCCTGGGGTCTGCTGGTTCCGCTGATTATTGCGATCGATCAACGCCTGCCCATCGCAGTGAACAACCTGCGAGCGCGGCTCGCGGCCCACATCGCCATCGGCATTCCGACTGTTCTGGTTTACAGCTACGTCGCCGCGCTGCTTCAGGTGATGATCGGGGTGATGGCATGGCCTGAAGCGGTAGGCCCCAGTCCCTTGCGTGAAGCACTGAAGGGTGGATTGCTGTGGAACCTGCTGGTCTACCTGCTCGTGGTCGGCGGTTGGCAAGCTGTGCAATACAGCCAGCATTACCTTGCTTCGCAGCTGAGGCTCGAGCGCATGGAGCGCAATTTTTCCGAGGCACGTTTGAACGTGCTGCGCATGCAGCTCGATCCGCACTTTCTGTTCAACGCGCTGAATACCATCTCCTCCCTCGTCGGAAGTCAACCCAAGCTTGCTCGTGGAATGATCGAGCAGTTAGGCGATCTGCTGCGTCTTTCGCTGGACTCCGGACGCCGGCAACAGGTCAGCCTCAGCGAGGAGCTGGAATTCCTCGGCCATTACCTTGCCATCCAGAAGACGCGCTTTGGCGATACCTTGCACGTCGTCGTCGACGTTCCCGCTTCCGCTCACGATATTTTGGTACCGAGCCTGATCCTGCAGCCGCTGGTGGAGAACGCGGTTCGTCACGGATTGTCGCCACGACCGGGCGGCGGCACCGTTTGGGTACGGGCGACGATCGACGATGCCACGTTGCACATCCTCGTCGAGGACGATGGCGTCGGGCTTGGCGATGACTGGACGGACGATCGTGTCGGGTTGGGGCTAGGCGTCACCCGCGAGCGCATCGCCATGCTCCATCCTGCGCAGGATGCAGGCCTGAAGATCGATCCACGCGAAGGCGGCGGTACGCGTGTTCGTGTCTCGATACCCACACATGCAGCATGGGCGCATGGCGATGAGTGACAACCACGCTTATCGGGTTCTTATCGTCGACGACGAGCAGCTGGCGCGCCAGCGTCTGCGTGAATTGCTGGACAACGATCCCGACGTCGGCGAAATGATGGAAGCGGAGAACGGGTTCGATGCTGTCGAGGCGATCCTGCAAAAGCAGCCTGACGTCGTTTTTCTGGACGTTCAAATGCCGGGGCTCGACGGCCTGGGCGTGATCGAGACGATCGGCATCGAGCACATGCCCGTGACGGTATTTGTGACCGCCTTCGATCAGCACGCCGTGCATGCCTTCGAATCGGCCGCAATCGACTATGTGCTCAAGCCCTACGGCGACGAGCGCATGGAGGCCGCTTTCTCTCGCGCAAAGGCGCGCCTGGACGAAAGGTACGTGCGCGAATTTGGCGAAAGCGTGCTCAAGCTGCTCGACAACCATCGCCTGGACAAACCATTTCTCGATCGCGTTGTCATCCGGGAACGCGACAAGACTGAGCTGATCCGCGTGGAGTCGATCGACTGCATCGAAAGCGCGGGCGTCTACGTGGCATTGCACGTGGGGCGCGAACGCATCATCCATCGGGCCGCCCTCAGCGAACTCATCGGGCGGCTCGATCCCCGCCGCTTCGTTCGCGTGCATCGCTCGACCGTGGTCAACATCGACAGCATCCTGCACCTGGAGCCGGCCACGCACGGGGAATTCGATCTCGTTTTACGCGGGGGGCACCGTGTCCATGTCAGCCGCACGTTCCGGCCGTTGCTTGAGGCTCGGCTCGGGCAACCGTTGTAACGTAGACTCGCTGCCGCGTGCCGAGTACCCGATGCACTTGGCGTTTTCAGGCACGAGGCGCCCCTGGGTTTCAGACAAATCATCCGCCGATTGCGCGCGTTGCGTATCCATCATGACAAGGGCGTCGGCGTAAGTTAGTTTGGGCGTCTATTTTTTGCTGGGGTGTTCTGATGCATAAGCGATGCGTAGTTGCGCTGGCAATGCTGGTAGCCGGTCCGGCACTCGGCAGTGCTGGGCCGCGAGCAAGCGTAGCAATGTTGTCGCTCCCTCCCGCTGTTGACCAGCCCTATCATGGCACCGTGGCTCTGGACGTTGACGCGACGGACATCCGGCACCGGATTTACCAAGTCCACGAGTCGATTCCAGTGGTACCCGGATCAGTGATGACGCTGCTGTATCCACAGTGGGAAACAGCATCGCATGGGCCGACGGGTTCGGTCAGCCGGCTCGCGGGCCTGATGATTCGTGGCGGCGACAAGGACCTGGACTGGACGCGCGATCCTTACAACCCGTATGCCTTTGAAGTTCGCGTGCCGAATGACGTGCACACACTGGACCTTCAGTTTCAGTATCTGTCCCCGGTGACGCCGCGTGAGGGTCCGTTGTCCATGACCGCGGCACTCATCAATGTGCCATGGCAATCGATGCTGCTATATCCGGCGGGGTACTACGCTCGCGATATTCCATTTGTTGCCGCATTGAAGTTGCCGCATGGTTTTACGGCCTTCACTGCGTTGGAAAAGGGTCATGCCGCCTTGGACACGCTGCATTTTGAGCCTGTTTCACTCGAAACGCTGGTCGATTCGCCCGTGTATGCCGGGCTACATACCCGGCGCATACAGCTCACTGACGATGCGCACCCGGTGTTCCTCGATTTGCTGGCGGATGCACCGTCAGATCTGGCTATCGGTGATGCAGCGATAGCCCGGTTCAGTCAAACCGTAGAAGGGACCGAGCGGCTTTTCGGTGCGCCGCCGTGGAAGCGATATGAAATGTTGGTCAGCCTGAGTGATGCGTTCCCGGGACCTGGCGGAACTGAGCACCTTGAGTCTGCCGAGAACAACCTCTCTGCAGATTTCTTTACGAATGAGCAGGGACATCTGCTTGATCGCGACCTGATATGGCACGAATTGGTGCATGCGTGGAACGGAAAACATCGCGTACCCGAAGGCCTGTGGACAGCGGACTTCAACACGCCATCGGACGACAGCATGTTGTGGGTTTACGAAGGGCAGACGCAGTTCTGGGGCGAAGTGCTGGCGGCGCGGTTTGGTCACCGTTCGCGCCAGGACACACTGGATCAATGGGCCTTTGAGGCGGCAATGGTGCTGGCGCGCAAGGGCAGGGCGTGGAAGTCGCTGGCGGACAGCAGCCTCGATCCCGTATTCGACGCCGGCCACCATGTCACCTGGACAGACTGGCAACGGCGCGAGGATTACTACCTTGAGGGTCCGCTGTTTTGGCTGGATGTTGACGCAGTCGTGCGCCAGAAAAGTGAAGGCCAACGATCACTGGATGATTTGGCGCACAGCTTTTTCCGCGGCGTTGACGCGACCCGGACCAGCACGTATTCGTTCGCGGACCTCTGCAGTGCGCTTGATCAGATCGCACCCAATGATTGGGCGACTTTCCTGAAGCAAAAATTGAACAGCCATGACGATAGCGGATTGTTGGACGGCCTCACAAAGAACGGCTACGCGCTGTCGTTTACCGAGGCGCCGACCTCTTATTACCTGCAAAGCGAGCATGACAACGGCGTCACCGATTTCACTTTCAGTATTGGACTTGCGGTGGATGCGAAAGGCAATGTGCGCTCGCTCGCTTGGCAAGGCCCCGCTTTTCGCGCGGGTCTCAGCATAGGTACGCGCATCGCTGAGGTTGATGGAAAGGCGTTTTCGTCAGAGAATCTCAAGGCCGCGATAGCAGCGTCTACGCATGACCCTATCCGTCTTTCGATCGACGTCGACGGTGAGGCATCCACGGTCGAAATTCCCTATCAGGGTCCGCTGCGCTACCCGCACCTGACGCGTATTCCTGGCACGACCGACGGGCTCGCTACGGTGTTGGCGCCTAGGTGAAATCCACCGGTTGGCCCAACCGACGAGTCCAGCAACGGTTCATGCGTAGCTGAGTGCCTTCGTTAGCGGTCGCGGAATTCCGAGGCCCGGCCGATCATTCCGATCACCAGCTCACGAAACCATTGGTGCGCCCGGTCGTCGGTTTTCGATTGATGCCAGTAGGCGAGTATCGGAATCGGTTTGAGCTTGATCGGCAGCGGATGCACGTCGATCGTCAGTAGCTGTGAAAAACTGTGCGCGTAGGAACTCGGCAAGGTCAGCAGCAGGTCGCTGCTCGAGGCAATCTGGCAGGCGGAAAAGTAGTGTTGGCACACCAGCCGTATATCACGCGCCCGGCCATCCTGTGCCATCAGCACATCGAGCGGCACGGCTTCACCCAGTTGAGAGACGGAGACGTGTCGCGCGGCGAGATAATCACTCTTGCGCAGCACGCCGGTTGTCAGCGGGTAGCCTTTGCGCGTCGCCACCATCATCGACTCGTCAAGCAGGTGCTGGCTGCAAATTCGCGAGCCCGTCTGCGTGCGCCGGTCGATGACCAGGTCAATCGTGCCTGCACTGAGCTCGCGATCGACGTTTGCGGCGGGAAGGCGTCGGCTGACCACCAGGACGTTGGGCGCGTGCGTGGCGATATGAGCCAGCAGCGGCGGGAACGCGATGGACTCCAGTACGTCACGAAAGCCCACGGTGAACGTCATGTCCAGCTCGTCCGCACGGAACGTCGAGTGCATCTGCGTAGTGGCTTGCAGCCCACGCAGGTGCAGTTGCACTTCGGCCATCACGCTGCGCGCCTTGTGCGTGGGTACCACCCGATTGCCCTGACGCACGAATAGCGGATCACCAAACAGCTCACGCAGTCGATTGAGCGAATGGGTGATCGCCGGCTGCGTCAGATGCAACGCGCGTGCGGCCGCGCTGATGCCGCCGTGGGTGTGGATGGCATCCAGTACGCGAAACAGATTCAGATCCATCCGCAGGTCGGGGCGATTCATGATGGGCTCGCGAGCTGGGCAGGCATGCTGCGTTGGACGAGTCGTTATATTAACGTGGCTGATGGATGGATATAAAAGATATTCATGTTACTGATTGGCTCCGACCGGCGTACGCTTGGCCGATAGCTCACCCATGTTGGCAGGAGAAGCCTGATGGATTTCGCACATTCCGAGCGTTCGCGGGCGCTGGCCGAGACGCTTCATCGCTTCATGCGCGACGAGGTCGAACCGGCCGAGAGCATCGTTGCCGGTGCGCTGACCGGTAGTAGTGACTGGCGTACCTGGCATCAGCCCGCAGTGATGGAATTGCTCAAGGCCAAGGCGAAAGAGGCCGGCCTGTGGAACCTGTTTCTGTCTGAGCCGGAGTTTGGCGCCGGCCTCAGCAACGTCGATTACGCGCCGCTGGCCGAGATCATGGGCCACTCGTTTATCGCGTCGGAAATCTTCAACTGCGCTGCACCGGACACCGGCAATATGGAGGTGCTGCTGCGCTATGGCTCGGACATGCACAAGTCGCGCTGGCTGAAGCCACTGCTCGACGGCGAGATCCGCTCCGCGTTTTGCATGACCGAGCCGGATGTGGCGTCGTCCGACGCCACCAACATGCAGGCGACGGCGACGATTGACGGCGACTGCGTCGTACTCAACGGGCGTAAATGGTGGTCGACCGGTATCGGTCATCCGCACTGCCGCGTGGTCATTTTCATGGGTCTCAGCCATCCGGATGCGCCTGCGCATCAGCGCCATACGATGGTGGTATGCCCACTCGATGCGCCGGGCGTGAAAGTCGAGCGCATGCTGCCGGTGTTTAATGCATACGACGAGCCGTCGGGCCATGGTGAGGTCAGCTTTACGAACGTACGATTACCGCTCGATCACGTGATTCTGGGCACCGGCCGGGGTTTCGAGATCGCACAGGGTCGCCTTGGGCCAGGCCGAATCCACCACTGCATGCGCGCGATCGGCGCATCCGAGCGTGCACTTTCGCTGCTGTGCGAGCGCGCCAGCACCCGCGTCGCATTTGGCAAGCCATTGATCGAGCTTGGCAGTAACAAGGACATCGTGGCCGATCTACGCATGGCTATCGAGCAGGCGCGCCTGCTGACGCTGAAAGCGGCTTGGCTGATCGATAAGCAAGGCGTCAAGGCAGCGATGAGCGAGATCTCCCAAATCAAGGTGATCGTGCCGAACCTGGCGCAGAAAGCCGCCGATGCCGCCATCCAGATCCATGGTGCGGCCGGTCTGTCGAACGATTTCCCGATCACCGCACTGTTCGCTCATGCGCGTGTCCTGCGCCTTGCCGATGGTCCCGACGAAGTGCACCGCAGTCTGATCGCCAAGCTGGAAATGCGTGCGCAGAGTGCAACGGTGGCTGAAAGGAATTCATCAACGGAGAGCAGGGTATGACGGCGGCGATCGACGAAGCACGCAGCGTGCGCGATGAAGACCAGCTGGATATCCGCAAGATCGACGCGTTTCTCAAGCAACACGTCGATGGCCTGCGCGGCGAGCCGACGATCTCGCAGTTTCCTGGTGGCGCGTCCAATCTCACCTATCTCATCAAGTACGGTGAACGCGAGCTCGTGCTGCGCCGTCCGCCGGCGGGCGTGAAAGCAAAATCAGCGCACGACATGCTGCGCGAGGCACGCATCATGGCCGCGCTGAAGCCACATTATTCGCGAGTGCCGACCATCCTGGCGATCAGTGACGATCCGGTCACGCTGGGCTACGATTTCTATGTGATGGAACGCCTGCAAGGGATCATCCTGCGCCGCGATCTGCCAGCCGGGCTCGGGCTGGATACCGACGGTGTGCGCCGGCTGTGCAAGGGCTTTGTCGATCGGCTGGTGGAGCTGCACCAGGTCGACGCCTCGCTGCCGGAACTGGCTAGCCAGGGCAGGGGCCAAGGCTATATCGCACGGCAGATCAGCGGCTGGAGCGACCGCTGGCGCAAGGCCCTGAACGACGATACCGATCCCTGCGAAGACGTGCTCGCCTGGCTCGCCGAAAAGCAGCCCGCCCGCGAAACCGCTATCTGCGTGATCCACAACGACTACCGTTTCGATAACGTCGTGCTCGATCCCGAAAATCCGCTGGATATCGTCGGCGTGCTGGACTGGGAGCTGAGCACGCTGGGCGACCCATTGATGGACCTGGGCGGTTCACTGGGTTACTGGATACAGGCTGACGACGACCCGGTGTTCCAGTCTTTCCGACGCCAGCCCACCAACGCGCCAGGCATGCTGACGCGGCGCGAACTGGTAGCGTATTACGGCGAGCGTACCGGCTGGAACGTGGACAACTTCGAGTATTACGAAGTATTCGGCTTGTTCCGCGTCATGGTGATCATCCAGCAGATCTACCGCCGCTTCGTGCTGGGCCAGACCACCAACCCGCAGTTTGCCGGCTTCGGCCAAGCCGTTGCCTATATGGGCCAGCGCTGCCGCAAGCTGATCGCTGCATCGAGCCTCTGAGCATGGCGAATGTGCTGCTTATCCGTCACGGCCAAGCCAGTTTCGGTACTGCAGATTACGATCGGCTGTCGCCGCTGGGCGAAGAGCAGTCACGCCGTTTGGGCCGCTGGCTGAAGCAGAGCGGTAAGACGCCCGATCTCGTGGTCGTCGGGCCTTTGCGCCGACATGCACACACGGCTGATCTTTGCGTTGAGGCAGCCGGCGTTACCGCACCTCGTATCACGATCGCCGGACTCGACGAGTTCGACCACGAAGAGGTGCTGGCGCGCCATCGCCCGGATCTCGCTTCACACGACGCGCTGCTGGCCGAGCTAGCTCGACATGAAAACTCACACCGCGCGTTTCAACTCATGTTTTCCGAGGCCGTGGCGCGCTGGACCAGCAACCAGTTCGATCAGGAGTATTCGCGAAGCTGGACGGCTTTTCGCGGGGCCGTTATGGAGGGCGTGCAAGCGCTGGCTGCGCAGAAGGCGCGCACCATCTGGGCGTTTACCTCGGGCGGTCCGATCGCGGTAATAGTCAATGCGCTCGTCGGTGCGCCGATTGCCGATGCGTTCACACTGAGCTGGCCGCTGGTCAACACCTCGACCAGCCGCGTCTCGATCGGACCTCAGCGCAAGAGCCTGATCAGCTATAACGGCTGGCCGCATCTCGAAGGTGACGATTCCATGGATCTGGTCACTTATCGATAGCCGCATCGGACACTCAAAGGACATGACCAGCACAACGCCTTGCCACTCCTGCCGTGGCGAAACCGCGACAAGTCCTTTGCACATTTTGCGTTTTGTCTGCAAAACATGGTCTCTGAGCCAGACGCATTTCATGTGCAGGACTTCTTGCTTGAATGGACACGTCCGGGAGCAATGCCGACGTTGTACTGGATCCTGATGAAGTTAAGCTGGATTCGGGCTCGCAACCTGCCTTTGTGAGTTCAATGCGCGCCAGGTCCAACGCATCATCAATGCCGAAGTACCGATATTGACAATGACTTCGCCCGGCCAGATGTCTCCGTAAGCGAAGTTACCGAGATTGCATAGAGCGGCGATCATGCCCAAGGCATTGACGGTTCCGCCGGTGGCGATAAGGGCGCAGAAGATACGGACCAGGCGAGACATGCGGCGTCCGGTCAGTATCCACAATCCACAGGCGGTCATGATCAGGCTGCAGCCGAGATTTACGATCATTAGTGTCATGGTTATTTCCTCTCTTCAGTGCCGGCGATACGGTCGATAATACGGTTGGCCAAGGCTTCGCCTCGGCTATCGATGAGCTTCTGCGCCAGCTCGGCGAGCTTCAGTCCGAAACAGCCGATGAAAAACGAAATGCCCGCGTTGACCTCTGGCGGCGAGGTCGAAAAGAAATGTCGTTCCAAGGCCGGTGCAAGGAACGTTGCCATCAAGGCGCCGCAGCTCACCTGAGCAAGCGCGCGACCTCGCGAGGACGCGCCATTGCTGAGTGCAACGGGTAAGAATGCCCCGCCGACACCGGCGAGTAGAAGCCAAAATTGCGTGAGTAGGCTTGAGTCCATGGCACATCTCCGGTCAGGGTGAAGTCTGTGTGGAGGTCAAGTTGCCGGCCCATGCCGTCTGCTTGTTTTTCAGCGACAGTGAAAGGGAGGTGGCCGATGGGGTGCTCACGAGTAGTTCGCCGGGATAAAGTCCCTGGCAGAATTGACCGCCATTGACCGAGGGCTTGAACCTGTAGTGGCTGCCATCTTTATCCGCTTCGAGAAAGCTGGCATCGATGCTGCAGTTGTAGGGTTCATCGAAATGCAGGCTGGCGAGCTTCGGACTGAAGTTGGCGTCGACATGTACGCCAGCTGTGTCGGAACGCATGACGCCACCCCATGTGCCGGCTGGCGCTGGTGCCTGTTGCGATAACACGTTGGCGCAGACGCAAAGCAGCAGAGCGGCGACGATGGCATGGGGCTTTGGGTTGAAACGGAACATGGGAATCTCCTGGTGTGTTGGCTAGTGGTGGATAAAGGCCATAAGCAAGGCAGTCAAGACGACAAGTACGACAATCAGGCTGGCTAATAGAGCTACCCTCGACCAATGGAAGGCGGGCTTTTGCAACTGAAGGCCGGGACCAAGGTGTTCGACCAAAACCGCTTCAAACGCCGGGGATAGGCTCAAATGTTTGATGCGTTGCATGGCTCAGTTTCCAGAGGCTCGTGCCATGGCAGGCATGGTGAGGAACTGTCCATCGATTTCCACCTGCGGCTGCCCTCCATTCGCAGACAGATACGAGATGCGCACATGGTGCTGCGGCCTGCGCAACAGCCAGGAAAGGCGAGGTCTGCCCAGCGACATGGTTAGCTCTCGTACGGCCTGGCCGCGTCGCTTGCGAAAATGTATGGTGCAGTCGAACTCCACGGACATCATCGCGATGTTCGGGGTACGCCGGTCACGGAATAGACTTAGCGGTATCGCCACAGGTGAGCAGGGCGCATTGGCAGCAGGGCTTTCGGGTATGTCTACGCGCAAGACATGCTCGATCGATTCCGGTAGCTTTCCGGTCGCTGCGAAGAGCGCTTCACGACGCCGGCGGATAGCTGCATTGGCGCCGATAACCGCGCCTTGCACGGAACAGAGCAGTGTGTCGAATGTGCATGTCGTCATGGCGTGCCCTCAGTTCTCTTGTAGCCAGATGGGTTTTCGCGGAAAGCCGACGTGATAACAGAGCCACTGCAAGACGACCTGGTGCTCGCCGATCTGCAGAATCGTGAAGCTCTTTTCGATGCCGACAATGCTTCCCTTCGGCGTATCGGTGAGACAGCGGTTGAGTAGCGCACGCGCTTCCTCGACCTGGGCCTCCGAGCGCATCTGATTCGGGTTGTCGCTGCCGACTACGACTCGCTTGATGAATTTGACGTCGCTGAGATCGAACATGGGATGATCCAGGTGAGGAGGAATACGCGGCGCCGTCTCGACGCCGCGTATCAAAGGCAGAGACCTCAGGCAGCCTTCTTGGCGTCGTCGGGTACGGCAACCGGGGCGCTGATGCGACGCGGTACGCAGGCGGTCTGGAGAATGTCCATGACGCGAGCCAAACCCTCGGGCATGCCCTTGTCCTCGGCATGCACGGCTACGTGATACTTGGCCGAGTTGTCCGAGCTGCGCGTATTCTCCTTGTGTGTGGCCACCGAGCCGGCCACGTGCACCTTGGCGGAAAATATGCCCCAACCGATCGACATATCGGCCGAGAACTCGCCCTTCTTGTCTTCCGATTCGGCCTGCGAGAACGACGACTTCACCTCCATATCGAAGGTGATGTCGACAGTGGAGATGCTCAGGTTCGGCACCTTCACGATGGCCAGCAACGGCACTTCAAGCTCAACCTCTTCTTCGGCGATGCCACCGGCACCGGGCGTAGGGTTGTCGACCGGACGCTTGAACTTGAAAGTTGCAGTGCGGGTACCGCCGACAGCATTCGGGTCGGTACTGCCTGCTGCGGGGGGCAGAAAGCCGATGACCTTGATGAAGTCGGCAGTGGCCTGAGCCAGCTTGACTTGCGCTTCGCAGGCAGCACTAAGTGGTCCTCCGATGAGATCACCCATCGGCAGACCCTTGAACTGACTGGACATATTGACGAGTTCGTCAGCCATGATATTTACTCCCTTACAAGTTGATATGACGCGACGCACGAGAAGGAACGTCACGGTTCATCCATAAGACGATGTTCAATCGCCCGGTTTGAACGTCTGGAAGACCCCTTGGGTCTGCGCAAGGTGGTTCATCAAGCGCGCGGCTCCATCAGTGGGCTCGCTGCCCTCGACGCGGAGTACCACATGGACCGAGCCACCTTTGCGATTCGATGCACCGACGGCGGTATCGACCTGAAGAGCGCGCTTGCCTGGCTGTGGTTTGACACTCCAGCCGCGTGTTTCGGTATCTGACGGCGTACCGGCTGTGCTACCGGTGGCCGGTTCGTCATCGACGAGGCTGCCGAGGTCAGCATCGAATGTGATCTCGACGTCCTTGATGCGCAGCACGTTGGTCGAGACCAGCGGCAGGATCGGCGCCCGGTAAAGATCCTCGTCGCCTTCGCTGGCGTTCGGATGCAACGAGGGCATTCGGATAACGACACTTTTGGGTCGGTTGTCTTCGTCGAAGAAGTCGCTCAGGTGTGATATCTGATGCTGCTCGATGCGATCCTGCGCATCGCTTACCGCACCGGCGATGGCTTCGATCAGGTCGTTGAGAGAAGTCTGGGTTGCCATGTGCAATGTGCTCCAAGATGCGAACGTGGATGCGGCGTGGTGTCAGGCGCCCAGATCAGGGAACGAGTCGACCCGGTTTAGCCAACCTTTGAGAAATTTCTGCAAAGCAGGACGCTGCGCGGCCAGGTTGCGGTAGTAGTCCGCCCGGTTTTGTTTGAAACGCGCATACACAGCCTTCTGGTCGATGGCGCGTAATGCTGCGAGCGTGCCGCTGCCGATGGCCCCATCGACCTGGAGCAGCGGCGTCGCGCCAAGATCGTTCAGCACTTGCTGGAGCAGTTTTGCGGAGCGATTGCCTGCGTTGACCTGGAAGTCGAACACGATATTGGCGAGCGGCTGCAAGCTGATCTGATCGCCTTTGATTGGATCCCAGTACAGCGCCTTGTAAATCACGCCGGCCTGGTCGTCGCTCAGCTCCTTCAGCGCATCAAGCGTCGGTTCAATATTGAGCAGCCGCTGAGCACATCCCTTGAACGTTCCAAGCGTGACGCCTTTATTGGTGGCGCCGCCCGGATCGACCGGGTCATTGACGAAGCCACCTTCGTGCTGCAGCAGCGTCGGAAAAAAAAGTTTGAAGTCGGCCATGGCGTGTGTCCCGAAGTGCGGGTTCGAAATCGGAGGCGCTATGCATCCGGTAACGTCACTATCGCCATCGCTCGCCGCACACAGCATCGGGAAAATGCTGATTCCATCGTTCCATTTTCCTGATGGATCGTTGCCGACTGATTGAAGCCCATCGATTCCTGATCGACGCACGACATCAGTTTCTGGCTGATGCCATCGCCCGGCGATAAGCAAGCACGCAGCGTTGCCGCGCGTGCCAGCATTGACATGGCATCGCCATGACCAGAGTGATGGCCATCCATCTTTCGGGTGACGCCACAAGCCACACCTTGGGCATTAGACGATGGGCCGGGAAGGAAAAGACACTATCGTCCACACGGTGCATGAACGATGGTCTGGGTACTAGATATCCAGCGTGGTCAAGCCCTCGCGCAAGGCGTAGCGCGTTAGTTGAGCGATGCCATGCAGGCCAAGTTTGAGCATGATGTGTTCGCGATGCGTACCCACGGTTTTTGCGCTGACATGGAGGCGCTCGGCGATCTCGCGGGTGGAATGGCCTTCGGCGAAAAGTTGCGTGATCTCGCGTTCGCGCGTGCTCAGCTCGATGCCACCCGTGATTTTCGGTCGAGCTCGGGTGCGACATGTGTCCACTAGCACATGAGCGACATCGCGACTGACGTAGTAGCGTGAACTCAATACGGTTTCCATCGCTTCGATAAGATCCGCAAAAGCGCGGCGCTTGAGCACATAGCCGTGCGCGCCGGCATCGAAAGCCGAACGAACCCAGGAAGGGTCTTCGTGCATGGATACGCATACCAATTTTGTCTGTTCACCATGGGCGGCAATACGTCGCGCGGCCTCGATGCCGCTAAGTCCCGGCATCGAGCAGTCAAAAATGACCAGATCGGGTTGTTCGCGCAAGGCCAGGCGCACGCAGTCGCGACCATCCCCCGCGCAGCCGATGACTTTGAACGTCGGATGCTGGGCGATCAGTGCCGCGATGCCTTCGCGCAGCAATACGTGGTCGTCAGCCAAAATCACGCTTCGAGGCTTCATGACAGACCATACCTGTGCGAGGTATCGACATCATGCAACGGCAAGTCCAGCGCAACGCGGGTACCGCCGCCGGGGCGCGCTCGAACATTCATACTCCCTTTCTCGCGGGCTACCTGGTGACGCAGGCTGCGCAATCCGAAATGCTGGCCGTCGCTTACCGTGCCCACGCCAATGCCGTCGTCATCGACCTGAACATGCAGGGTATGGTCATGGCACCACACACGCAGCCGTATGTGTGACGCAAAGGCATGCCTATGCGCGTTGCCCACCAATTCGCAGATGGCCCGTGATGCGAGCGGCGCGGCTTCGGTGGCGAGCTCCGCCAGCTTGGGATGCAGGGTGCGCTCCAATGGATACGGCGCCCAGGGACTTGTGGTCAACGCATGCACTATGGTCGCGAGCAAGGAGCTGGTGTCCCGTGCTGTTTCAAGCCCCTGGGTGATCTCCCGTGTCGACTGCGCGGCGCGTTCCAGGCTGGTTCGCAGTTGACCGAGCAACTGGTGCAACCCAGGCCTGGTCGCCCGCATACCGTCGATTTGAAGAATGCCCAATGCCAGCCATTGACCAACCTCATCATGCAAGCGCAGGGCCACGGGATTCAATTCAGAACCAACGCGGGATCGCCGCACAGGCCGGCACTTCGAACACGTTCGCCACGGGAGTTTTTGGAGAGTCTTGGTAGATCTGAGGCCAAACGGTGGGTGGCGCATGGATGGCATCCGCAGTCAGGAGGCACGACCGTCGCGCTTGATGCGTAGCCGCGTCCTTCCGAAAACCTTACGGTTGCCGGAGGCCTTTTCGATCAAGGAGTTATTGCTGTCGAATGCAAATTGCAACGTAGTCGGGGGTTTCGCGATTGACGGTTTGACTGTCTTGCTCCACCGCGTTATCACTGCGCGCCGGGGCCAGGGGTGGAATCGCGATGTCGGTCAAGGGAGATGCAGCGTTTTTTAGCTTCGGTGACTGGATTGCACGCCCAGCCCAACGATCGCTGGAAAGGGGTAAGGAGCGCGTAGTACTCGAGCCCAAATTGATGGATGTCCTAACCTATCTCGCCGGCACCGGCGGTGCGGTGGTCAGCGCGGAGCAACTGCTGATCGATTGCTGGCATGGCACCTTCTACGGTGACAACCCTGTCCACAAGACCATCGCTCTACTGCGCAAGGCACTGAAGGACGATGCGAGGGCGCCGCGTTATATCGCCACTGTGCGCAAACGTGGCTACCAGGTCATTGCCGAGGTCGCTTTTGCCGACGAACGCCTGAGGGGGGCGCCATCAATGCATACCTGGACCGAGGGTTCGCCTTTTCGAGGCCTGCTGCCGTTCGACGCCCAGCATGCCAAGTTGTTCTTTGGACGGGCGAGGGCCACCTCGGAACTCCTGGCTGCACTGCGTGCGCAGTGGCGTGGCGGATGTGCTTTTGTTCTTGTAACAGGGCCGAGTGGTAGCGGCAAATCATCGCTGGTACATGCTGGGGTTATCCCGTCACTACTTCGAGAAGCAGGCAGTGGTGGCATCCGGGCTGTCGCCTCGACCAGTTTTGTGGCGCGATCGCAAGGTCTATCGCCGCATGAAGCACTGGCTGCGGCCATGACGCGCTGGGAGGTCTCCGGTCGCCCGATCTTTCTCGACACAGAACGAAAAGCGCTCGCTGGCGCGTTGCTTGAGGACATGTCGAGCGTTCTCGAGCGCATTGCCTACAGCCTCGACCATGGCGCGCAGGCACGCGATGGAGATGCCGTACTTCTTGTGGTCGAGACGCTTGAGGCGTTGCTAACGTCTGCTGAAGCCGCCTCTCCCGAAAACTCGACCTTTATCCAGGGACTGGCAGAGCTCGCGAAAAGCGGCCGTGTCATGGTTTTGGCGTTATGCCGAAACGACTTCTATCCCAGGCTGATGGAAATCCCGGAGCTACTCGCGCTCAAGCGCGGTGGTGGGCTTTACGACGTGCCGATGCCAACCGAGGGCGAAATTGCGCAGATGATTCGCTTGCCTGCGCTGGCCGCGGGGTTGTCTTTCGAGCGCGATGCGACGACTGAGCGACAACTGGATGACGTACTGTTGGAGAGTGCTTGTCGCCGACCTGGCGCGTTGCCGCTGTTGCAATACACCTTGCAGGCTCTCTATGAACTGCGTCTACCCAATGACCTGCTGACGTTTGCAGCCTACCAGGAACTTGGTGGTTTGGAAGGTGCCCTCGCGCGGCAAGCGGAGACTGCGTTTACACGGCTCGATGTCCGCGCCACTGATGCTTTTACATCCGTCTTGCAGCGTCTGGTTGCCGTAGGAAGCGACGGCGATGAGGTAACGGCCTGCACGGTACGCTGGAGCGATCTGGCCGATCAGGCGCAACGTCAGGTGGTACAGCACCTGGTCGACATGCATCTGCTCGTCAGCCTGCTTGAAGGTGAGGATCCGTGTTTCACGGTTGCACACGAGGCCTTGCTTCGACACTGGCCCCGTATCGCAGACTGGGTCGAATCACACCGCACGATGTTGCGCTCGCGCGCGCGCATCGCAGAAATGGCACGGCGCTGGCTTAACGAGGGACGGCGCCAGGAACACCTTCTGCCGCGTGGTCTGCTCTTGGCCGACGCGCGAGCTTTTTATCACAGTATTTCGCCACCACTCATCGGTGAGCAACGTCTTTTCGTACGCCGCAGCCTGCGCGGGGCACGCATGCGGACCATGCTGCTCGTCGCTACGTGCTCGGTCATCGGCATGCTGGCGGCGCTTTCTTCGTTGGCAACCATCGCGGCGCGGCGTGCTGAAACAAGTGCGGAGCAGCGACGTGCCGATACCGAAGATCTGCTCGACTTCATGCTGGGCGACATGCATGAACGACTTGATGCCTTGGGCAGGCTGGACCTGCTCGATGCAGTGACCGAACGTGCCATGGTTGTTCTCAGTCATGGGTGGCAAACGGACAAACCGGATGATGTGCTGCGGCAGGTACGCGCTCTGCGCGAAGTCGGAGAAATTCGTTTTACCCGGGGGGATCTTGCATCCGCCCAAAAAGTGTTTGGTTCTGCAAACGCAAGTCTGCATCTATTGTCAGTACGCTATCCGCGACTTCCTGCGATTTATGCCGAACTCGGAAAGCTGGATTTCTGGCGCGGTCAGGTCGCGGTGCGAAAAAATCATCCAGACGAAGCTTATGCTGCGTGGATGGCTTACCTTGCCGATGCCGAACAGCGGGCAGCATTGGAACCGGCAGCACCTGACGCTTGGCTGGAACTGTCCTATGCAAATAACTGCCTCGGTACCCATGCCCTTCAAGTCGATCGACTGGACGAAGCTGTCACGCGTTTCAATCAATCGATCGCATTGAAAGAGCGCATTCTTTCAATTAACCCGACGAATCACAAAGTATCGCTGGAACTTGCCGATACGCTGAGTTGGCTGGCGTTGGCTGAACAACAGCAAGGCAACTTGCGTCTGACGCTGGCCACACTCAAAGCCGAGAGGCAAGCCGTGTTTGCGGGGAGGGAAGTGGGCCCTCCAACAAATTTGTGGCGATATCGCAATGCTCTTGCAGACCTCCATGTCGCCAAGGCAGAAGCCGATCTGGGTTTTGCGGCTCAGGCGGCCACGGATTACTCGGACGCAACATCGATCTTTAGCGAACTTGTTGACGAGATTCCAGACAACCAAGGTTGGCAGCGTGATCTCGCCTATGCTTTATTGCAGCAAGGCTGGCTATCTTACGGGATGAACGATCCGCGCCTGGCGTTACACAAATTATCAGAGGCTGAGGCCATATTGCGCAGACTGCTGGCGGATGACCCCAAGGTTGCTGATTGGCACATCTTGCTGGCCCTGGATCACAACTACCAAAGCGTCGTCCTGTTAGGCCAAGGTGAGACAACCAAGGCAAGCAGACTGATAGTCGCCGCATGGAAAGACATGCCATCACAGCGTAACGCGAAGGCCACAGTTTCGACACAAGTGATGAAGGCGATACTGGATGTCACATCCGGTGAAGCCGCCGCGGCAAGAGGAGATCAGGCTGCCATGACCGCCTACTTGTCTGACGTGATAAATAATCTGGAACCGCGTGTCCTGACCAGCTACGATCCACGATTGCTCGACCCGTACGTGCGTGCTTTTATTTTCATGGGACATCGTAACGATGCAATCGTTTATCTCCAGCGACTGAACCGCTCCGGGTACCAACTACCCATGTTCGAGTCGTATCTAAAAACCAGCCAGTCGAGGCATTGAACAACATGGATTCCAGTTCTTCTCCAATCGACGTAACGCTCACCGTCAAAGATAGCTTGCTCGGTGACGGCAACACCGGCGGCGGCCGTTACAACTATACGTTTGACCCGGATTTGATCCACGTAACGGAACACGATACCGAGATTGTTTATCGGTTGGCTGAGGAAGACCAACCTCGGTTCCGTATCGTCAATTTATATTCGACCGATGCAAGGGATCAGTTGTACGAACAGGAAATCCGCAAGGATGGCGCCGAGTTGAAAATTGTCCATCGAAATACCTACCAACAACTTACTGTCGTCTCGCTGCTTGTGCATGACACCAAGCATGATCACCCCGTCAACTGTGATCCTCAGGTAACGAACGATCCGCCGCCTGTTGTGAATCCTTGAGTCGGCCGACCAGAAACTCCCGTTTCTGAGTAGAACAATGCTTTAGGTTCGATCGAAGTGTCCCAGCGCAACAATGCATGGATCAACCATCCATGCATTGTTGCTGCGTCGAAACGGAACGTCGTCCGCGATACGACTGGCCCAGTCGCCGATCTTTCCGTATATCCCTCGCGCCCCTCTCAGGGCGTCGAACCAGCAATGCAGGAATCCACACTGCTGGATCTAGCGACTGTCGACTACGTCGATGACTCTACAGCCCCGAGCTCGCGTGATCACTGCGATCCTTTCACCACGAAGTGCGCGTCTGGGTTTTGGCGAAGCGCTGCCAATTCGAAGTGCTGCTTTATCGCATCCGCCCAGATCTGCGCGATCAGCTTGTAAACCTCTTCGGTAGGATGAGCGCCATCGCTGGTCGTTGTGCAGAACGCTGCCAACTGGTTCTTCGGCGGGGCACCGTATCGTACCTCGATCCCCGTCGGCTGCTTTGCCTGGGTCAATCCGTAGGAGCCCAGGTTCCGGCAGACGTGATCCATCGGCGTGTACACGTCGACGATGGCGGCCGGGTTTTTGGGGAAGTTCGCATTGATTTCTTTGGCAAGTTCATGACCGAAGTTCAACGACCCTTCCGTGAAGCCAAGTACCTTCTCGGTCGCTTCCTGCCCGAGGTAGCGCACCGCGGTTTGAGGATTGGGAAGGTTGCCGAACAGGAATGCAGCGTTGCTGTCGATCGCGATGATCTGCTGGCAGATCGCGCTCAGCTGGTCCGCGACCGCTTTCATGTCCGCTGGATCGCGTCCGTTTGTCACCAGGTCGTTCAAGCCGAACCAGATCAGATAGAGCCCAACGCCAGGCGACGGATCGTGTGCCCTAAGGTCGTTGCTGTAGCGTTCGAATTGTTCCCTGAAGGTTCCCAGGCCAGCACCCCACCGATCCGACCCTCCCATGGCGCCGCCTTCGGCGTAATTCGCATAGTAAAGCGGATCATCGTCCAAGGCCCCGTTGTTGCTGCCTGGACCCCATTTCAGATGGAAAGCCGCGGCGGCCTCGGACGTCGGCTTGTCGACGCGGATCAGCGGCTGGCCACCAGCCCATTCCCAGATAAAGTCGGTCCAGTTCCGGTTGTCGCTATATCGATTGACCTGGTTGGTACGCATCAATCCAAAGAGCGAAGCGAATTGTCCGGCAACGGTCTTCCGCTTGACGCCGATATCAGAAAGACTGTCCCCGAAGATGATGAGCCTTTTCACCCTGGTGGTCAATGCAGCGTGTCCTTTGGTAATTCATCGTGGTTGAACAAGGCTGAGTAAAGCGCCTCGTGAGAGTGTTCAAAGCTTTCCCGCATCCCTGCGCAAAGCGTCCGTCCATGACGCGCACTATCGCGACAGCATGGCAACGCTGATATCGGGAAATTCCTGATTCGCGTGGTTGCTTTTTTCTGAGGGGGTTGGAAGGGTGGAAGCAGCGGCACATCCTGGAGTGGAGTGCTTGACTGAGGGAGCGTCAAAGCCGGGTCGCTGTCTGTTCCGAGCTCCACCCTGCCATCGATTCTTTGGGCACCGAAATTTGCCTCTGCCCCGGCAGGCTGCCACACACTGGGGCACCATGTTTGCCTGTCGTACTGGGACCTTGTACGGAAATCAGTCGCGCACCTGAATTCCATAACTGTTGCTCGCTGGTTGATCAAGTAGAGCTTGCTCTACACTCTACTTGTACGCGATGACGTACAAGTAGGAGATGTCCCATGCGGACCGTAAATTTCAGTGAGGCTCGGAGCAATCTCAAAGAGGTACTCGATACGGTGGCCTCGGATCACAAGATCACCATTGTCACTCGCCGCGACTCCGAGGACGCGGTGATCATGTCCCTTAGCGACTACAACTCCCTCCAGGAGACGTTGTATCTGTTTGGGAGCCAAGCCAATGCCGAACGCCTCCATGCAGCAATGCAGGAAGCGGACGCATCGCTGCCAACAGGTGCCCGCGTCTTGGGGCCGAAAGGCTTTGGTGCCTCTCGGACGGGCTCGCCTACGGTGGTCACGGTCAAGAAGGCTGCCGAGAACCTTACCCGTCGTGTCCGCAATCTGGCCATCAAAGGAAAGCGCCTCCAGGGCGGCGTCACGCTCAAAAATGGTGACGTTGCCTATGCCTCGGGCAAGCTGAATCGGGCTGTGGTTGCCAAGGGCAAGGCCAAGAAAGTGACAGCCAAGGCTCCATCGGCGGCCAAGGTAGCCGCTAAGCGGAAGAGGAAAGGCTAATGGCTGTGAAAAAGGCCAGGGATGACCTTTGGTGGATGAGCCAGGCATGGGAGGACTACCTGTACTGGCAAGAGCACAATCCCGATCAGGTCGAGACAATCAACGATTTCATCAAGGAAATTCGGCGCATGCCCTGGGAGGGAAAAGGTAGTCCTGAGCCTCTGAAGGCCAATTGGACGGGCTGGTGGTCTCGCCGAATCACTCTTGAGCATCGTTTTGTCTACCGCCTCTTTGACATGGACAAGCCTTCGAAGGGGCAGGTGAAACCTGAGAAGGTCACCGGCATCCAGATTGCTCAGTGCCGTTACCACTACAACAAGAAATGATGCATCGCGAGCCAATGGTCAGCTCGTCCGCTCTTTCGCACCCAGTCGGGACCGTAGAGCCCAGCGTTCCGCGGAGCGGGACGCTGGCGTGTCTGGTCAGGCGCAGTCTTCGGGCTCAGGTACGCGCAGGGTGCACAGGCCTGCGATGAGCAGGCTGGCCCCGCCCACGCCCAGTGCCCAGATGGGCTGGTTGTGAAAGCACAGCCGCAGCAGTAGACCGAGCACGCTGGCAGCGAGCAGTTGCGGGATCACGATGAAGAAATTGAAGATGCCCATGTAGACGCCCATCTTCGCCGTAGGCAGGTTGTCCGAGAGCAGCGCATAAGGCAGTGACAGAATCGAAGCCCAGGCAAAGCCGACGCCGACCATGGAGGCGAGCAGCCAGTGTGGATCGCGGATGTACAGGAACGACAGCAGGCAGACACCCCCAAGGCACAGGTTCACTATGTGGCTGATGCGCAGGCCCCATCGGCGCACCATCAGCGGGATAACCACCGCGGCCAGTGCTGCAAACCCGTTGTACGCGGCAAACAGCACGCCGACCCAGTTGGCTCCCTCGTTGTACGCGGACGAGCCGGTATCGGCGGTGGCATAGATCGTCTGCGTCACGCCTGCGGTGGTGTAGATCCACATGGCGAACAGCGCGAACCAGGAGAACAGCTGCACCCAGGCCAGTCGCCGCATCGACGTGGGCATGCCGTAGAGGTCGCCCATCACCTCGCGCAGCATCCCGCGGCTGCGCGTGCGGCTCAGCCATGCGAACAGCAGGCCGAACACGATCAGGCCGCCGGCCAGCAGGTAGACCTCTTTCTCCAGCGCGAAATGCCTGATCGCGAGCAGTACCGCGATACCGACCAGCAGCATCAGCACGCCCGGTCGCCAGGCGCGCGATGCGTCCACCGCCGGCTCAACCGCCACGTTGTCGGTAAACGATTGCAACTGCGCAGGCGGATATTCGCGCGTGGTCAGGATGGTCCAAAGCACGGCGCCCAGCAGTACAGCGCCGCCGCCGTAGAACGCGTACTTCACCGTGTCGGGGATGCCGCCGTCCGTCGCCACGTTGGTTACACCGAACTGCGCCAGAATCCACGGCAGCATGGATGCGATCACCGCACCGGCGCAGATGAAGAAACTCTGCATCGCATAACCGGCTGGTCGCTGTTGCGTGGGCAGTTGATCACCAACGAAGGCGCGGAACGGCTCCATCGACACGTTGATCGACGCATCCAGAATCCACAGCAGGCCGGCGGCCACCCACAGCACCGGCGCGTTCGGCATCCACAGCAGCGCCAGTGAGGCGAACACCGCGCCGACCAGGAAGTACGGCCGGCGTCGGCCCAGGCGGTTCCAGGTACGGTCGGAGTAGTGACCGATGATCGGTTGCACGATCAGCCCGGTCAGTGGCGCCGCGATCCATAGGGTGGGGATGTCGTTCACGTTCGCGCCCAGCGTCTGGAATATCCGACTGACGTTCGCGTTCTGCAGCGCAAGGCCGAACTGGAGGCCGAGAAAGCCGAAGCACATGTTCCAGATCTGCCCGAACGACAGCGCGGGTTTCGGCGTCATCGGTGCCTACCCTTGTTGCAGGTGATGTCGCGCGGCACGGTCGTGTTCGCTGGCGGCATGCTCAGCACGCATGCACCGTGGGGTATCCGTTGTGGTTGATCCGGGTCATTGGTATCTCCTCTCCAGCAACAGTTATGTCATGGCGTGGCGCATCCCGCATGTTGCGGGCGCAGCATCGGCATACCTTATTGGCGGCCAAAGCCTTGCATGGTAGGTAGCGTCGTAGTTCAGCAACCAGCACCTGCATACGTATTCATGGCTACACTTCGCCTAGCGGCAATGCCGGCTGCGACGCCGATCGTCCTTGTAAAGCCGATCGTCCTTGTAAAGCAGGGGCCTCTGGCGGCATAGTCATTCGACAGTGTGACCACAGCGGAGAATCCATGCGGGTACGCCTCGAAGATGTGGCGCGCGCAGCGAGCGTATCGCCCAAGACGGTGTCGCGCGTGCTCAATGACGAGGCCAACGTGACCGATGCCACGCGTCAGCGCGTGCGCGCTGCGATGGAGGCGATGGACTATCGCCCGCATCCGTCGGCACGCAGTCTGGCGGGCAGTCGCTCGTTCCTGGTGGCGATGTTGTACGACAACAACGACAACCCGGCCTCGACCTATCTGGCCGAGATCCAGGATGGTGTGCTCGAGGCCTGCGACGCCCATCGCTACAGCATGATGGTGCGCCCGCTGCGCATGAGCGGCGGTGATTTCATCCGTCGCTTCGATGCGCTGATTTCCGACCACCATCCCGACGGCGTCGTGCTGACGCCACCGATCACCGACTATGCGCCGCTGCTGAAACGCCTGCGTGAGCGCAATGTGCCCTATGCCAGCGTGTCACCGCTGCGGCGCGGCAAAATCATCGGCGTGACGATGGACGAGCAGCGGGCCGCGCGGGCGATCGTCGAGCACCTGCTGGAGCTGGGCCACCGGCGCATCGCTCACGTGATCGGCATCGCCGACCACGGTGCCAGCCGCTGGCGACTGGCTGGGTATCGCGAGGCGATGGCTGCCGCGGGTCTACCCGAGGATCCGGCGCTGGTGGTGCAGGGCGCTTTCACTTTCGGCTCCGGCGTGGCGGCGGCGCGGCAGCTGTTTTCACTGGTCGAACGGCCCACGGCGGTATTCGCTGCCAACGACGACATGGCCACCGGCGTGATGTGGGCGGCGGGCGAGTACGGCCTGAAAGTGCCGCATGACCTGTCGGTCTGCGGCTTCGACGATACGCCGCTGTCGCGCCAGCTGTGGCCAGCGCTTACCACCGTCCAGCAACCCAGCCGCGAGATGGGCAAGATCGCAGCCGAGCAGTTGCTCGGTGTGTTGCGCGGTCATGGCACCGGCCAGCTGGTGCAGGTGCCGTTCTCCCTGCAGATCCGCGGCTCTACCGCCGCCGTACCCTGAGGTCGTTTCACTCCGCAGCATGGCGCGGGAGTCATGTTGCATAGCAAATTGACAGCGCTGTCATTCCTGCCACCATGCGACCCAGACGCGTACCACCGGTGCGCTCGCCTGGAGCCTTGCCGTGCCATTGCTGCCCCCATCAAGCCCGTTCCTGCGACGGGTTTCCATGTCCGTATCACTCGCTGGCGTATTGCTCATGACCGTTCCCGCCATGGCTGGCGACGTGACCACCGTCCACCCCCAACTGTGGCCGAAGGGCAGCTCGCCGCTGCCGCCTGATCCCGTTATCGAGTCCCGGATCCAGGCATTGCTGGCGAAGATGTCGGTGGCAGACAAGGTCGGCCAGATGATCCAGGCTGACATCAAGTACGTGACGCCGGGTGATGTGCGCGAGTACCGCCTGGGTTCGATCCTGGCCGGCGGCAACTCCAAGCCGCCCGGACAGTCGTACCCCACGGCGTCGCACTGGCAGGCGCTGTCCGACGAGTTTTACCGCGCGTCGATGGATACCTCCGGGGGAGGGCAGGCGATCCCGGTGCTGTTTGGCATCGACGCCGTGCACGGCCACAACAACCTTGTCGGCAGCACGCTTTTTCCGCAGAACTCCGCGCTGGGCGCGACGCGCGATCCGCAACTGATCCATGACATCGGCGAGGCCACCGCGCAGGAACTACGTGCCAGCGGCATCAACTGGACTTTCGCGCCTACGCTCACAGTGCCGCAGGACGTGCGCTGGGGCCGTTCCTACGAAGGCTATTCGCAGAATCCGGCGCTGGTGGCGCAATACGCCGCTGCCATGATCGGTGGGCTGGAAGGCAAGCTGGATACCCCGCAGTTTCTGGATGCCGAGCACGTGATCGCCACCGCCAAGCACTTCGTCGGCGACGGCGGCACCCACGAAGGCAAGGACCAGGGCGACGCCCAGGTCAGCGAGGCGGTGCTGCGCGACGTGCATGCAGCCGGCTATCCGCCGGCGATCAAGGCCGGTGTACAGGTGGTGATGGTCTCGTTCTCCAGCTGGAACGGGGTGAAGATGGCCGGCAACAAGGCGCTGATCACCGACGTGCTGAAGGGGCGCATGGGCTTCGACGGGATCGTGTTGGGCGACTGGAACGCGCACGGTCAAGTCCCCGGCTGCACCAACGAAGATTGCCCTGTGGCGTACAACGCCGGGCTGGACATGCTGGAGGCACCCGATTCCTGGAAGGGTCTGTACAAGAACACTCTGGCCGAGGTGAAGGCTGGGATAATCCCGATGAGCCGCGTCGACGATGCGGTGACTCGCATCTTGCGGGTGAAGATGCGCCTGGGCATGTTCGAGGCTGGGCTGCCCTCGGCCAACCCGCTGGTGGTCCGGTCGGCGCAGGTGATCGGGAGTCCTGCGCATCGCGCGCTGGCGCGGCGTGCGGTACGCGAGTCGCTGGTGCTGCTGAAGAACAACCACGGCGTGCTGCCGATCGATCCGCGCAAGCACATTCTGGTCGCCGGCGATGGCGCCGACAACATCTCCAAGCAGAACGGCGGCTGGACGCTGACCTGGCAGGGCACCGGTCTGACCAATGCGAATTTCCCAGGAGCCACCTCGATCTGGGCCGGTCTCCAGGCGCAAGTCCTGGCGGCTGGCGGCAGCGCCGAGCTATCGGTGGATGGCGACTATAAGCAGAAGCCCGACCTCGCCATGGTGGTGTTCGGCGAAGATCCCTACGCCGAATTCCAGGGTGACCTGCCGAACCTGGCATACCGTCCGGGCAACGATCACGACCTCGACCTGCTGAGACGTCTGCGCGGGCAGGGCGTGCCGGTGGTGGCCGTGTTTCTGAGCGGACGCCCGCTGTGGATGAATCGCGAGATCAACGCCGCTGACGCCTTCGTGGTGGCGTGGCTGCCCGGCAGCGAAGGCGAGGGCATCGCCGACGTGCTGCTGCGTACCCGCGACGGTCGCATCGCAAACGACTTCCACGGCAAGCTGGCGTATGCGTGGCCACGTAGCGCGGTACAGGTACCCGTCGCCGCAATCGCACGAGGCGAGCAACCGCAGTTCCCCTACGGCTTCGGCCTGACCTATGCCGATAGCGGTAACACCGGCCCGTTGTCCGAGGATGCCGGGATCGAACTGAGTGTCGCGCGGGCCGGTGTCTACTTCACCCATGGCAAGCCGGCGCAGGGTTTCGCGCTGCGCTTGACCGGCGCGAACGGCGCGGCCATGAATGTCGTCGCCGCCCCGGCCGCGGCGGCGGACGGCAGCCTGCGCATCAGCGCGCTCGACTACAAGGCGCAGGAAGACGCGCGCAGTCTGAGCTGGTCCGGTGCCGGTGCGGCAGGTATCTCGCTAGTGACGCCCGCACCGCTCGACGTGGAGCGCGAAACCAATGGCGATGTGTTGCTGGTGACCACGTTGAGGGTCGATGCAGTATCGCCCGGGGACACTTCGATCGGTGTCGGCTGCGGCGTCGGTTGCAGTGGTCAGGTATCGGTCGGCCGGCAGCTCGCCGCGCTGCCTCACGGGCAGTGGTTGCGCGTGGGCATTCCGCTGAAATGCTTCCGCGACGCCGGCGCCGACATGAGCAGGCTGGACCGGCCATTCGAGTGGTCCAGTCATTCCGGCGAACAGATCGCTATCACCGACGTGTCGCTCAGCACGGTAGCGGACCAGACGCTGGCGTGTCCGACTCACGGGGACAAGCCATGAATGTCGAGCCGATGTTCACCGTGGCGATGCTGTTGGCGTTGGTCGTGAGCTTCGCGATGTCAGCCAGGTCGAGGCGCCGATGCGACCTCGCGGTCGGCTACTGCACATTCATCGAGCGCGGGTCGGCAGGATGCGAAACCCGTATTCGCGCGATTGGACGCAAAAACGTCTATTTGCTTTGCACCATTATCAAGCTGCTGGGAGGCGCGGCAAGCGGCGCGAGGGGCTGTGTAGCATGAGTTTGTGAATGCCTTGATGGCTTGTTGCCATGCGGCAAGCATTCATTGCAACGGCGCTCTATTATCCAACAATGACAGCGCTGTCATTTTGAGGTCAACGGCGTGCCAGTGGGGAGCTGGGAAATCTTTGTCGCGGCCGGTGCATGCGGCGGGCAACAATCATCCGAACGATTTAGAGGGAGAGCTAAATGAATCTGCATCACAAGTTGTTGTATGTCGCCATGGCACTCGTGCTCGCTCCGGGCACGCTGCTTGCGGCGGATCAAGACACGACATCGCAAAACCCGACATCGCAAAATCCGTCATCCCAGAATCCGATAGCCGCTGACAAGAAAGCAAAGAATCTGGATGCCATCTCGGTTACCGCGACCAAGCGCGAGACGCCGCTGCAGAAAACGCCAGTGGCAGTCACGGCGATCTCGGCGGACACGCTCGACAAGGAGCGCGTGATGACCGTGCAGGACCTGACCAAACTGGTGCCAGGCCTGCAGGGTACGTCGGAAGGCGATCATGACGTGGTGACGCTGACCATGCGCGGTATCGGCAACGACAGCGCCAAGACCGAATACGCCGACCCTGAAGTCGCGACCTTCGTCGACGGCGTGTATGCGCCTCGCGCCGAGGCGGCGTCGGGTCTGTTGCTGGACATGGATGGTGTCGAAGCGCTACGCGGTCCACAGGGCACGCTGTGGGGCCGCAACTCCACCGCTGGCGCCATCAGCTTCCAGACCGCCAAGCCCGATATCAACGGCGGTTTCTACGGCAATGGGCAGATCGAGGCGGGCAACTACAACCAGGTGGGTTCGCGTGCCGCGATCAACCTACCTATCAGCAGTACCTTCGCCATGCGTGTGGCGGTGGTGCATGAGCAGCATGATGGCTACGTCGACTACCAGAACCCGTCCAGCGAGCTACCGTCAGTGGCGCAGCAAAAGACGAACTATCTCGCCTCGGGCGGCAGTGCGGCGAGCTTCCAGCCGATCAACCTCAACCAGTTCGTTCAGGGCGGTCAGAAATACGACGCGCAGGATCAGTCCGCTGCTCGCGTGAGTGCGCTGTGGCAACCCAGCGACACGTTCAAATGGAATCTGTCGTACGAATATTTTGTCGATCGCGGCACGCCGAGCCTGAGCCTTATGCAGCAGCCGCGCGCGGGCCAGGATTTCTGGTCGGCGTTGATCACTACCGCGCCATATCTGGATCGAACCTCCAAGACCGTGCGTAGCCGCATGGACTGGGATATCAGCAGCGATGTCGAGCTGAGCTATGTCGCCGGCTACAACCGTTACTCGGGTAGCAGCGACTACGACCAGGATGTCGGCGTAGCCGTACCCACCAGCTTCACCACGGGTGGTGTGCAGCAGGAGGATCGTACCGACTATTCGAACTACACAAGCTACAGCAGTGAAATCGATCTGAAGTCGAAGGGTCCGCAAACGATTGACTGGATCCTCGGCGCGTACTACGAGCACGAAGACAACAACATCCGCTTCGACATCCCGATCTTGAATGGTACTGACCAAGGTTCCATCAATTGGCAGGGTTCGTTCATCCAGCCGAAGGAAACGGTGGAGTCCAAAGCCCTATTCGGCCAAGCCACCTGGCATATGTCCGATAGCTGGCGTCTGACGACCGGCGCACGCTGGTCGCACGACAACAAGGACAATGACGGCGGTATCAACTGGGATTGGGATGGTGATCCGACCGTGCCGCAGGTACCGATCTCGCCGGGCGTCCAACCGAGTCCCGCAAACGGCTTCACCGCAGGCCAGTACAACACCGCGTCGTACAGCAAGAGCGATATCACCTGGTTGACGCGTGTAGACACTGACATCGGTGAGCATGGTTTGCTTTACGCCAGCGTTTCCACCGGCTACAAGTCCGGCGGCACCCAGGATGGCGGTGCGTTGTACAAGCCGGAAACACTCACCAACTATGAAATCGGCACGAAGTTCTCTTTCTTCGGTGGGTATCTGACCTGGAACAGCGCGGCCTATTACGAAGACTTCAAGAACTTCCAGCTGTCCGCGCCCATCACTTACTCCAATGGCGCCCACGGCCTTGGCTTCTCAAACGTGCAGGGCAATACGGAAGTGTTGGGCTTCGAGTCGGAACTGGCGTTGCAGCAGCAGGACGACCGCCTCAACCTGATCTTCTCCGCGATCCCAAAGAAAAAGCTCGGTACGCTGCTGTATGCAGGAAGCAACGATTATGCGGGTTTCCCGGCTTGCCCGGCGGGGGCTCCTCTGGGCGTCAGCAATTGTCTGAACGTCACGGGTAACGATTTGCCGCACGCGCCCAATTTCTCGTTAACCGCGATCTACGAGCATGATTTCCACCTGGGTAACGGTGGCCGTCTGACACCACGTTTGAGTGCCCAGTACCAGAGCGCACAGTGGCTTAGCTGGTTCAACCTGGGTGCGCCTGACGAGCAGAAGGCGTATGTGCGCGGTGACGCGTCGCTGCGTTACAGCGAGCCGGGCGATCGCTGGTACGTCAACCTGTATGTGCAAAACGTCAGCGATGATCGCATCAGGACCAGTGCCGGAAGCAGCGAGGTCAACGGTACCCTGCTGTACTACTCGCAGTACCTGGCGCCGCGTACCTATGGTGTCCAGTTGGGCTTCTGGTTCTAATAATCGAGTTCTGATGATCGAGTCCGCCCGACTTGTGACGCAACACTGTTGCCGTTCTCTGCAGGCATCCCCGACGAGGATGCCTTCAACCCTCCCCTGAATGGCATTTTGGCCGGACCCTCGAGGGGTCCGGCCTTTCTTTTGAGGGCGCGATGGGAGCTTGTTGTTGCGGTGAAAACAGCGCGTGCTTTTACTGAGTAAAAAAACAGCGGTGATGTCTGCGCCGCCTGCGTAAGGAATAAAAATGTCGCGATTGAAAAAAGTGCTTGTGGTGGGTGGCGGGACCGCGGGCTGGCTGGCGGCGTGCTACCTGGCGAAGGCCATGAATTCGGTTCATCCGGATAGTGTCCAGGTGCATCTGGTCGAGTCGGACACTATCGGCCTGCTTGGGGTGGGGGAGGCCACGTTCCCTTCGATCCGCGGCACGTTGTCGGCGATCGGGCTGGACGAGCGGCGTTTCCTGGTGGGGGCCACGGCAACCTACAAGCAGGGTATCCACTATCGCCACTGGGTCAGGCCGCCTGGCACACCTGGCAGCGACCATTTTTTTCACCCATTCAGCCAGCCGAGCCAACGGCCAGGTGGCCCCGAATTATTGCCTTATTGGCTATTGGGCGCGGCCCCCGACGGCATGCCGTTCGCCGACGCTGTGACCATGCAAAGCACCTTGGTCGATCATGGACGCGCACCGAAGCGACCGACGGATGCTGATTACCAGGGACCGATGAATCACGCGTTCCATTTCGACGCGGCTTGTTTCGCAAAAGTGCTGGCAGAGCACGGTCAGCAAACGCTGGGCGTGAAGCGGCACGTAGCGACAGTGGAGCGAGCCGTGCTGGACGAGCATGGTGCCATCGCATGTGTAGTGACCAAGGAGCTTGGCGAGCTGACAGCAGACCTCTACGTGGATTGCACCGGTCTGCGCAGCGCCTTGATCGGCGGCGTCATGCAATCGCCGTTTCACAGCCGTCGGGATGTTCTGTTCGCCGACCGCGCCGTGGCGATGCAGATACCTTATGCGAACCCGGATGCGCCGATCCCGCCTTACACCATTTCCACTGCGCAAGAAGCCGGCTGGGTCTGGGACATCGGTTTGCAGAAGCGCCGCGGTGTCGGCTACGTGTATTCCTCGCGGCACACGGATGCCGAGCGTGCGGAGGAAGTGTTTCGCCGTTACCTGGGTCCGGCCGGCGAAGGGCTGACTCCCATGCACATCAAGTTCGAAACCGGTTACCGGCCCGAGCATTGGCGCAAGAACTGCGTTGCAGTCGGCCTAGCGGGTGGCTTCGTGGAGCCGCTGGAATCGACCGGAATCGCGTTGATCGAACTGGCTACGTATCTACTTACTCATCTGTTGCCAGGCGACACCGACAACATGGAAAGTGCCGCGCGTCATTTCAACGAGATGATGGTTGCGCGCTACGACCGCATCATCGACTTCATCAAGATGCACTACTGCCTGAGCCAGCGACGTGACTCGCCATTCTGGATCGACAACGCCGACCTCGCCAGCATCCCGCAAACCCTGCAGGAAAAGCTGGCGAAGTGGAAGCAGCGCCCACCGCATCGGCTGGATTTCGTCGGCGACCTGGAAATGTTCACGACCGCCAGCTGGCAGTACGTGCTGTACGGCATGGAGTTCCAGACCGACCTCGAGTCCATGCGCAGCGCCTATCCGCACATGGAAGCGGCGCGTCGCGAATTCGCGATGATCCGGCAGACGGCCTCTCGCGCAGTCGATGATTTGCCGGATCATCGTGCGCTGGTCGAACAGCTGTGCCGCGAACATATGCAGCGAATCCGCCCAGATGCGGATATGGCGGCATCAGCCTAGGCGGCCACTTCACTGCGGCGACGGCCGCCGCTGGCAAATCTTGAGAGCTTATCGTCGGGGCGGCCACTTTCGGTGGGCCTCATGCAGGATATTTCATGAATAAGGGTAGGCAATCCCAACTCGCGTAGTCCAGCGGTATAGTGCCCGCATTCCTTGCAAAGTTCGTAACGGATCAAAGCACGCTTCCCAACTTTCTTTCGGGCCTACCGATCCCAATGCACGCCCACGACGATACCCTTCAGTGGTTCGAGGCACATGGTGCGGTAGCGCTTCCAACGGGAATGGTACCGGCCTACCTGGATCACTACGGCGCCCGAATCTGGTACGCAACTCATGGCGAGGGCCCTCCGGTGATTCTGCTCCACGGCGGTTTAGGCCATAGTGGAAACTGGGGCTACCAGATCCCGGCTTTGGTCGGGGCAGGTTACCGCGTAGTGCTGATCGACAGCCGTGGACATGGCCACAGCACGCGCGATTCGCGACCTTACTCGTACGAGTTGATGGCTTGCGATGTCCTTGCTGTGATGGACATCTTGCGGCTTGAAAAAGCGGCTCTCATAGGCTGGAGCGACGGTGCGTGCATCGCGCTCATCGTTGGCATGCAAGCGCCTGAGCGGGTGGCAGGGGTTTTTTTCTTCGGCTGCAATATGGACCCGAGCGGCACGAAGGAGTTCGTGTCCACGCCGCTCATTGAACGCTGCTTCAGTCGCCACGCAAAAGACTACGCACAACTCTCCAGCACGCCCAATGATTTCAACGCCTTCGTTGACGCTGTCAGTGAAATGATGAGAACGCAGCCTAACTACGATGCGGACGACTTGGCGGCGGTCCACGTGCCGGTCATGGTCGTGCAGAGCGAGCACGATGAATTTATCAAGCCCGAGCATGCCGAATATCTTGCGCGGAATATTCCCCACGCGGAATTAATCGTCCTGCAGGGCGTCAGCCACTTTGCACCGCTGCAAAGGCCGGATGAATTCAGTAGCGTCGTGCTCACCTTTCTCGCGAAAGTGCTTCCCTGAAGATCGGTAAATTGCAGCGATGGTTTGCGCTGCGAGCTGGCGGGGAACGATGTCGGGTCCCACTGGTAAGCCTTCCCGTTCGGGTAGGAGGCCAGCTCAAGTTAGCTTGGCCTGCTGGCCGGGCGAAAACGCCCCAGCCGGTCCAAATACCATGTGGCCTGCTTCGAAATGCATGAAGCGGTGTATCGGCAGACCCTTGAATACAGGACTTTGAATTCGATCAATGGCATCGGGTCATCATGCTGATCAGAAACGGGCCAAGCCCACTGACCGCCAAACTCTACGGATTGCGATTAAGGGAAAAACGGTCAACCACCTTGCGGATCCATGGGGAAGCGAACAACACGACTGGCAACATAACGAGCCCGGATGCTGCCCAAGATCGCAACCAGTGAATAATAAAATCGGCAGCCGAAATAGCCGGTAGATTGGCAATCGCCGCAGCCACCATGCAGGTCAGGCATGATTGAATCACGCCATAGACATAGTGGCTGTTCCGTGTAGAGATGCCCAGCATGTGAGTTGCCGTCCGGGTAGCCAATGAGGCCAAAGGGAAATTACTTATCTGCGAGCGTAAGAAACACTTCGTGAGAATTGCGCTCGACCCAGTTGTGCTGAAGCAATCCATCATCGCGTACGTGCCAAATCGCAGTTCCGCACATAGCTATAGGTGATTGGGTGGCCGTGGTTCCGAAAATGCCGTTGTTTTTTCCTGTCACGCGCCACCGCGACGCCACACGGTCACCGCTCTCGTTTTGGAATGTCTCAATGACATGAAATTCAAAGTCGTTGATCTTCGAGAGAAAGGCTTTGACCCATTGCTTGAATTCCGTACGAGAATGAATGTCCACGCCAGCCGAAGTGATGACGAAGTCTTCAGCGACCAGATCGTCTACGGCATCCGGGTTGCGCGATTGCCAAACTTCGCGCCAGAAGTGGTTGACGATATCAACCGACGTTTTTTTGTTCATCACTTTGTCTCTCTTGATGGATGAAGTTACGATTTCGCATTTTCCGTTGGGCAAGGGGATCGAACGCTTGGTTTGTCGCGATCTATCGCATGCACCGAACGGCGTGCGGTAAGCACCAAAGCAACGCTTGCAAGGCTATCGAATCGATCCCGCCGCCGCCGCAATGGGGGCCATCACAAAAACTCTGGGGGCCAAGGAGGACAGCCGGCTTTGCGATGGCGTGGTCCAAATCATCCGGCATCGGCTGCCTGCGATAAATTCGCTATGGCTTCCCTTGGCAGGTGAAAAATTTCCCATACCGTTCTGGCCCCAACAGGGCCTGCCGAGCGCCCACCCACACGGCGAGCGCTCAATCACAGCGACGCGATAGGGTCGGCGTCAGCCTCGTCGATACGCAGCCCTTCCTGAAGGCAAGCGGTGATGAACGACATAGCAACGCGAACTATGGGCACCTGACGCAAATCGCTGTGGACGGCCAGCCAAACCTCGCGAACCAAGGGAATGTATTCCTCGTCCTCGACGCGAGACAGCTTGGCGTCGTAGTCGCCGACGAAGAAGGGCAGGTTGATGATGCCGGCGCCGTGGCGTGCGGCCTGATATTGGACTTCGAGGTTATTGCTCTGCAAGACAAGGGGTCGTCCCCCGAGCAATCCGCGTAACCATTGCTGTTGCTCTGAGACTTCCATGCTCTCGTCATAAGCCAAAAAGCCACGTTCGCCTGGCGCGTGTGTGTCTAAATAATCCTTGGCGCCGTAAAGCCAGAACTTTAGAGAGCCGATCTTTCTCGCAACTAGATCCGGCTCGGTCGGCCGACTCAGCCGAATCGCCAGATCGGCCTCACGACTTGGTAACGAGGCGATCCGCGTCTCGGTGATAAGGCGTAGGCGGATGCCAGGGTGGTGGTGCTGGAGTTCACACAGACGTGGGGCAATCAGCCAGGCGGTCATCACTGGTGGGGCACTGATCGAGATCTCGCCCCTCAATACTTCCTGGCCGGCTTGCGCTACGCGCTATACCGCAAAGACCTCTTCCTGCATGCGTTGTGCCATGGCGGCGATTCGTTCGCCATCAGGCGTCAAGTAGTAGGCGCGGGCGCGGCGATCGACAAGCTTAAGTTCTAGCTCGTGCTCAAGCGCTGCGATGCGACGAGATACGGTTGCATGCTCGACGCTCAGCTCTCTTGCCGCCCCCGATAAGGATCGGCGGCGTGCAAACGCAGCGAAACAATGGAGGTTCTCCCAATCGAGCATGGGAATTTCTTACCATCCGCATGGTAGGTGACAGGAAATTTATCACAAGCTCCAACGAGCGCCGATGGCTCCGCGCCAACTCCAGGGCTTACGTGTTCGCCTCATTCACATTTCCTCAGTTGGAGAGTGATATGTCGAACGCTTTCATCCGAACCAGGGGTTCCACCCCGTTTTCGCGGACGGGGGAAGGGCCGTTGCGATCCAGTCCGATCGCTCGACTAAGTACTTCCGGGAAGCGCGAGTGAGTTGCCAAGCTTCGGGGCAGCCACATGCATGCGTGCACCGAATCGAACGCATCACACGACCGGGCGACTATGACTAGCCCGCTGACCAGTATGACTAGCTGAAGATCCTCGTCGTCCGGCGGAAGCCGACCGTAGAGGGTGCTGGGAAGACGCTCGTACAGTCGAGCATTCGCCTTAGTTGCGTAAGAAATCCAAGGCGGTCCGGCGCTCGATGACTTTCATCGCAACGGGTAGTCGTCTTAGGTGAAGCATTTAAAGCGATCGTCAAGCATCGCAACAGCCGGGAAGGGACGTTCCGGGTGATGGTCACTAGACATTGGTTGTACCAATCCGCGTTGACCTTATCGCCCAGGTTTCCGCTCGCTGTCGGTCCTCGGGCCACACACGGACTAACCGAAAGAACCCTACCGCCTCGCCGTCCGCGACTACGAGACGGATGCCGCGTCCTTTTACGGATACTTCGAACAACGGCATGAACCTGAGCACCTCAGGTGCCTGGGACTATGGCCGCGAGATTCGCTTGTGTACTTAGTACTCATTTGTGTACAGTGTACACATGACCAAGATTCGCATACTCACAGCCGCGAAAGCAGTGCTCGAATCCGCAGGCTTCGAGGGGCTGACCATCCGCAGGGTCGCCCAGCGAGCGGACCTCTCGCCGATGGCGCTCTACCGCCATTTCAAGAACAAGGACGAGCTGCTCAACGCCCTCATGCAGGACGGTTTCTCCGCCTGGGAGGCGATCGTTCGCGACATCCGTACCCAAGACCCGGTGGAGTGGCTGGAGGCGCTCACGGAGGCCTATCTCGATTTTGCGCTCACGCAGCCGCACAGGTTCGACGCGGCGTTCTTCCTGCCTGCACCCGCGGCGCGCCAGTTCCCCGATGATTTCGCCGCCGGCCGCTCGCCGGTGATTGCGCTCGTGATGGCTCGCATCGATCAGGCAAAGGCCGATGGTCGGTTCCGCGCCGAGCCAACCCTCGGGATCGCGGTGGCGCTCGCGGCCTACGGACAGGGATTCGTGTCGATGCAGCGCGCCAGGCGTTTCACGAGCGACCAACAGTTCAAGGCGCTGTACCGCGCGGCGCAGCGCCAGTTCCTCGATTCCCTCAAACCATCCGGGAAAAACGAATGATCACACTGCTGGCCGCCGTGTTGAGCGGCATCATGTTTTATCTCGCACAGGGATACGACCACGTCTGGGCCCTGATCTGGCTAGCGCCCGTGCCGCTGTTGTGGCTCGCCTATGGCAATACGCGCACGTGGCAAGTGATCGGGGCGAGCGCCATCGCGCTCCTCGGTGGCGCAGGCTATATCTTGCAATCGCCTTATCTCCACCTCATACCGCCGCTCCTCATCACGTCGCTTCTGGCGGTCGATATCGGGCTGTTTTGCGTCGCGGTATGGTTTGCGCGCTTCGTGCAGCACCGAGCATCACCACTCCTCACGATGTTTGCGTTTCCGGCTTGCTGGACAGCCTTCGAGTTCCTGATTGAGCTGCAGTCCCCGAACGGCACCTACGGATCGCTCGCCTACAGCACGATGTCCGCGCCCGTCCTGATCCAGAGCGCATCGCTCTTGGGGATGTACGCCGTTACGTTCCTGATCTGCCTCTTTGCCAATACCCTCGCCATGGCGCTACGGCCCAAACGAAACACGGCCGCAGTCGGCCTCGGGCTGACGATCTGTGCAGCCAATTTGGTGTTCGGTATGGTGCGGCTCGCGCACCCGCAGCCCGACGTGCTGCCGGTGGCGGGAATCGTCGATGAGACCGCCGTAGCGGATTCCTGGCGGGCGAAGACCGTATCCGCCGATCTCGCGGTGACCGAAACCTATGCGCGCGAGATCCGTGCAGCCGCCCGGGAAGGCGCCAGATTCGTGGTTACTCCGGAAGGCGGCATGGCATCGACCCCTGCCGGGCAGAGCACGATCATAGCGCCATTCGTTGCCGCCGCCAGGGATACGGGTGTGCAGATCATTGCCGGCTTCCACTCCGAGACACCGGCCGCCGACTTCGTGCTTGGGATCACGCCCGATGGCAGGATTCAGCGCTACGACAAGCGCCATCCGGTGCCGGGCCTCGAGGACGATTTCACGCCGGGTCATGTCTCGGGCTGGTTGGGCGATGGCCGTGCCGAGGAGATCTGCAAGGACATGGATTTCCCCGACACCATTCGTTCCGATGCCGCCAAGGGCCTCCGTCTGGTGGGCGTGCCCGCGGGCGACATGGGCATCGATGGCTGGCAGCACGGAATCATGTCCGTGATGCGTGGCGTCGAAGGCGGATTTTCGATTGTGCGGGCTGCCCACAATGGCCTGGTGTTCGCCAGCGACGCGCAAGGGCGTCTGGTCGCCCTTAAGAAGGATGCGCCTACGGGCCTGACTATGATCGTCGCCGACCTGCCGCTGGGATCCGGGCCAACGCTCTATACGCGGATCGGCAACGCCTTCCCGTGGCTCTGCGGGATGTTCGCCCTCGCGCTTGGCGCAGGGCTGCCGTCCTGGCGGCGGCGAGGCGCAGCCCTGTTGCCTAGCGTTGAAAACTGACCAGAAAGGCGCGGTCCTGCGCACTGAAGATTGACCAGGGAATTCCAACCTGGACTGCAGGATTTATGGCCCAGCAAGTACTCGCAGGGTGGTCGGTCTTCGACGCGCAGAGGTAGTCAGTTTTCAGCGAGCACCAACAACGTGCACAGACTTTGGTGATATGCCCACCATGCAGGACGATTAGGGGCTGTTATCGCGGCGGGGATCGGTAGGGGTCGATGGGCGTTTCTCAACAGCCTGCTACGCGTTTAGTCGCGAGGCTCGGGTTCACTTGACGCGGCGCACATCCTGTATCCAGTTGGTTTCCCAAGTTCCGCCGCCATCACCAGAGTAGGCCTGCTCCCAGTGCGCAGTGGTGGGAGTGATCTGCGACCAAATGAAGCGCACCTTGATCGGTTTGCCGCGCAGTGTGTCGCTGGCGTAGAAGGTACCGATGCCGTGCACGAAACGACCCTTGACCGGCGGGTCGAGTGCGCCATGGGGATTGCGGCCATCAATCCACCAGATGGCCCACGATCCAGTCTTCGGATCGTAAGCGCGCGGCGCTACGCCGCGGTAGATGCCTTCCGGTGTATCAAACTCGGTATCGTCGACATTCGCCAATCCACCCATAAGACTGAACGAGCGGATTGTGCCGTCGAATTCCTCCCAGTCGTGACTGCCGGCAAGACGATCTTTCAGTCGTCGACTGTGTGTGCGCCAACTGCCGACGAAAAGTCGAAATCCGAACGCCCGTCATGGCGGCCATTCACAAGGGATTTGGAACGTGGCGCGCAACTACCGCTCCCCATGCTGGGGCGCGTTATGGTTGTATCTGGACTGCTCACTGGCCTCCCATCCAAGGCATGGGAGCCCCGAAAATTCTCTCTGGTAACACAGGAGTCCATACAATGACTCGATCAAAAGCACACAACGATCAGTGCGAAGCCGAGGCATTGATTCTTCGATCGCTCATGCGCAAGCTGGTGGAGAAGGGGTTGCTGTCAGAGGAGGATGTGCGTGCGCTATTGATGAATGCCATGAAGGGACTCAACATCGTCGTCCCCAGCAGCATGGGGACGACGGCAGCTAACGACATCATCATTGAAGGGAGCTGAATCTTTGATGGACCGGGAGCAAGCCCGTTCCTAAACTGATCGCTGCAAATCAAAAAAGGATTGTTGATAGTGTCTTCCATCATTTCCCAGCCAGTAACTGCCAAGCTCACGAACGCCGCCATTTTCCTGGTAGTGACTTTAAAGCCGGGTGCGCAACATGACGCAACGGTGAGGGGGCTTTGCGCTGACTTGTCCTCGTTGCTGCGTGGCGTGGGCTTTCGCAGCCCGAAAGGCCACCTGTCGTGTGTCATGGGTTTCGGGTCGGATGCCTGGGATCGACTGTTTGGCCAGCCGAGGCCCGCGGAACTGCATCCGTTTCGCGAAATCCACGGGGTCCATCATGCGGTGTCCACGGCGGGCGACCTGCTGTTTCACATCCGTGCCAAACAGATGGATCTGTGCTTTGAAATGGCCGGCGCGATCATGGATCGCATCGGCGACCTCGTGACGGTGGTGGACGAGGTTCACGGTTTCAAATATTTCGACGAGCGCGATCTGCTCGGCTTTGTCGATGGAACCGAGAATCCTGTTGACCAGGCAGCGATCGATGCCGCGGTCATTGGTGGCGAGGATTCGACATTCGCTGGTGGCAGCTATGTGGTCACGCAGAAGTACGTACATGACCTGCGTGCGTGGAACGCGTTGCCCGTTGAGTACCAGGAAGGCGTGATCGGACGCAAGAAGCTCTCCGATATCGAGCTCGCCGACGCAGCCAAGCCGGCCTATGCGCACAACGTTCTGACCAACATCGTCGAAGATGGCGAGCAACTGCAAATCGTCCGCGACAATATGCCGTTTGGCGAGTTCGGCAAAGGAGAGTTCGGCACGTATTTCATCGGCTACGCCCGTTCGCCGCGCCGCATCGAGCAAATGCTCAACAACATGTTCGTGGGCGTTCCGCCCGGCAACTACGACCGGTTGCTGGACGTCAGCAGGGCCATCACCGGCACGCTGTTTTTCGTGCCCTCCGCCACGTTCCTGGACAACGTGTCCGACGAAGGCCCTGCCAGTCCATCCGACGACGCGAATTCAAGCCCGGTTGCTTCCCCTTCCACCTCCAGTCCCCCGGTGAACGACGGTTCGCTCGGCATCGGCTCGCTCAAAGGAGATCGCTCACATGAATAATCTTCATCGGAAACTTGCGCCAATATCGGAAGGGGCGTGGGCCCAGATCGAACAAGAAGCTTCCCGGACACTGAAACGCCATTTGGCGGCCCGACGAGTGGTGGACGTGGTGGGGCCCAAGGGATTCGAATTTTCGTCGGTGGGCACCGGCCATTTGCAGGATCTCCCGTCCCCGGCGGATGGCATCCAGGCGTCGTTGCGGGAGATCCGTGCCGTCGTGGAGTTGCGCGTGCCCTTTGAGCTGACCCGCGAGGCCGTCGATTCGGTGGAGCGGGGCGCCAACGATCCCGACTTGCAGCCGCTCAAGGACGCGGCCCGCAAGATCGCCTTTGCAGAAGACAGGGTGGTCTTTGAAGGTTACGACGCCGCAGGGATTCCTGGCATCCGCCGCGGGGCGAGTAACAAGGCGATCACTCTCCCTTCGGATGTGGATGGCTATCCTGCCGCGGTGGCTCAGGCGGTGAGTGCACTGCGCGAGGCCGGAGTGAACGGCCCCTATGCGCTGCTGTTGGGCGAAGGGCCCTACACGCAGGTGAGCGGGTCGACCGACGCGGGCTACCCGATCATCAAGGACATTGAAGAGATCATGGAAAGCGAGATTATCTGGGCCCCGGCCATCAAAGGGGGTGCCGTGGTGAGCATGCGCGGCGGGGATTTCCAGCTCCATGTGGGGCAGGACTTCTCCATCGGCTATCTGAGTCACTCGTCGCAATCCGTTCAACTGTACCTGCAGGAGACGCTGACGTTCCTGCAACTGACTGCCGAAGCCGTGGTTATGCTCAACGCAGGAGGCAAATAAAAGGCTGGATCACTTTTAGATCGGAGCCGTGGACCATGCAGGAATTTGACTTCTACATTAATCCGACGCGCCAGCCTTTCTGATCTTGCCGATGCCAAGCCGAAGCACTACGACCCGGCTCTCGCCGGTTTCACTCAGTCGTCCGCGCTCAAACCCGAATACGCGTTGGCCCAGCCAACACGCGTCTTGATGAATAAAACCGTCAGGCACTCCATGACGCATGCATTTGGCTAGACTCGTCCCTTCAGTGTTAATGAAGCCACGGGGTTGGCACGGTCATGTTCAAGCTGAAGGGCATACTTTCGGTTCATTCCGGCGACCAGGCATTGGGAGGCGCGGATCGCATCGCACTGCTGGCCAAGATCGGTGAAACCGGATCCATTACTGCGGCAGCACGCGCTGTTGGGATGAGTTACAAGGGCGCATGGGACGTGGTCGATGCCATGAATAATCTGGCGGACGAGCCGTTAGTGGTGCGTATCACTGGCGGCAAGGGCGGCGGCGGAACGCGCTTGACGGAACGCGGGCAGCGCTTGATCGAAGCGTTCGCCGCGTTGGAAGTTGTACACCGAGATTTCCTTAAACACTTCGAAACGCTAGCCGATGCGTCGGTGGCCGACATCAAGCTGATACGGAGCCTTATGTTACGCACCAGTGCACGCAATCAGCTTTCGGGCCGCGTGGTGGCCATTCGCAAGGGTGCCGTCAACGACACCGTCGAACTGGAACTGCCCGGTGGTGAGCGGGTGGTCGCCACGCTCACCTGCGAAAGCACTCAGGACCTGGGCCTTGCGGTCGGCACCGAGGCGATCGCGCTGATCAAGGCCTCGTCGGTGCTGGTGGGTCTTCCTGACGATGGCATGCGACTGTCAGCACGCAACCAGCTTGCCGGAACGGTGATCCAGGTGACTCTGGGTGCGGTGAATGCGGAAATACGTATCCGCCTCGCGGGCGGCAGCGTGATGACCGCCATCGTGACGGTAGAAAGCGCCTCGGCGCTGGGGCTGCAGGAAGGGGTGGCGGTGCTGGCCATCGTCAAGGCTTCCAGCGTCATTCTGGGCACTAGCCGCTAGGCCCAGATCCAGATCGTCCGCATCCGAGGGGCGGCGGCGAGCCTAGGGACCTCAATTCGACTGGAATTGCCCACCTTTGGGCAGGGTTCGTCACAAAACCGTCATATACTCTGCCTCATAACGCTCTGAGCGGCTGCGGGGGAGGGTTAATCAAATGCTTTTCAGAAGCGGATGTGTATCCAGCTCGCGATGGATGAGTGGACGTTTCCGTGAGGAAGAAAAAGCCACGCGAAACGCGACAAACCCGCTGCTCATGTACCAACTGACCATGCTGCTGGGGGCTTGCTCTGCCAGCGCTCAGTGCCGCGCTCCAGACGAATTCATCCGAGCACCCGGAGGGCCAAGTGCCTGCCGACGGCAAACCATGCCTCAATTTTAGTCTGAGTCTTTTCCTGTTGTAACGGCTTCTTCCCGGGAGAAATTACAATGCGATCTGTCAGGTGGTATGCCTTCGCGGCGCTTGCTTCAACTTTCGCTTTGAATCATTCGGCGTTCGCCGCCGATTCTCCAGCCGCCGAACCGGCCCCGGCTACTCCGCCCACCCCCGCAGCCTGCACAAGTACGCAAGACTTCTTTGCTACCAATTGCCCGCTGACCTGGCGCGGCATCACCCTGTATGGCACGTATGACATCGGAGTGGGCTGGGTCAGCCACGGCTTACCGGAAAACGGCTATAACTACGAAGGCGAATCGCTGGTCAACCGCAATGGCAATCACTCTCGATTCCTCGTTGCCCCGAACAACCTGTCGCAGACGGGTCTGGGCATCCGGGCCAAGGAAGAGGTGCTGGACGGCTGGTCCGTCGTGTTCAACGCTTCGACAGGCTTCAATCCGCAGTCCTTCGAGCTCGCCAACCTGGCAGCCACCAATACCATCAACGCCGGCCGTGCCAGGAGCAGCTATTCGTTCGCTGGCGACGGCGCCCGCGCGGGCCAAACCTTCAACGATGAAATCTTTGGTGGCATATCGTCAGCGGATTTCGGTACGCTGACTTTCGGTCGTCAGCGCGCGCTCGGTACCGATGCGATGCTCGCTTACGATCCGGCCAATGGGGCCTATTCCTTTTCGTTCATCGGCTACAACGGCCTGATGGCTGGCGGAGGCGATACCCAGGACACCCGCTGGGACAACGCCATCAAATATCGCCTCATCTATGGTCCCGTCCATTTCGGCGCGATGTACAAGTTCGACGATGGGCAGGGCGGCTGCTACTCCGCCTCCGCGGCCTGGACCGCTGCCACCTGTACGCCGGAAAGCTCGCATAACTCTGCCTATGGATTCGACCTCGGGGGAACGCTGGGCAACTTCTCCGCCGACGCTGTGTTCCAACATGTCAATCAGGCGATCAGCGTACTCAACCCTTTGCTGGGTCCGGAGAGTCTGTCGGCGCCGTATCAGTCGACTCTCAACAGCATCAACACAAACCCCATCAACGGATTCAATCTGATCGACCCGGCCGACACGGAATACGGCATCGTGACCGACAACAACGCCATCATGGTTGCCGGAAAATATATCTGGGATCCATTCAAGTTCTATGGTGGATACGAACACATCCGGATGGTTAACCCGGCGAACCCGTTGGGTGTCGGTGCCAGTGCCCAGGGCGGTTATCTCCTGAGCGGCGTCGAAGACAACAATCTTGATTCTCCCAAGATCGTGCAGGTCTGGTGGACGGGCGTGAAATACGCTATCGACAGCAAAACCGATATCACGTTGTCCTACTACCATGAGCTACAGAACGACTTCCGACTTCCGTCGACCTGCTCGCCCACCGCCGGATTCCGCAGTTCCTGCGGGGGCACGCTCAACGAGACTTCGCTGTATATGGATCATCACTTTACGAAGCGCTTCGACGTGTATGCCGGTGTCGCGTATTCCGATGTCAGTGGCGGCCTGGCCATCGCCATTCCTCATGGCCCCGGTGTGCCGTATTACCACGACGACAACCTTGCTCCAACGGTTGGTGCTCGCTTCACCTTCTGAAATCGCTAACCGTTTGATCAAAGTGCGTTAGATAAGCGGAAGTAGTCAAATTGCGCCGCGCGGTCCTATAAATTACACCATTGGATGACTCAATCGGATCGTAAGCGCGCCATCAGAGTTCGCGCCCTGGATGGCCCCTACTGCGTCGCCACAGCGCTTCGATCTTTAACTCGCATTAACTACGATTTACCGCGTTCGAAAGCCGTCGTCGACTACCGTGTTTACCACTACAAGAGGCCAGGGAGACACGCTATGCCGAAGATGTTCCTTCATGCGCCGGATGGGCGCGTTCACGGCCGAGGCCCGCGCCAAGGTAGCCGCTGAGTTGACTGAACTCGGCATGGCCTGCGAGCGGCTCATTGACACGCCGCAAATCCGTGCCGGTATCTGGGTCTACTTTGTCGAGCACGCGCCCGACACGGTGTTCCGCGCCGGGCGGCAGGCCGCCGAGCCGATTATGAGTCTCAAGGTCTTCGCTCTGAAGGGTGGCTTCAACGCGGAGACCAAGACGCGAATGGTCGTAGAGGCGACGGCGATCCTCGGCAAATATTCCAAGACCGACGGCGGCCAGGTGCCGGCCTACGTCGGCATCCTCGATGTCCCCGAAGAGAACTGGGGCATGTATGGCCAACAGGTTCACCTCGCAGCGATGCAGGTCAAGGCATGATCTGAGACAAGCCAGGGGCTTAGGTTGAGCACCCAATAGCATTCGATCGGCGGTGGCAAACCTCTCTTATCCCTACTAAGCAGACACCTTGGATGTCTGCTAACAGTCAGATGAGTAGTCGGACTAATCGGTACAAGCATCAAGCAGCAAAGTTCGCTGGTGGTACCAGGCCTGATGTCCGCTCGTGGCGGCTCTGCGATCAATTTCGCGAAGCAACGTTCTTTCACCTGTCGTCATCGCCGATCGTTCGATGATTTGTGCGTAGTGGCTTTGATGGATGTTGGCCGTGAGAGACTCCGACCACCTTTGGCAGATGGCACACGCCAGACGCGTTGACGCACAACTTATCGATCTGCGCGACTATCTCGGCCGGAGGAGTAGCACCCTCCGGCCTTTCACTTGCGCTCGAATTTAAGACTCGTGACCTTCGTGGCCGAGTGAGCGAGCGACGTCCTGCTTGAGGAGATAGACCGAGACCACTAGCAGAACGAGGTCCTTCAAAAGGAATGCTGCATTCATCGACATCGCGGGAAACCCGCCGGCTCCGGCATCCCAGCCATCGGGGACGAACGGAAGGATCGTCAGGGTGGAGATGAAGGTGGCGATGGAGCCGATGGCGCCCAACACGCCCAGCTTCTTGTTCCAGAAGCCCAGCAGTAGCAGCGAGCCGAAGGTCCATTCGGCGGTGCCAAGGAGGATGGCGGTGCCGTGAATGCCCAAGACCGGGATCGTCCAGAAGATGAGCGGTCCGTGCGTGATCAGCGGCACCAGTGCCGTGATCTCGGACTGGAACCATTTGTCGTATCCGAACCACGCGAAGATGACGACCATCGCGGCACGAAGCAGGTGGTAATCGATATCCTTCTTCAGGAGACCGGACTTTGCAAGGAGTTGGATGAGAGCATTCATGGCTGTTTACCTTAGTCGTTGTGATGGGGTGACTTAAACGAACGCCGTGACATCGATCGGCGTGTCATTGATGCGGTTGAAGACGTTGGTGAAGGTGGCGACGGCGATGGCCAGGCTGATATCGACCACGTGTGTATCGGTGTAGCCAGCGGACTTGAAGTCGGCAAACGCGTCATCGTTCACGGTGCCCTGCGTGGTCACGACCGAACGTACAAAGCGAACCAAGGCGTCGCGGCGCTGATTGCCGGTTGGGCGCTTCTCACGAATAGCCTGCAGGGCTTCCGGCGAGAGACCCGCGAGTAGCGACAACAGACCATGCGCGGTTATGCAGTAGTCGCAGCCGGCGGCCTCACTGACAACGAGTTTCACCAGTTCCAGTTCTTGCTTTCTTAGAGAACTCGAAGCCAGTACGCCATCTGCTTGCAAAATGGTCTTCAAGGCGGCGGGACTGAAATGTCCCACCGCTGCAAAGCAGTTGGGAACGGCACCCGTGGCTTCGCGGATCCGGTCAAAGATCGCCGCGGCTGCGCCGGTAGCTGACTCGAACTTGGGGTGTTGATGCGCTCCATGATCGCACGCCTCTGTTAAGTGGTGAAACGCACTTTACGCGGCGGCAGTGAGCACGTTAATGTTCACATGTCTTTATTTTATGCTCAAAAGTATCAACGGAGACCGACTATGTCCCTACCGCTCGACTGGTTGAGCCGTTTACTCGAAATGACCCCGGTTCGCGGGCAGCTCGATCTGCGCTGCCAATACGGGGCGCCATGGCGCATTGATCAAGCAGCTTTTGCAAGCGGTGAGATGGCTTATCACATCGTTCTGAATGGCTCTGCGTTACTGGTAAATCCCGAAGGAGGGGGCCCAGAATGTCTGGAAGCTGGTGACATCCTGCTACTGGCCAACGGAGAAGCGCATACGTTGCATGATGGCGGTGGTGCGCGCGCCAAGCCGGCAACGAATCGAATCGCTGCCAACCTGGTTTTCAGCGAGAACGCTGGGAAGGGTGGTCGTCTGGATATGTTGTGCGGTCGTTTTGTGCTGACGCCGCCGCACGCTCGGCTCTTGCGCCGCTATCTCCCTGCGCGGCTGGTAGCGCGTACTGGTCTCGCAAAGGCGTCGCTGGGCGAGCAAGGAAGTGGTGCGGCGCTGCACGGGCTTATGGCACTTATGCAGGCGGAGAGCGGCGCTGATTTTCTGGGTGGGCGCGCCATGCTCGACGCGTTGTCCACGGCGTTATTTGCTTTGACGTTGCGCTTTGCCAGTGAAACGAAGGAGGCTCCCTCCGGATTGCTGGCATTGGCTGGTTATCCGCGGCTTGCTCCAGCACTGGACGCGATGTTTCACAACCCCGGGCATCCGTGGACGCTTCCGCTGCTTGCGGAGAAGTGCAATATGTCTCGAGCAACGTTTGTTCGCCTGTTCCAGGAGAAGCTCGGAATTTCCGCCAGCGACTTGCTAACCGATATTCGTATGACGGTATCTGCGAACGAGCTACGTAAGACGTCCGTCTCCACGGGCGCGATTGCCGAAGTCGTGGGATATCAGTCCGAGGCCGCTTTCCAACGCGCGTTCAAACTGCATATGGGTGTTACCCCGGCTCGCTGGCGCAAGACGGCTGATGCAAAAGAAGGCGCCGGCTAGGCGAATCCCGCTACATCGCCGGTTCAAGTACGGTGGAGGGTCACGGCACGATGCCGCCTGACCCGGAGGCGCCATGGCAGCGCCTCCGTGACAAGACTCATTTGACGGCCGGGAAATCCACGTCCGTATCGTTGATTCGGTTAAACACATTGGTGAACACGGTGACCGCCATGGCGAGACTGATGTCCACCAGCTGTGCGTCGGTGTAACCGGCGCTCTTGATGGCAAAGAATTCATCTTCGGTGACGGTGCCCGACGTCTTCGTCAACGTGCGAACGAAACTCGCAAGTGCGTCACGCTTAGCGTCGCCCGTAGCACCACCCGAGCGGAGCTGAGCCAAGACCTCCGGCTTCAGACCCGTCATCTTGCCCAGCACACTATGAGCGGCCACGCAGTAGTCACAACTAGCGACGGTGCTGACCACAAGCTTGATGGTTTCCTGATCCTGTTTGCTTAGCGTGCCATGGGCCAAGACACCATCGGCGTTCAGGACAGCCTGCAGTGCCGCGGGATTCAACGCGCCAATAGCCGCGAAAGTATGGGGCACACCACCGGCGACCTTTCGAATCTGCTCGAAGACTTCAGCGGTGGCACCGGTAGCGGCTTCGACGGCAGGGGTAAGAATGCGTGACATAAATAACTCCGAACTAGCGTTGAGGGTGAAGTCACTTTAAGCGGGAAGGTCGAGTTATTTAATGCTGTAAACGTTACTTTTTATGCCACTTCGTCTCATTTATTCGAGGCGTGTCGCCCCGTCAAAATGATTGGAAGCGACACGCCTCTAACACCCCTTGGCGGCGCCATTTCGGTAGTGGCGCCAGGACATAGATCCATTTGCTTGCCATGATTGAAACCGATGGCCCGATTGACCGTAAGCAAGCCTGTCGAGTGGTGCGACATATCAGTTGCGGAGGAGGGTGGAGTCGGATTCTGCTGCGGTCGACGGGACACCGGGGCGCGCTCGCCCCCTCACCGATCGAGGAGATGTATGGCGCAAGCTTGCACCAAGCCACTCTTCCTCGCCCGCGCAAAAAACACCGATTTACATCAGCCAGCTAACCAGCCCTGGATTTTGATGATGCCTGCCTTCGCCTCCACAGCAGTTTCAGCTGACCGCTCAGCGCTGACCGAGCGCTTTGGGTCAGGCTCTCTTCCTGACGTTGTGAGAGGACGAGCAGGGCAGTAAGACTCGGTGTGGATTGCGACGATGAGATTCACGCCGCTACGGCTACGTTGCTTCGTCAAAATGTCGTCTAGACCGCTTCGTTCGCCACGAGTTCGGCAAGGCTTTCGTCAGTCGAGAGAGCGCTTTAAAGCATGTCAATATCCAGTCGACACTTGGCCGGCGATGTCGACCTGAAGCCGCGACGGAATGTAGATTCCCACTCTCATGGCCCGGTATGAACGGCGTTGGCCGGAGAATCCTCTCAACGAGGCTGTCTGCCAAGTCTTGCGCGCTCACCGCAGATGAACTTCTTATTCTCGTGTTCGTGATCTCTGTGGGATCAGTCTACAGATCCGTCAGGAGCCAACTCATGAGCAAGAATCCCAAGACTTCTCCCAGCCATCCCGGACCTCAAAAAGATTCGAGCGATGAACGCCAAGCACCGGACGGCTCAGTCCCGAGCGTTGGTTCGGATCCGGGGCGACCATTGCCAACCAACGCGGTGAAGCGCCCCGACCAATCTCTCGATACGGGAGGAGGGGATGATCCTGGCGATGGTCGCGTGCATGGAAGTGGGTTTACTGGCGATAACGGAAAATACGAGCAGCAAAGCGGCTCGGGAAAGCCGGTGTCCCAGCAACCGGGCCACAACGCTGATCTAGGCGCCGAAGGTGATGAGCGCGATCGCGGGGTGCGCGAGGATCGGGAAGAGCGGGCGTTAAAACGATAGCGGTCGCGCGAGTGAAGGGGCAGAGGCTTTCCCTCTTCAGTGAGAGCGATCCTGGTTTGGTCCTCCCTATTTCCCGCATTGGAACATAGAGTCAGGCGCCACCTTCGAGGCCTACATCGCCGGCCCAAAGGGCAGGCCAAGATGTCCACACACCTGTCGCAGCGCGGCTGAATCCATCCCCTTCGGCCTATGGAGGTAGCTATGGGTGTTATCGAGACCTTTATCTCGCGCAACGCCGAGTTCGCCGAACGCGGCTTTACCCCGGACCTGAAAATCATCCCCTCCTTGCGGACGATGATCATTGGCTGCGTCGACCCACGCGTCGATCCGATGGACATTCTCAAGCTGGAACCGGGCGAAGCGGCGATCATCCGCAACGTAGGTGGCCGAGTGATGCCTTCTCTGTTTCAAACCTTGGCAATCTTGGGCGCGGTGACGAAGGCCAGCGGGGTGGAGATTGGCAACGGCTGGAACCTGATCATTCTTCATCACACCACATGCGGGATCATTGGGGCTTACCACCATGCCCCGGCGATGCTGGCGAAGTACATGGGCGTCGCTGAAGATGGGCTCGACGCGCTCGCGATCACCGACCCCTATAAAGCCGTCGCGATCGATGTGGCGGCGTTGAAGGCCAATCCGAATTTGCCGGGCGGGTTCATGGTCTCGGGCCTGGTCTATGACGTCGATACAGGACTCGTCAAGACGGTGGTAGCCGCGGCGTTGCTGCGAGACGAGTAACGCTGGGATTCGTCTCTTGTATTCGAGAGGTTCACGCGACTGAAAAAGTCAGCGCGCTGACTTTTTCAGCAGATACCTCATTCGCGGGCACGGCGCGGCGTACACGGAGCGCCTTGGGTCAGGTTCACTTCCTGACGCTGTGAGAGGACGAGGAGGGCAGTAAGACTCGGTTTGGGTTGCGACGACGCCGTCAACGGACGGGGTCGCGCCAAGTTATGCCAGCGCTGCCTGCAAATCCGCCATTTCCTTACGCAGCGTCGCGTTTTCTTCTTGAAGCTCGGCCACTTGCCTGCGTAGCCTCGCGAGAATTTTCCAGCGGTTGGCGGAAACCGGCACGACGCAGGACATTTTGAAACTTCTCAACGGGACGCGTGCCTAAACTTCCGGTGCAACACAACGCTGACATGAAAGCCGAAGATGTCTTTCGTGCGACAACATCGGTGGTGACTCAAGTGCTGTAATCAGTCGATGGTCAGCGTGAGTGAGTCCCGTCAGCTCTACGCGTGGGCATAACGCGAAGGCGGCAATCCGACATAACGGGTAAAGGCGACGCTGAAGGCGCTGGCGGAACTGTAGCCAACACGTTGCGCAATTTCGGCGACGCCACCTTCTCTTCGCCACAGCAAGTTCTTGGCCATGGCCATGCGCCAGGCGAGCAGATATTCGATCGGTGCCACGCCCACGGCGCGGCTGAATCGCTCGAAGAACGCTGAGCGGGAGAGAGCGGCCTCTTTCGCCAGCTGCGCGATCGTCCAGGGTAGGGTCGGGCTTTCGTGCATTCGTCGTATCGCGACCGCGAGACGTTCGTCGGCGAGCCCGCGCACGAGACCTGGCGACGCCGCAGTCCCGGCCGTGGATCGGAGTGCTTCGATGAGAAGAACTTCTAGGAGTCTTGCCAGGATGACATCTCGCGCTGGTCGCTGCTCGCGAGATTCCTCGCCTACGAGCTGCACGAGGGTGGCCAGCCTCTTCTCGCCACGAACGTGCACGAGCTGCGGGAGGAGCGACACCAGCAAGGCCGCATCCGGCGAACCGAAGACGCAGTAGCCAATCAGAAATTGAACGTCAGGCGGGCCGCTTTGAATGCCATGTCTGAACTCGCCATGCGGCAGCGCGACGGGCGCGGTATGGAAGGCCTCCGATGTCGCTGGCTCGAGGCTCGACATCGTGAAGCCATACACCGAGGGGATCAGCACAAAGTCGCCCTCCTGGAGGGTGATCGGCTCGCGTCCGTCGACCGCGAGGCGGCACGAACCGTCGAGGATTACGCAATAGAAGGGTCGCCCTGCTTCTGAGCGGCGAACACCCCAGGGACCTGCGCCGCTGACGACTTTCGAGAACGGGGCGCCTGGTTGGAGCAACGTGACCACCTCGGCAAGCGGGTCGATCATAACAGGACTCCTGCGAACGAAATATGGACTTGCGATTGTAGCAAGTCCGGTGGCAGACACCTATCGTTTCGGTATCGCAAATCACCACACCAGGAGTCCCCATGAAAACTGTCCTGATCACCGGATGCTCGTCCGGCTTCGGCCTCGAAACCGCCCGGTACTTCCTCGATCGCGATTGGAAAGTCATCGCCACGATGCGCACGCCGCGCGAGGACGTTCTGCCTCGTTCCGAGCATCTGCGTGTGCTTGCTCTCGATGTCACCGATTCTGAGAGCGTCCGTCAGGCGGTGGAGGCGGCAGGGCCGATCGACGTCCTGGTCAACAACGCAGGCATCGGTGTGATGGGTGCCCTGGAAGGCACCTCGATGGAAACGGCCCGCGAAGTCTTCGAGACGAACACTCTCGGGACGATGGCGATGACCCAGGCGGTGCTGCCTCAGTTCCGGGAGCGAAAGGCTGGTGTCATCGTGAACGTCACGTCGAGTGTGACGCTAAAACCGCTCGCTCTGCTTTCCGTCTATACGGCGAGCAAGGCGGCGGTCAACGCGTTCACCGAGTCGCTTGCGCTGGAACTACAGCCATTCAATGTGCGCGTGAGTTTGGTGCTGCCGGGACGAGCGCCAGAGACCCGCTTCGGTGAAAACGCACAGCCGCGGATGCAGGGTGGCATCCCCGAGGCGTACGCCGGATTCGCGCAGAGTGTCTTCGCCGGAATGGCGCAATCGTCTGCGGTCACTCGGGCGCTGGACGTGGCAGAAGCGGTGTGGCGTGCGGCGAACGATCCATCTTGCCCGGTTCGCATTCCTGCTGGCGCGGATGCCGTGGTGTTGGCCGAGGCCGAAGCACGCTGAACTCAGAGTCCGCCAGCGCAGCAAGACGGCGCTGGCCACACGTCAATGGATAAGAACGGAGATTGCCATGCACAACAAACCCGTCGCCCTGGTCACCGGGGCTAATCAAGGCATCGGTCTTTAGATCGTAAAGGATCTCGTGGCACACGGCTTCACTGTGCTGGTCGGGTCGCGCAATCTCGAGCGCGGCGAGGCTGCGGCCAAGGAGGTCGGGCCGGATGCGCACGCGGTTCAGCTCGACGTGACGGATCAGGCTTCGATCGCGGCTGCGGCGCAGCGCGTCCGCAACGAGCTTGGCCGCCTCGACGTGCTCGTCAACAACGCGGCCATCTCACATACGCGACGGCTGCCGGGCATGTCCGTGGAGGAGTTCGCCAAGTCGACCCTCCCGAGCAATGTGTCCCTCGATGAACTGCGGGCGGTGTTTGAGACCAACGTGTTCGGCGTCGTCGCCGTCACCCAGGCAATGCTGCCGCTGCTGCGCGAGGCGCCCGCAGCACGCATTGTCAACGTGTCGAGCGGTGCTGGCTCGCTTACTCGGAACTCGGATCCAGCATTTCCCTTGCGCTCGATCTTCGGCCCCGTCTATCCCGCGTCCAAAACGGCTGAATGCGGCCATCAAACTTAAGCCAACGTAATCTATTGAAAATAGTAGAAACACGTTCTCGTCATCGGTGGCTTTTGGTCGTTGCGTCTGCCAAATAAGTTGAGCCAGTGGCGATAAGGGCCTTGAGACGTGGGCCACCGATTCATGACGGCCAATAAACATGGGCCAGAGCAAATGACGGCCCATAGATCTGGGCCGTCGGCGGGAGTTGGATTCAGAGTATTGGAGACGAACGGGTATCGATGTCGTCGGACCTCACGGACAGTTTCGCGCCGAAACAATGGAACGCAATGAGGGAGGCGTATAGCCTACGATGATCTTCAGCTCGGGCTCGTCCCTGACCAGCATAATCGGAGCGCCTAGATCAATCCTGTAGCTCGCCATGTTCTCAATTGAAGGTGCGATCTGCAGAATCCCTCTAAGGTGGTCGACGACGATCAGCGTGGTGATCTCGGAAAGGGCGAGGGCGAGCGTTTGAGCTTGAGAAGTCCTAGCCCAGCTGACCAGTGCTTCCAAAACCGAGCGCCGTTGGGCGCGGCCGCAGTGTCCCTCGACGACGTCCCGGAAGTGTCGATATACATGAAGAAAAAGCATCTGACCCAGCCTGCCAAGGCGTGGGCCGATGATCCAGCCGTCAACGGCCGGGCAACAATCGTAGCCCGAACCCGTATCCGCTATCGAGCGCCTTTGTGCGTAAACTCCGCTCGTGCTGATATCAACCAACTCGCTGATACCGAACTCACGCGACGCCTCCAAGTTGACTTCACAAGCATACTGTCGGATCCGCTCGTAGCATGAAGAAGTAATTGGGGTTCGAACAGCTCCCCATGAGCATGGATCGCGCGCCTGCGCCCAGCTGCGAAGGATGGCATACACGATTTCATCACTGAGCATGGCATCTGTAGCCGATTCATCGAATGTTTTTGTTGCGAAAATCTCGTATTCATGACTTTTTGCAGACTGTCTCGGATAGGGCGATTGCCGAGGTTGCATCACAATGGCCGGCTCAATGCGCGCATACGCTTCGCTTCGAGCAGATTTATCGGAAGAGATGAGTGTGGTCCGTCTACGCTCGTTCTCTGCTACGCGAAGGTAGGCGGTAAGGCTCTGGTGCACTTCGGCCGTCGGCCATTGATCCATACCAAGTAACGCTCGACTACGGTCGAAATGGTCTTTCCCGCATACGCAGGCAAGCAGTTTTACCCTTGCCGAAGGTTGCGCTTTTTGTAGTAGTGGCCGTCCGCAGGTACAGGTGTCGACGAGGAACTCGCGATGCCATGGACAGATTGAGATCCAAGGCAATTGATGCAGCATGGTGTGATAACCGTAGGCAAAGCAGGTGGGGCAACCACGCAATTTGGTTTGGGAATCGTCGTCGGTTCCACACATACCCCTGTAATCGAAATCGATCTCATTCTTATAGGGATACCAGTCTTTCCGAGCGGACTGAATGCATGGATCTTCTGTCAACGAGGTGGCATCCCAGGTATGGAGAGCCTCCCATGGAATACGGTGTCCAATCCGCAGCATGCGCTGAACGAGGGGAGGGGTTCCAAACATAGAGGGAAATTGGTGTAACCAAAGGCTATTCAGGCGGGAAAGACGGTAGAGGCGGCCAAAGGGTGAGAGGTAAGGTACCGAAGACAGTTCGCTGCCAATGAGTGAGGTTTTCTGATGCCGGAATGATGCGGCGTCGCTCATGGCCGGCCCTGCCTCTGCCGGGAAGCTTCTAGCTTGAGATAGCCGGCGCGCAAAATTGCCTCCTTGATTTCGCCTTGGGTGAATTCCTTAAAGGTGTCTTTGCATCCCGCGACGTTCACCAGCAGACGTTTCACGGCGAGCTCGAAAATCATCATGGGAAGGTCGCTGAGGCCAGCCAGTTGAGCCTCTTGACGGATTTCGTTTAGGGCGGCTACGAACTTGCTCGCCTCACTGGCCAGCCGCCAACCAACCGCGTACGCCCCAGGCCCAAAAAAAGCTGAGAAAGTCACACCCAGATGTTCGGCGGTGTCGTATCGGGACAGGGCATGCGCAATTTCGCTCAAGCCCTCCAAGCCCCGGAAGGTGTGTTCCGCCATAAAGAAGCGCCGAATGACGTGTGGCGGCATACCGTTTACACGTGCCTCCCATTTTTTCCCAAAGGCTTTGGCGTCATCGGACTGGTTCACTAGTACGCAAAGAAGACGGAACCCATCGACGCCCACTGCGTCGTCGATATTTGCCAAGTAGTCGTAGTCGTCGACACTGAGCCGTTGCGCCTCGTCAATGAAGAGGATGAAACGGCGCGAACCGGCACGCTGACAATCGCTCGAAATGCGACTGACGATCTGCCCTAACCGATCAATCGCAGCGGAACCAGGGTGATAACTAAGCTTCAGGGCACCCTGGATGACTTTGTAGAAAACGTTGTCTGAGCCATTGGTGCGGCGAGGAATGCTGACCCAGCAGGTTGGAGCTGGCTGTTTCAGCCACTGGAGGTGCGTGGAGAGGTATGAGGAAGCATACGATTTCCCATCACCCGAACGGCCCAAGATTTGGATCCCACGATACCCATCTTCGAGCGCAATCAGGATGGCGTCGCCCAAACTTTCGATCGGTTTGGTGGCCACTTTAGGGCGATTATCATCTTCCATCATCGGATGCAGGTTCATTGGCAGTCCCTAACGTTGTCGAACGAGACGCGGCCGGTAAGCGGGGTTTCTGGGGGGCGCGCGGGAGCGGGCGAATGAACGGTGCTGGCCACGTCGATTTCGCCATTGCTTATTAGCTGTAAAAGTCGGGCTGCCTGGTCGGCCGCCGTGCGCCCGTTGCTGGAAAGCGTGTAGGCGGCATAGGCGCTGATCGCGCTATGCGCACCGCTGATAATGAGCTCGCCGCTCCGCGTCAGCTTGAGAATGCGACGCCGCGTGGTGAGATCGTGTCGATGCACGTTCCAAGGTGACGCTGCTTCAAGTGTGCAAATCTCATTGAGGGCTTCGTCGACCATGACAATGGTGCGCAGGTCTTCAAGGTCGATGAGGACCGAATACTCTTTGTTTAGAAGATCCCATTGTTTGTCGATGCTCAGATGGCGATAGGAAACACCGAAGAGGTTCACGTGCACGGGCTTGCCCAGACGGCGTGAACCTTTAAGGCGTATTTGGCGAACTTGCGTGGTGAGGGCTTTTGCGTCGCTTTCGTCGTGCGGCGGCGATGGCCAAAAAGCTGCGTTTGTCTCGTACTCCATCAAGATTTCGATGGGGCTTCGTTTTTGCCGGGACGGCAGTGACGACACGTTGTGCCCGGTCATGATGACGTCCAGAAAATCCTCCAGTGCCTGGATGGATACGGGGTGATCGGAGCCCTTCCATCCTGACGTGGCGGTTGGGTTCTCACCGAGTTTCTGCGGGGGCTCAAACCCGCCAGGGAGGTCTCTGAAAGCACCTACCTCCAGTCGATCGAAAAATTGCTCGATGTTTGGCCGTATTTCTGGAACGTAGGCGGCCCCGAGGTTAAGAACGCCATCGTAGTAGTTCCCCCATGTTTCAAGGGGAAGCTTCGCTTTGTGGGCTTTCGCGTTATCCATCGCCGTGAGGCGACTGGTCATGCAGCCAAGGCCCAGGTTCTGCGGCATCGTGGCGCCGGGCACATAAGCCATGTCTGGTGCTACCAAGTCGCGGGGCGTCCAAGGACGCATGGACTTGGCGAAGCACTGTGCTACATCGAGAGCACTGTAGCCTTGACCGAACACCAGCTTCCAAGACATGACCGCGGTCGAGTTCACGTCGATCAGGACCAGTACCCACACCTTTGTGATCTTTTGTTTGACAAGCTCGCCACGCGCATTGGGCAAAAGGAGCGTGAACTTGACGTCCTTAGAGTGTGCGTCGAACTCGAATCGATCATAGGGTTGAGGCGCAATGAGCTCACTCAGCGAGCGAATTTTCGGCTTTACTAGCGTGGTGGATTCCGGTTCACCAGCGGTGAGTGCTTGTGCACGCATCCGGCGCACATAGCGAGCGAATGCCCGACGCCCCTTGTCGGGTTCGTTCAGTGGCCAACAGTCTTTGTGCCCTCGCTCGATGAGCAATGCCCGAATGGTTTGCAGCAGGCGTTTGAACGACGCTGGCAGGCGCCCTGGTGGTAGCGCGTGTTTATAACCGGCGAGGTGTGCTCCAATGTCCGGATACACCTTCAGCAATGACTGCATGGCGTGTGGGCGGCCGGTCGCGGGCACTTGCGCTTGTGCATGTCTAGCTTTCCGTACCCCCCAAGGGAGACATGCGCGATAGCCGTAGCATTGACCGTTGGGCGCAGCCGTGAAGGCCTTCTCGACGACGAGGCTCAGCGTGCTGCGATTGACTTTGCAGGCCTTAGCCGCATGTCGGATGGACTTTCCACGCAGAATAGCCAGGAGCGCATCGCAGCGAGCCTTAAAGGCATCGCGATGTGGCTCGGCGACCAGCCGTGTGTCGAGACGTTTCCATAGAAGTGCCAGGGCGAGTTGTGCGGTGGAGATATCGGTCGACATCAAGAGGCCTCCCGAGTAAGTCGGGTGCCGCCGGACACCGGAAGATCGAGCGGAAAGGTGAGCCACCCTGCGTGAATCAGTGTGCAGACGGCCACTCGCACGGCGGAAGCCACGAAATCGGGGAGGCTAGCCTCGATCTGGATAAACGAAAGGGAAGCGACTGCAGGGGAAAAGAGCTCCTTGACGCGACCGGCAATGATTTCGGAATCGCCTAAACGACGAGCTGCTTGGACGTGTGGGAGGAGTCGCAAGAAATTCGCCACGTGTTGGGCACGGCGCCGCAATTCGTGTTCGTACACGAAGTCGAGCGATAGCCCTGCGTTGTGGGCAGACTGGTCCCAAAGCGCAGCATCTTTGGGCTTGACGCCATCTTTGGAACTGGAAAATTCGTCGACGCCAACCAACGCCCAGTAAACTTCCTTGCCGTCGGTTGAGCGCGTCCAAAAATCGAGTTCAACGCTGTGTCCCGAATACAGATCAAGAGTCCGAGGACGTTCCACACAAGCCACGATCAAAGGATCAAATTCTTGCTCCAGCCAGAAGGCAAGTCTAAGGACTCCAACAAGCATCACCGACCGACCATGCCTCGGCGAGCGGGTGATGTAGATATCTTCGCGATCAAGCTCCTGTTTGGTCAGAGGCCTCGGTTCAAAAGGTAAGGTGGCAAGTGCCATGGATTCTCCAAAGTAATCGGAAGTTCGATGAGACCGCGCGCACGACCCGAGCGGGTGCGTGCGACAGAAATGAGCCGCAAGCGATCCCGCGAGCCAGTCGCGGGCCCGGCCTGTTGTGGTGAAAAGGGCGCACGCCGGCTTAGCTCGCGCACCTACCTTCAAGGTGACGGCTAGGCCGAGTCAGGCTGGTTCAAAACGGCCATGGCCGGACCCGGGGACGACGACGCGGAAAATTCTCCCTTTTTGGGAGAAAAGCGTCAGCGCATCCGTCAAAAAGGGCATCGCCGCCGTGGGGGACGAATCAGCTGAAATTCGACATAGCCTTCACCAGGGGACGCCCTCGTGGCGCGATCCCCGGGCAAAGATCGTCGGGTCAGCCTGGCCGCAACTCGGTCGAGGCACCGTGGGGAGCGAGGCGAAGCCGGTAGCTCAATACGGCCCGTGAGACCGGGTCGATGCGAAGATCCAGGAAATAAACACGTTCCCCGGCACCGGGCGGTGCGACTCGTTGCGTGACGCGCGCATCCGCGGGGCTGGTGCCGACGGGCGGGAAGGTGCAATCGATGAGGGGGGGCGCGCAGGCAGGCAGCTCCCATGCGCCGGTAGACGCCGTGGGGTTAAGAGTTTCCAACTTCATAGTGGTTCCTTGAGGGCAGGCCGTTGGGCCTTGACTGGGATCCCCAATTGGACGAACCTATGAGCGTGAGAGGCCTTAGGGCTTCGTCGGCCCCTGTTGACGCAGGGGCTTTTTCTTTTGGGGCAAGCGTTTGCAGGGGCGATGTTTCCTCCTTTTCCGTGTTGTGTTGAAAGATTGAGATCAGGGTTTAGCGGGCATCAGCGCTACCGCCAAGAGATTCCAGCCAGGCGGCCACCTCCCTCGTTCGGGCAAACCATCCCCTTCGACCCGGTACTTTCACAATCGCCACGGGCAATGCTCCGGTCTGGGCGGCCCGGCGGAACGATCGGTCACTACCGAATCTAAAGAGTGCCGCTAGATCACGGCTCGTCATGAGCTCACCGTGAAGGTTGAGCAAGTCAAGAAGGCGAGCCCCCTCGAACGTGCGCCCCTTCTTGCGGCCATTTTGGCTATTCTTAGACATAATCGGCCAATACCGGTACTTGTGGCCATTTGACCATGCGGCGCATCTGTCCGGGCTGTCAATAAAATCGATTAATTAACGATGGCGAGAGGGCGCACAAAAGGCGCATCGGGTTCAATGGCGTATCGCGTACGCAATTGGTGCTGGCTTGCGCGCGTTATCCGACTTGCCGGTTGTCAAGATGCCTTGCAGCTATTGGATTTGCGGGAACGACACCCGCTGCGGCGCGAACTTCAGCACCTGAACGCCTTTAGAGCAGTCCTTCAAGATGGCTCTGACCCCGGAATCGTTCTGGCAGTGGCTGGGGGCAAGGACTCGATTCGCACGCATGTCGATCAGATTGAGAGCTTCAGGGCCGCCACCGCCGATTACGGGCATCTGCTGTGGGAGCGCATGCATGAACGGTGCGTGTTCGAGAAAGATGACGAGTGGCTCGATTCGAAGCTTCGCGCGCTCGGTCTAGTCAAGATCAATAGTGCCGATAAGAACAACGCCGGTTGGCTTGGGCTAAACGACAACGAATGGCTGGGCAGCGAGACCCACGACACCCGGGAGCTGACAGTCGATTGGCAGCAATTTATCTCCCTTGACGGTATTCTGTTGTTGGCCCTCCTCGCAAGTAAAGCCCATGCAGTCAGCCATCACGCTCAGGCCTCACACCTTCTGCAGGCGGCTCGTTCCGCCAGTCAAGCTTTGGGCTTTTCGCTTGCGTTCGAACGAGTGGCCCACGACAGCTGGATCGCGGTCTTTTCTGAGTTTCTCTCTGTGACACGTTGGCCCGAGAAGCCAACCGTTGATGAAGTAGATGTGGCGACGCGCCAGCTTCAAAGTGAGTCCGCAGCAGAGTTGGGTCCTGACGCCAGCCGCTCCATTAGAGAAGGTCGCCGATATTCACATGCCCTGGAGGCGCGCATCAGAGCCAATCGTTTCGCAGGGGGAGTGGGGTTCTTTGATTACCGATCGGCTGCCCCCCTCTGGGGGTGGCTCGTCGAGCATAGAGAAATGCTTTCCACGCGGGTGAGTGTGGCTGTTGAGCAAGCTATGGGGTTGCCGGCTGAGAAGATAGACATGCCCGATCCCATACGCATGCCTGAAGCGATTTACCAACGCCGAAAGCGACCGCTTTACAGCGATTTGGAGTGGCGAGTGTTTGGTGATCAACTTCCATACGACCTTGTGCCTGTGGAAGTCGTTTAATCGGCTTCAGGCGAGTGGCTTGGTGGCTGCCAGTCCAAAAGGTGGCAATGCCGGGTCGCCTAGTGAGACTCGGCTTCCTTCAAAAGCTTTTCTTGGTCGGCAACGTCCAGCGCGCTGAAGGCTCGAATCATGCGTGCAAGCCGATCATTGTCGGCATACAGGTAGGCGAGCGGCACACCAAGTGCTTTCGCCAGCCGCTTCGCAGTGGCCAGATCGGCGGCATGTACGCCTTGCTCGTACCGATTGATGCGTGTACTGGCCACAAATGGATCCAATCCAGCAAGGATACCTAGCTCTTTCTGTGAGAGACCGGCATCCTCACGAGCTTTTCTCAAGCGCTTGCTGAAGACAGATGAAGGAGCGAGTTGGCGAGGCATGTAAAACCCGTTGGTGGTGACACCTACGAGATTCGTTGCTTTGCCGTTCTGTCGATACTACGATATTCGTAGTTTTTTGGTAACCTGGAAGTTGGCCGACTCACGTGACACGGGCGAGGCGGGGCTCACATGCTTCTGCAATTGGTGTACGAGGACCAATGGGTGATCCCTGTGCCGGTGGACGCCAGGGTCCACGAAGCGCTGGATGTTCAACGTGAGCGGGCTCTTCGGTGCGAGATGGATGAGGTATTTACCTACCAACTTTCAGTGTGCGTGGCCAACTCTCTGGCGGCATTCCTTGACCCGGATCTACAGCTACCGACCGCCAATCAAGTCAAATACACAACTGACATTGCACGTCAGCTTGGCATCTCAATTCCGGCCGATGCACTGCGCTATCGAGGGGCGGCCCACGAGTTCATTGAACGATTTGAAGAGCCGTTCAAAGTGAGTCGAAAGCTTCACATCACTACACCAGACCCCACAAAGACCTGATGATTTGCCACCGAACGGCGCGCTAAGAGGCCACGCGATCAAATTCGCCAGGAGGTAGACCTTGCTTGTTGATGGCCGTTCTGCGCTCTCGCTGTGCGATGCGTCGTTTCGCGTGCTCCGTCGAAAAGCACCACGCACCATCGGTGTCGTACGCTGGGGACCCCGATCATGATTACGCTCAGTGAGCGCCTTCGCCGTCTTCTGGCAGACGAATGTCCCTTGAACGACGAGGAGGCATTTCTTCAGGCGCTATTGAAGTCCACCCTCTACGCGCACCTGCCGCTCGCGCCGGCGCCACCCGGACGCATCCAGTTCGTCCAGTTCGACCGTCCCGACAGCGGGCAGAGGGTGCTCCCGCTCTTTACCGACAGGCAGAAAGCCGACTTTGCCGCCCGAGGCAATGTACGGATCCTGGCACTTCCCGGACGAAAGATGCTGGCCCTCACGCAAGGAGCGACGCTCATGCTGAACCCCAACGATGAGAAGTACACGCTGTATCCGGAGGAAGTGACGGCGCTGCGGGCAGGCCGTGCCCTCGGAGGGATTTCGTTCGAGACGGTGGGGGAGGGTGCTGTAGGGTGTCCCCCGACAGTACCGGTCGATCCTTTGATTAGCGTACTAGCCCCGTTCCACGCATCGGACCCCATGGTGCACGCCAGTGTTGTCATGGAGATGCGCCGTGGACCTTCGGGAGACGATCGCGCACTGTTGTTGATTATCGTCACGCCACCGGCAGAAGCCGAGCGGTTGGTGCGCGCCAGTGCGGTCGTGGCGCAGCCGGCGCTGGCTTCACTATCGCTACCTCTGATGATCAGGGCGTGGGGGCTGAACGAACCGCTGCCCAAATTGTGGGAGCAGTCTGCGGTGATCCAGGCGCCGCGCCGACCTGACGATTCCCATAATGGCCTCCACTGAGGCGGCGCGAGCTAGGTTATTTCTTGCGGCGCCGCCAGTCGAAGATTTCGCGCCCACCAAATTCTCGGACATCCCCGTACGGAGGAATAGATGGCATCAGCACAGCAGCTTGAAAGAGCACTCACGCGGGCGGTACGCGAAGCAGGTGCGCGACCGGCGCTCTATAAGATGCTCATGGACAGCGAGGTTCTTGTCTTCGTTGAGGCCCCAGGAGGTCAAGTGCCGACGATATGGGATACAAAAATCGTCGCCTGGGTCAGGCGCGATGGGGTACAAGTGATTCCGATCTTTACCTCGTCGATGGCACTTCGAAAAACAAAACTTCGAGGAGAGCTGACGTACAAGGTGAAAGTGCGTGACCTCTTCGACGCAAATCGAGAAATTGCCTTCCATGTGAACCCCGGGTCCGACGCCGAGCTTCAGCTGTCGGTCGATGACGTGGCCAGCCTCCTTGATCACGACACGATCAGTTACGGCATCAGCCCGGGGAGACTCAGCGGAGATATCGATCTGTTCGCCATGTCGACCGAGCTACCAGAGTTTCAGTTGGCCCTGGGCGTCCTGTTTGCCGATCATTCGGACATCGAACAAGGCTATTTCTTTGAGATAAAGCAGGCGAGCGCGGTAGATCGTTCGCTCGTCATCGGGCTCGTGACAGAAGGGCGTAGCAAGGAGCTTCTGCATGCGATAGGGACGGTGCTCATGGATACCTACCGGGGCGAACTTGCCGTCGACACCTTGTATTTGCACGCGGAGGACCAAATCCTCCAGGCGCTCAAGCAGGCTTCCGTCCAACCATTTTATGACCGTTCTTGGGGAGCTCGCCTTAGCGTCTCGGATGCAGGGATTCAGTAGTCCTCCGTATATGTACCGGGCTTTTGCTCTCTATCCTTTCTCTATATCGAATGCTCCAAACCAACGCTGAGCAGTACACACTCTATCCAGAGGAAGTCGCTGCGCTGCGGGAGGGCCATCCTCTCGGGGGGATTTCGACCGAGACAGTAGGAAAGGGAGCGGTAGCGTTTCCTCCGACAGTTTCAGTCGGATCCCGTGGTGCACGCCAGTGTCGTCATGGAGATGCGCCGTTGGCCGTCTGGAGAGGATCGTGCACTACTGCGTGCCACGAGGGCAGGGCATGGGGGAGTGCGGAACATCACTACACGCAAGCTGAGCTGGCAGCGCGCATATCCATCGCGTCAAGTTGCCCCCGATTCATGGCGGGGCCCGGAGTTGTACTGCACGACAAGCTCAACACGCGTGCCTTGAGGACTTCGCAAGACTATTCTGAACGTCGCACCCATGTTGGCGGCCCTTTCGCGCATACCCAGAACGCCCCAGTGCCCTTGTTTGTGGATGTCACTGGCGACCGATGGGTCCATACCGATGCCGTCGTCGTCGATCACTAAGCGAAGCACTTTTTCGCCGTAATTCACGGTTACTTTAATAGTCGCCGCTTGGGCGTGTCTAAAAGCGTTGGTGATGGCCTCGCGACCTATGGAAAGAATCTCATTGGCGTAGATGGGATCAAGCGTCCGTGGCGTACCGACGACGCTTAGATCAAATTGGGCAGGGTAGTATTGGCCGAGCGAAGATCCGGCCACTTGCAATTCAGTCGTTAAATCGCATTGGGGAACGCCTGTATTTCGTAGCACGCTTACCCTGTCGCGTGCGTTGACGACGGTGCGCTGGCCAAGGCTGAATAGATCGGCCAATTTGGATCGGATGGACACGTCGTTCTGTCGGCCGACGAGCCCCACTTGTAGGACGAGTGTTTGAATGTCTTGCAGTAGCGTGTCGTGAAGGTCGCGGGCAATTCTTTCGCGCTCGGCAAGACGCTCACGAAAGCGCATTTGTTCGCGTCCAGCCACCTGCCTTAGCCGCCTCACGTGCAAGGCAAGAAGCACCAGTCCAACGACGATGAAGGCGACTATCCCGCACAGCACTTTGAACCACATGGCTTGATAGAACGCTGGCGCGATAGTGAAATAGACATCCACGGGGCGAGGACTCGTGATGCCGTCCTCATTGGTGGCAGTGACAGCAAAGTGATAGTCACCAGGGCCCAAGTTGGTGTAGTAGGCGGTTCGACGAGTGCCCACTTGTTGCCAATCCTTGTCAATGCCATAGAGCTGATACTGGAATTGCACGCGGTCAGGACGCGTGAGCGATGCCGCCGTGTATTCGATACTGATGTCGGTAGTCAACGCAGGCAAATGAACAGTCTCTGTCGCTTCAAACGTACTGTTCCCAGATGTCAGGGATAGAGCAGAAACGATGGGTTTCACTGTGTTGCGGAGTATGTGCGTGGGATCGATCCACGCCACGCCATGTAGCGTCATGACCCATACGCGGCCGTCGGGACCGAGTGCCATCGATGGGCCAGGGCGAAATAGCGGCGCGCGTCCGGCAGGTAAGCCATCCTGCTCGTCGAAACGCTCATACCCGACCCTATGCTCTGGATCATGCTGTGCTTGTTTGATCTCTGTGGCAGCAATCCGGAATACACCATCCAACGAGTTCAGCCACAGGTCGCCATCCGCTGTTTCGACAACGCCCGACGTGCTGACAAATGCTTCGTCGCGTGAACCTCGAAGTTGCCTGAAGCGGCTACCGTCAAGGTAGGCAACGCCCTTGTCACCCGTGGCCCAGACGTGGTTTCCGCGGGCGAACAGCCCGAGCACGTTACCGATCATGAGCCCATCTTTGGGGGTATATAGCCTCACCGCGCCGTTATCGAGGACGGCGATTTTCCCCTCTGGATAGGTAAACCAGATCCGGTGGCTATCATCACCAATAACCCGAATAGCCGGACCATGGGGAAGATCGGAACGGCCTCCATCTTCGATCCATGCGCCGCCCTTCAGCTCATAAAGCCCAGCCCTCGCGATGGACATCCAAAGTCCTGAGATGACATCGCCGGCGATACCCTGGCAACTCGGACCCGCGGCATCGGGTGGCAGCGGTAAGGTCTCTAATTTTCCATCGGTTAGGCCATGCAGTCCGCCCGCGCCGGAGGTCCAGACGGTGCCGTGCCAGTCAACCGAAACGCAGCCCACGTCTTTACCCAAGTCAGGATGGCTAACGATCTGATTGCCCTCGATGAGCCCCGCGTAATAGTAGCTACCCATCCACATACGGGCCTGATGATCGAAAGCAATGATTGGCCACAACAAATCGTCTGGGGTGATCAGTGACGTGAACTTGGTTGGGCTGAATTTCTCAAGTCCGTTCCTTGTGGCAGCCCAGACATTGTGTTCACGATCGGCAAAGAGGCTGACCACGTCAATCCTGCGCCCCGGGTCTTCGTTGAAGAACTCTTTAGAAAGCGAAGTCTTTCCTGCCGCCTCCGTCCATCGATAGTGTTCCAAGCCACGTGGATCTTCGAACCAGAATGCGCCGGAGGAGTCCGTGAGCGTGGAGGAGTTATCGTAGTTTCCTTGCAACACTTCGTTGTCAGGTCGGCCAAACTTGAGGGTCTCCAACTTTGCACGATCGCCTTTCTCGAATATTGATCTGCCTGTGTACATGACATAGGCGTCATCTGAATCGAGAATCCACATTGCGCTTTTGCGGACTCCGATCCATAGGGGAGACGAGCCCAGATAGCCGCTGGCTGACGTGAGAGGTCGCCATTGATTATCATCCATTAGCTTGAGGAGGTAGCGCGACGTTCCTGCGTAGAGCGCGCCATCGGGTCCGCGCACAAAGCTGAAAACACCGCCGGCTGCCAGACTGTCCAAGTCGTAATTGACGATCGTATTGCCATGCAGTCGACTGAT